>Ga0187779_10001380_pt1 | contig 15168 bp, 10 predicted proteins | sample 1015_Q2_SP10_10__FD_132435 | JGI IMG/M metagenome (GOLD analysis project Ga0187779, IMG submission 132435) | Tropical peat soil microbial communities from peatlands in Department of Meta, Colombia - 1015_Q2_SP10_10_MG | ecosystem: Environmental > Terrestrial > Soil > Wetlands > Peat | place... | reverse complement strand
GACTACCTGCCGAAGCCGTTCTCGGCGACACACCTGCAGATCCTGGTGGGGCGGGCGACGCACACGATCCTCGTCGGGCGCGAGTCGAGCTCCCGCTCCGGCGCGGCGGAGGCCGAGGGCGGCGGTCGCGACAAGGTCTCGGTCATCGGCAATTCGCCGATCTTCCGCAAGGCGATCGACCTGGCGAGGCGGGTCGCCCCGACCGACGCGTCGGTGTTCATCACCGGCGAGAGCGGGACGGGCAAGGAGATGGTGGCGCAGTTCATCCACCAGAACAGCCGCCGCCGCAGCCGGCCGATGGTCGCGGTGAACTGCGCGGCCCTGCCCGAGGGCCTGCTCGAGTCGGAGATGTTCGGCCACGTGAAGGGCGCCTTCACCGGCGCGGTGAAGGACAAGCCCGGCCTCCTCGAGGCCGCCAACGGCGGCACCCTGTTCCTGGACGAGCTGATCGACATGCCGAAGTCGATCCAGGCCAAGCTGCTGCGCGTCATCCAGGACGGCGTCGTGCGCCGCGTGGGCAGCTCGGCGACCAACACCGTCGTGAACGTCCGATTCATCGCCGCCGCCAACCGCGATCCGGAGCAGGCCACCAAGGACGGCCTGCTGCGCGAGGACCTGTACTACCGGCTGCGGGTCGTGCCGGTGCACCTGCCGTCCTTGCGCGAGCGCCAGCAGGACATCGTGATGCTCGCGAACCACTTCCTGCAGCTGTTCTGGCGGCGCCACCGGGAGCCGTTCGCCGCTCCGCCGCGGCTCACCGAGGCCGCGGTCCGCGCGATGTGCGCGCACCCGTGGCAGGGCAACGTGCGCGAGCTGCAGAACGCCATCGAGCACGCGGTCGTGCTGCTCGAGCCGGGCCAGGACATCGAGCCCGAGAACATCCCCTTCATCAGCGGCCAGCAGGCCGTCGATGCCGCGGAAGGCGTCGTGCCGGCGGTGGGCGAGGGCATGCTGGAGGAGAGCTACCACGCGGCGCGGGAGCGGGTCATCGCCTCGTTCGAACGCCGCTACCTCACGTGGCTGGTCAACCACGTGGGCGGCAACATGTCGAAGGCGGCGCGGGTCGCGGGCGTGGACCGGACCACGCTCTACCGGCTGATGGAGCGGCACGGCCTCCAGCGCGAGACGATCACGGTGTTGCCGGAATGACGGGAGTGCCGCACGTGCGGCGCGCCGAGCGCCGTGACGGCGCCGCCCGGGCCCAGCCCGCGCGGCCGAGCGAGCCCGAGCTGCAGGGTGGGCCGTGGCGGCCCGCGCTCGAAGCCGCGGCCGCGCGCGTCCAGTCCGCCTGGCGCGACGAGCGGGCCGACGCGCTCGACGCGAAGGACGTCACGGACACGCTGCGCTGGCTGGTGGACGCGGCAGCCGGGGCGGCAGGCGGCGAGGCGGTCTCCGCCCAGGGGCCCGCCGCCACGGTGCTCGGGCGGCGCCTGCTCGAGCGGCTCCGCGCCGAGCTCCTCGCCGCACCGGCCGAGGCGTCGCCGGTCGATGCCGACGCCCTGCTCACGATCCTGCGCGCCGTCGAGCGGGTGCGCGAGGCCGTGGATCCCGACTGGTCGCAGACGCTGTCGTCGCGGCTCTCGGCGCCGGGCGGCCTGGACCTCGTGGTCGAGGTCGCCCACGACCTCCGCTCGCCGATCACCTCCATCCTCTTCCTGGCCGAGACGCTCCAGCGCGGCCAGAGCGGCACGGTCAACGAGGTGCAGCATCGCCAGCTCGGGCTCATCTACGCCGCGGCGCTCGGGCTGAGCTCGATGGCGAGCGACGTGATCGAGCTCGCCCGGGGCGGCAAGCAGCTGGTCGAGAAGGAGCCCGCCCCGCTCTCGGTCACCGCCATTCTCGAGTCCGTGCGGGACATCGTCCGGCCGATCGCGGAGGAGAAGGGCCTGAGCATTCAGCTCGTCCCGCCCGCGTCGGACCACCGCATGGGGCGCCAGCTCGCCCTCAGCCGGGTGCTGCTCAACCTCACCACCAACGCGCTCAAGTTCACCGACGAGGGCTGCGTCGAGATCGCGGCCAAGCCGCGCGGCCTGAGCCAGGTCGAGTTCTCGGTCCGTGACACCGGGCACGGCATCAGCCCGGAGGCGATGGAGAACCTGTACCAGCCCTTCCGCCGGTCGAGGGCCAGGGCCGGCCGCAGCGGCTACTACTTCTCCGGCACCGGCCTCGGGCTCGCGATGTGCCGCCTCATCGTGGAGGCGATGGGGTCGAAACTGGAGTTCGAAACCGAGCAGGGGCGCGGCACACGGTTCTTCTTCAAGCTCAGCCTCCCGCCGGTCACGAACCTGTAGGTGTGGCGGTGAAACAACAGTAGCGGATTCCCCGCTACAACCTGAATCACAATCGAACTTGTCACAAATTAGTTAAGTCGTTCTACAATATGATATTAACGTGGTTTTGCCTGTGACCATGCAGCGCGCACGGTCCTTGCCGAATAGCTGGTCCGATGACCTCCCTCAGGATGAACGATCTCCTGCTGCAGTGGCGAGAGCACGGCGCCACGTACCCGGCGCTCCGGTTCGGGAAGTACCAGGAGCGCGCGCACCGGGTTCTCAACGTGATCGTGGCGAGCATCGGGTTGGTCATCAGCGCGCCGCTCATGCTGATCATCGCGATGGTCGTGAAGGTCAGCTCGAAGGGGCCGGTCTTCTACCGCCAGACCCGCGTCGGGCTCGACCGCCGCTCGCCGGACGGCGACCGCGGCAGCCACCGCCGGATGGTGGATCTCGGCGGCAAGCCGTTCACGATCTACAAGTTCCGCACGATGCAGGCGCGGGACGACGGGCGTCAGGTCTGGGCGGGCAAGGGCGATGCGCGAGTCACGCGGGCCGGCCGGGTGCTCCGGCAGTTCCGCCTCGACGAGCTGCCGCAGCTCGTCAACGTGCTCAAGGGCGACATGAACGTGGTCGGGCCGCGGCCCGAGCAGCCGCGGATCTTCGCAGACCTCCGGAACCAGGTGCACCGTTATGAGGAGCGCCAGCGGGTCCGGCCCGGCATCACGGGGTGGGCGCAGATCAACCACCACTACGACGAGTCGATCGAGGACGTGAAGCGCAAGGTCGCCTTCGATCTTCAGTACATCTCGCGGCGCTCGCTCGCGCAGGACATCAAGATCATGCTGCTCACGGCTCCCGCGATGGTGCTCCGAAAGGGCGCCTGGTAGGCGGAAGCTCAGAGCACGTCGGGACGAAAGGGACGGGCGGTGGCGCCGGCTCCGGGAAGCTCCGGGTCGGCGCCTTCGTTTTCGCGCTCAGCCGTTGAGGCTCTTCAGCGTCTCGCCCACCCGGCTCAGGGCCGCCTCGAGCTCGGCGGCTGCGGGCCCGAAGCCGAACCGGATGTAGTGGTCCATGCCGAACTGGTCCCCCGGCACGACCAGGACGCTCTGGGAGCGGCGCAGGCGCTCGGCCAGCGCGGACGAGTTGACCGTGGACCGGTAGCGCGCGTAGCAGATCGCGCCGGCGTCCGGGGCGCGGAACTGGAACTCGCCGGTGGCGGCGAGCCAGCGCTCGAGGACGGGCCAGTTGGCCCGCAGGATGGACCGCGTCCGCTCGAGGATCTGGTCGCGGACGCCGGGCGCCAGGGCCTGCGTCGCCAGCCAGTCCGAGACCACGCTCGGCCCGATGGTGGTGTAGTCCTTGCGCGCCCAGAGCTCGGCGACGAGCGCGGGAGGCGCGACGCACCAGCCGATGCGCAGCCCGGGCAGACCGTAGGCCTTCGACAGGCCGTTGGTGACCAGTACGCGCTCGGTGCGGCCCCACAGTGACGGGGTCACGCCGAGCTCGCGCTCGGCGCCCTGGTAGACCTCGTCCGAGAGCAGCCACGCGCCGGCCGCGGCGGCGCGCTGGACGATCCGCCCGAGCAGCGGCTCCGCGAGCACGGCGCCGGTGGGGTTGTTCGGGTTGGTGACCACGACGAGCCGGGTGCCGGGCGCGATCGCGACGTCGATCTCCGCGGGATCCGGCTGCCAGCCAGCCTCTTCCCGGAGCCAGATCGGCGCGATCTGCGCGCCGAACGTGCGTGCCAGGCCCCAGGTCTGCATGTAGGTCGGCAGGACGATGGCGACCCGGTCGCCGGGCTGGATCAGCTGCCAGCAGGCGCAGAAGTTCGCCTCGGCACTGCCGTTGGTGACCAGGACGTTGTCCGCCTTCGCGCCGGGGTAGAGCGCGGCGATGGCGGTGCGCAGCGGCTCGCTGCCGTTCGACTGCGGGTAGCCGAGGCGATGGTCGGCGAGGTCGTCCAGCCGGCGGCCGGCGAGCGTCGCCAGCTCCGCCACCGAGAGGGGATGCACGCCGCTCTCGGAGAGGTTGTAGCGGACCCGGTTCTCCCAGGTGCTCTGCCAGCGCTCCATCGCGAACGGCTCGAACGACATCGCCCCTCCGTCGTGGAGGGGCGATTGTAGTCGTGCCGGGCCGGCCGAGCAAGCCGCTACAGCGCGCGCAGCCGGATGGAGCCGTTCACGGTCTCGATGTGGAGGGTGCGGCCGCCCTGGCCGATGCGCCCGTCGAGATGCCGCCGGTTGATCCGCCCGGTGACGGTGATCGGGAAGTCGGTCTCGATCGCGCCGTTGACGGTCTCCGCCGAGAGGTCGGCGTTCAGGTCCTTGGGTACCGAGAGCGTCACGCCGCCGTTGACGGTCTCGAACCGGAGCGGGCCCGTGCCCTGGCCGTGGACGACCGCGGTCACGCTGCCGTTCACCGTGTTGGCCCGGGCGTCGCCGCTGGTGGTCTCGAGCCGGACGCTGCCGTTGACCGTGCTCGCATCCACCGGCCCCGTGAGAGCGGTGACTTCGACCTCGCCGTTGACCGTGCCGCCGGTGAAGGCCACCCCCGTCGGCAGCTGCGCGTGGAAGGCGACCTCGACGTCGTTGTTGTGCGTGCTCATGTGGTAGTCGTCGTCGGGGCCGCAGCGGTTCGAGGAGCCGGGGTAGACGGCGCAGATGGTGACGCTGCCCTCGTGCTCCACGACCTCGATGCGCACGTCGTCCGGATCGCCGTGGTCGTGGGCGCGCTTGGTCGCGGTCACGACGACCTCGGATCCGGTGGACGGCTCGGCCGTGATGGCGCCGTTGACGCCACGGATCTCCAGCGTCTTGCCCGACGCGATCCGACCGTGCCAGTTCCATTCGTTGGATTGCCGCGGGGCGGGCGAGCGCTCCGCCGCACGCGTGACGATGCCGGGCGCGCAGGCGATCGCGGCCGCCAGGCCGATGAGCGTGTGGTTCATCTGTCCCCCCGCCTCGACGCGGCGCCGCTGCGCCGCAGGTAGATCGTGCCGCTGAACGACTCCAGGATCAGCTTCGCCGCGCCGCCCCCGATGGTGAACTCCCACTCGCGGGGCCGCACCGGGCCCCCGCCGGGATTGATGGTCATCGGCCAGTCCGACTCCACGTCCCCGCTGAAGGTGCTGACCGACACGCTGGCGCTGAGCTCCCCGTCGGGGCGCACGGTCACGTCGCCGGAGTGCGACCGGAAGCCGTACCGGCCGCCGTCGTGGATCGGGCCGGCGAAGCCGATGTCGCCGCTGATCGTCTCCGCGTGCACCTCCTGCCCGTCGATGTGGTCCAGCGACACGTCGCCCGACACGCTGCGGGCGTTGACATCCCCGTGCACGCCGTGGACGTCGACGTCGCCACTGGTGGAGGTGATCTCGAGATGGCCGCGGACGTCGCTCGCCTGCACGTCGCCCGAGACGCTCTCGACCTGCGACTCCCCGTTGGCGCACACCAGCGTGACGCCGCCCGAGATGGAGCCGAGGGTGGATTCACCGCACACGCCGGAGACGTCCACGTCAGCCGAGATCGCGTGCACCTCGACCGCCGTGCTGACCGGCACCGTGATGGTGAAGTCCACGTCGCCCTCGCCGCGGCGCGGCTGGGTGCGCACCGACACGCCGGCGCTCGACGCCTCGACGTCCACGCGGGCGCCGTCGGCCTCCGCGACGACGCGGATCTGCGGCCGGTTCCACGAGGCGACCCGGACGGAGCCCGAGACGCTGTTGAGCTCGAGCCGCGCGCCGGAGCGCACCGCGACGGTGGTGTCGATGGATTGCGCGCGGAGCGGGCGGAACGCGAGCCCCGCGCCGGCGATGACCAGACAGACAGCGATCCGTTTCATGGGCTCCTCTAACTCGCCGCGGCCAGGGTGGTGACGCGACGCAACACGTCGAGCTTGCGGCCGAGCGCGTGCTCGAGATGGCTGTTCAGGTACATGCTGTTCGGATCCTGCGCGAGCGCCGCCTCCGCCTGGCGGATGGCGACGTCGATGACGGCCAGGCTCTGCTGCACCGCCCGCACCGTCGCCGTGTCCAGCATCGGCCGCCGCGCCCGCAGGGTGCTCTCGAGCTCGCGGATGGCGGCGTCGTACGACTCGATGCCCTTCGCCGACGCCAGTCCGGCGACGGGCTCGACCGGGGTGGGCGCCACGGCGACGGCCGGGGGGGCCGCCACCCGCGCCCCGCGGGTCAGGAGCAGCGCGGAGCCGGCCGACGCCAGCATGAGGGCCACGGCCGCGGCCGCGAGCTGCGGCACGGAGAACGCGAGCCGCCGCCGGGAAGCGAGCGGAACCACCGCGGTGCCGCCGTTCAGGCGCGCCGCGATGTCGGGCCACAGGTCCCGCTCCGGCGGGCGGTCGTCGAGCGCCCCCGCGCTCCGCTTGATACGCAGCAGGGCGTCGTAGGCGGCGCGGCATTCGCCGCAGGCCACGAGGTGCGCCTGGGCCGACTCGAGCGCCGCCCCAGTGACCTCGCCGTCCACCAGCGCCGACAGCTGCTCGCCCAGATGTGCGTCCATCGTCACTTCTCCAGGTGCGCGCGGAGCAGCATCCGCGCCCGATGCAACTGCGCCTTCGTCGTTCCCGTCGTCACGCCCGTCATCGCGGCGATCTCCTCGTGCCGGAACCCCTGCACGTCGTGCAGCACGAACACCTCCCGGGCTCCCCGCGGCAGCTTCGCGATCGCGCTCTCGAGGTCCAGGCCCTCGCCCGCGCTCGGCCGCGCTCCCGCGACCGATTCCACGTCCGCCCCCTCATCCGTGCGCCGGCGGCCGCCGGCCTCGCTGCGCCGCCAGTTGAGGATCGTGTTCACCGCGAGCCGGTGGAGCCAGGTGCCGAACGCCGCCTCGCCGCGGTACGTCCCCAGCCGCTCCCACGCCCGCACGAACACGTCCTGCGTCAGCTCGTCCGGGTCGCCGTCCGTCCCGACCATCCGCCGCGCCAGGGAGTGGACGCGCGCGACGTGCTGACGGTAGAGCCGCTCGAACGCCCTCTGGTCACCCGACGCGGCCAGTGCGACATCGGCCGCTTCGGACAGCCCCGGGGCCGCGGACCTATCGGGCGTCGGTGGACGGCTCACGCCATCCTCCGGGCGGCGCAACGCCCTTTCCATGTCATCCACTTGGACACACGGTCGGTGCCGGAGGTTGGAACTCGGCTCAGGACTCGAACGCCGCGATCCCCTGCATCTGCTTGAGCTTACGATGCAGCGTGGAGCGGTCAATTCCGAGGATCTCGGCCGCCTTCAGCTTGTTCCCGTGGGTGCTCTCGAGGACGCGGAGGATGTAGCGCCGCTCGACCTCGTGCAGGGGAAGCACGGGATCCTGCTCCAGCAGCGTGGCGCCGGCGGCCGTCGGGACCGCCTTGGTGATCTCCGGCGGCAGGTCCCGCATGGCGATGCTCTGCCCGCTCCTCAGGGCCAGGGCGCGAGCCAGGACATTCTCCAGCTCGCGGATGTTGCCGGGCCAGGCGTACGCCGTGAGGGCGGCCACGGCCTCCGGCGCCAGCTCGGCGGCGGCGAGCTGATAGCGGTCGGCCAGCCGGCCCACCAGCTGCTCAGCCAGGGCCGGGATGTCCACCGGCCGTTCGCGCAGCGGCGGGATCTGGATGTGCACGATATTGAGCCGGTAGAACAGGTCCTCGCGCATCCGGCCCGCGGCGACCTCCTCGGCCGGCTCGCGGTTGGTCGCGGCGATGACGCGGGCGCCGCTCTTCCGCGCCTGGTTGTCGCCGAGCCGCCGAAACTCTCCGTCCTGCAGGAAGCGCAGCAGCTTGGGCTGCGTCGCGAGCGGCACCTCGGCCACCTCGTCGAGGAACAGCGTGCCGGCCGCCGCCACCTCGACCAGGCCGGCGTGATCGCGGTTGGCGTCGGTGAACGCGCCGCGCTTGAAGCCGAACAGCTCCGATTCGACCAGGTTGGGCGGCAGGGCCGCGCAGTTCAGCGCGACGAAGTTGTCGCGGCCGCTGGCGCCGTGAATGGCGCGCGCGACGACTTCCTTCCCGACGCCCGTCTCGCCGGTGATCAGCACCGGCGTCGCGCTCGGCGCGACGCGGATCGCGGTCTCGAACACCTGCTGCATTTGCCGCGACACGCCGACGACGTCGGACGGCAGGCCGACGCGCCGCCGCAGGCGGGCGAGCTCGCGCTTGGTCTGCGTCGCCTCGAGCGCCCGCCGAACGGTGATCCGCAGCTCGGGCAGCTTGGTGGGCTTGGGGAGGTAGTGGTACGCGCCGGCGTGGAGCAGCTCCACCGCGGAGTCCACGGAGGCGAAGGCCGTCATCACGATGAAGGGCACTTCCGGCCACCGCTGGTTCACCACGGCCAGAAGGCCCCGGCCGTCCATCCCGGGCATCATCAGGTCGGAGAGCACCACGTCGATGTCGCTGCTCTTCTCCAGCAGCTCGATCGCGGCGTCGCCCGAGCCGGCCTCGAACGTCGCCCAGCCGTCGGCTTGCAGGACGGCGACGAGCAGCTTGCGCTGCGTCTCGTCGTCCTCCACCACCAGGATGCGTCCCGCTTCCGGCATGCGCGGCTCCGGCTGCGTAGGAGGTTGCTGCAGCAAGTGTGGCGAAAAACGACAACGGAGGCAATGGCGGAGGCACCTGGGGGACAAGACCGGGCTGATGCCAAGTCCGGCCGGAGGCGCCTGTCCCCTGGGTCAGGCGGTCAGGACGACGAGATCGGCAAAGGAGGCGAGGAAGTGATCCGGCCGCTCGGCCTCGAGCACCGATCGTTCGAACGGACCCCAGAGGCAGGCGGCGGTGCGAGCGCCGGCGTCGCGTCCCGCGGCGATGTCGTGGGGCGAGTCGCCGACGAACAGCGCCGCGCCGGGAGACACGTCCAGGGCCGCGAGCGCGGCCAGCACCGGAGCCGGATCCGGTTTGCTGGCCGCGAGGTCGTCCGAGGTGACCAGGGTGTCGAACAGCCCGTCGAAGCCGCAGCGCTCGAGGCCGATGCGGACGCCGTGGCGGTTCTTCGAGGTGACGATGGCGAGCCGGGCACCGGCCTCCTTCAGGCGGCGCACGGCGTCGGTCGCGCCCGGGAAACCGCGGACCATCTCGTCGTGGTGGGCCAGGTTCCACTCGCGGTAGGTGGCGATCATCCGCTCCACCTCCTCGGGGTCGTCGGTGAAGCGGCGGAACTGCACCCGGAGCGGCGTCCCCAGACCGGCGATCCACTCCGCGTCCGGGAGCGTGGTTCCGCGGTGCACGCGCCAGGTGTGGTGGTAGGACTCGATGATGAGGCGGGTCGAGTCGATCAGCGTTCCGTCGAGGTCGAACAGGACGGCCTTGAAGCGCATCGGCGAAATCTAGCGGCTCGCCTCTCACTCCGACGGGCATCTCGTGGCCAGCGCGAGCGCCGCGACCAGCACGAGCCGCGGCGTCCCGTCGAGATCGGGGCCGGCGGGCGGCAGCGCCGGAGCCACCTCTCGCGCGATCAGCGTCGCAAGCCGGTCCTCTCCGTGGTGCTCGTGCACCAGCCGCGCGAGCAGCCGCTCCAGTCCCACGGGCAGCTCGTGGCGCAGCGCCGCCACGGCATCGGCCACGGCGGCGGAGCCCCGGGCGTCGCGCGCGCCCTCGGCCCGGTGCGCGGCGTGGAGCAGGAGCTCGAGCGCACGGCGCCGGCTGGCGCCGGGCGACGCGAAGCCGTGGCGGGACGCGGAGAGCGCGAGCAGGTGGGTTCGCGCACGGGCCAGCACGGATCCGAGGACGCAGGCGAAGTCCGCCGGCACGGCCGGCAGCGCCTCGGCGCCGAGGGCGCGGGCGGCGAGGCGTCCGAGCGCGATGCCGTCGGCGTCGACCGCGCCGTTCGGCGCGACCACGAAGGGGAGCGGCACCCGCGAGCCGTTGGGCCACTCGAGCGCCAGCAGGAGGCCGGCGGCGGGCACCCCGCCGTCATCCACGACGCCCGCCGCGATCAGCGGGCGCCCGGGCCTGGGCGGCCTCGCCGGGCCGATGGCCATTCGCCACAGGTCCACGGCCTCGAACGGCTCCACGCGCCGCCAGCTCTCGGCTTCCAGCTCCGCGAGGCGCGGCGGCTCGCCCCCGACCCACCACAGCGCAGCGAGCGGATCCGGCTCGATGCCGAGGCCGTGGGGCCCGGAATCGAGCTTGGCGCGGAGCGCGCGCAGCACCCCGGTGAGCTGGCGCAGGCCGCCGGCCGGGACGAGGTGCGCGAGCACGACGTCGGCGTGCAGGGCCCCGAGCCGGTCCACGCGGCCAATGCGCTGCATCACCCGCACGGGATTCCAGGGCAGGTCGTAGTTCACCACGGCGGCGGCGTCCTGGAGGTTCAGGCCTTCGCTCGCGACGTCGGTCGCGACGAGGACGCCGGCGTCGAGCAGGGGTCGCACGGGGGCGCGGCGGGAGACGGGAGCGAACGCGTCGAGCGCTTCGCGCCGGGAGACGCGATCCCGGCCCGCCCAGCCGGCGCTGCCGGTCACCGCGAGCACGCGCAGGTGCCGCCGCAGCCGGGAGACGAGGTACAGCGCGGTGTCGCGGTACTCGGTGAACACGATGGTCCGCCGCCCCGCGAGCTCCCCGGTGAGCAGCTTCCCGAGCGCGTCCAGCTTCGGGTCCCTCTCCGGGGCGGCGGTCTCGACGATCTCGATCGCCCGCTCGAGCGCGACGCGATGCTCGGCGAGATCGGCCGCCGACGCCGTCTCGGGTTCGCCGACGAGGTAGGGCAGCAGGGAGAGCTGCGTGTCGTCGCCGTCGTGACGCGGGAACATCGCGCGGAAGGCGCGGCGCGAGATGCGGCGGCCCGCGGCGGCCGCGCTGGACCACTCCAGCAGGAAGTCGCGGTGCCTGCGCAGGCTGCGCAGCAGCGCGGCCCGGCTGGACTCGAGGCGGCGCAGGAGCGCCAGGTGCAGGAGCGCGGCGCCCCGATCGAGGTCGGGTGCCGTCTGCGCCACGCGCATGATGCCCGACAGCAGGTCCTCGAGCGCGCCTCCGTAGACGGCGGCCAGGTCGTACTCCGCCGCCGGGACGAGGCGGCGCACCGGGAACGCGGCGCGCAGCGAGGGAAAGCGCGCCTGCACCAGGCGGCGGCTGCGGCACACCGAGGTGGCGGCCATCGCGAGGCCCGCACCGGCGTCGCCCGCCGCGAGCGCGGCCGGAAGGTCGGCGACCCCGAATTCGCGGTACCGGTCGCGCCCCGAGAAGAGGTGCACCAGGGCCGCGACGTCGGCCGGCGAGTTGTTGAAGGGCGTCGCCGTGAGCAGCGCTACTCTGCGGCCGGCGGCGAGGGCGGCCAGTGCGGCGTAGCGGCGGGTGGCCGGGTTGCGGAAGGCGTGCGCCTCGTCCACGACCAGAAGCGAAACGCGATCGTCGAGGACCGGCGGTCGCCACGCGAGACGGGTATGGCTGAAGACGGACAGCTGGACGCCGGTCTCGCGGGCCGCCTGAAGCCACTCGGCGCGCAGGGCGGCGGGCACGAACGCCACGGCGTCGCGGCCGGCGGCGCGCTCCAGCGTCGCGAGGGCGAGCGCGACGAACGTCTTGCCGAGCCCGACGCCGTCGGCCAGGAGCACGCCCCCGAAACGGCGCAGGATCGCGTCGCAGCGGCGCGCGGCGTCGGCCTGGTGCGGCAGGAGCCAGGCCGGGAGCTGAGCAGCCCCGGTAGGTGTTTCGGCCGGCTCCAGGAGCCCGGCGAGGGTCGCGCGGGCGGCCTCCGCCGGCTTCACGGCGACGGCGAGCGTCAGCGCCGGAAAGAGCGGATCAGCAACGCCCGCCAGGGTCTCGGCGCAGAGCATCGCCCAGGTACGCGAGCTGAGCGGCGACGTCCGGGGCGAGGGCGAGCGCGAGGGCGGCATGCGCGTCGAGGTCATGGGCGTCCCATCCCTCGCCGCGCAGCGCCGCCGCGCCGATGTCGGCGAGGATCTGCACGTCGCGAGAACGCGGATCGGATGGTATGGGGAGGGCACCCACGGTGGCGGCGCTGAACCGGTAGGCCCCGCCGCTCGCCCGTTCGGCGAGGGCGGCCGCCAGGTCGCGCAGCGGGGCGCTGTTGAGGATCGCGGTGAGCCAGCAGGCCGTGTACGCGTCCGCGACCCCCACGCCGTAGCAGGTGTTGAGGGGCACGGGAGCGTCGGGCCCGTCGCGGTGCAGGGGTGCGGCCTCGAGCCTGGCCGCGATGTCGCGCCAGATCACCAGCCACGGGCCACGGAGGATCTCGGTCCTGAAGAGCGCCCACGGCGGTGCCTCGCGCGCGTCGGACCGGCGGGCGAGAAGCGGCGCGAGCGGTGCGAGATACGTCCTCACGTCGTCGGGAGGAAGTTCCAGGGGGTCGCCGCGGCCGTCGACCGCGGCGAGGATCCAGCGGCTGTGCCGCACCGCGAACGGGGAGACGTCACGCCCCAGCACGGCCGGCCGCCGGCAGGAGCGGGGCAGCTCGTCCGCGCGGGCCAGCGTGCGCAGGAAGACCTCGTTGGCGCCCGTCTTCACGCCCAGCGTCGGCCGGAAGACGGTGCCCAGCCTGGGCCCCGCTGCGAGCGCCCGACGGACGGCGCGGACGACGTCGGCGGGGAGTGCGAGCCAGGGAGCGTGAAGGACGTCCGGGTCCAGGGCGAGATCCCGCTGCGTCGTCACCCCGCGCACGAGCGCACCGGAGGCGCCGGCCAGACTCACCTCGGCGGGCGCCTCGGCGGCCGGGGGACCCTTGCGCAGCACCATCACCAGCGGGAAGACCGTCGCGGCGAAGCCGGTGTCGGCGTCGTGCGAGCGGTCGACCAGCGCCGTCACCTGCGCCGTGCGGCGAACGAGCGCGCGCAGGCGGCCGGCGTAGCCGGCGCGCAGCAGCTTGCCCGGCAGCAGGAAGCCGACCACGCCCCCGGCCCTGGCCAGGTCCAGCGCCCGCTCCACGAACGCCACCGAGAGGTCGGGCAGGTGGGCGAATCCTCTCCGCCCGGTCGAGGCGCGGAAGGCGCGGTACCGCCGCGCCAGGGCGTTGCGCGTGGCGAGGGGGAGCCGCTCGCCGCGGATCCAGGGCGGGTTGCCGACCACGAGGTCGAATCCGCCATCGGCCATCACCGGTGCGAAGTGGATCTCGTAGGAGAAGAAGGGCAGTGCGTCGTCGGAGGTGATGCGGCGCCTGGCCGCCATCAGCTCCCTGCGCTCGCGCCGCCAGGAGGCGATGCGGCGCGCGAGGCCCGCGGTGCGCCGCGCCCGACGGCCGAACAGGTCCCGGCCGCTGCCCGCCGCGGCGTCCGCCAGCCGGGCGGTCAGCGTCGCGATGCCGGATTCGGCCGCCTCCAGGGCCAGGGCGCGCTCGTCGGCGCGGATCGCGCGGGCCAGCGTCGCCTTGTCCCGGCCGAACGCACGGAAGTAGGCGGCGCGGTGCTCCGCGACGGCCCTGACCCTGGCGACCGCGGGGCTCGCGAGGCCACGCGCGGCCTCGAGCGGAGAGAGCAGGCTGTCGCCCTGCCGCAGGTTCTGGTCGAGGTTCGGGAGCGGCGCCACGTCCTCGAGACGGGCGTCGTCGTCCACCAGCAGCGCGAGCCACAGGCGCAGCTCGGCGAGGCGCACCGCCATCGGGTCGAGGTCCACGCCGAACAGGTTGTCGCGCACGATCGAGCGTCGGCGGTCGGCCGATCGCTCGGCGGGCCCGAGCGGGCCGCGGGCGCGCTCGAGCTGCTGCAGCGCCTCGAGAAGGAAGGCGCCCGAGCCGACGGCCGGATCGAGCACCCGCAGGCTCCGGATCGCGTCCGGCCCACGACCATCGAGCGCCGCTCCGAGCGCGCGCTCGACCGTCTCCCGGAGCAGCGGTCTCGGGGTGAAGTAGGTGCCCTGGTGCCGCCGCCGCTCGCGGACCATGAGGCCCTCGAACACGCGGCCGAGCATCTCGGGGTCCACGGCGTCCCCGTCGTCGCGCTCGCGCACGGTGAAGTGGAATCGCTCGAACAGATCGTCGAACAGGCATCGCCAGGTGTCGTTGTCGAGCGTCGCCGCGGGGAAGCGGCGCTCGATGGCGTGGCGCTCGAACAGGCCGCCGTTGAGGAAGGGCAGGTCGCCCAGCAGCCTCGCGGCGCGCGGGCGGCGCTCGGGAGGGGCGTTCAGGGCGCCGAAGCACAGCGGCTCGAACACGGTGCGGTGGAAGGGGTGGCCGCGGCCGAGCGCTGTGTCGAGAAGCGACGGTAGGAAGTCGCTGCGGCCGGCGAGCCACCCCCGGCTTTGCACGAAGTACAGGAACAGGACCCGCGTGAGAATGACGAGCGCGAGGTCGGAGCGGTCCGCGCAGGCCGCTCCCGGCATCCCGGACAGGCGCTGCGCGGCGAGGGCGTGGAAGCGCGAGAAGTCTCGGAAGAACCGGCGGGTGAGGCCCTCCTCCTCGAGCACCCCGGCCGCGCGGACGGCAAGCGAGACCGAGTTGTCGCCGGCTCGGGCGGCCAGTCCGTCGAGGATGTCCGCGGAGACCGGGCTCGGGTGCGCGAGCGAGACGCGCAGCTGCCGCGCGGCGAGCGACCCGTTGCGCGGGGCGACGGCGGCGACGGCGAGGGTGGTCACCGGTGCGTCGAGCACCAGGAGCAGGTGGTGGCTGCCTGGCGTGGCGCGCGCCAGGCGCTCGGCGGCGGCCGCCACCTGGCTGCGGGTCGCGCCCGCGGCCACCAGGCCGTAGACGAGGTAGCCGCCGCGGCGTCCCACGATCGCCGCACGCCGCGTCCCGAGCGCGACGCCGTCGAGGCCGAGCCTCTGGCGGGCCGCCGGATTGAGCTCGTCGCCGCCCGGCTGGTAGCCCAGCGCGGCGACCAGCTCGAGCAGGTCGTCGAGGCTGCCGAGGCGCGCGAGCAGTTGCGGGGTGACGGCCACGCGGTGCGCTCCGCCGGGAACGGCGCACACGATGGCAAAGACAACGGCCGGTGCGGTCACCGGCCGTTGCACGACGAAGCGAATCGTTGCGCGG
>Ga0187779_10001379_pt1 | contig 15168 bp, 12 predicted proteins | sample 1015_Q2_SP10_10__FD_132435 | JGI IMG/M metagenome (GOLD analysis project Ga0187779, IMG submission 132435) | Tropical peat soil microbial communities from peatlands in Department of Meta, Colombia - 1015_Q2_SP10_10_MG | ecosystem: Environmental > Terrestrial > Soil > Wetlands > Peat | place... | reverse complement strand
GCGTTGATCTCGGTGATCGCCTTTTGCAGGTACTTCTCGTAGATCTCGTCGGTCGCCACAGTCACGCGGAATCGACCCTCCGGGCCGATTCCCTCGGGGGGCGCGCTTCTCCGAGGCACTTCCGTCCCCGGTCCGATACCGCATTCACGACGAACCCCCTTTAGAGGAAATCGACAGATTTCCTCTAGCCTGGGCCACCCACTTGAGGCCCTGGAGGTACGCGAGCGACTTCCGGCGGCGCAGCACCTCGGCGCTGCGGAGCGAGACGAGGAACTCCTCCGGCCCGCTGAAGCGGCGCATGCGGAGGGCACCCGTTCCCACCCCTTGGAGCACATGCGCGTCGGAGCCGGCGCCGCGCGTGAGGTCGTACTTCCGTGCGAAGCGCAGGGCCTCGTCGTTGTACGCCTCGAAGAGCAGCCGCGCGTTGTAGACCTCGAACACGTCGATCTCGGCGAGGTGGCGGTGCAGGGTCGCCGGGTCGGGGATCGCGTGCAGGCGGTCGAACGGGTGCGGGACGTAGACGAGCGCGCCCTGCGAGCGGATCGCGGCCACGGTGTCGGCGAACGACAGGCCGCGCGGGATCTCCTCCTTGAGGAAGAGGCCGATCACCTCGCCCTGCTCGTCGGTCTTGATCTCCTCGCCCGGGATCACGGTCAGTCGCCGCCCCCGCGCCTTCTCCACCGCCTCGAGCGCGCCGCCGAAGACGTTGTGGTCGGTGACGGCGATCGCGCCGAGCCCTTCCGCCTCCGCATGGTCGAGCAGCTCGTCGACGTCGATCGAGCAGTCGTGCGACCAGCTCGTGTGCATGTGCAGGTCGGCGAGGATCCAGTCGCGGTCCGCGAGCGGCGCGGCCTTCGCGGCGGCGGGACGGCGGCGGCTCGTGACCGCGCCGTACACCTGCTCGACCCGGTCGGCGAGCACCGCGAAGCTCTGTCCCTGTGCGGCGGCGACGCCGTCCTGTGCGCGGAGCCCGCGGAAGCCGGCGTCCTCGAGCAGGCGCGCCGCCTCGGCGGCGGCGAGCTCGGGCTGGAGGTCGCGGCCGGGCGGTGCGGCGACGGCGGCGCCGGCGGCCTGCGCCTCGAGCACGGCGCGCTCGACGCCCTCGAGCGCGGGGACGAAGACGGCCGCGTGCCGGAAGAAGTCCGCGCGGCTCGCGCCGTCGAACCCGGTGCGCACGCGCACGCGCCCGCGCAGCGCGTGCGGCAGCGCGGGTCGCCCGCCGAGCGGCCGCGTGCGCAGCAGCACGAGCTCCCAGTCCGGGAGCGCGCGCAGCTCGCGCACGAGCGCCCGGAGCAGCGGCCGCTCGGCCTGGCGCCATTCGAGCACGATCACCCTGGACTTCTCCGCGGGCGCGAAGCGCTCGAGGTCGACGCCGAGGGGCACGATCTCGTAGCGCCCGGGGAAGCGTTCCGCCGCGGCCGCCGCCGTCTCCTGACGCGTGGCGAGCAGTGCGTCGAGGCGGCCGAGCAGCCGCTCGCGCTGCGCGCGGCCGGGCGGATAGCCGAGCCGCTCGGGCGAGAAGAACGTCGCCACCGTGAACGCACCCGAGTCTCGGAGCGCGAGATACGAGAGGCTCGGCAGGCCGGGCTCGAAGCCGTGCACGACGTCGAAGCGGCCCGCAGCGAGAGCGACGGCGAGGCTCGCCCGGATCCCGACCGGCACGCCCATGCGGCTGCGGCGCGAGATCGGCACCGCCGGACCGAGCGCGACGAGCTCGGTGTCCACGCCGTCCATCAGGGCGCGGCGCCCCTCTGCGAGATCGCGGGCCCGGTTCGAGGGCGCGAGCACCGTCACCACGTGCCCGCGCGCCCGCAGCTCCTGCGCGAGCCCGGCGACGTGCTCGTTGACGTCGTGCGGCTGCGACCAGGAGAACGGGGTGACGAGGGAGACGCGGAGTCCCATCCCTGCCCCCGAGTGTAGTAGCGTCGGCCTCGCCGTCATGAGCCTCCGTGGGGAGATCGTGGCTGCGGCGCGCTGGGGCATCCGCAACGAGCCCCGCATCCACTACGCACTCGTGCGTCCGATCCCGCTTACGAGGACGCTGCCGCTCTCGACCGACTGCTCCGGCTTCGTCACGCTCTGCTACTACCTCGCCGGCGCTCCCGACCCGAACGGACGCGGCTACGACGGCCAGGGCTACACGGGGACGCTGCTCCGCGCCATGCCGTCCGTCGGCCCGGACCTCGTCGAGCCGGGCGACCTCGTCGTCTGGGGCCTCTATCCGGGCCACCACGTCGCGCTCGTGCTCGTGGCGGGCGACGACCCGCTGCTCTGCTCGCACGGGCAGGAGCGGGGCCCGCTGGCGGTGCGCTTCTCGACCGAGTCGCGCGTTCAGCCGGAGCCGGCGACCTGGCTCAGCTGCCTGTCGTAGAGGCTGCGTCCTCGTCGAGACGCTCGACGCGGCGCAACGTCGCGACGAGGATCGGGCCCGCGAGCGAGAGCACGGCGAGCGCGGCGACGAGGCGCAGCTGAGGCCCGAGCGACAACAGGCCCCACACGGCGCCGAGCAGATCGAGCGTGAGGAAGCCGACGACGACGAACGAGGCGCGCGAGACGAGCGACGACAGGCCCGTGCTCCCCTCGAGCCAGACGGCCATCGCCGTCAAGAGGACGAGACCGATCACCGCGACGTCCGCCGTCCATTCCACCCGCGTCCACGTGCCGACGTTCAGCTGTGGCATCGGCGACGCGAGCGAGGGGCTCACGTCGATGCTCGAGGTCACCCACGTCTGGACGAGCAGGACGAAGAGGATGAAGGGAGCGCCGATGCGTCCGATTCGGGCCAGGCTCGCGTAGACGCCGCGCTCCGCGAGCGTGGTGGCATGCCCCCACAGCCGCGAGCAGAAGTAGAGGAGGACGAGCGAGCTCGCCAGCCGGTTTGCGCCGCCGCCCAGCGGCGACCCTGCGATCGTCGCGACGAGGCTGAGCGCGATGAACGCCGCCGCAGCCGCGCCGCTGAAGAGGATGAGCCGCTCACGGCTCCGGAAGTCCATGCCTGCCACGCACCGGATATCGGCACGTGGCAGGCTGCACTTGATGGCGGCTAGACCGTGGCCGCGGACGTCTCGGCGGGCGTCTCGGCCGGCGCCGCGCGCCGGTGACGCTCGATGAACTGCTCGGTCCGCTCGTGCGCCTCGGCGTCCGCGATCTGCTGCGGCGGCGACTTCATCAGGTACGAGCTGGGCTCGACGAGCGAGCCGGCCACGCCGTTGTTGAGCGCGAGCTTTGCCAGCCGGACGGCGTCGATGACGATACCGGCCGAGTTCGGCGAGTCCCACACCTCGAGCTTCAGGTCGAGGAGGAGCGGCACGTCTCCGAACGCGGTGCCCTCCATGCGGATGTAGCACCACTTGCGGTCGGTCAGCCACTTCACGTAATCGGACGGGCCGACGTGCACGTTCTCCGCACCGATGTCGTAGTCGAGCATCGACGTGACGGCGTTCGTCTTCGAGATCTTCTTCGACTCGAGGCGCTCGCGCTCGAGCATGTTGAGGAAGTCGGAGTTGCCGCCGACGTTCAGCTGCATCGTCTTGTCGAGGTGGATGCCGCGCTCGCGGAAGAGCGACGTCAGCACGCGATGCGTGATCGTCGCGCCGACCTGCGACTTGATGTCGTCGCCGATGATCGGCACGCCCGCGTCCTGGAAGCGCTTGTTCCAGTAGTCCTCGCGCGCGATGAACACCGGCATGCAGTTCACCATCGCGCAGCCCGCCTCGAGGATCTGCTCCGCGTACCACTTCGTCGCCATCTCCGAGCCGACGGGAAGGTAGTTGACGACGACGTCGGTCTTCGTGTCCTTGAGGATCCCGACGATGTCGTCCGTCGGGCCGGGCGCCTTCTCGACGATCTCCGACAGGTACTTGCCGAGGCCGTCGTGCGTCATCCCGCGCGAGACCTTGATGCCGGTCTTCGCGACGTCGGCGAACTTGATCGTGTTGTTCGGATGGGCCCACATGGCGTCGGCGAGGTCCTCGCCGACCTTGCCCTTGACGACGTCGAATGCGGCCGTGAACTCGATGTCGCGGACGTGGTAGCCGCCGAGGTTCACGTGCATCAGGCCTGGGACGAACTGGTCGTCCGGTGCGTCCTTGTAGTACTCGCGGCCCTGGAGCAGCGAGTTGGCGCAGTTGCCCACGCCGATGATGGCGACGCGAACCTTGCCGTCGTCCAGGCGCGCACGCCCGTTCGAGCTACCGTTCGATGACATTCGTTCCTCCGAGAATCAGTTGTTTACGGACGTGCAGGATGCGCTGCAGAACCGTGAGCCACGCCGTCGCCGCGAGCAGGTAGATCGCCCACTGCAGTGCGCCCCACGGCGCGAGGACGAGACCGGCGGTGATGACGACGACGCGCTCGGCGCGCGAGCCGAGTCCCACGTCACCGCGCAGGCTCAGGGCTTCCGCCTTCGCCCGCACGTACGAGACGAGGAAGGAGCCCGCCACGGCTGCGATCGTGAGGACGACGGCGACGTCGTTGCCCTCGCGTGCGAAGACGAGCGCGATCGCAGCGAGCATCGCGCCCTCGCCGACGCGGTCGGTGGTGGAGTCGAGGAAGGCGCCGAACACCGTCGACTTTCCGCCGGCGCGCGCGAGCGCTCCGTCGAGGATGTCGAGGACGGAGCCGACGACGAACACGACGGCGCCGAGCCAGTAGTAGAGGAGCGTGTCCCGGCTTTCGAAGGGGACGATCACCGCCGCCGCGAGACAGAGGGTCACGCCCGCCGCGGTGAGGGCATTCGGGGTGACACGGGTGCGCGCAAGGCTCGTGACCGAGCGGCTCGCGAGCGAGCGTGCGCCGGTCGTGTAGCCCTGCTTCACCCGCGTCAGCCGCGGGGTCGGGGCCTCGTTCATCGCGTGCACGGTAGCCTCAGGCTCAGGTCGAATCGCAATCCTGCTATGGGGTGACTATAGCAGGTTTGCGATGAGTGCGCGCGGGCCGGCCAGCAGCTTCGGCGCCCGCGGCACGACGGCGAGCGAGAAGAGCCCGACGGCGATCCCGGCGAGCACGTCGAGCCAGAAGTGGTTCGCCGTCGCGAGCACGCAGAACCAGACCCACGCGGGCCAGAGCGACCACAGCGCCTTCGCCCACCAGTGCCGGCAGGCGGCGACGAGGACGACTCCGACGATGAGCGAGTCGGCAGCATGCAGGCTCGGCATCGCCGCGTAGGGATTGGCGGCGAGCGAGACGAGGCCGGAGCCGTGGTTGAGGCCGTGCATCCTGTCGAGCGTGTCCTGGAAGCCGAAGCTCGTGAAATAGCGCGGAGGCGCGGTCGGCAGGACGACGAAGCCGATCAGGCCGACGAGGTTCGCGAAGAGCACCGTGTTGCGGAAGCGGATGAAGTGCTCGTGCCGGCGCAGGTAGACCCAGAGGATGGCGAGCCCCATCACGGTGAACTCGGAGTTCCAGTACGTCCAGGAGGCGGCGGTGAGCAGCCACTGCGACGAGTCGGCCACTCGCTGCACGGTCAACTCGAGGACGTGGTGGGTCGCCCGCTGCTCGAACGTCAGCACCCTCCAGCCGTTTGCGAATGCCCGCGCGGGGTTCCGGTCGGCGACGCCGCGGGCCACCTGGTAGGCGAAGATGAAGCCGAACCAGATCGCCAGCTGGCGCGCGAAGTCGGTCCACCCGCGTGGCAAAACGCGCCGTCCTGCTGCCACGACAGCCGTCATGAGAGGATTCTAGACCTTCCGGGCGGCCGTTGGGGGCGTCTAGCCGCCGATGTAGGACATCTCGACCTTCGGCAGCGTGGCCGTCTCGGCCGTGCGCAGCTCGGAATACCGGTCGGTGCGGCGGCTCCAGATCCCGCGCAACGCCTCGGCGAGCTCGGCGTCCGAGGCCCCGGTGCGGAGGGGGCCGCGCAGGTCGTGGCCGCGCAGGGCGAAGAGGCACGTGTAGAGCCGTCCTTCCGCCGAGAGGCGCGCCCGGGAGCAGCCGCGGCAGAACGGCTCGGTGACCGAGGCGATGACGCCGATCTCGCCGGCGCCGTCGCGGTAGCGCCAGCGGCGGGAGGTCTCGTCGGGACGGTTCGGGGCGACGGGGTCGAGGGGCCAGGCGGCAGCGACGCGGGCGACGATCTCGGCTGCCGGGACGACGTCGTCGAGGCGCCAGCCGTTCGTTCGGCCGACGTCCATGTACTCGATGAAGCGGAGGACGTGGCCGGTGCCGCGGAAGTGCTCGGCGAGCGCGACGATCCCGTCCTCGTTCACGCCTCGCTTCACGACGGCGTTGACCTTGACGGGCAGCCCCGCCTTCGCCGCCGCGTCGATCCCCTCGAGCACCCGCTCGACGGGGAAGTCGGCGTCGTTGAGCGCTCGGAAGGTCGCGTCGTCGAGGGAGTCGAGGCTGACGGTGACGCGGTCGAGTCCGGCCCGCGCGAGCGCCTCCGCCTTCTGTGGGAGCAGCGCCCCGTTCGTCGTCAGCGCGAGCTCGAGCCCGGGTATTCCCGCCAGCAGCTCGACGAGATGCTCGACGTTGCGGCGCACGAGCGGCTCGCCGCCGGTGATGCGAACGGTGCGGACGCCGAGACCGGCGAAGATGCCGACCACGCGCGCGATCTCCTCGAGGCTCAGCAGCTCGCGCCGGTCGAGGAAGGCGTGCTCGCGGCCGAAGACCTCCTTCGGCATGCAGTAGACGCAGCGGAAGTTGCAGCGGTCGGTGATCGACACCCGCAGCGTCTCGAGCGGCCTGCCGAGGGAATCGAGCAGCGGGTCCATGGTCAGAGCCTAGCCGCGCCGTGGGGAGACGGGATTCCGCCGAAGCTCGGCTCCCGGAAACCCCTGATTGACCGCGCCGGAGCGCGTCCTAGCTTCGAGGCATGGGCGGGAAGGGCGAGAAGTCGACGGTGCTCGCGGTCCTCTGCCTCGTCGTTGTCGTGGCGAGCCTCGACAACACCGTCCTCAATGTCGCTCTGCCCGTCCTCGCGCGCAGCCTCGACGCGTCGAACAGCCAGCTCCAGTGGATCGTCGACGCCTACTCGCTCGTCTTCGCGGGGCTGCTGCTGACGAGCGGGACGCTCAGCGACCGGTACGGACGGCGACGGGCGCTCACCGCCGGTGTCGCGATCTTCGGGCTCGCCTCGCTATGGGCGATGCTCTCGACGTCGCCCGCCGAGCTGATCGCGGCCCGCTGCGCGACGGGCGTCGGCGGCGCAGCCATGGTGCCGGCAACGCTCGCGATCCTCACGAACCTGTTCACCGACGAGGAGCGTCCGCAGGCGATCGCGACCTGGGGCGCCGTGTCGATGATCGGTTTCGCCGCGGGGCCGATCGTGGGCGGGCTGCTGCTGCGTCGCTTCGGCTGGCAGTCCGTCTTCGCCGTCAACCTGCCGCTCGTCGCGGTGACGCTCGTCGGAATCGCGCTCGTCGTCCCGGAGTCGCGGGCGCCGGTGCCGCGACGGCTCGACCTGCACGGCGCCGTGCTCTCGAGCGTCGGCGTCGTCGCGCTCGTCTACGCGATCATCGGCGTTCCGGTGCACGGCTGGACAGACGCGCGTACGCTCGTCGGCTTCGCCGCCGCCGTGGCTCTGCTCGCTGCCTTCGCCTGGTGGGAGAGACGGACGCCGCATCCGCTTCTGCCCTTCGAACTCTGGCGCAACCCGAGCTTCAGCGGCGCCAGCTTCGCGATCACTCTCGTCTTCTTCGCGTTGGCCGGCGGCCTCTTCCTCATGACGCAGTACTTCCAGCTCGTGCGCGGGTGGACGCCCCTGCACGCGGGCGTGGCGACGCTGCCGACGCTGGCGGGCGCGCTCGTCGGCGCGCCCGTGAGCCCGTGGCTGCTCGGGCGGCTCGGCTGCCGCCGCGCGACCGCGCTCGGGCTCGGCTGGGTCGCGGCCGGTCTCGGGCTCGGCGCCGCCGTCGCGCACGGCGGCGGTTACCCGGTGTTCGGCGTCGGCGTGGCGTTGGTCGGCTATGGGATGGCGACCGCGATGACGCCGGCGGCCGACGCGCTCATGGGCTCGCTCGACAAGGACCGCGCGGGCGTGGGCTCGGCGGTGAACGACACGACCCAGGAGGTTGGCGGCGCGCTCGGCGTCGCCATCCTCGGCAGCATCGTCGGGGCTGCCTACTCGGGCGGCCTGCACCTCGCCGGCGTACCGGCGGCCGTCCACCGCTCGCTCGCCGCCGCGCTCGTCACCGCGGCGAGGCTGCCGCCGGCGCGGGCTGCGGAGCTCGCCTCGGCGGCGCGGGCGTCGTTCCTGCGCGCGTTGGGCGCCGGGTTCCTCGTGGCCACGCTGCTGGCGGTCGCGAGCGCCCTCGTCGCACTCGTCGTACTGCCGGGGCGGCCGGTGCGCGGGCCCGCACCGGCTCCGGCACCGGCGCCGGACTAGCGGTACCTCAGGCGGGGACGGCCACGTCCGCGAGGCCGGCCGCGGCGTACGCCTCGGGCTGGTCGAGCGTCTCGTGCTCGAGCAGGGCGTGCGCGAGCGAGTCGAGCTTGTCGCGGTGCTCCTTCAGCAGCTCGAGGACGTCCTCGCGCGCGGCCGAGACGATCCGGCGCACCTCCTCGTCGACGAGGCGCTGGGTCTCCTCCGACACGCCGGCCGCGCCGGGTAGCAGCGGCCCCTGCCCGTCCGACGGAATGACGGTGACCGGACCGATCGTCGTGCTCATCCCCCAGCGGCCCACCATGTGGCGGGCGATCTGCGTGAGCTGCTGGAAGTCGGACTCCGCGCCGGTCGTGAGGTCGCCGAAGACGATCTCCTCCGCCGAGCGGCCGCCGAGCGCGACCTTGATCTTCGCGTTCAGCTCCTGCTCGGAGTAGTTGAAGCGGTCGGCGTCGGGCGCGGAGAAGGTGACGCCGAGCGCCAGGCCGCGCGGGATGATCGAGATCTTGCGCACGGGATCTGCGCCCTCGGTGAGCATCCCGACGATCGCGTGTCCGCCCTCGTGGTAGGCGGTGCGGCGCCTGTCCTCGTCGCTCATCATCACCTTCCGCTCGGCACCGAGCACGAGCTTCTCGAGCGCGTCGGTGAAGTCGGCCTCCTGCACCTGATCGTGGCCGCGCCGCGCGGCGAGCAGCGCCGCCTCGTTGACGAGGTTGGCGAGATCGGCGCCGACCATGCCCGGCGTCGTCGATGCGATCCCGCGCAGGTCGACGTCGGCGCCGAGCGGGACGCTGCGCGTGTGCACGCGGAGAATCGCCTCGCGGCCGTTCCGGTCGGGCGGCTGCACAGCCACCCGCCGGTCGAACCTGCCGGGCCGGAGCAGCGCCTGGTCGAGCACGTCGGGGCGGTTCGTCGCTGCGATCACGATCACGCCGGTCGACGCGTCGAACCCGTCCATCTCGGTGAGAATCTGGTTCAACGTCTGCTCGCGCTCGTCGTTGCCGCCGCTGAAGCCGGCGACGCCCGATGTTCGCGAGCGGCCGACGGCGTCGAGCTCGTCGATGAAGATGATCGACGGCGCAGACGTCTTCGCCTGCGTGAAGAGGTCGCGGACGCGGGAAGCGCCGACGCCGACGATGGCCTCGACGAACTCCGACGCCGCCATCGAGAAGAAGGGGACGTTCGCCTCGCCGGCGACCGCGCGCGCGAGCAGCGTCTTGCCTGTCCCTGGAGGGCCGCTGAGCAGCACGCCGTGCGGGATACGAGCGCCGAGGCGGCGGTAGCGCTCGGGGCTGCGGAGGAAGTCGACGACCTCGGTCAGCTCCTCCTTCGCCTCGTCGATGCCGGCGACGTCTGCGAACGTCACCTGTCCCGCGGTCGCTTCGTACCGCTTCGCGCGGGCGCGCCCGAACGAGCCGAGGACATTCTGCATGTTCCCGGCACGCCGCATGGCAAAGACGATCAGGCCGACGAACAGGAGCGTCGGGCCGAAGCCGACGAGAATGTTCTCCCACCAGGGCAGGCCCGTGTCGAGCGGCTGCGCGTTGATCACGACCTTCTTCTGCTCGAGCAGCTTCGACAGCGAGTTCGTGTCGGCGAATGCCGGAATCTCCGTCTTGAACGCCGTCGTCTTCTTCGAGCCGGCGTAGCTCTCGGCGTGACGGAACGTTCCCTGGACCGTCGCTCCCTTCGAGCGGATGTCGCTGACGTTCCCGGTCCGCACCTGCTGGAGGAAGTAGGGGCTGTACGGGATCTGTACCCGTGACTGCGCCTGCGTCGCACGCGACGCCGTCCAGTAGTTGATCGCGAGGAGGGCGACGATCCAGGCCGCCCACCAGCCGATCCTGACGCGCCGCCGCGGTAGCCGTGGGCGCGGCGACCCCGCCTGGCCCGGCGTCCGCGCGGGATCAGCGCTCACGCGTGAAGGATGCCACGCTCCGCCCAGACCTGGGCGAGCTCGACGACGGTCGCTGCGGCGAGGCCCATGTCCTCGACGCAGATCCACTCGCGCTCGCTGTGCGCGTCGTGGCCGCCGGTGAAGATGTTCGGCGTCGGCAGGCCCATCTCGGTGAGGGCGGAGCCGTCGGTGCCGCCGCGGATCGCCGTCCGCCTCGGCTCGAGCCCGACGCGCCGCACCGCCTCCTCGAGGTTGGCGACGATCTCGGGGTGCTGCTCGAGCGCGTCGCGCATGTTGCGGTACTGGATGCGTGACTCGACGTCGATCGAGCAACGCTCGTCCGTCGCCGCGACCTCGGCCGCGAGCTCGTGCAGGTACTCGACGTGTCGGTCGAGCAGGTCGTCCTCGAAGTCGCGGACGATGAAGCGGAGCTCGACCTCGGACGAGTCGCCGGAGACCAGGACGGGGTGGACGTAGCCATCGCGGTCGGCGGTCGTCTCCGGGGACAGCGTGTATTGCGGCAGGCGCGCGACGATCTCCGCGGCGAGCTTGATCGCGTTCACAAGCTCGCCCTTTGCCCAGCCGGGGTGGATCGTGCGCCCGCGTACGCGCATGCGCACCTGCGCGCCCGAGAACGTCTCGTGCTGGATCTCACCGGCGGTCGAGCCGTCCACCGTGTATGCGGCGACGGCGCCGAAGGTGTCGACGGGGAAGTGGATGACGCCGCGTCCGACCTCCTCGTCCGGGTTGAACGCGACCTTCACCCGTCCATGCGGCACCCCGGGGTGCGCGACGAGATACGCGGCGGCGGCCATGATCTCGGCGACTCCCGCCTTGTCGTCCGCGCCGAGCAGCGTCGTGCCGTCCGTCGTGATCAGCTCGTGGCCGGCGTGGTGCTCGAGCTGCGGCGACTCCTCGGGCCGGATCACGCTGCCCGAGGCGAGCGGGATCTCCCCGCCCTCGTAGCGGATGCGCTGCGGCTGCACGTTCGCGCCGCTCACCTCGCGCGCGGTGTCGACGTGCGCGAAGAAGGCGATCGTCGGCACCTCCTGCTCGACGTTGGGCGGCAACGTCGCGGTCACGTAGCCGTGCTCGTCGATGGCTGCGTCCTTCAGCCCGAGCTCGCGCAGCTCGTCGAGCAGCAGGCGCAGCAGGTCGAGCTGCTTCGCCGTGCTCGGATAGTCGCCCGAGTCCTCGTCCGACTGGGTGTCGATGCGGACGTAGCGGAGGAACCGCTCCGCGGCGTCCTCGGCGAGCCGGGCGGCGAGATCCGAGGCGGTGCCGGTGGCCACGGCCTGAGTCTACGTACGGCCTATAGCGTCCGGCGGCGTGGTCGCGGTCGGTCTCGCTCTCGTCTCGGCCCTGCTGTTCGGCGGCATGAGCGTCGGCCTGCGCATGGGGCTGAGCAGGTATCCGGACGCGTCGCTCGCGACGCTCGCGACGATCGGCGGCGCGCTCGCAGTGGTGCTGGTCGTCGCGGCGCTCGAGATCCCGGCCAGGGGCGTCCACGCCGGTGGGGCGTGGCCGTTCGCGCTGGCCGGACTGCTCCAGCCCGGCGCCGGGCAGCTGCTCCTGACGATGGCGGTGCGCGAGGCCGGCGCCTCGCGCACGTCGGTGGTCTTCGGCATCGCTCCGCTCGTCTCGGTGACGATCGCGCTCGCCGTGCTCGGAGAGCCGGCGAGCGCGCCCCTGCTGGTCGGCGCGGTGCTGATCGTCGCGGGAGGCGTCGAGCTCGCGCGGGAGCGCGACCGCCCCGAGCATCTCCGCATGCGCGGCCTGCTGCTCGCCGCCGTGGTGATGACGCTGTTCGCGATCCGGGACAACCTGCTGCGCTGGCTCTCGCGCGGGACCTCCGTGCCGCCGGGGGTCGCCGCCGCCGCGGCGCTGCTCGGCGGCGCGGTGGTCATCGTCGCCGCGCTCGGCCCGCGCGTCGGGCGACCGCGGCTCCGGCCGGCGCTGCCGTTCCTCGGCGTCGGCGTGCTCTCCGGACTGTCGTACGTCACGCTGTTCGAGGCCTACTACCGCGGCCGCGTCACCGTCGTCTCGCCGCTGATCGCGACCGAGTCCCTTTGGGGGGTCGGGCTGTCGCTGCTCCTGATCCGGCACGGCGAGCACGTCGGCCGCCGCCTGATCCTCGGAGCGCTGCTGATCGTCGCCGGCGGCGTCCTGATCGGCGCTTTTCGCTAGCCGATCGAGCCGAGCGTGCCGCGGAAGCAGCCGAGCGTGTACGGATACTCGGCCGTCGCGTCGTAGTGGTAGATCCGTGTCGGCTTGCCGTTCCAGAGCACCGTCGACGTGCGCCCGTGGCATGCGTCGAGGTCGGCGTTCGTGAGCAGGCTCCCGTGCGCGTCGTGCTCGACGTAGATGCCGAAGCCGTCGAGCGCGTAGCCGACGAGGGTGGACGGGCCGCGCGCCTGCGCCAGCAGGCACGGCGAGATGTCGTGGTAATGGTAGGCGCCGCTCGGGCCGGGATGGCCGCCGCACGCGTCCTGTACCTCGTGTGCGACGGCGTCCCGCTTCAGTCCGTCGAGCGCGTCGAACAGGTAGACGCCGTTCGTCGTCACGCCGATCGGCCCGAAGGGAAGGCACGACGGTTGGGCGGCGACGCGTGGGTCGAGCGGAAGCGTGAACGTCGTCGGCATGGCTCGAATCGCGTTCGGGTTGCGGTCGTAGCGGTAGGCGGGGTCCGTGCTCGCGATCGGGAACGTGCCCGTCGTCGCCCCCACCGGCAGGTCGTTCGTCCGGATGACGCGACTCGCGCCGCTCGTCGTCGCCGAGTAGCTCGCCGACGGCCAGCGGACGGAGCCCTGCACGCGGGGCTTCGCGGAGGTGTCCCAGGTGGTGCCGTCGATCCACGGCACCGAGGCGGCCGCTCCTCCCGGGCCCCCGGGCAGCGAGGGCAGCGGGCAGGCGTCGACCGAGCCGGCGGCAGGGGCGGTACCGACGTGGCCGTCGCCGAGCGGGAGCACCGCCGCCGCGGCCGACGCGGCGCACGCCGCCGCGAGCGGGAGCAGGAGCAGGAGGAGCCGCAGACGCACCTGCCCTCCCTCGGCGCACAGGGGCGCCGGGACGATCCCCCGTTTAGCGGCACTGGCGGCGAGCCGCTCCTCGAGCCGCCGCCCGATCTTCTCGACGATCGACTCGCGGATGCTCGAATAATCTGCTATAAATAGACTCAGATTTTCTTACCAGGAGGCATAGGACAGAGATGGCAAAGACGATCGGCATCGACCTGGGCACGACGAACTCGTGCATGGCCGTGCTCGAGGGCGGCGAGCCCACCGTCATCCCGAACGCCGAGGGCGGGCGCACGACGCCGTCCGTCGTCGCGTTCACGAAGGACGGCCAGCGGCTCGTCGGCGCCCCGGCGCGCCGCCAGCAGGTCACGAACCCGCAGAACACGATCTTCTCGATCAAGCGCTTCATGGGGCGCAAGTACTCGGAGGTCTCCGAGGAGATGACCATGATCCCGTACGAGGTCGTGCAGGGCCCGAACGGGGACGTGCGCGTGACGGCGGCCGGCAAGGAGTACGCGCCGCCCGAGATCAGCGCGATGATCCTCCAGAAGCTCAAGCACGACGCCGAGGCGTACCTCGGCGAGACGGTGGCGGACGCGGTCATCACCGTCCCCGCCTACTTCAACAACGCACAGCGCGAGGCGACGAAGGACGCCGGCAGGATCGCGGGCCTCAACGTGCTCCGCATCATCAACGAGCCGACCGCGGCCTCGCTCGCCTACGGGCTGGACAAGGAGAACGACCAGACGATCCTCGTGTTCGATCTCGGCGGCGGCACGTTCGACGTGTCCGTGCTCGAGCTCGCGGAAGGCGTCTTCGAGGTCAAGTCGACCGCGGGCGACAACCATCTCGGCGGCGACAACTTCGACAAGGCGATCGTCGACTGGATGGTCGCCGAGTTCAAGAAGGACCAGGGCATCGATCTCTCCGCCGACCCGATGGCGCTCCAGCGCCTCTACGAGGCGGCCGAGAAGTCCAAGATCGAGCTGTCGTCGACGATGACGACGCAGATCAACCTGCCGTTCATCACCGCGACGCCGGACGGGCCGAAGCACCTCGACCTGCAGCTCACCCGCGCGAAGCTCGAGGAGATCACGGCCGACCTGCTTGCACGCACCGTCAGCCCGACGAAGCAGGCGCTCGCCGACGCCGGCCTCGACCCGTCGAAGATCGACCAGGTCGTGCTCGTCGGCGGCATGACCCGTATGCCCTCCGTGCAGGCGAAGGTCAAGGAGCTGCTCGGCAAGGAGCCGCACAAGGGCGTCAACCCCGACGAGGTCGTCGCCGTCGGCGCCGCGCTCCAGGCAGGCGTGCTCAAGGGCGAGGTGAAGGACATCCTCCTGCTCGACGTCACGCCGCTGTCGCTCGGCATCGAGACCAAGGGCGGCGTCTTCACCCGCCTGATCGAGCGCAACACGACGATCCCGACGAAGAAGTCCGAGGTCTTCACGACCGCGGAGGACAACCAGCCCTCGGTCGAGGTGCACGTCCTCCAGGGCGAGTCGGAGATGGCGACGTACAACAAGACGCTCGGCAAGTTCCAGCTCGTCGGCATCCCGCCGGCGCCGCGCGGCCTGCCGCAGATCGAGGTGACGTTCGACATCGACGCGAACGGGATCATCAACGTGTCCGCACGGGATATGGGCACGGGCAACGTCCAGCAGATCCAGATCACGGGCGGCTCCGGCCTGTCCGAGGACGAGGTGAAGAAGATGATCCAGGAGGCGGAGGCGCACGCAGACGAGGCGCACCGGCTCCGCGAGACCGTCGACGCGAAGAACGTCGCCGAGACGCTCGCATACCAGACCGAGCGCTCGCTCAAGGAGCACCGCGACAAGCTCGACGAGGCCGAGGCCTCGACGATCGAGGGCCGGATCATGGAGCTCCGCCATGCGCTCGAAGGCGACGACGTCGCGGACATCCGCGCGAAG
>Ga0187779_10001378_pt1 | contig 15173 bp, 13 predicted proteins | sample 1015_Q2_SP10_10__FD_132435 | JGI IMG/M metagenome (GOLD analysis project Ga0187779, IMG submission 132435) | Tropical peat soil microbial communities from peatlands in Department of Meta, Colombia - 1015_Q2_SP10_10_MG | ecosystem: Environmental > Terrestrial > Soil > Wetlands > Peat | place... | reverse complement strand
GATGAGCAGCCAAACCGAGCTGAACACATCCTTGTGCCACAAAAACTGAAGCAGGAGAAATGGCGCCACGATGATCAGAATGCCCACGAAGCTGTATCCGTTTGCAGAGTCCGGATCAACCAGATACATTCCCTTGGTTTTCAGCTCGGCCATGATGTCCTGCCGGATCACCGGAACCGCAGTGTAGAAACGATTCTTCAAATTCGAGAGCCGGGTTTCGCTGCCGCCACCAAAAATGTTTTCCAGCATCACGCGCTCGTGCGGCTGCAGGCCCTGCCAGTTCTGCTGTGGGATGAGCAGATGGAGAATGTAATCCTTGTGATGGAATACGAGACCATCATCCTTGGTCTCCTCAATTTTCACAAAGCCTCGAACCGCTAAATCGACAATCGTGGATGTGATATCGCGAGGGTGAATGGTATCGCCGAGAAGCGTTCCCGCTTCGGCGGGCGAGATTCCGGTCGGCGGCTCGTACATAGGTGCGACCGACATACCGGGATCAGGATCGCGTCCCCAATACCCCCAGATCACGAACATGACGATGAAGGTCAATAGCGGAGCCAGCACGATAGGGTTGCTGCCGAGAAACCACATCGCACGCGTAAATTGTCCCGGCTCTTTGAGGACCCCTTTCGGAATATAAATATCGATGGTTAGCCCGCCGCGCATGGGCAGGGGATTCTTGGTTTCGAATGTCGCCTGGGCCCCATTGATCCCCGCAGAGGCATCGCGCTCTGCGGAGCCGTAGACACCGGTAAAGGCTTGGGCCCGGAGTGATCCAGCGGCTGGCTCTGGAAATGTCACCGAGGCGCTGGCGTGGTCAATGGGCACGGGCCAGTCGTTGCCGGTTACGTTCCAGTAAAATTCATCGTGGTCTTCGAAGAAACGCGTGCCGTTGCGGACCGTGTAATCAATGTTGACTACTCGCGTGGCATTGTCGGCGTCGGGAATGTAGATCTTCAGATCGCGGTAATCGCCTGACTTGGACGATTCATACTTCAACTTCGCGCCGTTTTCGTCCGTGACGCCTGTGACCTTCAGAAACAGCGTGTAGTTAGTTCCGCTTGGCCCAGGGTACTCAACGGGAATGAAGCGGTGAATTCCGTGCCACTGGCCTATGAAAGATAAGATGATTTGTTCGCGGACGGCGGCGGATCCGTCCTCAGCGACAGAAATGTCGTCATGAAAATCGGTGACTCGCCAGCTGCGGCCAAAGGCGGGGGATGCCGATACCAGCAGCACAAACAGAAGCAGAATTGTCGAGAGATAAGGCTTCGCCGACGTAAACGGAAGTGACAAGAAATTCCGGTTGCCGCGACCTGCGCCACTCATCGATTTCAGAACTTAACCGCCACCGGTTCGCGTTCCGCGGCTGCGGTCTCAAAGAATTGCCGCTGCTGGAAGCCGAACATTCCCGCAAGAATGTTCGTCGGGAAAGACTGAATTCGCGTATTTAGATCACGAACCACGGCGTTATAGTAACGGCGGGCGTTTTGGATGCTGTCTTCGGTCTGGCTCAGTGAAGCCTGCAACTGCATAAATTCTTCGTTGGCTTTGAGCTCGGGATAATTCTCCGCAACCGCAAACAAGCTTTTGAGCGCTCCACTGAGCTGATTTTCCGCCTGTGCCTTGTCCTCCGGCGTGGTGGCCTGCATGGCCATGGAGCGGTACTTCGTGACATTTTCAAAGGTGCCCTTTTCGTGTGCGGCATATCCCTTGACAGTTTCAACCAGATTAGGAATCAGGTCGTGCCGCCGCTTGAGCTGTACATCAATGTCAGACCAGGCGGAATCTGTACGCACTCGCAACTGGACCAACTGGTTGTACATAGCAACCAGGAAAAATCCAATTACCACGATAACGCCAACAATGATCCAACCAGCCATTTGCGTTTCCTTCAAAAATCGGAATCAAATGGACGGTACCACATGCGCGGAGCAGGTGCAATAACACCTTGCAGATGTAAAAATGTTATTCCGCTGGGGTCAGAGTACACTTGAAATTGCGGTCTCGCGTGCTGCTCGTAGCAGCCGGATTGATCGAGGCTGCATCACAATCCGGAAATTAATGTCGTGGATGTAGAAGGATTAACCGCTCCTATGAGACATTCCACCGCATTGCAGTTGCGTCTGTCGTCTATCGCTATACTTGCTTTGACATTTGTCTTGTGGGCGCAGGCACAAACCTGCTTCACAACTGCGGATATGGACGAGCCGGCTCGCACCGCACTACAGAATGCAGGCAAGAAGTACTTCGACATGGTTTCGCGCGGAGACAGCGCATCTCTGAAACAGAATGCCACCCCGAGCCTGGCGTCAGATTTTTCTGGCGTCGAAAATGCCATCAAAGACAATCAGTCAGCACTGGCAGGAACCACCGGCACACCCCGCCCGCCTTTCCTCCTAAAGGTGGAAGGAACTGCTCCTCTGCAACGTGCGGAGTTCCTTTGCGGTGTTTTCGGACCCAGCGGACAGACTTCGAACAGCGCGGAGTTTGTGATTCCAAATCTGGCTCCGGGAAACTACGGCATCGTAATTATGGATGCGAGCGGCCCCACAGGCCCGCGGACGGTTTCTTTTGTGCTGGAGCAACATGGAACTGATTGGAAGACTGGAGGCTTTTACATAAAAACCCCACAGATCAAAGGACACGATGGGAACTGGTTCGCTGACAAAGCGCGTGATTTCAAATCAAAGGGTCAGACTGTCGATGCCTGGTTCTACTACGTTGAAGCACGCGAGCTCCTGGTTCCCGTTCCCTTCATGTACACACAAATCACCGACAAGCTTTATGACGAAATGCAATCGGTGAGACCAGCGGACCTGCCGGTAAGTGGCAATGTGGTCAGCCTGGCAGGTGCGGGGAAAACCTATACGCTAACCAACATTTTTCCCCTTCCCGTCGGGGACGATTTCGATCTGGTCGTGAAGTACCAGGCTGCGGACATCTCCGATACAGCGAGAACTTTTCAGGAGAATACGGCGGTGATGAAAGCACTCCTGACAAAATTCCCGCAGCTTCGCGACGCCTTCGAAGGAATCGTTGCCCGCGCGGTCGAACCGTCCGGCCGAGACTATGGTTCTATGTTGCCGATGAAAGACATTAAGTAAATCGGTGCCCCAGGTTCGCGTGCGAGGCGAGCGAACCTGGGTCAGGTCTAGCGAACCTCGGCCAGCTGCGTGCGCAATTTGTGTGTAGCGCGAAAGAGGGTGTTTTTGATCGTTCCTTCACTGGTGTTCAGGATCCCGGCTACGGTACGCAGACGCAAACCGTGGTAATGCTTCAACTCAAAAACCACTCGCTCCCGCGGCGACAGTCGTTCCATGGCGCGCCGTATGAACGCGCGCAGTTCACGGCTCATCATGCTCCGCTCCGGGCTTGTCGCGGCACGCCTGTCGGGCAAACGATCAAGAACCTGTTCCTCCTCGCCATCCGAGGTAATCGTCGTGGTCAGGTCGCGACCGCGAGACGATTTCTTGCGTAGGTGATCCAGACAAAGATTCGTGACAATACGATAAATCCATGTGTAAAAAGAGCATTCGAACCGAAAGCTGCCGAGATTGATATAGGCGCGCAAAAATGCTTCCTGGTAAATGTCCTGGCCGTCTTCCTGCGATCCGGTCAGATGCACGGCGAGCCGAAGCACCGCACGATCATACTGGCGGACCAATTCTTCGAATGCGGCCGTGTTACCCATCTGGGCCTCACGGATCAGCAACGTATCGTCGATACGGCCCGGGAAAGTATTCCCTCGGGTTTGTCCTTGCAGCTGTAGCGCGTTTTCCACTTGCCATCTCCCCGCAGCAACTCACCCCACAAATTTGTAGCCGGTGCCGTGGACCGTCAGAATAAACCGCGGTTCATCCGGCTTGGGTTCGACCTTTTGCCGCAATCTGACGATGTGCGCGTCCACGGTTCTGGTAGTCGGAAAGTGCTCGTAGCCCCAGACTTCCTCTAGCAGCCGATCGCGGCTGAGCGTCTCGCCGGGATGGTGAAGGAAGTACTTCAACAACTCAAACTCTTTGGAAGAAAAATCCATCGATTTGCCTTTTCTCGAAACCTGGCAATTCCGGAGATTTACTTCCACCTCTCCAAACGCGTACTTTTCCTGCGTCTTGATCGCGGTTCCGGCGCGGCGTAGGACGGCCTTTACTCGCGCCAAAAGCTCGCGAATCGAAAACGGTTTGGTGACATAGTCGTCAGCGCCCAATTCCAGACCAACGACTTTGTCGACTTCCTGCCCACGTGCCGTCAGCATGATGATCGGAATGCCGGGCTTTTTGATTTTCAGCTGCTTGCAAACATCGAGTCCGCTCATGCGCGGCATCATGACATCCAGGATGACCAGATCCGGAGATTCGCTGAGGGCACGTTCCAAACCTGCAACTCCGTCCGGGGCGCTGATGACCTGATATCCTTCGAATTCGAAGTTGTCGCGCAACCCTGAAACCATATTGGGTTCGTCTTCGACAATAAGGATCTTGGTCATTCCCAATCTCCAAACTCAGGCAGAGACCGCTTTGCTTGCGTTTATTCGGCCATTCACTGGCAAAGTAATCGTGAACTTGCTCCCTCGCCCTGGCGAGCTATCAACGACGACATCACCACCATGTGCCTGCACGATGTGCCGCACCAGCGACAGCCCCAGCCCGCTTCCCTTGGTGTTGTGAACCAGCGGATCACCGACGCGATAAAACTTCTCAAAAATCTTTGCCTGCTCGTGCGCCGGAATTCCGATTCCGTGGTCCTCAACCTCCAACTTCACCGATCCGTTGTCGCGGAACAGGCTCACCCCGATGAATTTCTGATCTTGCGAGTACTTCAACGCGTTGTTCACCAGATTGAGCAGCGACCGCGCCATGGCCTCACGATCCACCCGCATGGCCGGTACGTCTTCGGCGATCTTCTCTTCAAAAGCAAACCCGTGTTGCTCAATCTGATAGCGATATGACTCGAGAGTGTTGTGCACCAGTTCACGCATGTCCGTCTCGCGGAAGTCATACTCCTTGCGACCAGCTTCTATCCGCGAGAAATCAAGAATGTTGTTGATCAGCGCGGTCAGACGCTCACTTTCCTTGCGAATGATCGAGTAGTACTCATGGTACTTTTCCGGGGATTTCAACCGGCCCATTTCCAACGTTTCCGCATACAACCTGATCAAGGAAAGCGGCGTTCTCAGTTCGTGCGAGACATTGGAAACGAAATCGGATTTCAAGCGCGCCAGCGCCATTTCCCGCGAAATATTTCGGTGCGTCAGCACGATTCCCGCAGCCAGCAGAATTGAAATCACTGCGAGAATCATGAAATCGGTACGAACGAAGTGCTGCTCCAGGGCTGCCAGCGTTGTACCCGGCATTTTGATTCCCAGAGTTAGTCCGGAGAAAGCCCCCTCGAGATTGCGCTCCACCTCGGGACTTCCACCATCCCAACCCCCTGAAGTAACAAACGGGGCCATGTCATATTTGGGACGAATCATCATTGCCACATGATTTTTTTCGCCCTTCTCTTCCTGATGCATCAGCACGGCATCCAGAGTTTCAGGAAATAGCTGGTCGTGCAGATAATCAGCATCAAATACCAGCCCCGCTATTGCCTTCTTTTTCCCCGAAGCGTCTCCGGTAAGAAAAAACTGCCCCGCTTCATAAATGTGTTTATCCCCGCGCGGCACCCAATCGGCAAAGGCATGGCGTCGGCCCTTCTTCGACATTTCCTCCAGCTCCTTTTCCATGTCTTTGTATTCGATTTGCATCCAGCCACTGAACATGCCAACCATGTATTCGTTCTCACTGCGATAAACGGGATTCTTCAGCTTGTCTGGCTGGGTCCGGAGGTTGAGTCCGGTTGCGGGATCGTAAACAAAAAGGTGCGCGACATAGGGATGGGCTGCCAGAATCCGATCCATGGTCTCCGAGCAAGCTGAACCAGAGTCGGGGAATCCATCGCTGACCTCATCGATCAGGTCATAAGCCTTGTGGTTCAACTGTTTCTCTGTAATCAGCAGCACCTGATTGAAATCGCGCTGAAACGCCGCCTGAATGCCGCGGTCCCGCTGAACCGACTTGAGATGAACCACTCCCAGAAAAACCAGCGCGGCGGCAGGCAGCACCACGGCCAACTCCAAGGTCAGCATCAGCCGGGTTCGCTCATTCCATCGCCGCTTCAAAGTCATCGTTGGCCCCGGATGCGGATCATCTCTGCATCACCGTGAAGACAACATAGTCATTCCCCAACAGCAATGTGTCAAACCAGGGTAAAAAGAGGTAAAAAATTGTGAACTGATTACGGGCGGTGTACGTTAGGGCGAACAGTTAAGGGCGAAACAACTGGGGAAATCGCTCTCGCCGGCTCGTCAGTGACTCTGCCCAACTTCGATGCGTCGACTCTCTGCAGTCCGCCACGCATGTAGGCGAGAAGGAAGCGGTCGCAATCAAGCAATGAATATTTCATCTGTTCGGGAATGAGTGGTTTGATTAGCAGGAGGTCGACTCGGCTGAGGGGCGCTGGACGATTCGCGTCCTCGGCGACGCCGAGCACAAAGGCATTTCTGTTGATGGTTAATTCGGAGGCCGTTTTCAGCAGAAATTCCGCTTCAGCGCCTTCATCCAGATCCACCACAATCAGATCAAAACTTCGGCTGGTGAGCTCGCGTATGGCAGCAAAGATCTCAACCGAGTGATCCACGGCTAAGTCCAGTTCGCGCAGGGCTTGCAGCAAGGGGTTTGCTATTTCTGAATGCGACGAGAATAGGAGGGCGCGCAACATCAACTCGAGGGTAGTGCCGATCTTGTTACTCAGCAAGTAACCAAGTACCACTATCGTGCCAGTTCACCGGGTCATTACGAACGCGAGTTACCATGTCCTTCAGTACATGGACGATGGTCACAGCCTCCCACCAACTCAAACAGAAATTGCCATTCCTTTCCCTTGACGAATAGAATCCTTCTGCCGAACTCATTCCTGCTTCGAACGAGGACCATTGAAAAGAGTTATCGCGATTTATCCCGGTTCGTTTGATCCTCCCACGCACGGTCACCTCGACCTGATCGCGCGCGGCAGCAAGATCTTCGATCAATTAATCGTCGCCATTCTGCGCAATCCAGAAAAAGGCCCCCTGTTCACTTTGCCCGAACGCCGCCGAATGCTGGAAATCCTCACCGAGGAATTCAAGAATGTGGAGGTTGATACATTCGACGGTCTCATGGTGGATTACGCCGCGAAGGTAAAGGCTGGGGCAGTGCTGCGTGGCATTCGCGCAATCAGCGACTACGAATACGAGTTGCAGATGGCTCTCATGAACCGCAAGCTGCGCCCCGACCTGGAAACGGTGTTTATGATGCCCGCTGAGCAGTATTCTTACTTAAGTTCACGTTTAGTCCGTGAGATTGCACAACTGGGTGGTTCCGTCCAGGGTCTCGTGCCGGAATTGGTAGAACAAAGACTTAGGGAAAAACTCGATCCAGCCGTTAAACTGGAACATGCCAGGGAATCGAAACTGAGGGGACGATAAATGACTGCGGTAGTACAAGCCACGCCTGCGTTGAAGCTCACAGATCGTATCAACCGGATCGAGCCATCTGCCACTTTGGCAGTAGTTAACGAAGCCGACAAGCTCCGCCAACAGGGGGTGGACGTTGTCGACTTTGGCGCGGGTGAGCCGCACTTTTCAACCCCGCAGCACATCAAGAATGCAGCCATTGCGGCGATTCAGGGCAACTTCACCAAGTACACGGCCGTGGGTGGCACGGCTGAGCTGCGCGATGCCATTGTGTCGCGTCATGGCGCGGATTTTGGCTCCGACTATCGCCGCGAAGAAACTATCGCGTGCGTGGGCGGGAAACACGCAATTTTTAATGCAATCCAAGTTCTTGTCGATCATGGCGACGACGTAATTCTGCCGGTGCCCTACTGGGTGTCGTTCAAAGACATCGTTCGCTATGCTGGGGGAAATTGCAGCTTGGTGGAAGCCGATGAACAGCAGGATTTCCGGATCACCGCCAGGATGATCGAACGCCGCCTCACGCCACGCACCAAGCTCATCATCCTGAACTCGCCCTCCAATCCTTCCGGTGCGGTAATGACTCCGGAAGATATGACCGAGGTGGTGCACCTGGCCCACGAACGCGGAATATGGGTGATGTCTGACGAATGCTATGTGTACCTCAACTACACCGGTCAGAGATTCTCAATCGGCTCGTTGCACGATTTCAAAGAACGTCTGTTAATCGTAGGATCTCTATCCAAGACCTACGCCATGACCGGTTGGCGGTTGGGTTTCGCCCTGGCCCCGGCTGCCGTAACCAGCGCAATGCAAAAGCTGCAGAGTCAGTCAACCTCGAATCCGACTTCGATAGTGCAGAAGGCTGCCGTTACGGCGTTGACGGGTCCACAACAGTGCGTGGAAGAAATGCGGAGAGAGTACATCCATCTGAGAGATCACGTGGTCAATGGGCTTAGAGCTATTCCCGACATCAAGTGTGCCATGCCACAGGGTGCGTTTTACGCTTATCCCAACGTGTCGGCTTTCTTCGGCCGGGGCGGCCTCAATTCAGCATCGCAGCTGGCTGCCAAGCTTTTGCGGGAAGCGCATGTAGCTACTGTTCCAGGCGAAGGTTTTGGCACTAGTGATCACATCCGTATTTCCTACGCGACATGCGAAGCGGAGCTCGACCGGGGTCTGCAACGAATGCGCCAACTTCTGGCGTCGCTCTGAAAATGACATAATCGAAGGCAGCTGCTCTGGCCGCGGAGGCTTCTAAGTCATACGTGCTGGGCTGGTATCGCTTGCATTTCGATCGATGCCTATTTCGAAAATGACTGAACTGTATCCCTTTCGAATGTCTCCGGCATTTGATCCCCGCCCCTGGGGAACACAGGATTTGTCTCCGATTTACCCGGGTCACCACTTCGAGGAAAAAATCGGAGAATCGTGGCTTACTGGAGACCATTGCCGAGTCGCTAACGGACCTCTACAAGGCAGATCGCTAGCGGAATTAAGCGCCGAATACGGTGCAGACTTAGTCGGCAATGCAGCCAATGATCCTACTCGTTTTCCGCTGCTTCTGAAGTTTTTGTTTCCGCACGAAAAACTTTCGGTTCAGGTTCATCCTGATGACGAGGCGGCCCGACGAATTGGTCAGCCTTGGGGAAAGAATGAGTGTTGGTATGTAACCCATGCCAAACCCGGGGCACAGGTCGCCCTCGGCCTCAAGGTTGGGGTCACAAAAACACAATTTGAGCAGGCCATTCACGATAAACATGCGGAAGAGCTCTTGAACTGGATCGACGTCTTCCCCGGCGACATGATTTACGTGGCCGGGGGCACGGTTCACACCTTGGGGCCGGGCGCGATCCTGGTGGAAACACAACAGCAGTCCGACACGACCTTCCGCTTGTATGATTACGGCCGTCCGCGTGAACTGCATTTGCGCGAAGGGTTTTCTGTCATGAAAGAGCACGTACGCTCGGGTAAAGTGGTCCGCACTCAAGCAAGACCGATTAACGGAAACGGGAATCGTTGTTCCGAACTCGTGGTATCGCCCTACTTTGTGGTCGAGATGCTTGCTTTGAAAGATCCGCACGAGTTTCGGATTTCCGAAGCGAATGCGAAGCAATCGGTGCAGATTCTGGTAGCCATTGATGGATGCGGAATTATCGAATCGGATGGCATTGAGCCGTTAGCCATTGCCAAGGGCGACGCGGTCGTGATACCCGCTATAATTGCACGATTTCGTGTCCGTCCACAGTGGACGTTGGAATTCTTGAAGTCTTCGTTGCCGGTCGGCGACGTGCCAGAACCCGTGACAACATTGTAGCTCCCATGCCAAACCAGCAAAGAGCTGCGGGAAAAAATCATTTCACCTTCTATCCCGTGATCTTGGCGGGTGGTCGTGGCACCCGGTTCTGGCCGCTTAGCCGCAAGCGACGCGCCAAGCAGTTGCTTCCGCTCGACGGCAAGCAAACCATGATCCAGCAGACGGTCGGGCGACTGCTGCCACTCGCTCCAGCGAAACGCTTTTGGATCATCACCAATGAAGATTCCCGGCGGAAGATCGTGAGGCAGTTGCCTCGGCTTAGTGCTCAACAAATCGTTGCAGAACCCATTGGCAGAAACACTGCGCCTGCGATTGGATTGGCAGCTTTCATCCTGCTTCGAACCGATCCAACTGCCGTGATTGGAATGTTCCCTTCCGATCATGTGATCTCGGACCAAAACCGCTTTCGTGACCTGCTAAAAACCGGAATCGGGATTGCGGCTGCCGGCAAAAATATTATCGTGCTGGGCATTCGCCCAACACGCGCTGAAACCGGATACGGCTACATCGAAGCGGGCGTCCAGAGCAGTGAGGAAGCGCTTCGCGTGCGCCGCTTCACTGAGAAACCGAATGCCCAAGGCGCTGCCGCGTTCGTGGAAGCAGGCAATTACTTCTGGAACAGCGGAATGTTCATATGGTCGGCACGAACATTGGTTGATGCATTATGTGAGCATTTGCCGCAAACCGCAGCAATCCTGGAACAGATTGCGGCAGCGTACGAAAGCCGCAAATTCGCCGGAGTTTTCCGAAGTCTCTACCCCAAATGCGAAAACATCAGCATCGATTACGCGGTGCTCGAACCGCGCTCCGCAAAAGGGGAGCAGAATTCAAATATATTCTGTCTGCGGGCCGATTTTGGCTGGAATGATCTCGGTTCATGGGCCGCTCTGCACGAGCATCAAGCCGCCAAGCGCAATCCCCCGAATGGCAACCTGATTTCCGGAGAGGGCATCTTCACGCTGGATGCAGAATACAATTACATTCATGCACCAGGAAAATTTGTTGCAGCTGTCGGAGTGAGGAATCTTATAGTCGTTGAAACCGACGACGCGTTGCTGATCACGACTCGCGAAAGGGCGCAGGATGTAGGCAAAGTCGTAAGGTATCTCGACGAAAAAAAGCTTGGTAAATTGGTGTAGTGAGCAAATCACTCGTCGCTTTTTATTCGTGTGCGTCCGATTCGACAGCGACCGAGGACCAAATACCAATGACAGATATTAAATTTGGAACTGACGGCTGGCGCGGAGTCATAGCCGACGATTTCACGTATGAAAACGTTCGGCGAGTAGCCGGTGCCATCGCCGGCTACGTGCTCAAAAACGAAGACCCTACCCGGGGAGTGGTTGTAGGCTATGACACCCGTTTCTCTTCGCCGTGCTTCGCGCGTGTTGCCGCCGAAGTCCTGGCCGCAGCCGGAATTCCGGTAAAGCTTGCGGCCGACTACACGCCCACTCCAGCAGTTTCATTTGCAGTAAAACAACGTGGTGCCGCGGGGGGCGTGGTGATTACTTCCAGCCACAATCCATGGAATTGGAATGGCGTGAAGTTCAAAGGAAAGTTTGGTGGTTCGGCAACACCTCAAATCATAAAAGGGATTGAAGAGCAGCTACTTCTTGGCAGCACGCCCAACGGTCGCAAGTCTCCGATTGAAGAGGTGGATCTTAAGGAGAAATACATCGAAGCCATTTGCCGTTTCGTTGACCTTAATCTGATTGCCAAGGCGAAGCTTCGACTCGCGGTCGATTCCATGTACGGCTCCGGTCGCGAAGTGCTGCCGAAGATTTTTAGCGATCACGACATCGAGTTCATTGCCATTCGCCAGGAAGTCAATCCCCTCTTCCCGGGCATCAATCCAGAACCGATCGAGCCGCACGTAGCTATGCTGCAGGAAACGGTCGTAAAAGAGCATTGCCATGCGGGTCTGGTTACCGACGGTGACGCAGATCGCATCGGGGCGGTCGCCGAGGACGGCAGTTTCGTGGATTCGCACAAAATTTTCTCTGTGCTTCTGCAATGGCTGCTGACAAGGAAGCAGTGGCCGGGCGAAGTGGTGCGAGCCTTTAACACTACTCGCATGGTAGATCGAATTGCCAAAAAACATGGCCGCAAGCTGAACGAGTGTCCGATCGGGTTTAAATACATTGCTGACTTGATGATGGATCGCGAGATCGCCATGGGTGGCGAAGAATCCGGCGGCATTGGTTACTCTCGCTTTTTGCCGGAGCGGGACGGCATCCTCAATGCGCTTCTGCTGGCGAACGTCGTGGCGGAAGAACAGAAACCGTTAGGGCAGCTGGTCGCTGATTTACAACGCGAATACGGTGCTCACTACTATGGCCGCCTCGATCTCCACATTCCTGACGATGTGAAGCAACAAGCAATTGAGCGCGCGCGATCCGACTCCACCAAGCGCTTGAATCGTTACTCGATCGAGAGCAAAGAAAATTTGGATGGAGTGAAGTTCTTCCTGGATGCGCCGACTAAGGGTAACGGGGCAGAGGCCTGGGTTCTGCTCCGGGCATCCGGAACTGAGCCGCTCTTACGCATTTACGCCGAGGCAGCGTCTCCTGAACTGGTAACGGAGATATTGGCCAGTGCCGAGAACTTTGTAAAAAGCTGAGAAATCTTAGCTTCCCCCGGGTTCAGACACCGCTGGGTCACTTCACTTTCGGGGGTAGCATGACCCGGATCCCAGTACAATAATAGAGAAGTATGGATACGACTGCAGCCGCGCCCAGCATGCCCACGGACACGCCGGAAGCTCGGCGGTATAACCGCATCAAAAGATGGCTCGGCATTGCTGATTTCGCTCTCGGTCTTGCTCTGCTGATTGTGTTGCTGGTGACGGGATGGAATGGGACACTGCGCGATGTTGCCTATCGAGCCTCGTCCCAGATATACGTTTTGGCAGTCTTTTTATATGTGGTCATGCTCCTTGTGATCGCGCGAATTATCGGCTGGGGACTCGACTACTTCGGCTTCAACCTGGAACATCGCTTTCATCTCTCAAACCAAAAACTCGGGGCCTGGCTATGGGACCAGACTAAAGGATTTCTCGTGGGTTTGGTGTTGGCTTCCATGGCGGTTGAGATTCTTTACTTTATTATTCGTGCCGCGCCGCAGTACTGGTGGCTGATCGCCTGGGCCGCATTTCTGGGCCTCTTCATCCTGTTAGCCCAGTTGGCTCCCGTAGTTCTATTTCCGATCTTCTATAAGTTCGAGCCGCTGCAGGATGAGCAACTAAAATCGCGCCTCGTACACCTTAGCGAAGCCGCGGGTACTCGTGTTCGCGGCGTTTACAAGTGGAACCTCTCAGAAAAAACCAGGAAAGCCAACGCCGCATTGACGGGCCTGGGCAACACGCGGCGAATCATCTTGGCGGACACGCTGCTTGAACAATATTCGCCCGACGAGATCGAAGCTGTGCTGGCCCACGAATTGGGACACCACGTTCACAGACATATTTTTAAGAGCATAATCGTGCAGGCGGGCATTACATTGGCCGGGTTCTGGGTAGCCAATTGGGTGCTGCATTATGCTATGGAGCGTTGGCACAGCTTTGAGACTCTCTCCGATTTTGCCAATCTTCCTTTATTGGTCCTGGTTTCGACCGTGCTGTCCTTCGTTCTGCTTCCCGCCATCAATGCCTTTTCGCGATACAACGAACGCCAGGCTGATCGATATGCCTTTCGCTCTATCACCAGCGTAAAGCCGTTTATTTCGTCGATGAACAAACTGGCCGAGCAAAATCTTGCCGAGCGTTCGCCTTCCAAATGGGTGGAATGGTTTTTCCACTCCCATCCGTCGATCTCGCACCGGGTAGCTGCAGCAGAGCGATGGGCGAAGGCGCCGGTGAAGGCGCGAGCGTAGGTTTCATCACTTACGAAGTATTTCTTCGGCTTTCCGCAAGTCCTCTGGAGCATCCACGCGAATCGTATCGTAGGGCGTTTCCGCCACCCGGATGGGAATCCCATTCTCGAGAAACCGCAGCTGCTCGAGCCGTTCGCTGTGTTCGAGCGGCGATTCCGGCCAACCTACGTAAGCATCCAGCGCGGCCTTGCGATAAGCATAGAACCCGAGATGTTTGAAATACGGCGGCTTTGTACCATCGCGATCAAACGGTATGGTGGAGCGAGAAAAATAAAGCGCACGCCCGGCCTTATCCGTCACGATCTTGACCGCGTTTGGATTACTAATATCCTCTGGGGCCGCACCGGTCTTTAGTGTCCCTACCGGAGCGTTCGGATCCTCCATCAGCTTTAGAAGTGCCGCAATGTGCTCCGCTCGCGCCAGCAATTCATCTCCCTGCACGTTGATGTAAAGATCAGCCGGAATAGCTTTAGAAATTTCATGCACTCGCTCAGTTCCGTTGCGGCATGCGGCGGAAGTTAATCGTACCGGAATGCTCTTGGCTTGACAGAGTTGCGCAATTTCGTCGGAATCGGTCGCGACCAGTACATCCTGCAGCAGAGAAGACGATCGAACAGCCCGGTACACGCGGGCGATGAGTGGCTCTCCAACGATCTGCACCAGCATCTTTCGCGGCAAGCGAGTGGAGCTTAAGCGGGCAGGAATGACCGCAATGGCTTTCATTGACCTTCAAGTTTCCCGTTTCTAGTTTCTGATAGCAATAGCGGCGGGTGCACATCTCTGGAACTCTGCGGAAAGGTTCGCTGAAGAATTATTGTGGGTTGCTGTTTACTCTCAGCAACATTCCGCTTCCGCTGCGGACCAACAATCTGCTCGCGCTCGAAGCGAGCGTGATCTCCCCAAAGGGGGGAGTGCGCCCTGTGTGGACGATTGTCACCTCTTCCATACCATAGGTCCCACACGCGTCGGAAGCGAAGACCCAAAGTGCCTGTGGTTTGCTGTTGCCGTCGACTTCACCGCGGCAGCCGCGATTAGGATTGGCTCGAGCTGACGCAAGCACGCCGTCGAAAAGCGCTGTGCCGACCACATCTGCTCCATGCACAACTGGACCACCTTGACCGTACGCGGCTTCACCACCAATAAGAGTTCGTGGCATCCATGCCCAAGGAGATCCCCGGTCAGTGCCCACGGAAGGGGTTTGCGCGTCTTCTACGTCCCGCATCGAGGCCAGCGCTCTGAGGCTCGTGTTCACGGATACTATTTGGTGGCCGAGTTTGATGCTATCGAAGCGCAGTGTGATTTGAGCGGATCGCCCGTTTGGCTGCTCAACTTTGACCACCTGCCCAATAAGTTGTGCTCCGGCCCGCACCGGTGTTCCCGGCACATCTTGCATGATTCGTGCGGTGATCTTGCGTCCAGGCTTCACTTTTTGCGAGTTGAGAGTGGTATTCAACTGTACCGGCAAGATGGCCCCCGGAGGAATAGAGGTTT
>Ga0187779_10001375_pt1 | contig 15187 bp, 19 predicted proteins | sample 1015_Q2_SP10_10__FD_132435 | JGI IMG/M metagenome (GOLD analysis project Ga0187779, IMG submission 132435) | Tropical peat soil microbial communities from peatlands in Department of Meta, Colombia - 1015_Q2_SP10_10_MG | ecosystem: Environmental > Terrestrial > Soil > Wetlands > Peat | place... | reverse complement strand
GCGTCGTAGTTGAGGTAGACCGCGCCGTCGCCGTGAAGGTTCGACCGAGCCGCCTCGACGTACCCTCGGCGATCGACCGCGTACGTAAGAGCGCTGAAGGAGACGACTGCGTCGACGGGATCGACGCGCACGTCCTCCGCTCGTGCATGCAAGATCTGCGCCGACGGAAGCGCAGCTCGTGCGCGCTCCACGGCCGCCTGGGCTTGGTCGACTCCGATATAGCGGATGTTCGAGCGGCGCTGCAGTAGCCTGACGAAGTTCCGCCCGTCGCCGCAGCCGAGGTCGAGAATGCGGAACTCCCCCGTGCACCGCGACGCAGCCTCGTCAATGAGCCGCAAACAGTAGAGCTTGGCCGTGTTCCCGACCGTCAAGGGCTGGTCGCTCGACAACCTCACGATCCTTTCAGAGTCGACGCGCCGCCCGGGCTGCCATGACTAGTGCGAATCGGCGTGTTTGGCTGACGACGGCAGCAGTCGGATCGGCGCTCGCACTCGTCGCACTCACCGTGCTGGTCGCAACCGGGTCGATCGGCTTCGTGGACCAGTTCGCGGTCGATCACCTGATGCCGGCGACGCGGCCGCACTCGGGCGTCAATCCGTCAGGCTGGTCGCTCACCCCCAGCCTCGATACCAGCTATCACGGCCCGGATCGAGCGCTCTCGCTCGTTGCTCACCTGATCGCGCTGCTGGGTTCGCCGATCGTCGCCGGGCTGGGCGTGCTCGCGCTCTGTGGTCTCCTCTGGCGCCAGGGACGCCGGAACGCCGCCGCGATCTGGCTCGGAGCCTTCGTGGTCGCAAACCTCGTCGAGGTCGTAGGCAAGCTCACGATCGAACGGCCCTCGCTCGACCGCAGCGTCGGTTCACACGTGCTGTCCTTGCACGCCTACGACTCCTCGTTTCCCAGCGGTCACATGCTCCGAGCGACCTTCCTCGTAGCGATGTTCGTCTGGGTCGAGCCTCGCACACGCTTCTGGGCACCCGCTCTCTGCGCGCTCGTAGGCGCCATGTTGGTCGTCGATGGAGACCATGTCGTCACCGACGTCGTCGGTGCAATCCTCGCGGCCGTCGCCTGCGCAGCGCTCGCCGCGATCATCACCGAGCCGCCGCCGTGACCCGCACTCCTCACGCGCGCGCGATCACGTACCGGTACTGGTTGGAGAGGACGTACCTGCCGTCCCGTGTGCGGTACTGCGCGAGCTCGTCGACGAACGCACGCTTGAGCTCTTGCTCGCGCTCAGGCCCGGCGAGGACGACGAGGCCGGCGACTGCGACGAGCGCACGGCCGAGTGTCTCGGCGTCGGGGTACTCGATCGCCCAGGTGACGTCGAACTCGCTCTCCGGTGCGAGACCTGCCTCGGCGGCGAGCGTCTCGCATCGCCACCTTGCGCGACGACATCGCCGATCTCCGGGCACGGCTCGACGACTCAGAGCGACGCGCGGAAGACCTTCCGCACCGAGCGAGGTACCTGAAGCTCGTGATCGCGTTCCTCCGTGGGTTCGTCGACCTGCACGAGCGGCTCGTCGACGACGTCGAGCGTGGGCTCGCCATGCCGGACTAGGCGAACGCGTTCTCCTGACGTACGATCGGCCTTCTCGGTAACCGCAAAGAAGGGGGCAGGAGATGGCTGGCGTCGAGGCACGCGATTTCGACTCACCGGACGAGACCCGGACTCCCGACAAGACGCGCAGCGAGATCGTGCGGATGACCGGAGCGAGCGTTGCTCGACTCACCCTCGACCCGGGCTGGCGCTGGTCGGACTGCGTGAAGCCATTGGTGGGCACGGAGAGCTGCCAGGCACGGCATGTCGGCGTCGCGCAGCAAGGGCGGCTCGCCGTACGGCACGAGGACGGTTCAGAGATCGAGCTCGCGCCCGGACACGCATATGTGATCGAGCCCGGTCACGATGCGTGGGTGATCGGCGACGAGGCGTTCATCGGCTTCGAGTTCGAGTCGGCCGAGGACTACGCGCGGAGCTAGCTGCGCCGACTAGAGGGTTGATGTGAAAGTCGGTGGGTCGGCAGGGACCCGCGGCTTTGAGACGAAGGGCTTCCAGTCCTTGTGTCCGCTCGAGATAGGAGCTCGAGATGACGGATCTGGAAGCCCTTGTCGTTGCAGCGTACGTTTTCGCCGATGAGTACCCGGTCCCTCCGCGTGGTGGTCGGCCGCCGCTGGTCAGCGACGCCGAGCTGGTCGCGCTCGCGGTCGCGCAGGCAGCGATCGGGATCAGCTCTGATCGTCAGTTCCTGGGCTTGATCGGGCGGGTGTTGCCGGGCTGGTTTCCGCACCTGCCCGAGCAGTCGCAGTACAACCGGCGGCTGCGATCGCTCGTGGAGCTGATCTCGATCGTGCAGCAACGGCTGGCGCGCTGGCTCGACGCGGGTGGTGCGCGTCTGAGCGACGGCAGCCTGGTCGGCGTCGCCGGCTACCCCGGCTGCGCTGTGCGAAGCCATTTCGCCGGCTTCGTCCGCTACGGGTATGCCACGTCGCAACACCGCTACGTCTACGGCGTCCGTCTGGTGCTGTTGACCGACCTGCGGGGGCTGCCGCTCGGCTACACGATCGTGCCAGCCAACGAGAAGGAGTACGAGCCGCTCGCCGACCTGCTAACCGGCACACCAAGCGCGGTTGTCGTCGCCGATAAGGGTTTCTGGGGACGCAACTACCAGGCGCGCCTTGCCGCCGACGGCACGACCTTGCTCACCCCCGACAAGACGCGCACCGCCGCCAACCTCGGCCGCGAGCGCGCACTCGCCTCCACACGGCTGGTGATCGAGAGCGTCTTCTCGAACCTGAAAGAGCAGATGCGGCTCGAGCGCCACCTCGCCCGCACCCCCGCCGGCCTCGCCGTCCGCATCGCGCAACGCATCCTCGCCCTCACGATCGGAATGCTGCTCAACACCCTCAGCGGCCGCCCCGCACGCGCTCTCGCCGCCTACGACGGCCGCTGAATCACATCAAGCCTCTAGGAGATGCACGCCTCGATCTGGAGGTTCACCGGAGACCCGGACGAGCTCGCGCGGCGTTACGACGCGATGCTCGCCGGGGTCCCGACGGAGAACATGCGCCTCCACCTGTGCCTGCGCGCTCCTGACGGCATCGTCCTCGTCGACAGCTGCCCCTACCGCGAAGCCTTCGTCGCCTTCCCGACCGACGACGGGTTCCGCGAGTTGCGCAGCCGGCAGGGACTCCCCGACCCCGAGCAGATCGAGGACTTTCCCGTCCACGTCGCATTCATGGACGGGAAGCGCATCTAGGGCGGCCGCGCAACGTGGCTGGCCCCGCTCCACGCGTGCACTCTCAGCTCGCGGAGCCGCCGAGCCGCTCGAGGATCCGCTGCTGCCCTCGCCGCATCGTCCAGTTGTGATTCGCGCGGAAGAGCGGTCGCAAGACCGGCGTCAGCTGCTTGACGCCCGCCTTGTTCACGAGCGGGCGCCAGTCGAGTTCACAGATGGTCGACGCTCCCTCACTGTGTAGTCGCCACTCGCCGGTCCCCTCGAAGTCGCCTTCGAGTCGCGAGGCAAGTCTCGTCGGTCGATCGACGGCGGTCGTCGCGAGCGCGAACCGCAGGCGATAGGGCAGGAACCCGCGCGCGACGACCGAGACCCGGTTCCCCACCTTCGGCGGTCCGGCGTCGCCGGACGCCTCGAGGAACACGTCGTGCCACCACTCCGGATACGCGAGCGGGTCGCCGACGAGATCGAACACCGCCTCGATGTCATGCGGAACCACCCATTGATCGAGGAAGCGATAGGCAGCCGGCATCGGAAGAGGCTAGAACGGCGCTCGCGGCGACGCAACAGGGACGGCTCGCGCCGCTCCCGGCTCAGACCGACAGCGCTCGGCTACGCTCGCCCGATGGGAACACCCGCGAGCCCGGCCCTGTCCGCGTCGCAGCTGGCGACACTCGCACTCGTGGGCGAGGAGCGAACCGCAGCCGTCGGCGACGTCCTCTACAGCGTCGGCGACACGACCTATCCGTTCGTCGCGATTCTCGAGGGCGAGGTTGCGATCGTGGATGCAGCCGGAAACGAGATCGTTCGCCACGGCGCCTCGAGCTTCCTGGGCGAGCTCAACCTCCTCTCCGGTCAGACGGTCTTCCTGACGGCGATCGTGACCGAGCCGCTCCGTTACGTCGTGGTCCAGCGAGACGCGCTGCGCGGACTCCTGTTCGACGACGGACCGCTGAGCGATCTCGTCCTCTCGACCTTCATCGCACGGCGTGAGGCGCTCCAGCGTGTCGAAGGCATCGGCATCGAGATCGTCGGCCCTCGAGCGTCCCAAGCGACGGTGCGAATGGTCGAGTTCGCCGGCGCCAATCGACTCCCGTTCACGTGGCATGAGACCGCACCGCCCAACGGGGCGGAGCCGCCCGTCGTTCGACTTCCAGGCGGCACCGAGCTGCGAGAACCCTCGCGAGGCGAGGTCCTCGGTGCGCTGGGAGTGGGGCGCGAGCTCGCGGCGCGCGAGGAGGTGGACTTGCTCGTCGTCGGCGCCGGCCCCGCGGGGCTGGCGGCCTCCGTCTACGGCGCCTCCGAGGGTCTCGACACCCTGATCGTCGAGGGCACTGCGCTCGGCGGACAGGCGGGATCCTCGCGTCGGATCGAGAACTATCTCGGTTTCCCGGCCGGCATCAGCGGCACGGAGCTCACCAGCCGCGCGGTCAGCCAGGCGCGCAAGTTCGGCGCGCGACCGGCGACTCCGTATCGCGCGATCTCACTCGAGCCGGGCGACGGACGCCATGTCGTACGACTGGAAGAGGGGCACGAGGTCGCAGCCCGCGTCGTCGTGCTCGCAACCGGTGCCGACTACCGGCGACTCCCACTCGACGACCTCGCTCACTACGAGGGCGTGAGCGCCTTCTACGCCGCCGGCCCACCCGAGGCACAGCAGTGCGGCGCCTCGCGTGTCGCGGTCGTCGGGGGCGGCAACTCGGCCGGTCAGGCCGCGGTCTGGCTCGCCCGCGGTGGCGCGCTCGTGACGATGCTCCACCGGCGCGCCGACCTGCGCGAGACGATGTCCGACTACCTGATCCGCGAGCTCGATCGCTACGGCGTCGCCGTCCGCGACCGCAGCGAGATTGCGGCGCTCCACGGAGCGGACGGCCGGCTCGAAGCGGTCACGCTCAGGAGCGGCGAGCGACTTGCATTCTCGTTTCTCTTCTTCTTCCTCGGGGCGAAGCCGTGCACAGAATGGCTCGACGACACCGTCGCGCGCGCCGACGACGGCTTCATTCTCACCGGCGATGCGGCCGGTGCCCACAACCTGCTCGAGACGAGCGTGCCGGGGATCTTCGCCGTGGGGGACGTCCGCTCCGGATCGACCAAGCGTTGTGCCGCCGCCGTCGGGGAGGGATCGATGGCCGTGCAATTCGTCCACGAGCACCTCGCAGCGCCAGCAGCTCGAGTCGGATGAGCGAGGTCAGATCGTCGCCGATCGAGGAGGGCATGACCCTCGGCTACGGCTATGCGGAGAAACATCGAGACGACCGCCCGAGCCTGAGGCGCATCGTCAGAGCGCACTCGGTCCCCGAGGTTACGGCGAACGTCGATCAGGCCGCGATCGCGGCAGACGGAATCGCGGACCCGGTTGCGTTCTGGAGCGGTTTCGCGCACGGCGTCGGGCGGTACCTGCTCGAAGAGCGGCACGTCCTGCTCGACAGCGATTGATGCGAGGATCGAACTCGTCAGGACGGCTCGAGGAAGGAGGCGAGACCTTGGATGACACGGCTATCGGTGTGAGAACGCGTCGGCTCGAAGATGGGCACGAGATCCCGTTGCTCGGACTCGGCGTGTGGCAGGTTCCAAACGGCGCCGAGTGCGTGAACGCGGTCCGCTGGGCGCTCGAGCTCGGCTACCGACACATCGACACGGCACAGGCGTACGGCAACGAGGAGAGTGTCGGCCGGGCCCTGCGCGAAAGCGGGATTCCGCGCGACGAGGTGTTCGTCACGACCAAGTTCTATCCCGCCCGCCGGGACCCGGTCGCGGAGGCCGAGCAGAGTCTCGAACGACTCGGTCTCGACTACGTCGACCTGTACATCATCCACTGGCCCCAGCGCGGGCCGACCTGGGCCTGGCCCGGCATGGAGGCGGCACGTGAGCGCGGCTACGCACGGTCGATCGGCGTCTCCAACTTCAGCGTCGCGGAGCTGCAGGAGCTACTGACCGAAGCGACGACTCCGCCCGTTGTGAACCAGGTGCAGTTCAGCCCGTACGAGTACCGCAGAGCGCTTCTCGGCGCATGCGAGGACAGGGGCATCGCGCTCGAGGCATACAGCCCGCTCGGGACCGGACGTCACCTCGCAAGCGACACGGTGAAGCGGATCGCCGAGTCAGTCGGGCGCACACCGGCCCAGATCCTGCTTCGCTGGTGCATCGAGCGCACCATCCCGGTCATCCCGAAGTCGACTCACCGGGAGCGCATCGCTGAGAACGGCCGCGTCTTCGACTTCGCACTCTCGAACGACGACCTCGAACGACTCGACCGACTCGACACCACCGCGGGCACCGACCGCGCGCTCGAACGCAACTGGTGGTGACGCGAGCTCGGCGTGGAGGGTCGCCCGACGCGTCGTCTCGTCCACGAGTATCGGGTTCACGAGAGCCGCGCTCTGCAGCCTGGCCGCGCGGACACGGTCGTGGGTACGGGCGCAGAAGAGGACGGTGACAACCTTGCGCTCTCCCTAGGCGCGAACACGGCCGAATCCACCATTCCGCGCCGAAAGAGCGATGTGCGAGGTGGTCGCACCTCAACATGGAGCTCTCCGACGCCGATACCCGGACAGTGCGTTCGATTCCGAAGACTCCGGTGGCGCAGGCGCTCTGGCTCGTGTGCATTCTCGCCGTCCTGCTGATGATCCTCGTCTCGCACACAGCCGGGATCGCGTTGATGATCGCTGCGCTCGCGCTGTCCGGAGTGCTTCGCGTCTTCGGATTGAGATAGCGAACACGCCGCGACTGTCTCGCTCCATGAACTCGACCTGTGGGTGCCGGCGTCCACTCGGCGCCGACACCCAAGATCGACGAGTCGCTGACTGCCGCTCAGCGGCCGTAGCCGCCGTAGCCACCGCCGCTCCCGCCCGACGGAGACGAGGCGCTCGACTCGATCGCGCGGCCGTTTGGCGCGACGACGTCCCAGACCGCACCGAAGGTGTTGACGCCCTCACCGGTCGTCTGTCCCGCCTTTGTGTCGGTGATGACCGTGTAGAGCGGGTGACCTGCGTACGTCGCCTGCCGCTTGCCGTCGGTTCGCTTGGTCATGCCGAGGAGGGAGGCCCGCACACCGCCTCCGGGGCGGGGCTTCGCGGTGGTGAACAGAGGCCGCCAGTACGCCGCGCATGCCCCGTAGCACGCACTCGTGCCGTGCTTGTCCTTGCCGAACAGATAGAGGGTGCGACCGCGCGCATTGACGAGAACCTTGCCGAGCGCCGTCATCCTGACCGTGACGACGGCCCCTTTTGGCGTCCCCAGAGATGATGCGGAACTGGTGCCGCCGAATGCTGCCGCGATCAACGCCGCGGCGGACAATGCGGCCGCGACTGCAGCAATTGGGAGTGTGATCCTGCGCTTCATTGTGGGCTCCTTGTCTCGTAGCTGGGAAATTCACCGATGCCTGAACTACGAGAGGCAAGACTGCTCGGACGTACGGTTAACCCCACTCCTCGGCTACGGCACGCCGCCGAAGCCAACCGTCGCCGCCCTGTAGGTCACCCAAGACGTGAGCGCCGACCTCGTCATCGTCCGGGCCGAGAGGCCTACGGTCGGCGATAGGCGGTGAGGGTCCCGTCGTATCCAGTCACATACAGGGCATCGGCCCCGAGGGCGATGCCCGTCGGGTGTTCCACGGTGGGGAAGAACCCCACCTGCTCGCCGGTCGAATCGAAGACGTCGACGCGAGCGTTGTTCGAATCCGTGACGTACGTGCTGCCAGTGGTGTCGCCCGCGATCCCGGAGGGCTTCGAACTGGCCGAGATCTGGACTCGTTGCTCGAGCCCGCCGGATCCGTCGAGGGCGAGGAACGCCCCGGAGCCGTAGTCGGCAACCAGCAGCCGGCCGTCGCCGCCGAACGCGATCCCTCCCGAGTCGACGGGGTGGACCGTCAGCGTCTTGACGAGCACCCCCCCTGCTGTGAACTGCTTGATGGAGTCCGGACGGTCCTCGATGGTGAAGACCGCCCCGTCCTGTCGGATGGCGACGTCGAGGACCTCGTCGAGCGTGTCCATGCCCCATTGCCCGAGGAAGACGCCGTCGGGCGTGAACGTCTCGATCCGCTGGTTGCCGGAGTCTGCGACATAGACCCTGCCGGTCCCAGGGTCGATTCCGACGCCGCCGAGCCCGACGTTGTCGGCCGACGTGAAGGAGAACTGGCCCGGGCCGGTACCGTGCGAGCCGAAACGAAACGCGAGGCTTCCGTCGGGTTGGTACACGTCGACCCGGTCGGCGGCGCTGTCGGCGACGTACACCCTTCCCGTTGGACCTACGGCGACGTCGAAGAAGTTGTGGCCCTGCGCGTTCTCGTCGACGTGAACCTGCCAGAGCTGGGTGAGCTGCAGTTCGGGGATCGGCTGCTGCGCAACGATCGCCACGCGACTGACGCGGCTGCGGTGCCGAGCCGGGTCGGTCGCCTGGGCGCGCAGCACATGGGTGCCCACTGTGGGAGTCACGGTCAACCGCCGCGGGCATGCGTGCAACCTGGGACTGTCGAGCGAGCAGCGGTAACGCATCTTCGAGCTGGCGACTCCCTTCTCGACCGACGAGAAGACGTAGACGCTCCTCGTTCCTGCCTGTGGTGTCTTGTTGCCGACGATCACCGGAGCGGTCGGCCTATTCGCCACGGTCGCACTAGCGCCCAACCCGAGAACGGCTAAACCCGCGCCCGCGAGGACCGTCAGCCCTCCCACGCGGGTGTGCGCAGCGGTCACCGACCAACCGTATCGCGCCAGCGCCGCCACGCAACACGGACGAGTTGGCGCACCCCAGCATCGCCCGGCGGTGCGATCATTCGGAGAATGCGAGTCGTTGTGTCCGAGTCGGCCAGCGAGTTGATCAAGGCGCGGGGCGGGAGCCTCTACGTCTGGTTGAAGCGCGCACAGTGCTGCGGCAGCGCGACCACCCTTGCGACCGCGAGCGAACCGCCTGCCCAGAAGACGTTCCGGCAGGTCGACAGCGGCGGACCGTTCGAGCTCTATCTCCCGGCCGGCCTTACACGACTGCCCGACGAGCTTCAGCTCGACGTCGGTCGCCGCGGACGCCGGGTAGACGCCTACTGGGACGGCTCGGCCTGGGTCGTCTAGCGAGCGCCGGCGCCTCCGCTTTCGGTCGGACGCGTGCGCGTCGCGTCGTGTCGTGAAGGCGTCGGACAGTGAGCTCCAGCCCTGACGGGCCATCCCCCCGAGACCCGTCAGGGACCGTCATGGAAGGAGCTCACACGGAGCATCGGCTACGCGAGTGTGTGGTTTGACAGATCCCAAACGATTCACACGATGTTCATACGTTGTGACGAGCCAGACGAGCGGCCAAAGCCACGCGTTTCCGGGTCTCAGTCGGGCACGAGGGCGAGCGCGGCGGCGAACTCCTCTTCCGACGGTGCCGAGCGGGGCTGGTCCTTCGGGATGCCGCCAGTGAAGAACAGCGCAAGCAGCGCAACTCCGGCGACGACGGCAAGCGCTGCTTGAAGCGCGGTCAGCCGCGCGATCCGACCTCCCCACCTGCGCGGGCCGCACCGTCGCACGGCACTTTCGCTCAGGCCACGAGGTCGTATGTGCCCTTTGCGATGAGGAGCACACCGATCACGAGCAAGGCGACCAGGCCGACGGTGCGGGAGTTCGCGAGCAGCCACTGTCGCCACCTCGCCAGCGTCTCGGCGGAACGCTCCGGCGTGACCAGGTAGACGACGATCGGCGCGGCGATGGTGACGATCGAGGCGAGCGCGAAGACGGCGAAGGCCACGACCGCGGCTGCTGTGGACACGTTCGCTTTGAGAATCTCGATGGCGGCGGCAATCGTGAGCGAGTACGTGAGCATGAACGCTCCGATGGGGAAGGCAATCAGCCAGTGGGTCCGGTCGAGACGCGCAAACCACTTCGGTGGTTCCGAGCTGCTCGTGCTCCCGCCCCTCCGATGACGAAGCGCGCGCGCGGAGGTCAAGACCACGATGACGCCCAGGAGGACCTCGATCGCCGACGCGACTCGAGACGGCGTCGTCGTGCGGGTGCTGAAGTCCTGATCCTGCAGCATGACCACGCACGCGACACCGATCACCACGATCGCCAACAGCCAGCCTGCGACAAACGCCGCTGCCCGACGACCGCCGGATGGCAGAGCCAGTAACACGATCACCGTCACGACCGACACAGGGCTGCAAAGGGCGATGGCGAGCCCAAGTCCGAGAACGGTCAGGAGGGTTTGGGAGTCCACGTCGGGCACTCAGGTCAGGCAGGTGCTCCTTTACCAAAACATGGCGAGCGCTGGAATCCGGTACGAAGACCAGCGGTACACTCGCGCACCGGATTCGCGCACGAGAGGAAGCGCCACCCATCTGCGGTCGCAAGCAGCTGATAGCTCGTCCGGCGAGAGCACACGACGCTCACGCCTCTACTGCGAGGAGGAAGCCGTGTCCGTAAGGGAAGCAAGCTCCGCCGATACGCCGTTCGGCCGCTACATCACGTCCGATGGTTGGTTCGTTCTCAATCTCGGCGACGCCCTCGCGGTACGGAACGAGGAGAAGGGCGGCGCCCTCTATCCGCTCGAGTCGCAGGAGCATCCGTTCGAGGATCTCGGCGTCCATGTGCGGGTCTTGTGGCCTGGCGATCCAAACGCGCTCTACCACTCCGAAGGCGCCCAGGAGGGCTTCCTCGTGCTCTCGGGAGAGTGCACCCTCATCGTCGAGGAAGAGGAGCGTCCACTTCGGCAATGGGACTACTTTCATTGTCCCGCCGGTACCCGCCACGTGATCGTCGGTGCCGGAAAGAGTCCTTGCTCGATCCTGATGATCGGGGCTCGACCCGACGAGCCGATTCGCTACCCCGTCAACGAGATCGCGGCGAGGCATGGGGCGTCGGTCGCGACGGAGACCAGCATCCCCGACGAGGCTTACGCGGACTGGCCCGGCGGCTATGAACCGTTCCGGTTGCATTGGCCGACCGAAGAGTCGGCGACGACGACCGACTCCACCTGACCCGTGCGTCGAGTTGTCCGACCGCCACCTGTCGGATCTTCAAGCGGCATGTCTGCAGAGATCCGACGCTGCCTCGGCCGTGATTGCCTGCTTGTAGAACGGACGCCGACTCGACTCCTACCAGGAGCGCAGCGCGCGCAGACGGGAGGTCTTCTTGACCTGGTGGCCTTCCATGCGGGCGAGCAGATCGTCGAGCAGTCGTACCGCCTCGATGACGAACGGCCCCTTGTTCAGCATCACGCATTCGGCGCGCTCGGCCATCGCGGCATCGGTCAGCTCGCCACGCGCGTGTTTGCCGGTGTGGACGTAGCTGTCGAGCACTTGGGTCGCCCAAACGACGGGAACGTGGGCGGCCTCACAGAGCCAGAGCAGTTCCTCCTGCATCTCGGCCAGACGGCCGTAGCCGATCTCGACGGCGAGGTCGCCGCGCGCGATCATCACCGCGAGCGCCTGCGCACCGGCCGCCTGCACGATCAGCTCGGGCAGACGCTCGACCGCGGCGCGCGTCTCGATCTTGGCGATCAGGGGCAGCTCGGGGCGGCCACGCGCGGCGAGCTCGTCCTGCAAGCGCACGAGATCGGACGGGCGCTGAACGAACGAGTAGCCGAGGATGTCCGCGACCTCGACGGCCACGTCGAGGTCGGCCAGATCCTTCGCGGTCAGCGGGTCGAGGTCCAGGTCCAGCTCAGGCGTGTTCAGGGCTTTGTCCGCGCGCAGGCGGACGCCCTTCGGCGGAGCGCGCATGACTTCGAGCAGGGCGCCGTCCGGAGCCTGCTCGACCACAGCCGCCCCGAGACTGCCCTCGTCGACCCAGACGTTCGTCCCCGGCTCGAGCTGGTCGAGCAGCTCCGGCAGGGAACACTGCGCGGCCGGCTCCGGGCCGACGGCCTCGGCCGCGTCGGCGAGGAGCCAGAACCGGTCACCGACCTTCAACTTGTCGGTGGCGCCGACGGTGCGGCCGGTGCGGGCGCGCGGTCCGGTCAAGTCGAAGGAAACCCGGCAGAGGCGATCGGCTTCCGCAGCAGCCGTACGCACATTCGCGGCGAGAGCCCGCCAGTCGTCCGGTTTGCCGTGGGCGGAATTGATCCTGGCGACGTCCATGCCCGCGCGCACGAGCGCTTCGACCGCGGCACCGTCCCGGCCGGTTGACGCATCGAGCGTGACCATGATCCGGACCTGCCGGCTTGCGGGCGTGACACCGAAGACCGCTTCCGTCTCGCGCTCGAGCAGGCGGCTGCCTTCGAAGAACGCGGAGGTCGACTGCTGAGACCGGGCGGACTCGTCGCCGACGATCGCAGCAAGCGCCGCTACCACGGCGTCGAGGCTCTCCCGCACGCGGGACTCGCAGCGGCCGAGCGACGAGAGGCCGAGCGGCATGAGGGAAAGCTGGAGCGAACGCAGGTCTCGACGGCGCAACGCCATGTACGCGGCCAGGTTCGCGGCGCTCGGCAGGAAGCTCTCGCGACGGATCGAGGGAAGCCATTGCTCGAGCTGAGAGTCCGCCTCCGCACCCACCTCCGAGCGCAGCTGCTGCAACTCGTCGAAGAGGCGCTCGGCGGCACTGTTGCTCACGTCGTTCGCGAATGCCTGAACCATGCGCGGCAGCGGGAGTCGCCCTTCACTTGCGAGTCGGACTCGACGGCCCTTGCTGAGTCGGGTCCCGCCCATCCTCCCGTGACTCGTGGTCACGTGGGGGCTGCCGTGGAGCCGGGCGAGCACCCTTCTCGGCGGCAGCTTCACGAACGGCTATCGGGCTCGTCCGCTCCTCGCGGACGTTGACGATCGGAAATGCCTCCGGGTCGACTTCCTCACCGAAGCAAACGGACATTTGGTCCTCCTTTCCACGCTCATCGTCGGCCTGGTCGGGTGTGCTTCGCATCCGGGATCCCGACGACTCGTTCTTCGGGGAACTGCGGATCGGCGCATTTGCGGGAAAGCCGAAGCCGAGATCGGCCGACCCCCCGATGAATCCCGACCGCGCCGGGGTCAAGCTCGCCGAGAGAAGGAGAAGGATTGATGGCGACTGTGGCCCCGAGAAAGATCACCGTGCGGACTCGCACACGCCGTCGGCCGCCTCAGGCGGCAGGGTTCGATCGCCACTATTGGCTCCGGCACTGCGAGGGCTTCAGAGTCGACGGCGCGGAAGGACGCCTCGGCTTCGTCGACTCGATTCGCGACCCCGACGGCCGCGATCCGCTCCTTGCGGTGAGAGCGGGAGCACTCGGACGAAGGCTGTTGCTCATCCGTGCGAAGGACGTCGCCTTTGTCGTTCCGCGCGAAGCACGGATCTGGCTGACGTCGCGGTGCGAGATCGTCGGCAGCGAGGCGCCTTGATGCTGGATCCGAACCGGCCGGGCGTGTCGCTGACCCAGCTCAGTGTGATCGACGCGATGCACCCTGGTGTGATCACGTGCCCGGAGACGACGCCGCTCCGGGTGGTCGCCCGTATGCTGGCTGCGCACCGCGTCCACGCCGTGATCGTGTTCGGCGAGCATCGCGCAGCCGAGTCGGGCGAGTGGTCCGTGGTGTCCGACGTCGACCTGGTGCGTGCCTCACAAAGCTTCGACGTCGAGGCCGCCGCCGCCGGCGACATTGCCGCCAGCCCCGTTGTCCTCGTCGCGCCGAACGACGCACTCGATCACGCCGCCCGCGTGATGGTGGAGAACGAAACCACGCACTTGATCGTCGTCGAGCCGCGATCCGGTCGACCAATCGGCGTTCTTTCGACACTGGACATCGCGAAGGTGCTCGGCGAGTTGCCGCCGTAACCACGTTCGGTCGCGAGAGGTGGCTACTGCTGCCTGTGCGGACGACACGAAGCCTCTGAGAGACTTCCCGGAGCTTGGCGTCCCGCCCCCTCATGAGGCTGGTGCTCACAGCTCCAGGAACGAACGCGCATGTCTGACGCTCGCACCGTTGGAAGCGCGTTCGACCACGTCGTTGTCGTGTTGTTCGAGAACCGGTCTCTCGACAACGTGCTCGGACATCTGTACGGCCCGAGTGACGGCAAGACATTCGAAGGCGTGGTCGGGAAGGAGCTGAGCAACCCGATCCCGGCGTGGGCCGAACACGGCGCCGACCGAAAGGTGGTGCCGTACACGGTCGCGACGGACATGGACTCGCCGAACCCGGACTCGGGCGAGGAGTGGTTCCACACCAACACGCAACTGTTCGGCGTCCTCGACGAGCGCAACCGCTTCAAGCTCGGCGAGGAGGTGATCGAGCCGTGGAACGCGCCGCCGGCGGGTGCGACCCCGACGATGGACGGGTTCGTCGCCGACTACATCAGCACCTTCACCGCCGAGATCGGCCGTCAGCCGACCTACGACGAGTACGCCCACATCATGACCGGCTACACACCGGAGCAGCTGCCGGTGCTGAACGGGATCGCGCGCGAGTTCGGCGTCTTCGACCACTGGTTCTCGGAGGTGCCGTCGCAGACGTTCATGAACCGCTCCTTCTGGACCGCGGCAACCTCGTCCGGAATCGTCGTCAACAGTCCTGTGAAGAAGTGGTTCTCGAAGAACGACGCGGAGACGATCTTCGAGCGACTCGAAGCGCACGGCAAGAGCTGGAAGATCTACGTGATGGAGCCGATGCCGCTCTCGTTTCACGGCGTCATCCACTACTCCCGCCTGAAGGATCGGCTCGCGACGAACGTGGTGCCGTTCGCCGAGTTCGAGAAGGATGCGGCCGCCGGGACGCTGCCCGACTTCTCGCTGATCGAGCCGAACTTCATCGCGGGGCACGGCGACTACCACCCCGCGTTCGGACGGGCGCTCGGCCCTGCCGTGAACGTCACGAACCTCGACCCTCCGTCGTCGATGCTCGCCGGCGAGGCCTTTCTGGAACGCATCTTCTCGATCTATCGCTCGAGCACAGCCGAGTCGGGCTCGAACGTCTGGAACACCACGCTGCTGATCGGCTGGGACGAGCCGGGCGGCACCTACGACCACGTCCCGCCCGGACCCGTGCCACCGCCTGACGCCGACGCCCCGGCCGGCGAACTGGG
>Ga0187779_10001374_pt1 | contig 15191 bp, 11 predicted proteins | sample 1015_Q2_SP10_10__FD_132435 | JGI IMG/M metagenome (GOLD analysis project Ga0187779, IMG submission 132435) | Tropical peat soil microbial communities from peatlands in Department of Meta, Colombia - 1015_Q2_SP10_10_MG | ecosystem: Environmental > Terrestrial > Soil > Wetlands > Peat | place... | reverse complement strand
GCCGCGGCTCCCGCTCGCGCCCTTTGGGCTGGCACTAGTGATCTATCTGATCGGGTTGGGATGCCGAAAGATGAGTACGGGGTAGACCTCGTCTACTCCGCAGGGATCGGCGTCGCCGGCGCGGTTGGGGCCTTGGCCGCCTCGGAGTGCGTCGACGGCCCGCGCAGCGGCCGCTCTTCCATCGCGATCAAAAACGCCATCCCGAAAGACAAGACCAGCGCGCAGGCCAAAAATACAAACCTAAACGCATAGGCGAGCTCCGGGCCCGATGCCGTGCGCGCCAGCATCTCGACCGACATCCCGGCAACCCCGCCAAGCCCACCCAGCACAATGGCGCCGAGCACCGCCACCACCAGCGCCGAAAACAGCGCGCGGAAGAAATTGGCGGCGCCGGTCGCGATCCCCATCTGCGAGCGCGACACCGCGTTCTGCATGCAGACGGTCGATATCGGGAACAGCGTGCCGAGCCCTGCGCCAATAATAAAGAGCAGCAGCAGGACGACCCCCATCGGTGTCCACGCCGGCCAGATCTCCAGCGGCACCAGCGACAGGATCGCGACCAAGAGCCCGATCAGCGGTACGCGCTTGTAGTGGGTCATGTGCATCATCAGCCGCCCGGTGATGGTGGAGAACGCAACCGTTGCGCTCATCAGCGGGATCAGCGCCATGCCGGATTGGCTGGCGGAGAGATGCATCACCGTCTCGAAATAGAGCGGAACCATGATGGTCATTCCCACCAGCGTGCCCATGTTGCAGGCGCCGGCGAGCGACGCGCAGCGCACCACCGGATTGGCCAACACTGCTAAAGGTAAGAACGGCTCGCGCGTCGTCACCAGACGCAGCGCGAACAAGCCCCACAAAACCGTCGACCCAAGCAGCAGCAGGCCGATCTGCGCCGAGATCCATTCATAGCGTCGGCCGCCCCATGAGAGCGCCAGCAGCAGCAGCACCGCCGCCGCCATCATCAAGAGAGCGCCGATGAAATCGAGCTTCCGTTTGCGCGGCTGATACGGCACGCGGCGGAGCACGTTCGACGTCATACCGAGCGCCACCAGCCCGAGCGGCAGGTTGATCCAGAAGATGAGCGACCAGTCGATGTGCTCGGTGAGGAATCCGCCGAGCACCGGCCCGCCGACCGAGGAAATCGCGAACACCGCGCCGATATAGCCCTGGTAGCGGCCGCGCTCGCGCGGGGAGACAATGTCGGCGATGATGGTCTGCGCCAGCGCCATCAGTCCGCCGCCGCCGAGGCCCTGGAAGCCGCGCGCGAATACCAGCGCGGTCATGCTCGGCGCCAGCGCGCAGGCGATCGAGCCGAGAACGAAGATGCCGACCGCGGTCAGCATCAGGATGCGCCGGCCGTAGATATCCGCGAGCTTGCCGTAGAGCGGGGTCACCGCCGTGCCGGTGAGCAAATAGGCGGTCACCACCCAGGAGAGATCGTTGAGATTGCCGAAGTGGCGACCGATGGTCGGCAGCGCGGTGGCGACGATGGTCTGGTCGAGCGCGCCGAGGAACATCGCCAGCATGATGCCGAAAATGATGGTCCTGATTTCCGGATGGGTGAGCGCACTCGGCTCGGGCAGTGAGGCGAGTTTCGCCAGCGACCTGGTCCCTGATTTGGGCTCGGATTTGGCCGCCGGCTTGGGCTGGGCTTCCAGTTTGACGGAATGCGGTTCCGAGGCCAGCTCCGACTTTGCGGCCTCAGGTTTTGATTTCGGTTTTCCGGAGGTCATCAGGGGAAGCTTAAGTGAATCAGGAAGTGGAGGATAATATGAATCTTAAAGTGGAGCTTGAGGCGGAAAGTGCCCGTTTTGCTGCGGCAACCCGCTCAATGCACCGATAGTACCGTCAGTGCAAGACGTCCCAACGCGGGGGTGGTATGCCGGGACGTTACCTCCGCATTCCAGGCGCCGTCCCCGAAATGCCCGCGAATGATAGTGTCAGCTTCTCAATGAATCCCCGCCTTCTACCCACCCTCATTATTACCCTTTTCCTCGCCGTCCCAGCGCACGCACGCGACATGCTGCCGCCCGGCTTCGTCTATCTCCGCGACGTCGACCCGAGCATTGCGCAGGACATCCGCTACGCCACGGCTGACAATTTCACCGGCCATCCTTTGCCCGGCTACACCGCCGGCGAATGCATCCTGCGCCGCGAGGCAGCCACAGCGCTCAAGCGTGTGCAATCCGAGCTGGCTCACGAAAACCTCAGTCTCAAGGTCTACGACTGCTACCGCCCCACCCGCGCGGTGCGCGCGATGGAGGCCTGGGCCCATGATGGCTATGACGATCCTGCGACCCGCCGCTTCTATCCGGTACACCCCAAGCGCAACCTGTTCGCGCTTGGCTTCATCGCCGCGCAGTCGCGGCATTCGACCGGCACCGCCATCGATCTCACGCTGATCCGTCTGCCGGAGAAGCCCGCCGCACGCTTCGATCCGGCGGCGCGCTATGGCTCCTGCACCGGCCCGGCCGAGCGGCGCGCGCCCGACAGCAGCATCGACATGGGCACCGGATTTGATTGCTTCGATCTGCACAGCTACCGCGACACCAGCGCGATTTCGCCCGAGCAGCGCCGCTGGCGCGGCGTGCTCAACGCGGCAATGCATCGGCACGGCTTTGCCAACTACTTCCGCGAATGGTGGCACTTCAGCTTCTATGGCGCGCCCGAACCGCGCGCTTATGATTTTGCGATTGTGAGGGGACGGTGAGCCCGTGAAAAACGGCGAGCGCATATTAAAAAATTTGGGCTCAAGCCTGGCCCTTTTTGTCGGCTGCATTGCGATACTCGTTGGCTTATTGGCGCTCGTTCAGAACTCATCTCAACAAGATACATTCAGAACCGGCATCGTGATGGTCCTAGGAGCGCTCGCTTACAGGTCTGCCAAGAAGCGTCGGCTTGGCGAGGTGGAATCAACGAAAATGCGTATATCTTTCGAAATCATCCTCTTGGCCGGAATCTGCGCGGCCATATTCGGGCAAAGCAATTTCCCGGAACGGATGATGACCAATGCGGTGACAAACGTCCTCGTTCCCACCTGGGCCCTCGTTGCTTACCTGGCTGCATGCCGTCATGTCGCGGAAGAGCGCGACGAAATTGCCGCTTCGGCCAGATTGCGCATCATGCTCGCCGTTGCGGCCGCGGTTATGCTCGGTCTCTGGGGCTGGAGCTTGGTCCCGCCAATCCAGAACTGGGGCAATCCGAACGAAGACGGATTTTCTTATGTCCCCCTCTTCTACACGACGATCATTTGCTTGCCGATCGGGCTTCTCCTGCTCACAGGGGCGATTGCCGGGCGCGGACGATTCGTGCGGCGTGCCCGCATCGCTTTTGTCGTCGCTGCCGGAATTACCACACTCGTCGTGGCGTTTTTGATCGTTCAGCACATAGCTGACAATAACGGCGGGAAAGTCTTCGGGATTCAGATCGGACTTCGACTTGAACGCACCGCACTACAGCTTGTGGCTGAAAACGCACTGGACAACGCGGCTCTCCCGAGCGACCGTATTTGCCTGGAATAAATGCGAGCCAGGTGCACGCCATTTAACGTCATAAAGCGCCGACACAATCACTGCGGCCCATACGCCCAAGGGGGAATGCCATGAACTCCAAACTCTCTCGCCGGACTCTGATCAAGACAGCCGCTGGATCTGCGTTGCTAACCGGAATTGGGGCGCCGGCGATCGTAAGAGCTCAGACCGATGCCATCCGCATTGGGCATCTTACGCCTCTCACTGGATTTCTTGGGCCGCTGGGCGAATACGCAGTCATGGGGGTCAAGCTCGCGGCGGAAGAGGTCAACGCGGCTGGCGGTGTGCTGGGGCGCAAAATCGAGTTGGTGATGGAGGATTCGATCAACCCGCAAACGGCGGCCACCAAGGCCACGCGTCTGATCGAGCAAGACAAGGTTGCAATGATCATTGGCGAGATTTCGTCGGCCTCGGGCCTCACAATAGGTCAAGTGGCCAACCGGATGAAAACCGTGTTCATCAACACAGGCTGCAATTCAGATGCTCTGCGCGGCGCGAACTGCAATCCGTACATGTTCCATATAGAAGGCGCCAATTCGATGTATGTGATGGCGGTCGGGCAATATCTGCTTCGCGAGAACATGGTGAAGGGCAAGAAATGGTTCTCGCTGACCGCAGATTACGCCTTTGGTCATGACCTGCTGCGCGTCGCCAAAAAATTCATGGAGGCGAACGGCGGTCAATTCGCCGCCGATGAGCTCGTGGCGACCGATGTCAATGACTTTAGCCCTTATCTCCTGAAAATCAGGCAGGCAAAACCCGATCTTGTGATCTCTAATCTCGCCGGCAATCAAATTACAAATTTTCTGAAGCAATATTCTGAGTTCGACCTCAAATATCCCGTGGCCGGTTTTGGTTTTGACACAGTCGTGGCCTGGGGCGCGGGCAAGGGTAACTTCGCCGGTATCTGGCCACTTGTGTGGCATCATCTCGTGGATACTGCAGGCACTAAAAAGTACGTCGAGGCCTTCCAGAAAAAATACGGCAAGCTGCCCGACAACCAGTCATGGGGTGATTACAATTCCCTCAAAATCGTCGCCCAGTCGATGAACGAAATAAAGTCGGCGGATCCGCAGAAACTCGCTGAGCATCTTCGCAAGGGCGCAAAATTCGATGTGATGAAGGCGCGTGAAGCGTATTTCCGCCCCTACGACAATCAGATGATCATGGAGATGTACGCGGTGCGGGCAAAAGATCCCGCCAAAATGAAGGATCAATGGGACATCTACGATGCCCTTGGTACTGTCCCCGAGCCCAACGTCGACCTGGAAACCATCGCGCCGCCGAAGGACGGTACCTGCAAGATCGGGTAGTTCAAGTGCTCCACAGTTGGCGAAACTGCGTCGCGACGACTTTTTCATAGGGCACGTCACCGTTGAGGATTCCGAGGTCACGCGCAAACTGAGTCATGCCGGCCACAGAGGATTTAGAGATCGCCGCGTCATAATAAGGCAGATCGCGGCGGATTAGCTCAATAATCAACTCAGCTTCCTCCGGCGGAAACAGCTTGCGGCCGACCTCGGCCGCGCGTGCGACATTATTTTTCAGCGCGTTTTGCGTCTTGACGATGGCGCGCACCGCGGCCGCCGCCACATCCGGCGAGTTTTCGATCAGCCGGTCGGTAGTGGCGATCGACGCCAAGGTGTAGTCAAAGCAGCCATTCGGTCCATCGCCACGCCGGACGTCGAGCACGATGTCGCCGACTCCACGGCGCACCGCCACTTCGGCGCCCATGCCGTTGGCCCAGAAGCCGTCGATCTTGCGCTCCTCCAGCGCCCTCGCTGCAGTAAGGCCGAAATTCACGCCGGCGCCCACTGCACCGGGCACCGGTGTGATCGTCACCCTGTCGCGCTCAAGGTCGATACCGGCCGCTATCAACAGGCGGCGCAATCCCATGTCCACCCAGGGCGCGGCGCCGATGCGCCGGCCCTTCACCGCGGCAATATCGCCCCGTCGTGCGGCGAAGTCACTGTGCATTACCAGGAACCAATACATGCCCTGCGCTTGGGCGCAGATTAGCTTCACGCCGGCCCACTGCGGAAAGACGGCCAACGCCGAGTGGGCGGAGCCGCCAACAAAATCAACAGCCCCGTTGCGCAACGCGGTGTAGGCTTTGTCAACCGGAAAGATCATCTCCAAGGTGACGTCAAGGCCCTGCGCGCGGAAGAAGCCGAGCTCGATCGCGGCCTCGGCCGGAAAATACGAGTTCGAAATCATGTCGGGCACGGCGAGTTTCATGGCCGCTCACGCACGCTCAAGCGTGATCGCCGCAGCGCGCTTCTGGCTCGCCAGCATTGATGTGCGCAGCAGGAATTGCCGGGCCCGCGCCGGGTCGGCCGCGATCTCGCGCAATTCGCTGAGATTGCGCTGGCGTGCTTCCGGATCGCGAGCCTCCAAGCGTTTCTTGTTTGCGATCGATTGCTCCTGCACGAATTCGACCGCGACGGCGCGGCGCTGACGGCTATAGAGATCGAGAATCTGGTCTGGCACTTCACCGCGCAGAACTTGCGCAAGCTTTTCCGACAAATTAGCAGCGTCCTGAATACCGCCGTTGAGGCCCATGCCACCGATCGGATTATTGATGTGGGCGGCGTCGCCAGCGAGCAGCACCCTGCCCTTGCGAAAGGTCTCCGCCACGCGCTGATGCGTCACGTACAGATTGCGGTGCACGATCTCGTAAGCGCGCGGCGAAGGAAAAAACGACTGAACGCGGGCCTGCACGCCTGCGTCGGTCATGATTTCGGCCTCGGATTGCTCGGCGCTGGCAGGAAAGACCGTGCGCCACAGGCCGGGCGGACCGTCGGCGGATACCTTGAAGCAATTACACCAGGCGCCCGGGTCGGCGAAATAGCTGCGATAGCAATAACCGCGCTCCGCTTCGAAATCATACGGAGTCGTCAAGACGATGAAACGCTCCGGCCAGGTGAAACCCTCGAAAGTAATACCGCACTGCTTGCGCACAATGCTACGGCCGCCATCGGCGCCGATGAGATAGCTGCCAGCATGTATCGTGGTGCCTGCCGATCCGCGCACGGCGACACTGACGGAGCTCTCCGACTGCGCCACCTCTATCACCTCGTGGCCGAACAGCACTTCGACATTCGGCAGCTTGCGCAACCGATCGAGCAGCAGCTTGGCCGTCTTGAACTGCTCGCATTGCACGACGTAAGGATAGCGCGAGTCGTCCTTGAGCAAGGCGTGGTCGAACTGCGCCACTAGCTCTCCGCTCGGCCGATCCCAGAACTGGAATATCGGCGCCACCAGCCCGACGCGCGCCATGTCCTCCGCCAGCCCGTCTTCGGCGAGCAATTCGAGCGTCGCTGGATGGGTGGTCGCGGCGCGTGGATCGGCCTGCGGCGCGGAGTTATTGTCGAACAGGCGCACGCGCAGGCCGCGCCGACCCAGCAGCCAAGCGCACAGCAATCCGACCGGTCCACCGCCGGCAACGAGCACAAAATCGCTGTTACCGCTCATACAAAAGCCCCTTGCAGTTGCGCTTGCCTGAATTGGCCTAGTGGAGCAGCCTCGATGTCGCGGGATTGAATTGTATCCTAATATCAGCGCGTTTTCAGGGAGTACGGCATGTGCAAAGGAGCGACTCTAATCTCTGCGGTCGTCCTTGCCTCCCTCATCGCGATGGGCGGTGCTTCTGGCGATCAGTGGCCAAGCCAACCCATCCGGATCATTGTGCCGCTGAGTCCTGGAAGCGCAGCCGATATCGTTCCCAGGATTGTGTTCGAGCAAGTGGCGGCGCAACTAGGGCAGACGATCGTCGTTGAAAATCGGCCGGGAGCAAGCGGCACCATCGGGGCCCGCGCGGTCGGAATGGCCGATCCCGACGGTTACACACTCCTGGCCCATTCCTCTGCCCACGTCATTTCACCTTCTACCGTTGCGAACCTGCCCTATGATCCGATTAAAGATTTTGTCGCGGTCGCCCCGCTGGGGAATTTGCCCCTTGTCCTCGTCATCGCTCCGTCGAAGAACGTCAAGACCATCCAAGAGCTGGTCGCACTCGGAAAACAGCGGCCGATCACGTTCGGCTCGATTGGCGTCGGAAGCCCGATCCACCTTGCGATGGAGCGCTTGTGCCTGAGCGCCGGATTTCAGCAACAGGCGATCCCGTTCAAAGGAGCGCCCGAAGCATTGCTCGAAGTCGTGACCGGCCGCGTCGACGTGTACTACGCGCCGGTGTCTGCGGCATTGCCCCACGTCAGTGAGGGTAAGCTCTTGGCACTGGCGGTCAGCAGCCCGACCCGAGTGCCCACGCTTCCCGACGTGCCCACGACGCTCGAAACCGGGTACCCGAATTCCGCCTACCGTTTCTGGATCGGCGTGTTTGCACCCGCCAAAACGCCGCGCGACATCGTCAACAAGCTAAACACTGAAATTCAAAAGGCGCTGCAAGTGCCGGGCATCCGCGAAAAGCTCGCCAAACTCGGCGTGCAACCCATGACCATGAACACCGATGAGTTCGGCAAGTTCGTCAAGGAAGAGCTTGTGATCAACGCAGAACTAGCCAAAGCCGCAGGCCTCACAGCGCATTAGGGTCACCCGCGCCTAACTGTCACCTTGGTTCTTTCGGCCGAACCTGAAAATTGTTACGATAATGATACGCACCGTGACCTCAACGCAATGAAGGACGCCAAGCGATGCCAACAGAAAAACCGCTGGTCAGGATTGCTCCAAACAACCCAGTCTTCGATCTCCCGGTGATCGTCGGCATCGAAGAAAAATTGTTCGATAAAGCCGGGCTCGATGTTCGCTTCACCGCGACATACGCAGACCGCGAAAAGGACAAAGTAGAATTTCCGGTCATGGCGCGCATGAAGGAGCAGATGTTCGACTGTGGCTCGGCCGACAGCTACAATGTGTGCGAGTGGGCCAGCATCGACCGGTTGGAGAAAGGCACGCGCGGCGGCAATATCGCAGCGCTGCGCGCTTCGGTGGCGGCGCAGGCGATCCTCACTTTCGACGAGACGCTGCAAGTTCCGCGTGACCTCGCCGACGTACCGGTCGTGGTGCAGGAGTTGACCGGGTCGCATTACACCACGCTGCAAATGCTTGAAAGCGCCCTCGGCGCCAAGCACGTCAACATCGCGCGCGGCGGCCTGCCGCAGAAGCGCTACGAGGGACTCAAGAACGGAACCTTTCGCGTCGTCACGGTAATGGAGCCGTTCATCAGCCTCGGCCTCAAGGATGGCGCTCATATCATCGCGGCGTCATTCTATCGCGGCGGCGAAGTGATCTCCGCCGACCTCAGCGCCAAGCAGCGCAAGACCTATTACGACGCCGAGAACAAGGCGGTTGATCTGATTAACGCCGATTTTTACAAATACGCCCACCACGTCGCTGACCACACCAAGGGCGCCTTGAAGCCGAGCGAGCTGCTCAAGGCCTTTGTGCGCTACAAGCACGTCGACTACTACGATTCGACGCTGTTTGGCCGGACTTACGATTGGATGAAGGAGCGAGGCCTGACCGAAGGCCAAAGTGGGCATTCCACTTTGGTTGTTGGCTGAACGGGGAAAGGCCCCACCAACGCCCGCTTTTGGTTATTAGCGGACATCTCACACCACACGCGTCATGTCCGCTTTGCTCTCGAAAGCGGACATTCCATCGTTTCGTTGGGGTGTCCGCTATGGGCCAATAGCGGACATTTGCGAAATCGTGTTCTTAGAGCAGATGACTGCTTCGCAGCAGTTGTAACGTTTCTGGCCTGGGCATGGACCCGTGAAAGATTCCCGCATGGCTTTCCAATTCGGCGAGCCGGGCGCCTTTAACGTTACCTGTTTACGATGTGGACAAACGGCCGCGGGAGGATCCGGCTCGCTTGATTAGACTTTTCGCTGGCTGCCTCAGGATGCCGACAATTCTGCTAGCCATCTGCTAGAACTCCAACTCATCAGCATAGAGGGAGACATTGGTGTCGCGTGTAAGGGCGAGTTCAATGCAAATCGTGTTACCGCCCGACCTCACGGCGGCTCAGGCCATCATTTGGCTCGACCAGCAGTGGTTTCCTGGGAAGCCGATCCATAACACCGGTGGGGCACTTTCGATTCAAGGCAAACTTCGATTCGATTTATTCGAGACCGCGCTGCGAGATACAATTGCGGAAAGTCCTTGTCTTAGGTGTCCGCCGCGCGCTGGTCCGGTGCATTTCGATCTGCCCTTGCTCGATTTCCGCAATAGAAAGGATCCTTTTGCCGCGGCAGAGCAATGGATGCGAGCTGAGATGAGGAAGCCATTTTCGTTAGAAGATGCGTTACTGTTTCGCTTCGCTCTGATCCGGATTAGTGAGGATCAGACGCTCTGGTTTCAAAAAAATCACCACCTCATCATCGACTCAGTGGGCCGCCGGCTTCTCCATGCCCGCACCGCAGCGCACTATCGCGCACTCCGATTTGGCGAACCTTTAGCCGCGCTCAATGCCGCTACCCCCAAAGAAATCCTTGATCGTGACCGGCGCTATGCAAATTCAAAAGACTATGATGCTGATCGTGCCTATTGGCTCGCGCGTCTCGCGCAATGGCCGAGTCCGCTTCTCGAAATCAATCGGGAAAATACTGAACGCCGTAAGTCCGGCGTTGCTTCGCGAATCTCATTCCCGCTCAAACGTGCTGATTTCGCTCGCCTAGAGACAGCTGCCCGCGCGTTAGGATCGTCGACCTTTCGCGCGATTATTGCGCTCACTTACGTGGCTTTCTCGCGCCTATATGATCGCTCTGACTTAGCATTGGGTATTGAGCTCGCTTACCGCCCGGACGCCAAGACCAAGGACGTTATCGGGCTGATGTCGCGACCATTGCCGCTGTCTCTAACGTTCGACCCTTCTGCAACCACAGCCGATATTATCCGCCATCTTGAAGAGCTCCGGACTCGAGATTATCCGCACCGCCACTTCCCTATCCAAGAACTCATCAAAAGTCTTGGCATCACACGAAAGGGCTATCACGGTCTATTCGACGTCATCGTCAACTATATTCCGATGGCCTATGACTTCACTTTTGAAAACTATCCAATAAAACATACCAATCTGTCTCACGGCCTTGGCGCGCCTTGGCTAGTGACGATCGAGGATTATGGTCCGCCTCATGATCTCGACGTAGCCATAGACACCGATCCCGGCTTGATCAGCACAGAAATGGCGACGCGATTGGCGTCCACGATCGAGACTTTGTTATTGCATGGCATGGAGGACCTCGCGTGCCCGCTCGCCTCATTGCCGATCATGCCGGAGGCAATCAGTGAAAGGCTTCGTGGCTTCGCCACCGGCGAGACCGTCCCAGTGGCAGAAGATGCAACGCTTGCCAGCCTCTGCGTTTCCCAGGCGGAACGCACACCGGATGCCATCGCCCTAATATCCGGTGACCAGCAGCTGACTTTTGCCACATTACATGAGAGAGCGGCCTGCTTGGCGCGGCGGCTAGCGGCGTTTGGTGTGAAGCCCGGTGTGGTCGTCGGTATCGCCTTGCCCCGTACGCCCACGCTAATTGTCGCGGTACTTGCAGTACACAAGGCTGGGGGAACCTACCTCGCCCTCGATCCTTCTTATCCGGCCGAACGAATACGTTTCATGGTGGCCGATGCAGGTGCGTCCATCATTCTGACCGAAATTGCGCTTGCGCCGCTGTTTACTGATAGCGGTGCCCGGCTGCTGTTTGACACCGATCCGGTGGAAGTCGCAACCGCGGAGCTGGTTCCCGCGCGTCCTGATGATCTTGCCTATGTGCTTTATACATCGGGTTCAACTGGACGTCCTAAGGCGGTCGGCACTGAGCATCGCAACCTGATCAATCTTCTCTCCTGGGGTCGCTCGGTCCTGTCCGATGCAGAACTGGGAGGTGTGCTGTTTTCGACGTCGCTCAATTTTGATCTGTCGGCGTTTGAGATGTTTCTGCCGCTCGCTTTTGGTGGCTGCATTGTGTTAGTGGAAAATCTGCTCGCGCTAAAGACCTCACCGATGCGGGAAAGGGTGCGGTTCGTTAATACGGGGCCGTCGCTGCTCGACGCGCTATTACGCGTAGACGGTCTGCCGAACGGTGTGACGACGGCAGTTGTCGCCGGCGAAAAGCTATCGCGGCACCTTGCTAGCTCGCTGTTTGACGTAAAGCCAGGAATTCGATTGCTAAATTGCTACGGCCCAACTGAAACCACTGTCTATTCGAGTTGTGCTGTTATAGGCCCGTCAGATCGCGACGAGCCTACCATCGGCCGCCCGATCTGGAACACCACGCTGCACGTGCTGGGTGGCGGGCTGGCGCTGCTGCCCCCCGGGGTAGAGGGAGAGTTGTTTATAGGTGGTGCCGGAGTCACGCGTGGTTATCTCGGCCGCCCGGAACTAACCGCCGAGCGTTTCCTACCCAATCGGTATGGCATGGGACGACTTTATCGTACTGGCGATCGGGTGAGATGGCGTGAAGACGGTGCGCTTGAGTTTTTGGGCAGAACTGACGATCAAATCAAGATCCGTGGCATGCGGATCGAGCCTGGGGAGATCGAAGCTAATCTTTTGGATTTGCCCGAGATCGATGCCGTCGTCGTCAAGCTCTGCCCCGATGCTACTGACACCCCGCGCCTCACCGCTTATCTGGTCGGCTCATCCGAAACGCCGGTGCGAGATACAGACCGAGTGCGCACTGCGCTGGAAAAACAAATGCCACGTCACATGGTCCCCGAGCATTTTGTCTGGCTCGATGCCATGCCCATGACGCCCAACGGCAAGGTTGATCGCAAAGCGCTTCCAGCCTTACCGCAGCACGAAATTTGCTTATCCAACGATTCTCCGCCGACCACTGAACTAGAGCGCGAGCTTGCCGCAATCTGGGAAGAATTATTACAGGTGTCACCAGTTGGTGTCCGCTCGGATTTTTTTGATCTCGGCGGTGACTCCCTTGCTGTCCTGAGTCTATTCGCCACCATTGAGGCTCGGTTCGGCCGGCGCTTAACCGTTGATGTGCTGGCCGGCGGTCTGACTATAGCTGGCCTAGCGGAACTCATTGCGCGGAAGGAACTGCCGCATTCTGAGACGGGTCCGGTCGTTACGCTTCAGCCGTTCGGCGACCTTCCGCCATTCTTCTGCGTTCACGGAATCGGCGGCGATGTGCTGCATCTGCACCGTCTAGCGACGCATATGGGCCCAAACCGTCCCTTTCTTGGGTTACGTCAGACCTCCGATGTCAGCCCCACCGAAACTCTCAATGAAATGGCGACGCGTTATGTTGCCGCGATGCTCCGGCACCAACCTGTAGGACCGTATTACTTGGGTGGCTTCTCGTTTGGAGCGATAGTGGCGTATGAGATGGCGGTCCAGTTGTTGGCGCAAGGCCATGAAGTGGGCCGACTGGTGATTATCGATCAGCGAAGGCCTGGATGGCGACTGAAGGTGCGCGAAGCACTACCCGCCATGCATCGGATCCTCGGACACATTCCGCATCGTTTAGGGCACGAGTTGGCCCGAATTCCCGCAGCAGATCGATTGCAGCATATTCAACGAACATTATTGCGGTGGTCAAAAGCTGCCATAGGTATTCGCGATGATGCAGCAGCTATGTTCGGCCTGAGTGACCCCGAACAAATCGCAGTGTTCGATGCCAACCTGCGAGCGTTGCGGAGCTACCGTCCGACAGCTGCTCCGGCGCCTATAACGTTGTTTCGAGCCAAGGTGCAGCTGTTATCCCATCTCGCGCTCGATTCTTCGTTGGGCTGGCACGATCTTACTAAAGGCGAGGTAAGGGTTCATATGGTGCCGGGCGACCACGCCTCTGTAGTAGCGGAACCAATGGTCCGCGAGCTTGCGAAAATGATATCCGTCGAGCTCAATAACCTCGGGAGCAAGTAATAGACCAGGTATTTGGCGTTCACTCCGACTAATTCGCCACGACCAATGGCAGTTTTCAATCGCAAGAATTTGGAACGTATGCATATGCGGTGCAAAACGGCATGTCTGCTTTACTCCCGAAAGCGGACCATGTGTGTGCGGTGCGAAAAATGTCACCCAAAAAGTTTGAGCACCATGCCTTTAATGTAAAAACCAGCTTCGATGGGCTACGCTCACACAAGGAGGCAAACTATGCGAAGCACGTACCGACTTCTTCTTGCGAGCGCGTTTGCCGTTGCAATTTCTATTACGCCTGCGGCGGCTCAAGTGCTCTATCTGAAATGCCAGTTTGCCGACTACAAATGCAATCCGCAGACATTTCGAATAGACCTCAAAACTGGCGTTTATGGGTCTTACTGTCCAGGAAGACCTTTCCACCGGGCGAAATACAAGGCTCGAGTAAATAACGAGACAATCTTCCTCCCTAGCGCGGACAATGACGAGTATCTGTCCGTCAATCGCGTAACCGGAGATGCCGTGATCCTCCAGAGATGGAAAGGCGTCTGCAGGAAGGAAGGCAAGTGACTACATGAGCCATAAGGGGGAGCGGCCGTTTTGGAACTACCGGTTTGTTTATTCACGTCACGGCAGTAGCCGCATTTGCTTTTTTGCGTTTCATGAGGAAACCAATCACGCCAAGTCCTCCAGCGAAAAGTGAAAGGGTGCCTGGTAAAGGCGTTTCAGACGCGAGGAACGAACCTATTGCTTCCCCTTCGAAGCCTGGATTCCACCCACAATCGTTAGCATGGCAATTGACCACGCAATTAAAACAATCGCCCCCGAGGAATTTGAGACCATGGTCTAAGGTGCTGCTCACTTCGATAGCAATAAACGATATAGTGGTCAGAGCAGCAGAACTTGTGTCCGTCACCTCGAACCCACTCAGCGAGTGTGTCGGGGAAATCGTGTTTGACGCGGTGGGGTCGGTTGCCCAGTAATTGTTATACGCAGTCGAAGAAGCACCCAAGGAATGAAGGTCGCTGTCGAAGGAGGAAGCTTGGCTGCTCTGATCGCTCCAATTGGTTGGCGAGGCGCCGACGGTGCCTGGAGTGAGCACACCGAAAGCATATACGTTTTGCGCGACATTGATGTTGTTCGTCACCAAAAAATTATAAGTCCAATTTCCGGGCGAACCTGAAATCGTATAGCTCACGTCGACGGTATTAGCGTTTGCACTGCCAAAAACTCCGCCGAGTAGTCCAATCAAAACGGCAACTCTGAATATCGCTGATTTCATGACAGTCGTCCCGTAGCGCACGAGTGCCATTGTTCTCTTATTTCTGCGCCAGCCAAGCACACCGCATCCACCGATGGCGGCAACGAAGAGTACCAGGCCCATCACAGGTCCGTTTAGGTTCACTAAAAGCGTCCTGACGACCATGACGAGGTAAAGTGCGAGCCAGATCCCGGCGACAGCGACATCTCCGTCGCTGTCATGTTTTGCCTTGGCTTCGCGTTGCAGCGGCACTGTAAAATCTATCGACATGCTTCCCTCCTTACGGTCTCACAAATTGTTTCGCGGCGTTCAGGGCTTCGACGCAGGAAACGGCCAATCGCAACTTTTCCGAGACGCAAATTTGAGCGAGGCTGTCATTTGTTCAGTCTACCTTGATGCCCGCGAACTTGATGACCTTTGCCCACTTGTCGGTTTCCGATGCGATCAACGCGCCAAATTCGTGCGGCGACATTGGCATCGGCGTGCCTCCCAGGTCGACGAGCCTGTCTTTGAGTTTTGCATCGGCGAGGCAGGCATTAATTTCATGGTTGAGTTTTTCGAT
>Ga0187779_10001373_pt1 | contig 15199 bp, 17 predicted proteins | sample 1015_Q2_SP10_10__FD_132435 | JGI IMG/M metagenome (GOLD analysis project Ga0187779, IMG submission 132435) | Tropical peat soil microbial communities from peatlands in Department of Meta, Colombia - 1015_Q2_SP10_10_MG | ecosystem: Environmental > Terrestrial > Soil > Wetlands > Peat | place... | reverse complement strand
TGGCGTCGTCCACCCAGAAGTCATCCTCGGTGGCTTGTCTATAAGGCATCTTGGTCTCAACCAAGGGACCGTACCCGAAAGCCAATCCCAAAGGGAAAATTCCGGTCGGGGATTTGCCATCACCCTCTCTCTTCTGGTTGAAGGCAGCAAATCCTCTCTCTCCGATCGATCCGCTGAATGTGGGAAAGACGAGATGCCAAACACCATTTTCTTTCTGCACGGCACTAACAGTGACAAAAACCGATGAGGAGTCTCTATTGGTCGCAAAGATCAATTGCGCGGATTCCCTTATTTGAACGGTATGGTCGGCAATGAAATTTTCGATGAAGGGGTCTATGTTGACAGATGGAACACTTCCTTTGGCGCTATGAATTGCGCAGGAGAATAAGCCGGGGAGGATCGTCATGAAGAATAGAAGGAGAGTCGACTTCACCTTGAAAGGGCTTGGCTCCAACATTTTTCCCCTTGGATGGATTCTTTTTTAGAATAGCAGCAATGAAATCCTAAAGTCCAGCTTTTTTCGCTGGAACGGTTGTCAGATCAGGTAAATGGGGCTGGGGCAAACTCTCCCATCGACTGAAAACCTCTTCCTGAACAGGGAACTTTTTTGTTTTCGCGTTGTCTATTAGTCAAAAGACACTCAAAAAGGAGGTAATGTTATGAGACGAATTGCTTTGATCGCGGTATTGGTTATCAGTTTGGTCACTCCGTCACTTGCATGTGCCCACGTGGGGAGGACCGACGTCGTCGATGTGCAGATTGTTTCGGATAATGGGGAGGCCTTTCCCAAATACGAAACCTTCTTGCGTGGCCACCGGCAAGGAGAGTATTACTATCTGGAGGCAGTGAAAGGACAGCGATACTCTATTCAGGTTACGAATAAATCCGACAGGCGTATCGGTCTCGTCATCGCAGTGGATGGAAGAAATATTATTGATGGAAAGAAATCAGATCTCCGCCGGAATGAGAGGATGTATATCATCGGGCCTTATGGTATCAATACCTTTGAGGGCTGGCGAACAAGTATGGACAGAACGAACAGATTTTACTTTACCGAGCAGCCCGATTCCTATGCCGAGAAAGTATTTGCTGACGCCTCGGCCATGGGGACAATCGCGCTTGCTGTCTACAAAGAGAAGATATCCCAAGTCATGCCCCATGCCGATATGTCACCTCCAAGAAAAGAAGCGCCTGCGGCAGGCGCCCCTTCGGCTGTATTGGAGAGTCGTGCTGCCGGTAAATACAAGCTGGAAGAAAGGGAGCAGGCTGGCACAGGATTCGGGGAGACAACATACTCGCCTTCCAACGTGGTACAGTTTGATCCTGAGCATACCATCGCGGCAAAAATCGTTCTCAAATACGAGTGGCGTTCGGAGCTTTGCCGGAAAGGAATCATCTCATGCGGTCCAAAAAACAGATTGTGGCCAGATGATTTAGAATTTTCTCCGATCCCCGGGGACTTTAAGGGATGATGGAATTGCCAAGGGAAAGGCGGGTGAAATGGCAACCTTCGCTTGATTTCAGACCCGCATTTGTGGAAAGAGAAAAGACTGTATCCGGCGTAGCAAAACCGTTCTGCAACCTGACGTTGGTCCGAGGACCATATTTTTCTAAAGTCAATAATCGATTCCCCCCCCCAATGGCCCTCTTCGAAGAGATTGCAATCGAAACGGTAATTTTCACAATGTCCCCTTATCGCCTTATCGATTGACAAAAGACCTTTCAGTGACCATCTTTTCACAAAAGGGCAGGGCAAAGAAAGCCTTGTTCACCCAAACAGGATGGAGAGTCGCTTCCAGTTTCTGAGTTTCCAGGCTAATAAGCGGCGCGGCTCGGGCAGGAGCGGGGGTTAAAGTTGCCCGGAAAACTTGAAAGTCTAGTCTATGGCTGGAGCGGGTGTGTGCCAGCAATGCGATGATAAAGCCGTATCACACTAAGGGAACTGGAAGCGTATTAGTCGGGATGATTAGACCCGGCGAAGATCGAGAATGTTAGTGTTCCCAAAATAGGGTATATGACTTGTTTCATTAACAATTATCCGTACGCAGAAATTTTTCTTACCCTCATCCTTGGGGGTATTGGATTACCATTTCCAGAAGACGCCACCCTGTTATTGTGCGGGTTTTTAATTGCTCACGGCACCATCAAACTGTTCCCGGCGTTTTTGGTCGTATTTCCTCTTCTGTTGATCACCGATTTCTTCGTCTTTCTTATTGGGAAAAAATACGGAAGAATGTTGGTTCAACATCAGATATTCCGCAAGTGGATCTCACCACAAAAGTTTTTGAAACTTGAAGAGAAATTTAGGAGAAGAGGGGCTTTGGTGGTTCTTTTCGGGAGACACATTTTAGGATTAAAAACGCAGTTACTTTTTTTTGCGGGAGTCATGAAAATGTCTGTAACAAAGTTTCTCATCGTGGATGGGGCCACAGCATTATTAACCGTTGGCATATTTTGGGGTGGAATAGGTCTCTTGGGTGAGGAACGTATCGAGATGTTCAAGACAGAGGCGACAAAAATCGGGCATATTGCCATAGTTGTATTCCTGATAGTACTTGCGGGTTGGATCGGATACAGGTGCTGGAGACGGAGAATTGGAAAAATATTCCTTACCAAATTAAAAACAGGAGGATCCTTTATGAGATCATTCGCTATCGTTTTACTCTTAATCATCCTAAGTCTTTTCCCCCAGTCGATTTTTGCTGCTTCTGGGGACAACACCGGTCATCTTTTCTTCATTGAGCGGAGTAAAAACAAGAACCTTGTCCAGTATGACATTCGCCTCACGGAGAATAAGAATCTTCCTGATAGAAGGCCCGTTATTGCATACTGGATTTTGGAAAATGGTCGGCGTGAGGAACTTAATTCGATTGAGAGAGAGTATGCTTATGGGATTATTCATCAAGAGAAACTTGCCCAGGACAGGTTCAAGGTAATTCTCGCTGCTTTTAAAGGTTGGGAGATCGTCGTCGAAAGAATCAACAATTCTTTTAGGCCAGTGATTTCCATCAACGGGATCGAAAGTATCCTCCAAAAGATCTACATAAAATCCGAAGAAACAAGGGCCGCATTTCCCAGGGTTCTGTATGTCGAGCTTTTCGGCCGGACTAAAGAAAAGGGTCTTCCCATCCAAGAACGGATTGTTCCCAGATAACTCTCTCGATGGGTGATCACCAAGAATTATGTGTACGGTAAGGCGACAATAATCGTCCCTGACGATTCTTGCTGCCCTGGACATCATACTTGCTTTCAAACTGTCTGTGTTGATTGAGAATTAACTCGGTGGATTTGTAAGATCTGGCAAGGTCCAAATTAAGGCCGAGAAAGACTTGATGGGCTAAATGAACACTCTCACTTGAATTCAGGCTTGCATTCGCGGAAAATGGAGTAAAGAAACGCCTCATGGTGATAGAGGCATTTCTTTGCCGCCTCCGATGAGGTTCCTGGCTGGCATTTGCCCACGCCCCTTTTACAAAGGTTCTTCGTGTAACTTTGATTTTACTTTTTTGCTTCCCCATACACCGTTTCAGCTATAAATGAGCAATTATATTCCCATAAGAACATGAAATTGATTAGTGAATGGAAATGAATAGAGGACCTAAGGAATGGGTGGATGCAGACCTGCAACGTTGACAAATAGTGATTGGGACTTTACTGGGTTGCCATGAGTAGGTTATGTTTCGAAAAATTAGAGCTCAATATAGAAAGGAGTGCAGCAGATAAAATCCCCTCTGGCACCCAATTCAAGTCTCCCCGCACAAAATAGCCCTTCTGGACGTGTTTATTTCCTCGATAACTTAAAAACGTTCATTATTCTCCTAGTCGTTTTCTTTCACTCCGCCTACGCTTACTCGATCTATTATTCCGTAGACTGGTATGTGATAGATACACAAAAAAGCCTCTTCTTTGACGTATTCATCACGGTCGCTTTCGCATTTATGATGCCAACGATGTTCTTTGTGGCCGGGTACTTCGGCAACCGTTCATTGGCCAGTAAGGGGCTCCTCCCTTTCTGGAAAGACAAACTTTACCGAATTATTATTCCTTGGGCCCTGGGGGTCCTCATTCTGGCTCCCGCCAGGGCCTACATGCACTCTTTGAGCCGGCATCTCTATCCCTCGTATCTATGTTATTGGGGTCATTACTTTTTTGGGAAAGAGTATCAAACTCATGGTCAGGCGCAGTTCTATTTCTTAGGTATGCTGACTCTATTTTACGCGGTACTATCAGTCGTTTACATCATTCGTAGACGAATTGGCAACATCAGCAACAAGCCGACCAAACCGTCGAGCCTGTTCTTTGTCATTTTTGGATTAGCGACGGGCCTCATTTTTTTCGGCGGCAATCTGGTTATTGGTGAAGCCATTTGGCCGAAGATAGCAATCTTTGATGTGCCCGGAAGCCGATTCATTCCGTATATGGCCTATTTTTTCCTTGGGGTCTTTGCGTACAAACGACAGTGGTTTACTCCCTCGGGATATAACCCGGCCCTAAAAAGGTGGCTTCCGATATGCCTTCCGATGTGCCCTTTGTCTTTCTTTCTTTTTCTTATTTTTCTAGATAAGAAATTAATGCCTGGTGAGATCGGAATGGCCTGCTACTCTCTCTCCTATTTCTTCTTCTGTATGACGGCCGTGTTTTCCCTGCTTGCGTTTTTTCAAAAGCGCATCGACTTCACCTCTGGCCTTCTCGCCAGCCTGTCGGCGAACTCCTACGCTATTTTCTTCATTCATTACTCTGTTATCCTCTGGATAATCCTTGCCTTGAGGGAGCTTCAGTGGAATCCATTCGTGAAGTGGCTATCGGTAGGGATTCTTTCAGTGATAGTCTGTTACGTTGTGGCTCGCTATGCCTTGTCGAAGACCCCTATGTTCAGTTCCAAAGTGAGACCCGCTCAAGGTATTCAGTACGCTTGAGATTCCGACCGAAGAAATCAGGCAGAGAACATAAGGGGAAAAGGGATTTCTGTGTTAAAAACTCATTACCCCGGATTACTTCATTCTCTCGGCGAATTTAGACGTTGAAACTGTAGAAGAAGTCTTAAAGGCCTGCTCGTAGTGCTATACTCTTTGGAGGGCACAAAAAGGCGGCCTTGTTAAAAAGGGAACTTATCAATCAGGTGTTGATTCGACGCGATTTGCCAGAAACAGTTTCATCCAGAACCTTTTAGCTTTATATCTCCATTGAATCTCAAGATCGATGCAGTATCTACTTTCCATTAACACGGAAACCTCTCTGAAACTTTTGCTTGACATCCTTGGATGAAATAGCGAAGGTGTTGGTATGTCTTCACTGCTCATTCGCGGTGTGCTGGTGATCGATGGCTCGAATCGGGAGCCCTTTAGGGGAGATATCGCCGTTGAGAAAGGAATGATCACAGAGGTCGCACCGTCTATAAAAGGAGGAAAAGCGGTTGTTGAAGCGGATGGGCTCGTAGCCGCCCCAGGTTTTATTGATATCCACTCCCATACCGACCTCAGCATCTTTAAACATCCCCTTGCTGAAAGCATGACATTGCAGGGGGTGACGACCGAGGTGGTTGGTAATTGCGGCATTGGCGCCTTTCCCGTGAATGATGAGCGAAGAGATGCTCTGATCGACTACCTGAGAATACATGACTTTCATCTTCCTTCCCATGGGCTAAGTTGGAATAATTTCACGCAATATGCAGAACAGTTGGATCGCATCGGTCTCGGGCTCAATTTAACTCCGTTAGTGGCCCATGGAGCACTCCGCATCGCCATTCTAGGCGTGGGCGATCGCAGCCCCAATTACAAAGAGCTTGAAAATATGAAGAGCCTCTTGACAGATTCTCTCGAACAGGGGGCCTGGGGACTCTCCACGGGCTTGATTTATCCACCCGGAAGTTTTGCGAAGACAGAAGAACTGGTGGCCCTCTCTAAAATCGTCACCCAATATGGAGCCCTCTACGCTAGCCACATCCGGGGCGAAGGCACCACACTGATGGAAGCTCTGGATGAGGCGGTTTTCATTGGGAGAGAGAGTGGTGTCAGAGTGGAAGTCTCTCATTTAAAAGCGATGGGGCAAGACAATTGGGGCAGGGCCAAAGAAATCCTTTCAAAATTAGAAAGAGCTCGTCAGAGTGGGGTCGATATCGGCGCCGATCAATATCCCTATGAAGCAACAAGCACTTCACTCACCGCCTTGGTTCCCCCATGGGCCCTTGCTGGCGGTATCTATGAACTTTTGAAGAGGCTCGCTTCTTCGGAGATGAAGGAGCGACTTCAGGCGGAGATCCTTCGTGAAATGAACAAACGGGGAGGCCCGAATCGGATTGCCATTGCTGAGATAGGGTCGACAAAGAATATGGGGCTCTCCGGAAAAAATGTGAGCGAGATCGCTGAGATTTGGCATTGCACCCCAGAAATTGCAGTGATGAGACTCCTCCTGGAGGAGCAGGCAGCCGTGGGAGCAGTCTATTTTTCTTTATCGGAAGAAGATGTGGTTGCCATCCTCTCCAATGATCAGGTGTCCGTAGGTTCGGATGGGATGGGAATGAATGCTGGGGAAGATTCTGGGAGATCAACCCACCCCCGCTCCTATGGGACGTTTCCAAGAATATTGGGCCTCTACACACGTGAAAAGCGGACTCTTTCGCTGACAAAAGCCATTCATAAAATGACAGAACTGGCTGCTGGCCGGCTGGGGTTAAGAAACCGCGGCTTGATCAAACCAGGGTTCATAGCTGACCTGGTATTATTCGATCCCCTCGCGATTCAAGACCAATCGACCTTTGATCATCCCCATCAGTATGCTACGGGTGTGGTCCACACGTGGGTGAACGGTTACCCTGTTGTTCATGACGGAAGAATAACAGGAAATACTCCGGGAAAGGTTTTGCTTTCGCGATAAAAGGAGGATGACCCGATGGGAGCAGAAGGTGGGTTCAACGTATGGTGGGGCTTGTTGGGTCTTTTACCCCTCGTGGTTTATATCATTCTCGTTTTCCGGGATGTCGATCCCCTGCCGGCCACAGCGATCTGCGTCCTGATCGGAGCGATCTTGACCCACCAGAGCCTCGTCTCTTTCGGTGAGGCTTTAGCTGATGCATTGAGTTCTCTCCTGGCTCTTGTCGGTTTGATCATCATGCTCGGCCGGGGGTTGGGAGAGGTGCTGATCGAAACCAAGGTCAGCCACACGCTTGTCCATAAGATTATTTTCGGAATTGGGATCGATACAGAAAAGAAGGCCATGCTTGGAATCATGCTCGCCTGCATGGTAGTCATTGGTCTCCTCGGGACCATGGCGGGAGGCAATGCGATTCTTGCTCCGATTATCTTGCCCATTGCCGCTTCCGTGGGGCTTTCGCGCAGTGCGGTTGCTGTTATCTTTCAAGCTGTGGGAGAGGAGGCTTTGATCCTCGGGCCTTTTACGCCTCCGGTCGTCACGCTTCTCGGTTTAACCAAAATCGGCTATGGCGGGATGCTATTATTTGCCGCCGGGCCTATTGCTCTGATCACATTTACTGCAACCTGGTTCATGCTCCAGAGGATCCAGCGCCGAACAAGAGAAACCAACCCCTACGAACGCTTGACGGGCGTAGAGCAGTTTGTCCCGACCCCTCGGAGCAAACGCGCGACAGGCATCTTTGTTGTTCTCTTCCTTGCGGCAGTCGTTTACGGGATCATCGCGAACGCAACAACACCGTATGTGATCGTTGTCATCCTGGGACTCGCCATCATCACCGGCGGGGTGGGAGGTTTAAATTTTAATCAGATTCTTAAGCTGGTTATTAAAGGAATGGCTGGAAATGTGGGGCTCTTCTTCCTCTTCTTGCTCCTCGATCCCTTCATCAATTTTATAAAGCTTGCCGGAGGTTTTAAAGCCTTGGCGATCCTTCTCAAACCTTTGATCGATCTCGGCGGAAAGACAGCCATCGTTATCCTGGGGGGTCTCATTGGGGCTTTCGGTATTTCGGGAGCCACGGTGGCCACGCTCAACATGCTCCACTCCATGTTTAATCCCATGCTGAGCAAGCTGGGTGTCTCTATGTTGGCTTGGTCCGTGGCACTGATCGTCGCAACCAGGGTGAGCAATTTCATCTACCCTGGTGCCAATATGTTCAGTTCCTTGGGATTTGCCGAGACGAAGGATCTGAAATCCATGCTAAAAAACGGCTGGGTCGTTGCTGGCTGCCAAATTTTCTTCTTAATCATCTACAGCCTGCTTCTTGCGTGAACCCGTTCGAAATGGCAGTCCTTAATTTTTCATCAGCTCTTTCAATTTATCGACGGCTGGGGGGAGGACTTCTCCGATCTTTTCATCAAAGCGTAGGTGGCAGCTTCGATCCATGGGGGTCTCTCCCTGGTTAATGATGACCAGGCGGGCTCCTGATCGTAGGGCTACTCTCGGCATATCATTCGCAGGACTCACCACAAGACTCGATCCCACCACAATGAAGAGATCAGAATAACCTGAGTGCTGGAAAGAATCCTCCAGGTCGTTCTGAGGAAGCGAGTCGCCAAAGTTTACCACACTCGAGACGAGCCTTCCTCCACACTCGCAGGTCTCTTTTCCCAAAGCTTCGTCCCACTGAGTCTGACAGCTTTGACATCTGAGCTTCGCGACATTTCCGTGCAATTCAGCCAACAATTCAGGACGAATCCCGGAGCGCAGATGAAGGTTGTCCACATTCTGGGAGATGAGGAACTTCAACTTACCCAAATTCTGAAGCTCGACAATCGCTCGATGCCCAGCGTTCGGTTCGACCGGAGTGGTAGGTCTGGTGACGGGCGGAAGCCCTTTCTCCTGTCTTGTCCAGACACCATCCGGTCCACGAAAGTCAGGTATCCCCGACTCAGTACTGATGCCAGCGCCGGTGAAAACGACGAGATATTTGGCCTCGAGCATCCACTGGGCTAATTTCTTAATCCGCTCTTCCAAATTCGCCATATTGGATACCTCTTTTTAGAAAAATCAGATGGGGAAACCCTTCTCGGCAATAAGAACTGGATTTTGGCTCTGTCTATCCCATTTTACAACCTCCCTTTGCCTTTGTAAAAGAGTTTCAGAGTTGACTTCAGCAATTCGAGATCGACCATCCAAGGAGTCAGAGGCTCCGGGAAGGATACCGAATTCCGCTGCAAGAAAAAAGGGGAGATCCGATCTCCTTGAAATAGGCAGGAGCGATGATTAGTTATATAAAAATTGAGGGAAGGGGGTCCTCCGGATGAGTTGGCCAAGTCCCCGGGAGGTGCTTTGGCAAAAACGCAAATAAATGGAGGGAATAAGAATGGATCAGAAGAAGAAATTATCAGTCGTCATTGAACATTGGGTCGAGCATAATGAGAACCACATGGGTGAGTACAAGAAATGGGCTCAGACGGCCGGTGAGTTGGGATTAGATTCGGTAAAAGCCGAGATTGAAGAGGCCATGGAAAAAATATTTCAGTCGAATGAACATCTGGAAAAGGCTCTAAAAGGTGTAAGTTAATGCTCAGCGGAAACGAGGACTAATTAAAGGAGAAAGCTTGGGTCCTACTCTGAAATGTCTATTTTTTCTTCTCTAATTGCTTCTTCAGTTCCTCGAGAACATTTCTTTTCGCTTCTTCAACTGTTTCCCCTGCGGCTTTGGCTGCTTCTTCGAATGTTCTGTTGGTAATATTTTTTGGATCCCCAAGATCATTGTCCAGCATCCCGCATCCGCAATTGTAGCACATACTCTGACCTCCTTTAGAAACTTTGCTCAAAAAAGATTCGCTTCTTCGTTTATCGGCCGCCTTTACACTGTCCTCTGCTCAAAAAAGTGTAACAAGAAAGTAAAATCCAGCTGAAGATGCCACCATTCCAAGCGTCAGAAGCGCAATGAGGGGGCCGAGTGTGAGGACTTTGCTGTAGAACTGTCTGTAAATCCTGATGAACGTAATCTTTAAGGCAAGAAGGATGATTACCGAGAAGGCAAGTAGAGCGTGTAGGGCGACTCGGGGTGAAACCTCGTCCTTGGAGTCCGCAACGTACCTCAAGCAGAAATAAGCGATTAAAAGGTAAAGGCAAATGAATAAGATGCCGTTTATTCGGTGAATTCTTTTGAGTTTGGCAGCGTCATATTTCTTTTCACTTCTTCCGAAGAATTCGAACATGAGGAACATCTGTAGGAGGGTGATGAAGATCAAGACTACGGACAAAATTGATTTCAGCATCAAGATAGGCATATTAGCCTCGGGGGCATAGAATAAGGTCGCTGGAAGTATCGCCTCTATTTGGCATTGCGATCGTCGAAACGTGCCAAAGGTTATTCTGTAACGGTAATGGTTCCGGTCATTCCTTCATGACCGGTTCCACAAAAGTTATCACAGTGAAAGGGGAAAATGCCGGCCTTCTCTGGAACAAACCGCACCCGGGTCGCCTTTCCTGGACGAATATCGGCGCGGATCCCCAGGCCCGGGCAATTGAAGCCGTGCAATCTGTCCAAAGAGGTGAATTCCAATACCACTGGAGCGCCTTTCTTTACAACAATATCTTTAGGTGAGTATTCGAACTTTTTTGCCGTTATCTGGATCACCTGTTCTTTTTCTTCTCCAAGAGCGTAACCACTTATTAAGAAAGCACCCGTGATGAATACAAGGATTGAGATACTGACCATCATCGACCAAGGTCTCATCGACTTCATAATTTTTCTCCTTTCACACCGAATTCTGCAATCGCAAGCGCAGCCTGTTTTGCCCTCATGTCAACGCCACGGAATCCCAGCCCTCTGTACGGTTGGTTCGCGTCCCAAGGGACAGGAGCCTTCTTGGGAACCGAGCCTGGGGCGGGCAGCGGATACATCAACCCCTTGGCTGCATGGTGGGCAATATTTCCGGTCTTATGATGGTGTTCCTGATGGATATGTCCGTAAAGGACTGTGACATTGGAATATGGCTTGAGAAGCTCTATTGCTTTGGCCCCATCCCGCGTGTACCAGTCCCAGTCCGTATAGAGATCGAAAAGCGGACGGTGCGTGAAGACCACGATTCGTGCCTCTTTACCAAGTTTCTTCAGATCGGCACTCAACCATTGTAGTTGATCTTCTCCGAGGGTGGAGGCAGGATCAGAAACGTTATCCAAGACGATGAAGTGAACTCCTTTGTGGTCGAACGTGTAGTGGGTGTTTCCGAAGAGTTCCTTAAAAACCGCCCCCTCGTCCAGCCCTGCATCGTGCTCTCCTGGCATGAATCTGATATTTTTCACCTTTAATTCACTAATGATATCTCGAAACTGGGACAAGCGCGTTCTTCGGTCCTTGTCGTCGTCGGTGACATGCGTCAAATCACCTGTGAACATAATGAAATCGGGTTGATCGGTCAGGCTGTTGACCGACGCCACGGCTTTCTTGAGAGTTCCTGCCGAATCCGGGTTTACTGCGGGATTAGAGAATCCCCAGTGAGTATCCGATAACTGGACGAAAAAGAAATCGTCCTTTCCTGAAGCTGCATTTGCGTAACTTCCCAACCTCCCCAAGCCAGAGGAAAAAATGGCAGCGCCAATACCGGCCAATTTCAGAAAATCTCGTCTATCAATTTTCATAACCCCTCCTTCCTTGGAATCCAGACGTGTTTCAGTTTTCAGAATGCTGTGAGCGACCGTTTTCTCACTCTTTTTCTTCTTGGAGTTGTGAGCAGTTACAGCAAGATGTGAAACAGGATACCAAAGGGTAGATAGGAGGGTCAATGCGGGAAAGTACGTATTTCCGAGGATGAAACACTGTATTTTAACGACAGAAATGGTTTTGGCGCTTTTCGGATCTTCGGATCGACCTTCGCTTCTAAGCTTCCTTCAAGAATTTCAGCAGGGGCGTATTAAAAGCCTCGGCCTGCTCTACGTTGGAAAGATGGCGGGCAGCCGGCAGTATCATCAGTTTTGAGTTGGGTATGCGCTCGTGCATGGCCACCGAGACAGAGACCGGCGTTCCAGGATCTTCCTCGCCTACCATGATCAGCGTTGGTACTTTAATCTCTGAGAGCCGTTCCAAATAATTCAACCTTCGAATCGCTTCGGCGCAGCCAATATAACCCGATACGGGGGTAGCCAGGAGCTGCCGTCGAACGAGTGCCAACATCTCGGAGTTTTGTTTAAGAAAAGAAGGGGTAAACCAGCGCTCCATCGTTTGGTTCAATAATGCCTCCATGCCCTTTGTACGCGCCTGATCCATCCGCTCCTGCCACAACGGTTCGGCCTCCGCGGGGACGACGGCAGCCGTGTCGCACAGGACGAGGCTCTTGAGGCGATGCGGATCATTCAGAGCAAGACTCTGACCAATCATTCCTCCCAGGGAGAGCCCCACAAAGTGCACTCGATCCACATCCAGAGCGTCCACCAAGCTAATGACATCCTTGGCCAACAGCTCCAGGGTGTACGCTCCTGACGGGGCGTCGCTACCGCCGTGGCCGCGGATGTCATATCGGAGGACCTGAAAATAAGGATGCAACGCATCCATCTGAGGGTTCCACATGAGCAGGCTCGAACTGAGGGAATGGCTCAGAACGACCATCTGAGCGCCCTTTTTTCCTGAAAGTTCATAATTGATCTCAATACCATTCGCCTTGATTCGCATCGATTCTCCCTTATCTTTTTTTCCCAGAACTTCTGATGCCTTTGGCACAGTGGCCAGGGCCGATCTTACGCCAAACAGCAATCCCCTCCCTGCTTCATGAATGAGAAAGGAGGAGCAGTTTTGATTGAGTGATGAGATATGTTTTAGGTTAAATTAATGATGCCTGCTTGTCAACGGAAATTGAATTTACCGGGAGAATGGATCGATGAAGCAGTTATTTCTTAACCGTCCAGCTCAGAATCAATGTGATGGAGGAGAGAACGGCCACAGAAAACATGGGCAAATAGAATGTACCCGTAAGATCCATGAGGAAGCCGAAGACCACCGACATGACAAGGGGTCCAATGTTTCCAAGAGAAGTGATGAGACCGATGACACCTCCGATGGAGGAAGAAAGGTGTGAGTGTTCCGCCGGCGCAGAAAGGGCAACAGTGAAAACGCCGGTGATTGTAAATCCCGCAAGAAAAATACAAAAGGGCAAGAAAGGGAACGGGAGATAATCTACTCCTATGATTGATGCACACGAAAGAGCACCCAGTATGGCTAACATTTTTCTCTTATCCCAAAACCGATCTGATAAAAAGCCTACAACAGGTCCGGCCAAAAAAAATCCCACGGAGAGCAAGGAGGCGAGAGCTTTGTTCAACCCTTTCATCTCAAGGACTTTTGGCATCCAGGTAGCCAGGGTGTCATAACTCCCCATGGAGGCGATCATAAAAAGAAGCAATATCCAGACGTCCTTTTCCTTCAGAATGAGAGTGAACTTTTCCAGTTTGAATTCTGATTTCTCTTTTCCAACACTTCTGGCAAAGCCCCACCAGAGCCCAGCCACAAGTGCGGCAAAGCCACTATGGATAAGAAGAATCTCTCGCCAGTTCATGATGGTGAGAAGCTGCGGGGTGAGTCCAAGGGCGGTAAAATTGCCCAGCGCAAAACCCGAGACATAGAGACCTGTTGAAAAACCGAATGCTCCGTCAGATCCCCATTCCTTGATGACCAGAGGTAGGCAAGGAAGAATTGCTCCCGAGCCTAATCCAAGGAAGATCTGGCTGATAAGAAGTGCGGAGTAACTTGGGGAAAATCCACGGAGTACAGCAGAAGCTGCTAAGATGGGTAATGCAATCCTGAAGACATTCAGATATCCAATTCGATCACCGATGATTCCCCAGGGTATCCTAAAAAGGAAAAGGCCCATCATCACTGCCGAGAAGACAAGGCCAAAGTCAGCATGAGACAGGTTCATCTCGCCCATGATCTGTGTGACCATCGGTGCCGTGTCGAAAAGCAGCAGGTGTAAAAGGAATGCAAGGGCAAAGGTAAAGGAGACCATGGTCCAATGGTGTTTCCTAGTCCTAATCGATGCATTTCTCATCACCATCTCAAATTAACAGAGACGAAGTGCTAATAGCAACCTTACAGGCCCACACCGAATGCCTGTTACCACGAGGGACCAGCACTTCTAATGGGTGTTATCGTTTCATAATCCGTGTCGTCTAAGATCTCTGGGCTTTTTCTGAAATCTCACATTTTTTTCTTGACAAACAGGGGAAGGCAAGTTAAATTTAAGCCATATACGGTAGGGGGGTATAGCATGAATGAAGAAAGAAGAGATGTCCTGCTGAGATTACGAAGAATCGAAGGACAAATCCGCGGGTTACAGAGGATGGTCGAGGAAGAAGTTGCGTGTGCGGACATTCTGACTCAGGTGGCCGCCGTGACAGCCGCCGTCAAAAAAGTGGGGACAGTGGTTGTGAAGACTTACATGGAAGAATGTCTGAACAAGACTCAAAGGACGCCAGGGGTCAAAAGAGTGGAGACCTTAAGAGATTTCCAGAAGGCTGTTGCAAGGTATATTGACTGGGCCTAAATAGACTGCGGAATTGAATGAGACAAAAACACGCATCGGATAGTCTGAGAGAGGGGAGAAAAGGGAAATGGCTACGAGTTTGAAAGTCAAAGGAATGAGCTGTCAGCATTGCGTGATGTCCGTCACTAAGGCGCTGGGCCAACTGGATGGGGTTAAGAATGTACAGGTGGACCTTGCGGAAGGAGAGGTTCGATTTGATAATACCAAGGAGATCGCCTCGAACCGGATTGAAAAAGCCATCAGTGATGCGGGGTATGAAGTGGTTCAAAATTAGATTTCAGATTTCAAATTCTAGATTTCAGATTTCTCAATTTGCAATCTGAGATCTGCCATCTGCAATTCGGAGGTAGTCATGCCAATCTATGAATATCGATGTCGAAAATGCGGGGAAGTTTTTGAGAGGTTCATGAGGGTCAATGAAAGAGGAGATTCCTTAACATGCCCTTATTGCGGAGAAAAGAAGCCCGAGAAAATTCTTTCCAGCTTCTCGTCATCAAAGGGATCGGAATCCTCTTCTTGCGTCCCTGTGGGTGGCTCGACCCGTTTCAGTTGAGGCTAATCGAGAACCGGTAGTTCACCGGTCATCTTACTTGATTGTCATTGCGGGCCTGACTAATCCTGCTGAGTACCGCTCACCCTTTCCCTCTCCCCGGCGGGGAGAGGGGGCCCGTTGTCAAAAAACTGAATGCGTTTATATTAGATGCAGAAACCTTATCTTTCTTACAGGATCTCGTAACAGGTCTTCACATCCATGCCCGGTTCCAGCAGAGGAGCAAATT
>Ga0187779_10001371_pt1 | contig 15214 bp, 14 predicted proteins | sample 1015_Q2_SP10_10__FD_132435 | JGI IMG/M metagenome (GOLD analysis project Ga0187779, IMG submission 132435) | Tropical peat soil microbial communities from peatlands in Department of Meta, Colombia - 1015_Q2_SP10_10_MG | ecosystem: Environmental > Terrestrial > Soil > Wetlands > Peat | place... | reverse complement strand
TCGAATTGTTCAAGGATGTCGCTTTCGGACTCGCCCCTCTGTCAGGAGAGGATGCACTATGGCTTATAAAACAGGTTAAAGGCCACCGGCTCCTCGAGGGCTATAGAGGCAATCCCCCGGCAGACCTGCAGCGACTTGTCGGGATTATCGTCACCATCTCCGAGATGATGGCGACGGGACTCATTGAAGAGATAGATTTAAACCCGATAGCGCTCTATCCGAAAGGCGCGGTGGTACTGGACGCAAAGATGTCTGTCGTAGCTCCCGCTGCCTGAGGCCCTTATTTCTCTCTCATCCCGCGGTTTCTTTCTGCCCATAACGGATAAATCCTTTTGAATCCCGGCTCTAGCGTCAATTGCCGGGCCATTCAGGAGAGTACAAAAGTTGTATAATAAAATTATGTCTGAAGAGGCAGTCAGCATCCATTCTCTGACCAAGAAGGTTCTCTCCTACAACCCGAAAGCGGACGTAAGCCTCCTGAAGAATGCCTATGTCTTTTCGCGGGAGGCGCATTGCAGCCAGACGAGGGTTGAAGGGACGCCCTATATAGGCCATCCGCTTTCCGTGGCCGATATCCTCGCCGGCATGAAGATGGATATTGCGGCCATCGCCGCGGGTCTGCTTCATGACACCGTTGAAGACACGGGCACGTCGACAAGGGACGTGAAGGAGCTGTTCGGGAACGAGATAGCGTTTCTTGTTGATTCCCTCACAAAGCTGAGCAGGATAGAGTTCAAGACAAAGGAAGAGGCGCAGGCGGAAAACTTCCGGAAAATGCTTCTCGCTATGTCGGAGGACATCCGCGTAATCTTCATTAAGTTTGCCGACAGACTCCACAACATGAGGACACTGCAATTCCTCCCTGAAAACAAGCGTCAGAGGATAGCCACCGAGACCCTCGAGATATACGCACCCCTGGCGAACAGACTCGGTATCGGATGGTTGCGTCTTGAATTTGAAGACCTGGGTTTTAAGTTCCTCATGCCCGAGCTCTTTGAAGAACTGGCTCTGAAAGTCGCGAAGAGGAAAGAGGAGCAGGAAGGCTACCTGAAAGAAGTCATGCTGACCGTGGAGGAGAAGCTGCGAGACGCCGGCATTTACGGCAGGGTCTCGGGGAGGGTCAAGCACTTCTACGGAATCTATCAGAAGATGCAGAAGCAGAGGATCACCTTTGACCAGGTCCATGATGTTTTAGGGTTGAGAATCATTACCGATACGAAGGCGAACTGTTATACGATCATGGGGCTGATCCATTCTCTCTGGACCCCGATTCCCGGCAGATTTAAGGATTACATCGCCATGCCAAAGTCGAATATGTACCAGTCCCTCCATACGACGGTGATAGGGCCGAAGGGAGAACGGGTCGAATTTCAGATACGCACCGATGAAATGAACAAGATTGCTGAAGAGGGAATAGCGTCTCACTGGAGGTACAAAGAGAGAGAGTCTCTCAAACAGAAGGACAGCCAGTATATCTCGTGGCTCAGAGAGTTGATTCACACGCAGAAGGAACTCCCCGACGCTAGAGATTTCATGGAGGCGGTCAAGGGCGAGGTTGTCCCCGAGGTCGTCTATGTCTTCACTCCGAAGGGTGAGATACAGGAACTCCCCGTCGGTTCAACTCCCGTTGATTTCGCATACGGAATCCACACGCAAGTCGGTCATAAATGTATAGGAGCAAAGATCAACGGGAGGATCGTGCCGCTGAAGTATCAGCTGAAAAACGGCGATACCGTGGAGATCATAACGTCCCCCGCGCACGGGCCGAGCAGGGACTGGCTCAAGTTCGTGGTCACGCAGCGCGCGAAGGGCAGGATTAAACAATGGATCAAGGCGGAAGAGAGGAAACAGAGCATCGAATTGGGCGCAAAGCTTCTCGAAGTCGAATTGAAAAGGCATCATGTCAAACCTTCGGCATTGAAGGCGGAAGAGACGGAAGCGGTCGCCAAGGCTTTCGGCATGCAGACCTATGACGATCTCCTCGTATCAGTCGGATACGGCAAGGTGACGCCCCATCAGGTGGCGAACAGGCTCCTTCCCGGAAAACCACCCGAGGCCCATCTCCGAAAACCCCAGGACCTTCTCGGAGCCCCTCAGGAAGACCTCGTCCAGAAGGGATTAAGACCGGAGAGAGAACACAAGGGGATCAGCATAAAGGGAATCGATCATATCCTTTACCACACGGCGAAGTGTTGTCTGCCGGTGCCCGGAGACAGTCTCGTCGGTTTTGTCACGAGGGGCAAGGGCGTGACGATACACCGGAGGGACTGCCCGAACCTCGAGAGGCTCACCATCGATGATGCACGGCTCATCGAGGTAGACTGGAAACCCGGCGAGGAGACGACAACGACGACGAGAATCCTCGTCGAGACGATCGACAGACCGGGCATCATAGCGGAATTGGGCGCCCTGATAGCAACGGTAAACGTGAATATAAGTCATATGACCGCAAACACGACTCAGGATAAAAAGGCCCATATCGTTTTCAATCTCGAAGTGAAGGACAAGAGGCAGCTCAATGGCCTCATTCAGAAGATAGCGCAGACCGAGGGAGTTCTCAGGGTAAAGAGATGAGCCGAACGTCAGGAGAGGCCTTCAGAGCCTCACCTGAAGGGCTGTGAGTATCCAGTTCAACGCCCCGCCTCCGAGAAACGCGAGCGGGAATACGACAGCTGCCATCCCCAACGCCATCTGCAGCCCTCTTTCTTTCACGATCATGAAGAAATTGGCAAGACAGGGGATGAAGAGGGTGATCGTAACAAGGCTCACCACCGACTGCACCGGCGTGAGGAGTCCTTTTTCAGCCATGGTAAAGAGGCCTGCTGCGCCATAATCCCTTCTCAGAAAACCGAGAATGAACGACTCTGTCGTCTGTTCCGGGAGACCTATGAAATTTACAACAATTGGTGACGCCGCTTTTTCGAGGACAACGAGGAGATTGATCTTATGGAGGACGAAGAGTATGAAGGTGCCGAGAATGAAGAGAGGCACCGCCTCCTTGAGGTACCATTCGGCCCTTCCCGCGGTCTTTATCAGAATGTTCATCGCATCGGGCCTTCTCATCGGGGGTATTTCGAGAAAGAAATCGGTTCTCTCCCCCTTGACGATCTTTGAGGCGAGAAAGCCCGAGAGCAGGAGCGTTACGAGCACGCTGCCTGTCCAGATGATCGTCGCCTTGAAGGAGAGGGCACCGAGCATGCCGAGGATAACGCCGATTTGTGCCGAACAGGGAATGGCGAGCGCGAGGAGAAAGGTTATGATTATCCGATCCCTCCTCGTTTCGAGTATCCTCGCCGTCATGACCGCCATGGTTCCGCAGCCAAGACCCAATATCATCGGGAGTACCGCCTTGCCGTTCAGACCCATCATGTTGAATACCCTATTGCTCATGATCGCGAGTCGAGGGAGATAGCCGCTGTCCTCCAGTATCGCGAAGGCGATGAAAAAGGTTATGGTTATGGGAAGAATGATCGCTATGGCGTAAGTCATCGCCACGGTGATGAGGCCGTACTCGCCTACGAGCATCTCGCGAATGAGGCCATACGGTACTAACATGGTTACCACTTTTGTGGCCATGGGATTGATGTAATTGCCGAAAATAGTTTTCTCAAAGAAGTTCACGAGGGTCCCCGCACCGAATACCCCGACGAATTCGTAGAGGCAGAAGAGGACGAGAAGCAAAAGCGGGATGCCCCAAAAAGGATGCATGCTGATCCTTCCGATAAAAGCGGAGACCCTTCCGCCTTCCGGAGCAGTCTTTTCTATCACCTGATTCGCGATCTCTCCTGCGAGTTCGAGCCTCTTCTGATTGATGACGGTGCTTATGGCCTCACCGGTCTTCGACTGGCACTCGTCCCGAAGTCTCTCTATCTCTTTTATCATTTCAGGCGGCAGACCACCTACGAGCCATTCCCTGAGGCTCTCGTCACCGGAGAGTATCATAAGGGCGAGAGCCCGTTTCGCTATGTGTGCGTCCGGCAAGAGGGCAGAAATCTTCTCAACATATTCCTCGACGAGTGGGGGATAGGTCACCCTTACCGATGGCGTTGAAGATTCCATCATGGAGCGCCTCAACTCCTTGATCCCTTTTCGCTGGGGTGCAATCGTTGTGACGATTTCTATGCCCAACATCTCCCTGAGCCTTTCAATATCAAGGAGGATGCCCCTGTCTCGCGCTTCATCCTCCATGTTGAGGTCTAAAATCATCGGGAGGCCGGTCTCGGCAATCTGGAGTGTCAAAAGGAGGGTTCTCCTTAAGTTCTTCGAATCAGCAACCTGCACAAGAACCGAAGGGTATTCCTTCAGGAGTATATCCCTCGTGACCTTTTCATCTTCACTCATCGGCATGAGGCTGTTGACTCCGGGGGAGTCGACGAGAAGATATTTCCTGCCATCGAGGACAACGTTCCCGTGCGAGACCTCAACTGTTGTGCCGGGGTAATTGGAGACGGTCACGTATTTCCCCGTCAGAAGTCCGAAGATTACGCTCTTGCCGACGTTCGGATTGCCGAGAAGTGCGATCGTCTTGTAATGTCTCTCTTTCTGCTGTTGCCTGTCCATAGTTTTATTGAGACTGAGTCTCAACTAACAGTATAGGTTATTACGATTCATTCTGTCAACCAAGAGCAGGTTTTCAAACCCCTGTCGGCGTCGTGCCGCAACGCATGAGGTAAATCCTCATGAGAGTTGACCCTTGAGCCTTGAAAAACATGTTCCAATGTATTAGGCTTTTCAGCATGAGGATACTCGCTATCGAGACATCGACAATGCTTGGCGGCGTGGCGATCATGGACGACTCCGACGGCCTGATCACCGAGATGAGGCTAAACATAAGAACGACCTATTCTGAACGGCTCATGACGGGAATAAGCCTGGCCTTGAAACAGGCAGGCATGAGGATAGGGGATATCGATGTATTCGGAGTCTCCATAGGACCCGGTTCCTTTACGGGACTGAGAATCGGGTTGAGCACCATAAAGGGTTTTTCTTACGCGACCGGCAAACCCGTGGTTTCTGTTCCCACCCTCGAGGCCTTTGTCTGGAATTTCCCCTTCAGCCGGTTTCCCGTCTGCATTATGCTCGACGCCAGAAAAAAGGAAGTCTACGCCGCTCTTTTTCGATGGAAGGATAGCGGTTTCGAGAGAATCATGGAGGAAAGATCTATTAAACCTTCCGAGCTTGCCGAGACACTGAAGGAGCCTGTTATATTTGCCGGTGAGGGCGCTGCAATTTACAGAGATAATCTCGTGCAGGCTGCCGGAGAGAATGCGTTATTCCCCGCTCCTCAGATGATGGCGCCTTCTCCTTCCCATGTGGCGTATCTCGGACTGCGGAAGGCGGAGCGCCATGATTTTTCGGACCCCGTAAGCCTTGTCCCCCTCTATGTGCGGAAGTCCGAGGCGGAAATGAAGATTCAACCGAATTCATGAGGCAGATCCGCGTAAGGGAGATGCGTGAAGAGGATATCCCCGAGGTAATCAGGATTGAGCGGAGCTCTTTCTCGACCCCCTGGTCGGAGACGTCCTTTCTCAATGAGATTCATAAGTCACGTTCCATCGCGAAGGTTGCGGAATTGCATGAGGCGGTGGTCGGTTATATATGCGCTGAGCAAATACTCGACGAAGGCCATATCCTCAATCTCGCCACCGATCCCAATCATAGGGGAATCGGCATCGCCAACACGCTTGTTGGGGATGTCGTCTCCGAACTCAGGAAGAAGGCGTGCCGGTTCCTGTATCTCGACGTGAGGGCCTCGAATAGCATCGCCAAGGGATTCTACGAGGGTCTCGGCTTCAGGGTTATCGGCGTGCGGAAGAAGTATTATGTGGCACCGCATGAGGATGGAGTAATCATGGTGCTTGAGCTCTAGATTCGGATTCCTTTCGCTGCCCGCTTTCCCGTTCAGACGTTCATTGGTCGCCTCGGCTAATACTTGACAAAGTTAGTAAGGTATTCTATAGTTAACACATGTTACGTCTTTCGACAAGGGGACAGTACGGGGTGAGGGCTATGTTCGAGATAGCGAGCGGCTACCCTGACAATCCGATTACGATCAGGGAGATATCGGAAAGGCAGGATGTGTCGGTGCCGTATCTCGAGCAGATCCTGAACAAGCTGAGAAGAGCCGGTCTCGTCAAGAGCGTGAGGGGGCCGGGCGGCGGTTACCTCCTCGCGAGAAATCCCGCTGCCATAAGCATAGCTGCGATACTGAAGGAGCTTGAGGGACCGGTCGCGATAACGTCCTGTCTCAACCCGGATGAGGGCTGTTCTAGAATTGAAGGCTGCGTTACCCACCTGCTTTGGAAGTCGCTTGGCGCCACGATTGAGGAATTTCTCGAGACAATTACCCTGAGAGACCTCCTCGAAAGAGGCCCCCTTCTGAAATCCTCCCACATCGTTCATACCATTAAGGAATAGGGTATCGTGGCTCTTAAGTTCGTCGAGAATATAAAACCGGATGTAACCGCAGACATTGTCTATATGATGTGTCCCATGCATTTGCTTAAGCTGAATGAGCAGATAAAGGCGCTGGACAAGGGGCAGATCCTTGAGATTCTCACGGATTATGACGGGGCCCTCGAGGATATTCCCGATTGGTGCGAAAAGACGGGGAACGAATTCCTCGGCATCGAGGAGACGGAAGATTACTATAAGTTCTATATCAAGAAAGTGAGGTAATTATGAGAAAGTGTTACTTCGACCATGTGGCGACAAATCCCCTTCACCCTCTCGTCCTTGAGGCAATGCTCCCCTATCTGAAAGAAGAATACGGCAATCCTCTCAGTGTTTATGAGTCGGGCATGAAGGCTCGGAGTGCGGTGGAACATGCCAGGAGTCAGGTGGCATCTCTCATAAGCTGTAAGCCGTCAGAGATTGTATTTACCGCCAGCGGAGCAGAGTCAAACAATTTTGCCTTGCGGGGTATAGCACTGGCCCGTCAGCACGAGGGCAAACACGTCATCGTGTCGCGCATGGAGCATCATTCTATCCTGAACTCTGCCCGATTCCTTGAGAAGATGGGATTTGTGGTTACCTACCTTGCTCCCGACAAAGACGGTGTCGTTGATCCTGAAGCGGTGAAGAAGGCGATAACAAAGGAGACCGTGCTGATTTCGGTGATCCATGCGAGCAGCGAGGCCGGCACCATAGAACCGCTTCAGGAGATCGCGAAAATAGCGAAAGGACAAGGGGTCATTGTGCATACAGACGCTGTCGCATCCGCAGGAAATATACCCATCGATGCCAAAGCACTAGGAGTAGATCTTCTGAGCATGGCAGCGCACCAGTTTTACGGACCGAAGGGTGCCGCTGCCCTCTACGTGCGAGAAGGTCTCAGGATCATCCCCTTGATCTACGGCGGCATACAAGAGGGGGGGAGAAGGGCAGGCACAGAAAATGTTCCCGCCATTGTCGGCATGGGGAAGGCAGCTGAACTGGCGAAAGCAGAAATGGGGGAGCGGATGGCCCAAGCAAAGGAACTGAGGGACCGGCTCATCACCGGTGCCCTCGCAGTCGATAATGTGTATCTCACAGGACACCTGACAAACAGACTCCCGGCTCACGCGAGTTTCACCGTTGAGTATATCGAGGGAGAAGCGATGCTGCTCCTCCTGGCTGCCAAGGGTATCTATGCGGCGAGCGGTTCTGCCTGTTCATCAAAGGGGCTAAAGGCTTCTCCTGTTCTCCTTTCTATGGGGATACCTTCAAGCCTCGCGCAGGGTTCGATCGTTTTCACTCTCGGCACGGATACTTCGAAGGAAGACATCGATTATTTTCTGACGGAATTCCCGCCGGTAGTGAAGCGGTTGCGTGAGATATCCCCCTTTGCGAAAGGCTGGGGCGAACAAGGGGAAGGCGACAGGTGTTATACGACGCCTGCGGAAACTCAATAGATTGATGAAGGCTCAGTGAGAGGAGGAAAGGTATGTACAGCGAGAAAGTCATGGATCACTTCACAAACCCGCGGAACGTAGGCGAAATAGCGGATGCTGACGGTGTCGGCACCGAAGGCAATCCGACATGCGGCGACGTGATGAAGATATCCATAAAGGTCGAGGGAGGAAAGATCGTTGATGCGAAGTTCAAGACTTTTGGTTGCGGCGCTGCGATAGCCGTGAGCAGTATGGTGACGGAGATGGTGAAGGGAAAGACCCTTGAAGAGGCCCTGGCAATTTCTAAGGAGGCGGTCGCGAACGAACTGGGCGGACTTCCTCCTCAGAAGATGCACTGTTCTAATCTGGGAGCCGATGCCCTGAAGAAGGCTATAGAGGATTACAAAAGCAGACACTCGGCCTGACCGCAAGGACTCCGGCACACATTTACAAAGAGGGATTTAAGCTGGTACAATATCTCGTTTGAGGAGAGGTGGCCGAGCTGGTCGAAGGCAGCCGCCTGCTAAGCGGTTGTGGGGGTAACACCCCACCCAGGGTTCGAATCCCTGCCTCTCCGCCACGAGTCGCAAGACCGCAAAAGTAAAAAGGAGTGCCCATGCTGCATTTAAATATTGAGGAGGTCTCACTATGAGAAGGTTCTTGGTAATTGGGTTGGGAGTCGTCATGGTATTCTCGCTCGGTCTCGGCGCGTGCAAAAAGAAAGAGGAGCAACCTGTTCCCCATGCCCCTCAGATGGTGCCGCCTATGGGACAGATGCCGCCGATGGGACAGATGCCGTCGACAGGGCAGATGCCGCCGGCAGGACAGATGCCGCCGACAGGGCAGATGCCGCCGGCAGGACAGATGCCGCCGGCAGGAATGGGTATGCCGAAAGGCGAAATGAAGGTCGTAGTCCCTGAAAGTGTTAAAGGCAAATGGTCTGCGGTTAAGCTCGTTGTGGAGGATAAGACAACAAAGAAGACACAGGAGTTTACCGTGAAGCTCAACAGCGAATTTAAAATACCCAATTCTGATCTCAAAGTGGCCGTTGGTGAATTTCTTCCCGATTTCAAGATGTATCCAGATCAGATAACATCATCGTCAAATGCGCCGAATAACCCTGCAGTAGGGATCAAGGTCTTTGAAAAAGGGAATCAGATATTTCCTCAGCCCGGAAAGAAGTGGGGGTGGTTATATGGGAAACCTGAGCTTCGGAATATCCACCCCTTTGAACATCCCAAATTCGGGCTTAGCCTGCAAGAGGGGATCAAGAAGGGATAAAGGAGGAAGCGCCCTTAGCTCAGCTGGATAGAGCGTCGGACTACGAATCCGCAGGTCGGGGGTTCGAATCCCTCAGGGCGCGCCATTATTTTTCCTAAGGGATGCAAAGCGGACATTACCCTTAATGCTTCCCAAAAAGGCGGATGGAACAGAATCCATCCGCCTTTTTTTCGAGGCGCTTACTCATGAATTCCCGTGGCTTGAAAACTTGTTTTCTGAGAATCTCCCCAGGTATGGAATGACAAAATAAGGAACCCCTGTGACAATTTATGGTAGTTTAACCAAGGGAATGTCATTCGCATTTCTTTGCGTACTGGCGTTCCCGCGTACGTCATTCTTTCATCAATTTACGCAACTTCAAGAAGCAAAACCCCAAAATTCATAATGGCTTTTTAGGGTTTATCTCTTTAGTTACCCATAGTTATTGCATCTCGCCCCCCCATATCCTTAGACAACGACTAAGGCCTCATAGGACGAATCTATATGTATATCGTCAGCTTTACCTATCCGGTACAGACTGGCACAACTTATGCGTATAAAGTTAAATCAATAGGTTAGAAATGCGTATTACTGAAAGGTCGCAAGCAGCGCGTGATGAGGAGGTGCAGCGGACAGAAGAAATTCAATTGGTAAGACGGTCCCTTAAAAAAGATTAGGGCTGGATTGAGGTAAAGGATAATCCTAATTAATATTGAAGGAGGTATGTATGAAACGAAGCAAGATATGGTTGTTCATAGCGGGCATGATTGTCCTGATCATCCCGCTTGTTTCAGCTGGGGCTCCGATAGGGACATTTGGGGACCAGGCATTCTGGGGTGACGGAGCGGTGAATGACGGAACAGGCGGATGGACGTGGCCCGCGTTTACCTTTTCCGGCAGCGGAGCCTGTCTCGAATGCCATAACGGCGGGATAAACCCATTCAGCGGAATGGCAGTGCCCGATAAGACGAGTTACCTTAAGACCGGCCATAAGAACATGTTGAGGAAAGTCATTCCCGGCATGCCCTGGAAGGGAGCTGACGGTGCGGTTTATGAAAAAGACGCTTCCGGAAATACCTTTGATTGGACGAACGGAACGATTACTGTCAATGGTGTCACAAAAGTCCTCTTCTATGTTTTCGGTGATTGGATGGCCCCAGAACCCTATACCTTGTTTGATAAGAACGGGGACGGCACGACTGTAATACAGAATTTAGGCATTCCATACTCCTGCGCGAGCTGTCACACAACAGGGTACGCAGATAGCGGCCGGCCCGAGCCTGCCGCAACCTATCCGGGCGTCACAGGTGGTATAACCGGCACATGGGTGGCAGACGGCATTCAGTGTGAGAGATGTCACGACGCCACAGAGCATCATGAAGCGCCGAGGCATACAGCTACAGTCCCTAAAGGGACGGATGCCACCGCCCTCTGCTCACAGTGCCACCTCGTCATGCTCTCCGGTCAGACCGAAGCCGCAAATGCGATTCAGGTCGGGGCAAACCACGGAGCCACATTTGGTAAGGAGTTCAACGGGCATATCATAGGCAAAGAGTTCTTGAACAGCGTTCATGCCAGGTTTAACGGAACTCCGAACGAGATACCCCGCTTTGGAAACTATGACAGCTATTTTCTGTTTGACGGCGCTGGTTGTGCCGCATGTCACGATGTCCACAAGAGTACTATCGAGGCGGCCGGTCAAACCGGGGCGGTCAGAGAATGTGTTGAATGCCATGTCGGCAAATATGCCAAGACCCTAGGTTTCCACACTGGTTTGCCCGACAACCTCTTCGCACAGACATGTCCGACCTGCCATATGCCGAAACCGAGTGCAGCGGACACAAACATGCATATATGGAGAATAAACTCCGACCCGGATTACAGCACATTCCCGTCTGCAGAAGAGTTTGAGAGCGCCGGAAGCTGCGCTACAGCAAAGGGCGAAGCATTAGCGGCAGTAACAAACAGAACGGCCTGTCTGCCCGGTACGTGTTCGGTAACCACGGCCTTGACCGTTCCACTTGTGACGCCGGCGGCGGGAAATGGACGACGACATCGACCAACACATGGACAGTCATGGCCGTGGCTAAAACGGCACCAGAAAATTACACGTCCATCTGGACGCTCGAGCCTGCGGTTTACAATAACGCTGTCTGGGTCGACATAGACCTCGCCTGCGGTCAGTGCCACGGCGGCGGTATAAGCCAGGATTCACCAGCGTTCCCGACCAAAGAGAATATACCGTATTTTCCGAAAACTGTCTTGGCAGCAGTGGCAAAGGAGTATCACAAACTATACGATCAATATTTCGGCAGCCATGGAAGCGGCTGGTAAGGGTTCCTGATGTAATCCCCCTTCAAGGGAAAGGCAGGTGGAGTCCACCTGCCTTTTTTTTGCGCTCGGGGCATTACGGATTTTTGAGAGTCGGGTAAGTGTTTGAACCATGCGCAGCGACAATTGGTCTCCCTAGTGGTCACGCATACTAATAGTTGTGAGGATTGGGCCGTGTACCCCTGATGCGAGAAGCTATGGTAAACTTAATTCTTGATTTCCTTCATACCTTCGGGGCGAGGAATTGCGGGGACGTGGGGAAATATGTCAAGCCTTATGGATTTACTACCCAAGTCGGAATGAAAAACCGTCAGCTCATAGCACTAAAATAGGCGGGCATGGGGGCGGGCGTTCGTGAGCTGCGAAGATAAAGACATTGATTTCATGAGGCTGGCTCTGAAAGAAGCCGGCCTCGCCTTTTCCGATGGGGAAGTGCCTGTCGGAGCCGTACTGGTCGGCAAGGATTGCGGCATTATCACAGTTGCCCATAACAGAAGGGAATCTTTGCTGGATCCTACTGCACATGCGGAGGTGATCGCCCTGCGGGAAGGGGCAAAGATAGTTCAGAACTGGCGGCTGAGCGGCGCTGTCTTGTATGTGACCAAAGAGCCGTGCGTCATGTGCGCCGGTGCGATGATCAATGCTCGACTCGGAAAGCTCGTCTACGGCTGTCGTGACTCAAAGGGAGGAGCTGTCGAAAGTCTTTACACTCTTCTTGATGATAAGCGTCTGAACCATCGGGTCGATGTTGTCTCGGGCATCCTCGAAGAAGAATGTGCTTCCCTGCTTAAAAGCTTTTTTCAAGAACGGAGATAACTGTTTCCGGTCTCTATTCCTTATTTTAGCCGGTTTAGTTTAAACTATATCGCGATACCGTTAAGGCTGCCATATTTATTTTAGAGAGAGATGGAGAGGTGCCAGAGTGGTTGAATGGGACGGTCTCGAAAATCGTTGTGGGGGCAACCCCACCCAGGGTTCGAATCCCTGCCTCTCCGCCAGATTCTGCAGGTCACTGAGAGAGCTGGTTGCGGAATAAGCCTCAACTCAAGTGGTAGTTTCCGCTGTCAGGAAAAAGCACCTGCGGCTCATCATGCCTTCAGCGAAAGTCTCATGAAATCTTCCATCGACGTTATCTGATGGTGGAGTCTTTCAAATTCTTTGAAATGAAGCGATTGCGGCCCGTCTGAAAGCGCATGCTCCGGATCAGGGTGGACCTCGATCATCGCACCATGTGCGCCCACAACAACAGATGCCAGCGCCATAGGAGAGACTAACCCCCGTTTTCCGGTCGCATGGCTCGGGTCAAAAATGATCGGCAGGTGGGAGCCTGATTTCACGAGCGGGACGACCGATAAATCCGCTGTGTTCCGGGTAGCCGTCTCAAAGGTCCGTATCCCTCTTTCACAGAGGATGACGTCAGGATTGCCGCCGAGGAGAATGTATTCCGCAGAGGAAAGCCATTCTTCGACTGTGGCCGACAGTCCTCTTTTCAGGATGACGGGCTTCTTTGTCTTGCCGATTTCTTTGAGAAGGTCAAAATTCTGCATATTACGGGCACCGACCTGAAGTATGTCAGACTTTTCTGCGACAATTCCGACTTGCTCGGAGCTCATCACCTCGGTAACTACCAGGATGCCGACTTCGTTCCTGATCTCCGAGAGGAGATCAAGACCCTCTTCTCTCAGTCCCTGAAAACTATGAGGACTTGTCCTCGGTTTATATGCCCCTCCCCGCAGCACGGGGACACCGAGCTTTTTCAGGAACCGCGCGGTCTTCAATAACTGTTCCTTGCCCTCGATCGCGCAGGGTCCCGCGATGAGGAGAAAGGGTGACTTCCCGCCGACTCTTACATTCCCTCCGAGCTTTACTACCGTATCGGAGGGATGGAAGTCTCTGCTCACCAGTTTATAGGGCTTGGTAACATGGATTATTTCTAATACACCCTTGATCGCCCGGAAAGGTGAGTCATCGACCCATCCCTGGTTTCCGATGACCCCTATGGCTGTCCTTTCCGAACCTGGAATCGCAACGGGTTTAAGACCGAGCATGGCAATGGTCTTTTTTACTCTTTCGATGTCCTTATCGCTGGCGGAGTGATGCATTACAATGAGCATTTCTGACTCCTCGAAGGGGTTTCCTTAATTCTACATAAAGGGAGGCCAAATAGCAAAAGTCCTCCGGTTCCCTTGGAGTCCTCAGGCATGCGGGCATTTGTGATATAATTTTGTTATACGAAACGACAGATGATATGCCGCGTCCTAGAGTACTTGAGAAGGTATCTTTACAACGGTTCATGTCATGGTCATGATTGCTGAGAATCCCGATATGAGAAACAGGACTTACCCATGCTGAAACTTCGTGATGGCATTGTAGAGCTTTACAAGAAAGTTGCGACTTCGATCCCGCCTGATGTCGAAGAGGCACTAAGGAAGGCCTTCGAGACAGAAGAACCGGGGCCTGCGAAGGAGAGCCTCTCGAGAATTCTTGAGAATATCAAAGTGGCACGCCAATCGGCAAGGCCGGTCTGCCAGGATACCGGCGTGCCGGTATTTTCTATAGCGGCTCCGAAGGGCTTAAGCCACAGGGAACTCATCGATACGGTGCGGGAAGCGACTGTCATCGCAACAAGTAAGGTCCCCTTAGTACCGAACGCTATTGACGTAGTCACAGGTGAGAACACGGGTGATAATACCGGCATCGGTTTTCCCGTGATATACCTTGAAGAGACTCCCGATGATACGCTCAGAATAGACCTTATACTGAAAGATTCCGGCTGCGAGCAGGCAGGCAGGACTTACCGGTTGCCGGAGCAATCCCTGAATGCCGGGATGAATTTGGAAGGTGTGAGGAGATGTGTGATCGATGCCGTAGAAAAGAGACGGTGGTCAGGGTGTCTTCCCTATATCATCGGCATCGGGATAGGTGCCACAGATGATCAGGTTGTTGTGCTTGCGAAGCGTCAGTTTTTCAGAAAGGTTCATGATTACAGCGAATATCCGGCCATAGCCGACCTCGAGAAGACTCTTCTCGGGGAGATTAATGCACTGGCGAACGGCCCTGCGGGGTCCGGTAAGAGGACGGCCGCATTAGGGGTAAAGATAGGTATTAATCATCGGCACACGTCCTCGTTCTCCGTTCACGTCTCTGTGTCATGCTGGGCGAGCAGGAGGGCGAGGCTCATCTGGTAGCGCCATGCAGACCAAGGCGCGTCTGAAGACCTTAGCTCCATCGAACCTATGCAGCAGGATTGAGACTGATCCTGTGAAGCGTGAAACTTTTTGAAACCATAGACATCTCCGGTGATGCCGGGATAAAGGCCTATGGTGTGACCCTCGAAGACGCCTTCGTCAATTCAGCAGTCGGCATGTATAGCCTCATGACAGATCTCAATGGTGTTCTGGAGAAGAAGGATGCGTTTGTTGAGGTCGAGAGTCACTCGCTGGAAGGCCTCCTTGTTTCCTGGCTCAACGATCTGATATTCCGCTTTGATGCCTACGGCTTTATCGGGAAGCGAATAGAGATCATGGCGTTGGATAATAATCGCATGACTGCCAGGGTATTCGGTGAAGACTTCGACGGTGCGAGGCATGAAAGGAGATTGCTCGTTAAGGCCGCGACTTACCACCAGGTCAGCATAGGGAGAGAAGATGGCAGGTGGGCAACACAGATTATCTTTGACATATAGACAAACAGGGTCGATGGCGGATGTGCGGCCCGGCAGTCCGATAAGGAGGTGATTCCGTGGGTCTGGA
>Ga0187779_10001370_pt1 | contig 15225 bp, 16 predicted proteins | sample 1015_Q2_SP10_10__FD_132435 | JGI IMG/M metagenome (GOLD analysis project Ga0187779, IMG submission 132435) | Tropical peat soil microbial communities from peatlands in Department of Meta, Colombia - 1015_Q2_SP10_10_MG | ecosystem: Environmental > Terrestrial > Soil > Wetlands > Peat | place... | reverse complement strand
GTTCAACGAAGAAATTGTCGCGCGCACAATCGTAAGCATCAATTTGCCGGTTGTCTCGGCCGTTGGTCATGAGGTCGATTTTACGATCTGCGATTTCGTGGCCGACCTTCGCGCGCCAACGCCGAGCGCCGCGGCGGAATTGATTGTGCCAGACATCGTAGATCTCCGGCGGCGAATCGATTCGCTGGCCGGAGCTCTCGGCAAATGCCTGCGCAGTTTTGTCGAGCATCAGAAGACGCGGCTCCGATTTCTGTCCGAGCGCGCTCTGGCACGAGAATTAGTGAACCGCTTGCGCAACGGGCAGCAGCAAATCGATTTGGCCCGCGATTCACTCCATCGATTTGCCAGGCAAAAATTCGATCATTGCCAGCAAACCTTGCAACGATTCGAAGCGATTCTGCGCGTGCTCGGTCCAGAGGCAACATTGCAGCGCGGCTATAGCATTACTACCGACGCGCGCGGCAAATTAATCCGCAGTGTTAAACTTGTTAGGCCGAAAATGAAAATTCGGACGCGGGTCAGCGACGGGGAATTTGAATCAGCGGCACTGTAAAGAGATCGAGCGCTATTTTGGATTTACCACTGTGTTCGCAGTACCCAGCCAGCCGTTGGCTGAGTTGGCGGTAGTAAAAATATCTCCTTGAGCCCCGGTACTATTTCCATTCGGACCATGAATCGTCATGTCCGAATTCACCCTTTCAATTGTTCCACTACTACCGTCCGCACGAACTACAATCGCGTTAACACCTTTCCAAACTCCACCTTTCACGGTTTGATCCGTCGAATACATATGCGACGTCTCGCCGCCCTGAACGAAACCATCGGCAATTAGCGGAACGGACGGATTCGAAGTGTCGGTCAACCCGAGCACATATGACCACTCATTTTCTCCGGAAGCCAGCGTTTTGCTTGAAGGTACCGTCAAAGTCGGATCTGTTACTTCATCTGGCACGTTGGTATTGCACCACTTTGACTTTCCCAACCAGAAGATCGCTTCCGATTTTAAGTAAGTAGGAAACAGCTGACAAAACGCGTCATTGGAAGACGACACATTAGTTGGAGGATTGGTAGTGGTCGTTCCATCGGCGTTCACCAGATAGCTTGGATAATTTCCGTTGTTGTCGGTTGCATACAGCCTCAGCGCCAAGGCGATCTGCTTGGCGTTCGACAGTGCTTTTGTTTGCGCGCCTTTCACCTGGACAGAAGTAAAGACAGGCACGGCAATGCTCGCGAGAACGGCGATGATCGCAATTACAACGAGCAGTTCGATTAGAGTAAAAGCGGCGGGGGTTCGTTTCTTAATCATGTAAGACTGAGGATGGCAGAAGTCGCCAGAATCGGTCAAGCTGGAACGCCGATTGAGTGGAGCTTCGTCCCTTCGCGTTACCTCTCCGGTTTAAATGCAATGGTCGATAAGGGCGGTAATTGAATGAGAATGGAATGTTCGCGCCCCATCCATGGCCAATCTTCGCTCTGCACGCCGCCATAATTGCCGACGTTGCTGCCGCCATAAGTCTCAGCATCGGTGTTAATAATCTCCCGATAAAACCCGGCGCGCGGGACACCAAGCCGATAGTTGTACCTGACGACCGGCGTTGCGTTCACAATGAATGCGATCAGCTCTCCGTCGCGCGATTTGCGGGTGAATGAAACCACGCTGTTATCAGCGTCGTGAAAATCGATCCACTCAAAACCCTCGTAGCTGTCGTCCTGTTGCCAGAGCGCTGGCTCGCTCTTGTAAATGTAATTCAAATGTTGCACCAGCCGGCGCAGCCCATCATGTCGCGGTTGACCTAACAAATTCCAATCCAGACTGGTGTCGTGATTCCATTCGCTCCGTTGGCCAAACTCGCTTCCCATGAATAAAAGTTTCTTGCCGGGCTGACCGTACATCCAAGCGTAAAACATCCGCAGGTTGGCGAATTTCTGCCACTCATCTCCCGGCATTTTCGAGAGGAGCGAACGTTTGCCGTGCACTACTTCGTCGTGGCTCAGCGCCAGAATGAAGTTTTCATGAAACGCATAGATCAAAAAGAACGTGATATTTCCGTGATGAAAACGGCGAAAGATGGGGTCGAGCGACATGTATTCCAAAAAATCGTGCATCCAACCCATGTTCCATTTGAAACCAAAACCGAGGCCGCCGAGATAGGTTGGCCGCGAGACGCCTGGCCAGGCGGTGGATTCTTCGGCAATCGTCATGATCCCGGGGAATTTTTCATAACAGACTTCATTGAATCGTTTCAGAAAATAAATCGCGTCGAGATTTTCCCGGCCGCCGTAAACGTTTGGAATCCACTGCCCTTCTTTGCGTGAATAATCGAGATACAACATCGAGGCGACCGCATCCACGCGCAGGCCGTCGATGTGATATTTCTCGAGCCAGAAGAGCGCGTTACCGATCAAAAAATTGCGCACTTCGTTGCGGCCGTAATTGAAAATGAGCGTGCCCCAATCCTGATGCTCGCCTTGGCGCGGGTCCATGTGTTCGTAAAGATCAGTGCCATCGAACTCGGCCAGCGCGTGCGCATCCTTTGGGAAGTGCGCCGGCACCCAGTCAATGATCACGCCGATGCCTGCCTGATGGCATTTATCGATGAAATGCCGCAGTTCGTCCGGCGTGCCAAAGCGGCTGGTGGGCGCATAATAATTTGTGACTTGATAGCCCCACGACCCTTCGAACGGGTGTTCGGCGATCGGCAGCAGTTCGATGTGGGTGTAACCCATTTCGAGAACGTACGGGAGCAACGTCTCGGCGAATTCCAAATAGCTTAGCTGCCGATTTCCTTCGTCTGGTTTGCGCCTCCAAGAGCCGAGATGAACTTCGTAGATGCTGATCGGGCTGCGCGGCCAATCCTTTTTTCGGCGCGATTCCATCCATTCGCCATCGGTCCACCGGTAGCGTTCGAGGTTGTAAACCAGCGATGCCGTCGATTTTCCGTGCTGATTGAAAAACGCGAAGGGATCGCTCTTGAGCAAGAGCGCGCCATTCTGCGCTCGAATCTCGTATTTGTAGTGCGCGCCTTCCCTGATTCCCGGCAGGAACAATTCCCACACGCCTGTGCCTAACAATTTCCGCATCGGGTTGACCCGACCATCCCAATTATTGAAATCGCCCACCACGCTGACGCGCTGCGCGTTTGGGGCCCAGACCGCAAAATAGACGCCGCGCTCGCCGCCGATTTCTCGAAGATGCGCGCCAAACTTTTCGTAGATTTGCCAGTGCTGACCCTCCGCAAACAAATGCAAATCGACTTCTCCCATCATCGGGCCGTATTGGTACGGATCGCGAATTGTCAGCTCCGAATCGTCCCACCCCGTCAGGCGCACACGATAATCAAGATCTCGCCTCGCGTCGGGGACGATCGCTTGAAAAAATCCGTCTCGATGAATTTTCTCCGCTTCAATCGCGGGTTGCCCATTCTGCACAATCTCGACCTTCTTCGCATCAGGCCGAAAAACGCGAATGACGAGATCGTTTTTCGACCGGTGGGGACCAAGAATCCGAAATGGATCGGCGTGAGTGGCGGAGAGAAAACTGTTCAGCTCGTCCGGCGGCAATCCCGCGATTTCAAAGGGTTTCATGATCGGCCAAGTTAATCGCTTTAACCCAGTAACGTTGCAACGAATCGTTTTGATTGCATCCCTCGGACGCGTACCTTGCCACCGATGAGTCTTACGGCGCACGACGCGATTGGCGAATTGCTTCAAACTTACGGAGAGACCGGTGGCATAAACTATCTTGATGCCGCCGCGCTGCTGCCGTCGCGCGCAGCGGTCGAGCTCGCCTGCGCCGATTTGTTGAGCCTGATGTTCCCCGGATTTCGCGGTCAACCGTTGATTGACTCGACCGATCTGGCCGATATCACGCGAAGTCAGGTGCGCTCTTTAAAGGCACGACTCAAAACGGAAATCTGCAAAAGCCTCGGCAGTTATCCCCCGAGCAATCAGATCGAACGAAAAGCCGAGGAAATTCTCGATACATTTATTTCGAGCCTGCCGGAAGTCCGGAGAACTCTGTGGACGGATATCGACGCTGCGTTCGAGGGCGATCCCGCAGCCAGGAGCTACGAAGAAATCATTCTCGCCTATCCCTCGCTGGAGGCGATTGCCATTTACCGGATGGCGCACCAACTTTATGAAAAGGTGCCGCTCGTACCCCGGATCATGACCGAATGGGCGCACAGCCGGACCGGGATCGATATTCATCCGGGGGCGGAGATAGGGCCGCATTTTTTTATCGATCACGGAACAGGGGTGGTGGTAGGAGAGACGACGAAGATCGGGGCGCACGTGAAACTTTATCAAGGGGTTTCGTTCATTGCGAAATCGCTCGCTGCCGGAAAAGCATTGCGCGGCAAGAAGCGGCATCCGACCGTGGAAGACAACGTCACGATCTACGCCGGCACCACGGTCATGGGCGGGGATACGGTTGTTGGCGCAGGCTCGACCGTTGGCGCGAACGTCTTCCTGACTCACAGCGTCCCGCCGAATTCGCTGGTCTACTACCAGGAGAAGCAAATCGAGATCGTGCCAAAGCGGTCGCGCAACGTCGGGCCGCGAGCCGATTCGTTTAGCGAATGATTTATCTCGACTACAACGCGACGACACCGCTTTGCCCGCCCGCGCGCGACGCGATGCGGCCGTACCTCGATAAATTTTTTGGAAATGCGTCCAGCATTCATCAAGCGGGCCGCGACGCGCGAGCCGCGATCGACAACGCGCGCGACAAAATCGCCAGCTTGATCCGCGCGAAGCCACACGAAATCATTTTCACCAGCGGCGCGACCGAATCGTGTAATCTCGGAGTGCTCGGCCTGGCGCGCGGCCGCTCCTCGAAGCATCTAATTGGTTGCAAGACAGAGCATCATGGAGTCTTGCACCCAATTGAACATTTGGAAAAGCATGAAGGTTTCGAAGTCACCTGGCTGCGTGTTTCGGAAAATGGAATTGTCGATTTGGATCATCTGGCAGATTCGATTCGCGACGACACCGCGCTCGTTTCGATCATGGCCGCGAACAACGAAACCGGCGTTCTCCAACCGATTAAGGAAATCTCGAAAATTTGCCGCGCAAAAGGCGTTCTCTTTCACAGCGACACGGTGCAATCCTTCGGCAAGATCGATACCGATGTTTCGCTGGTCGATGCGGCCAGTTTTTGCGGGCACAAATTCTACGGACCGAAAGGCATCGGTTTCCTTTTTTTGCGCAGCGGTCTGTCGATCCAGCCGATCATGTTCGGCGGTTCGCACGAAAATCAACGAAGGCCCGGGACGGAAAACGTGGCGGCGATCGCAGGGATGGCCGCGGCGGCGGAATGGGTTTTGCACAATCGTGAAGCAGAACAAAAACGGCAATCCGGCCTGCGCGATCGATTGTGGGAGGCGATTGCAGCGGCAGCGCCCCGGGCAAAGCAAAATGGAGATGTAGCGCGTCGACTCGCCAACACACTCAATGTCAGCTTTCTCGGTCTCGATTCCGAAATGCTCCTGATCGCGCTCGATTTGAAAGGAATTTGCGCCTCCAGCGGTTCGGCCTGCATGGTCGGTTCGGTCCGCGCGTCGCATGTTTTACTGGCGATGGGATTGCCGGTGGAACGCGCGCGCTCCGCTATTCGCTTTTCGCTAGGCAAACCCACCACCGCCGACGAAATCGAAAGGGCGAGCCAGGCAATCGTCGAAGTGGTCGAGCGCCTGACGACACGGAAATCGAGCGAATATGCGGTCGCTTGAGCTCCGAGCCACGCGCGCACCCAGGCAGCTGCAATTTGAATTCGTAAACCAACCGCTTCGGTTGCCTTTCTCAGGTTTGGCCGGCGATGCGCCTCCCCCACAATTTTGTGGTCGCGATCCCGAATTGGAGCACCAGGCGCGTGAACTTTTGCGCGGGAATGGCGCTGGACGGATCGCCAACGAAATTCGCGTAGAGTGGAGCCCGCGCCTTAAAAGTTGCGCCGGTCGCGCCGATTACCGCAAAAAATTAGTTACGCTGAATCCGCACCTGGTCCGAGCCGGACTGGCGGTTAACGGAGACGAAGTCGATCGCACACTGCGGCATGAGTTGGCGCATTTGCTCGCCCAATTTCGAGTAAAAGTTCGCCATCAGATTTTGCCGCATGGGAAAGAATGGCGTCAGGCATGCATCGATCTTGGAATCGGCGATGAAAAACGCTGCCACAATCTGCCGTTTCCTTTCGTTGAACGCGCGCGACGTTTTCTATACACGTGTCCGAACTGCAAACGCGATTTTCCGCGAGTGCGCCGGATCCGTCGCGCCATTGCCTGCCTCGCCTGTTGCCGAAAACATAACGGCGGCAATTTCGATTCGCGATTTCGATTGAAACTTGTTAGGCCAGCCTAGATTTCGCGATCGACATCGCCTTTCGTGTTCTTTTGGCCGCGCAATTTCGCCTCGATGAACAAATCGATTTCGCCGTCCATCACTTCCTGGACGTTGCTAGTTTGCGCGCCCGTTCGATGGTCTTTCACCATTTGATACGGTTGAAAAACATACGAGCGAATCTGACTTCCCCACGCGATCTCGCCTTTCTCGCCATACTGTCGATCTAGTTCGGCCCGTTTCTTGTCTTCCTCGATCTGGTAAAGTTTCGCCTTCAACATTTTCAACGCGAGCTCGCGATTCCGTCCCTGACTGCGTTCGGCCTGGCACGCGACCACAATGCCGGTCGGCTTGTGTAAAATGCGCACCGCGGTTTCGACTTTATTGACGTTTTGCCCCCCCTTTCCGCCGCTTCGAAAGGTGTCGATCTCCAAGTCAGCCGGATTAATTTCGATTGGCGCGGCATCGCCGATTTCAGGGACGACATCGACACTGGCGAAAGAAGTGTGACGTCGTTTGTTGGCGTCGAACGGCGAAATCCGCACCAGCCGATGCACGCCGCGCTCGGTTTGCAGATAGCCATAGGCGTATTCGCCGCTCACCAGCAAGGTGACCGATTTCACGCCGACTTCTTCGCCGGTTTGAAGATCGACAATTTCCGATTTGAAGCCGCTCCGCTCAATCCAGCGCTGATACATGCGCAGTAACATATCGGCCCAATCGCACGATTCGGTCCCGCCGGCGCCGGAGTGGATGGTTACAAACGCATTCGCCCGGTCGTTTTCGCCGGAGAGAAACTGGCGCAGCTCAAATTCTTCCAGTCGATGGGCAAGACGTTCGTGCTCGGTTGCAACCTCGCGTTCCGCTTGCGCGCGGTGCGATTCGTTCTGTTCCTCGGCCGTCAGCTGGACCAGCGCCTCGAAATCTTTGATCTCGCGCTCCAACTCATGAAACGGATTGATGACCGCGCGCAACCGTGAGACTTCATCAACATCGGCTTGGGCTCGCTCGCGGTTGTTCCAGAAATCCGGGGCGGCCATGCGCGCTTCCAGCGCGCTCAAATTTTCCTGGAGTCTTGGAAGGTCAAAGAAACCTCCGCAGCTCGCGGACGCGCGATTTCAAATCTTCGGCATCGACGGCAGAGATTTCAGTTGGCATGAGGGGAAGATAATTGAAGCCGCGTCACGCGCAAAACGTTATAGCGGCGTTTGTGTCGAACGCCGAACTAAGGCAAAAGGCGCTTGGCACAAGCGACTCTACAATTCCAGTTTATTTCCGCGCGTCTTTTCGTTTTCCCTGTTGTACCGGCTCAAGGCGGAAAATGGTTTCGCCGTCCTTCATCAAATCGAGGAGATCACGCGCGATCGTCTCCAAATAGGTCGAATCGTTCTTGAGCAGATTCACTTCCCGCGTTTGGCGGGCAAGCAAAGCTTTTTGCGCGTTTACCTGCGCCTGAAGGTTGTCGATCTCGCGGTGTCCCTGGGTCAAACGTTTGTAGGGCGGCGCAAACAAACTCACAATCACGAGCCAGGCCGCAAGAAGGAGCAGGACTTTCAGGATGCGATTCAACCGCTGCCAAATTGTGGCTTCGCGCCGCGCGCGGAAATCGCCGTAAGTTAATTCCACGTCAGCGCATCTTAGCTCCGTAAACCGCTTTGTCACCAAGTTCTTCAGCAATTTGCAAAAGCCGATTGTATTTGGCAACGCGATCGGTCCGGCAAAGTGATCCGGTCTTGATCTGTCCCGCATTGGTCGCGACCGCGATGTCGGCAATGGTCGTGTCTTCGGTTTCGCCCGAGCGATGACTGATCACTGCGGTGTAGCTGTTCTTTCGGGCGAGATCGATCGTGGCCAACGTTTCAGTGAGTGTGCCGATCTGGTTGACCTTGACCAGAATCGAATTGGCAACATGCTCATCGATTCCTTTGCGCAAAAATTTCACGTTGGTAACGAAAAGATCGTCGCCGACAAGTTGAATCTGATCGCCCAGTCGCGCCGTTAATTTTTTCCATCCGTCCCAATCGTTCTCGGCACAGCCGTCTTCGATCGAAACAATCGGAAAGCGCGCGCAAAGATCGGCATAGTACGCAACCAGTTCCGCCGCCGTACGTCTGGAACCATCGGATTTCTTGAAAACGTAAAGTTTCTGTTCACGGTCGAAAAATTCCGATGAAGCCGGATCGAGGGCAATGAAGATATCTTTGCCTAACGAATAGCCGGCTTTCTTCACCGCGACCGCAATTGAATCAAGGGCGTCGTTGGCCGATTTCAATTGCGGCGCAAACCCGCCTTCATCGCCGACATTGGTGGAAAGATGCCGCTCTTTGAGCACGCCCTTGAGCGCGTGAAAAACCTCTGCGCCGTAACGCAGGCCTTCGGCAAATGTGGGCGCGCCGCGCGGAACGATCATGAACTCCTGGAAATCGATCGGCGCATCAGAATGAGCGCCGCCATTGAGAATGTTCATCATCGGGACGGGCAAAACTTTTGCCTGGTCGCCACCCAGATAACGGAACAACGGCACCCTTTGCGCGGCCGCCGCGGCATGGGCAACGGCCAGCGAGACTCCCAGGAGAGCGTTCGCCCCAAGATTTTTTTTGTTAGGTGACCCGTCCATCTCGATCATTCGATTATCGATCTTTGCCTGATCGCACGCGTCCCAGTTTTTGATCGCGGGGCCGATTTTCTCATTCACATTGGCGACTGCACGGAGCACTCCTTTACCGCCGTAGCGCTTCTTATCGCCATCGCGTAGCTCCCAAGCCTCGTGCTCGCCCGTGCTTGCGCCGCTCGGGACGGCGGCCCGTCCACACGCTCCACCCTCAAGTTGGACATCCACTTCAACGGTCGGATTTCCTCGCGAATCCAAAATCTCGCGCGCTCGAGTTTTCTGAATTGCGGTCGCTCCCATTGATGTATCGCGGTAATAATCCCGGAAGCTGCCGCAGTTGGCAATCCGCATTTGCTGAGATTCTTGCTGGCAATCTGTCCGGTCGTGGGTACGCTGGTCGTCCATGAAACGCCCAATGCGTCTGATCGTCGCCAGCGTTTTGATCACCTGCTGCATGTTGGTTGGAGCGGAGCCCACCCGGCTTCCCCCCGATCAATTAGCAAAAGCCATTCGGAGCGACGAAATCAGCATTCCAACTCCGGGTGAGTTGTTCGCCGCATTGGAAAAACCGGGCAAACCAAATTGGACCGGCCAGTATCGCGGACCAGTCTCGACGACTTACAACAATCGCGCACAGATCGCGCTCAATCTTGGTGGTCTGATTGCCGACGGTTTCATTGCGGTCGAAGCGCAGGACGGTCAACAGGTTAAGAACATTGGAACGGACATTATTAAATTAGCCAAGGCTCTCGGCGTCAGCCAAAACGTTTTGAGTCGCGGGAACAGCATCAACGAATTTGCGGAACACAACGAATGGGATGCTCTCCAGGAAGAATTGGAAGCGACCCAGAACGAAGTGAAATCGTCAATGCAAACGCATCGCGATCAGGACCTGGTCATATTGGTAAGTGTGGGCGGCTGGATTCGCGGAACTCAAGTCGTCAGCGCGTCGGTCATGCAAAATTATGACGAGCGGAGTGCAAGGGTTTTGAGGCAGCCAGCGCTGGTCGAATATATTCATTCAAAGATGGACGACATCTCGCCGGATGTGCGCAACGAGCCGCTGGTGAAAGAAGTGACCGATCAGTTGGTAGGCGTCGAGAAACTTGTTTCATTTCCGCCAGCCACAACCCCGAGCATAGACGAAGTACGTAAAGTGCACGAAGCGGTCGGCAAAATCATGGACGAGATTCAGCAAAAGGACGGGAAATGAAATCGCTGATGTTTGCCCTGTCGATTTTGGCGGCGAATCTTTTCCCGCTTGTCGCCGCGCCAGAGACCGATCAGGAAGTCGAGGCGCGCAAGGCCGCGCTCGATTTGGCGGGCGCGTTTTCCAACGATGGTTTCAAAATGCGGGATGGTCACTGGTGCGGAACAGTGAAGCCGCACGAGCACGCGTTGATTGCAGTCAATCTCTATGCCGGCAACCAATACTGGTTTTCCGTTGGTGCGACCAGCCCGGCGAAAAAACTGGTGGTGAGCGTTTACGACGAAGCTGGCAAAGAAGTTGCGACCGAAAGCTACAGTTCTGGAGAGAAGGCCGCAGCCGGGTTTTCGCCGGTCAGCAGCGGTCAATATTATGTAATGGTTGCGCTCGCTGAAGGAGAAGCGAGCAGTGTCTGTTTCGTTTACTCTTACAAATAACACCGGGCGGACCGTGACTTCGCTCCAGGTTTTTTATGAAGGCCGCGTCCAGGGTGTCGGATTTCGCTGGACGGTTCGTCACATCGCCAAAGGTTTTGAAGTTACGGGTTGGGTGCGCAATTTGATTGACGGACGCGTCGAAATGCAGCTGAACGGCGAGCAAGACGAAGTGCGCGCCTTTCTGGATGCGATCGCAAACAGCGAATTGCGCGCGCACATTCGCAAGGCAAGCGAGAACAACCTGCCAACACCGGTCGAAGCAAGCGGTTTTGAGATTCGTCATGATTACTGAGCCGGCGGTAGAGATCCGCGGCCTGACCAAAATCTTTTCGGTGCCGTTCCAGCGGGAACGAATCGTTGCGGTACGGGATCTCGATTTGCGGGTAGAAATCGGCGAGGTCTATGGTTTGCTCGGGCCTAACGGATCGGGCAAAAGCACGACCTTAAAGGTTATTCTGGGCCTGATCTCGCCCACCCGCGGTGTAACGAAAATTTTTGGCCGCAACAATGAACTGGTGGCGAGCCGGGAAGACGTCGGTTTTCTGCCGGAGAATCCGTATTTCTACAGGTATCTCACCGGCGAGGAGACGCTGCGATTCTTTGGGAGATTATGCGGTATGAACAGAGACCGGTTGCAAAAGCGAATTGTCGAATTGCTCGAGCTCGTCGGCCTAACGAAAGCCCGTCATCGCCGCCTCGGGACTTATTCCAAAGGAATGTTGCAGCGAATCGGCCTGGCGCAGGCGCTGATTAACGAACCCAGGCTGGTTGTTCTCGACGAGCCAACAGCCGGCGTCGATCCGGCCGGGACGCGCGCAATATGCGATCTGATTCTCGAGTTAAAACGGAGAGGCATTACCTTTTTGCTTTCGTCGCACTTGCTTGCGCAAGCACAGGAAATTTGCGATCGGGTCGGCATTTTAGCGAATGGATCGCTCATCCGCGAAGGAAGACTGGATGAGCTGGTCGCGATTGAGAATCGAACGGAGCTCGTCCTGGAAAATGCCTCTGATGCATTCATCGCCGAAGTCGAAAACCTGGCAAAAAGTTCCGAGACCAAACTGATCGACCGGCGAAAATCGACGATGACGCTCGAGAAGTTGTTCCTCGATGCAACGAAAGAACAGCCTAACGAATGAATTCGGAAGAGATCATCGGGATTCGCCACCGCGCGTTTTCGCCTTCTCGCATTCTCGCGATCACTTCGAACACGCTGACCGATCTTACTCGCCAGAAGGCCTTTCATGTGCTTCTGATCTTTGCGCTCCTTTTGATCGGCAGCAGCGTCTTTCTCGCGCGATTCACGTTTCAGCAGGAGTTTCAAATCTTGAAAGACATTTCGCTCGGAGCGATGTCCATCTTTTCTTCGCTGCTTGCGATCGTGGCAACGGCGCGTCTTATTCCACAAGACGTCGAAGATCGGACCGTCTACGCGATTTTGGCAAAGCCGGTGCCGCGTTTCGAATATCTGCTCGGCAAACTCACCGGCGTTCTTCTACTCCTCGCGAGTAGCATCGGTCTGATGACGACCATGTTCCTGCTTGTTTTGGCCGCACGCGAGCACAGTGCGTTACAGGAGACAGCCCGCCAGTTCGCGCACGCTCCGCGGGAACAACTGGAAGATTCATTGCGCGCAGTACGAGCGTCTGCCTTCAACATCGATTTCCTGCCGGGAATCGCAGTCATCTTTTTGAAATCGAGCCTGCTGGCCGCTCTCACGCTTTTCGTTTCAACTTTTGCGACCACCAACATTTTCACGATCGTTGTGATGGCGTTCATTTATTTGATTGGCCATCTGCAGGCGACTGCGCGCGAATTCTGGCTGCAGGAAAATGCGCCGACCTGGATGACCCGGCTTTTCCTTGCGCTCGTTGCACTCCTCTTCCCCGACCTGCAGGCCTTTAACTTGGTCGATGACGTGGTCGCAGGCGCGGTCATCCCGTTCACCTTGTTCATCAAGACGGCCGAGCTGGGACTCTTTTACACGACGATCTACACCCTGCTGGCAACGTTTGCGTTTTACGGAAAGGAACTATGATGCGGCTCGCCGTCACAATCGGCCTCCTTTTGGCTTTCGGCGCGATCAAACTGCCGATTGAGCGGCAGCTCGCGATTGAACATCGCCAATTCCATTTTGACGGCACTGCCCTCAATCTCGAGCTTCGTGAAAAACTTGGCCAACTCGGATTTGTCGCAGCTTTTAGCGGATTTCGGTCGATCGTCGCCGACATTTTGTTCATTCAAGCGCATGTCGCATGGGAACGGACCGAATGGGGCCGGGTTCTTTTTCTTTTTCGGCAGGTCACAACTTTGCAGCCGCGAGCGACTCTTTTTTGGGACATGGCCGCATGGCACATGGCCTGGAACGCGAGCGTCGCCGCAATAAATGATAAATCTCAGCCGCGTCAGGCGCTGCGAATCAAGGCTCAGCGCGAATATTTTGCGCTTGGAAAAGATTTTCTCGAGCGCGGGATTAAAAACAATCCAGATCGGCCGCAACTTTATGAATCGCTCGCCCGGCTTTACAAAGAGAAATACAACGATCATGAACATGCGTCGGAATTTTTCGCCAGAGCGGCGGCGTTGCCCGGCGCACCCTCTTACGACCGGCGTTTTTCCGCCTATGAGCTTTCCTATTGCGAAGGTCGCGAGCAGGAAGCCTATCAACGATTGCGGAGACTCTACGACGAAGGCGAAAGGGAACGTTTGCCCACTTTAATCGCCCGCTTGAAGTTTCTGGAGGACAAACTCGGCGTTGCGAAAGAGCGACGCGTTCCGGCAACAGGGCCTTAAAGCGCTGCAGCTGCCGCTGTCCTCAGCGGCAGTTCCGTGTATAAATAGTTCTCCCGCCGCCAGAGACGGCGGTAGCTACCGAAAAATGCGCTACGCCATCTTCAGTGATATTCATGCGAATCTCGAGGCGCTTGAAGCGGTTCTGCGCGATGCCGAAGACCAGAAGTGCACGCATTATGTCTGCCTCGGCGACATCGTCGGCTACAACGCCAACCCGCACGAGTGCGTGGCCCGCATTCAGGAATTAGATTGTCCAATTGTAAAGGGCAATCATGACGAACAGGCATCCCTGATCGAATCGTCGCGCGATTTTAACGAAATGGCGGAGGCGGCGATCGAATGGACACGCGATCATTTGGCCGAAAAGGACAAGGATTGGCTGCGCGACCTGAAATTGCAGCGACAGGTGCGCGATTTTACCATCGTTCACGCAACCCTCGATACGCCGGCACAGTGGGGCTACGTCTTCAACGATCTGGACGCAGCCGCCAGTTTCACTTATCAACATACGGCGGTTTGCTTTTTTGGACACACCCACGTTCCGATGGCTTTCATTCGGGATGATGGCGTCAGGCGCGTGCGCGTTGAACACTTGCGGATCGAGATGACCAAGAAATATTTCATCAATGTCGGCAGCGTTGGTCAGCCCCGTGACGGCGATTGGCGCGCCGCCTATTGCATTTATCACATCGAGCCAAATTCGGTCGAACAGCGTCGGGTGAAATACGATCTATCAACAGCTCAAGAGAAAATTATTAAGGCCGGCCTGCCCGCGTTGCTCGCAGAACGGCTGTCGGTTGGCCGTTAAGATCGATAAATTAGCTGTGAATTCGATTTTGATCATCAAACCCAGCTCGCTCGGCGACATTGTTCACACTTTGCCGGCGGTCGCGCTTATTCGCGATACCTATCCGAAAGCCAAAATCACATGGGTGATTAATCCGGAATTTACGCCATTGCTTCGCGGAAATTCTGATGTCGACCACGTCCACGTATTTCCACGCGGCGAGTTTCGCGGACTTGGAGTACCCACTCGACTGGGTCCGTGGTTGAAGCAGACGAGAAAGATTCGCCCGGATCTGGCGCTCGACTTTCAAGGTCTTTTGCGCAGCGCCTTGATCGCGAAAGCGAGCGGCGCGAAGGAAATCTACGGGATGAGCGATGGACGCGAAGGGTCGCGCCTTTTTTATCACCGCTCCGCTAAAGTCAATCGCAACGAACATGCGGTCGAACGTTATCTGAAACTGGCCGAGTGTGTGGGCGCAAAAATCGGAGACGCGCTCCGTTGCCCGATTCCGACGGGCGATCCGCTGCCGCGCTTTGACGAGTATCCCCCATTTATTTTGCTTCATCCCTTTGCCCGCGGCGATGGCAAATCGCTTTCCAACAATGTTATTTATGAAATCTGCCGCGCCTTCGCGCCAACGCGGGTCGTAATCGTCGGCCGGTCGCAACGGAAGGTCGACGTCGCCGAAAATTGCGTCGAGCTGACTAATCAAACGTCATTGCTCCAGTTAATCCGGCTCATTCGTGTCGCGCGTTTTGTCGTCAGCGTCGATAGCGGCCCGATGCACATCGCGGCGGCAGTCAACGATCGCTTATTGTCGATCCACACCTGGACAAATCCGCGCCGGGTCGGTCCTTATAACTCCGGCGCCTGGATCTGGAAGCACGGAGAAATTGCCCGCGTTGCCGACCTGGAATCGACAAAGCTGCGCCGTCACGGCCGCAAATTCAAAGTGAAGGACGTCGCTGCCTTGCACGAACTCATCCGGCCGCTGGTTCCAGTCGATCCGATGCTGGTTTAGAGGCAATCCATCGGCTACCGAGAGTTCATG
>Ga0187779_10001369_pt1 | contig 15229 bp, 12 predicted proteins | sample 1015_Q2_SP10_10__FD_132435 | JGI IMG/M metagenome (GOLD analysis project Ga0187779, IMG submission 132435) | Tropical peat soil microbial communities from peatlands in Department of Meta, Colombia - 1015_Q2_SP10_10_MG | ecosystem: Environmental > Terrestrial > Soil > Wetlands > Peat | place... | reverse complement strand
CAGATGATGCGGCCCGACGTCCGCACCACGCCGGCAGAATCGCCGGTGAGCTTGTTCCGCGAAACCTTTCCGCTCGGTTCCACTAACCAGGTGATCGCGGTTGACGAAGACGGTCGCTACGCAGGCGTGGTGATCGTCGCGGAAGCGCATGCCGCCGAAGTCGGCGCCACAATTTCAGTGCGTGAAATACTGCATCACCGTGACCATATGCTGCTGCCCCAGATGACGGCACAGGAGGCGGTAGCGGCTTTTGACCGCCACGAAGCCGAGGCGCTCGCGGTGGTCGATTCTCTTGAGCGTCGGCAGGTCATTGGCCAATTGAGTGAAGCGCACGCGCTGCGCCGCTATTCAGACGCGTCCGAGCGTCAACGGCGCCTGTTGCTGGGCGAAGTATGAGCGATTGCGATAGCGCGCTCTAATCCGACGGAAGCTCGTGCTTGGTCAGGCTTGAGAGGCGCAGATGATGGAATGTTGGTTCGTAGCCGGGAACCGGGGCGTTGAATGCCGCAAGGCCGGCAGCCAGAATTTCCACGCGATCAAGTTCGGCGCGCGTCCTGTCGAAAGCACGATCGAGTTCATCCCTGACCTTTGTAATCGCGTCCGTTCCCATCGTCCCAGCTCGCAATCGTTCCCATTCTGCTAAGCTAAAAGGCTTGGCGATTGTTCCTGTTTTCGAGGAATTGATCGCATTTGGATTAACAAAACGTGAGGCCTAGTGAGGGAACCCGGCTGGTGAGGGCTGTACCGTTCCGCTGCGCACGACGAACAGCTGAGCGCGGCCAGAAATAGCGCCGAAGGCTACCGGATCCGCGCCGGTCATCCACACCTGGGCGCCGAGGGACAACAGCGCGTCATAGAGCGCTTCGCGCCGGGTCGGGTCGAGATGAGCGACGACTTCATCGAGCAAAAGTAACGGCGCAAAGCCGGTCATCTGTTTGATCAGGTTCGCGTGGGCAAGCACCAGGCGGATCAACAACGCTTTCTGTTCGCCGGTTGAAGCATCGGCCGCGGGAATATTTTTGCCGGCATGACTTACAGCGAGATCGGACAAATGCGGGCCGTCGAGGGTGCGCCCAGCGGCGGCATCGCGGGCGCGGTTTTCTTTCAAGCGGACGCGATACTGGTCTTCGATCTCGATGGCGCTGCGATCCTGCAAAAGTTCTTCCATCCAGCCTTGCAGGAGGATTTGTGCTTGTGGAAACTGCGGCGCTTCGTTGCGCGACGCATCAAGAGCCGTCGACAGACGCTTGACCGTTTCCGCTCGCGCTGCGGCAACCGCAACCGCGACCTCGGCGGTCTCGTGTTCAATTGCGTCGAGCCAGTGGGAATCGCCCGGCGAATCTTCGAGCAGGCGATTGCGCGATCGCAAGCTGCGTTCAAGCGCGGCAACACGGCTCGAATGCTGTGCATCGACGGCGAGAACCAGGCGATCGAGAAAGCGCCGGCGCTCGGAGGCTGGCCCATTGAACAGCGGATCCATGGCCGGGGTGAGCCAGACGACGCGCAGATGGTCGGCGAATGCCGCCGCCGAACCAACAGGCTCGCGATCGATCCGGCATTTGCGGGCAGGCGCCAATTCCTCGCCGGTCGGCGGGTCGATGCCGGTGCCGAGGGTGGCAAGCCCGAGCATCCCTTCGATTTCGGCCGACGCGGCCCAGGCGCCGTCGCCTTCCGAAAAGGCCAGTTCCTCCAGGGTGGCGCGCCGGAGCCCGCGGCCGGGTGCGAGCAGGGAAATCGCCTCGATCAGGTTTGTCTTGCCGGCGCCATTCGCGCCAGTGAGAACCACCAGACCGGCGCGGTCGAGCACAACTTGCGCGGCGTGGTAGCTGCGAAAATTGGTCAGCGTCAGGCGGCGAATGGAGGCTGCGGACATCTTGACTCACAGGGTCAACCGCATATGCATGCGATGCAATCCATTTTCGACCGTGCGGTGCGTTTCGACAAAGCCGATGTGTCCATAAAGCGCGATGTTCTCGGTCATAACAACGTTGGTATAGAGGCGCAGCGCAGGCAAATTCAGGCCGCGAGCTTCGGCTATGGCTTTTTCTACAAGCTTGCGACCGAACCCTTCCCCTTGGCGGGCCGGATCAATCGCCAGATTGTCGATGAGATAGGCGTCGGCTTCGGGCCACGCGATCAAGTACCCAACGACGTTCCCTGCACTCTCGATTACGGTGGCAAACCCGGCTGTGATCAACGCCTCGAAATCGGCCAGCATCGGCGGTGGGTCGCGCCCCATGCGCGGGATGTATTTGGCGTAGGCGGCGCGTGCGATCGAAATGATACGCGCGGTGTCCCGGACTGTCGCTTTACGGATCACCGGTGCGCCGGGCAGCGCGCTCATGGCACGGCGCGCTAGACTCGCATCGGCATCAGCACGTACAGCGCGCCCTTGGCGTCCTTGTCCTGGATCAGTGTGGGCGAGCCGGGGTCGGCGAGTTTGAGTACGGCGACTTCGCCTTCAATTTGCGCGGCAATATCCAGCAAGTAACGCGAGTTGAAACCGATATCGAGCGGGTCGGCATCGTATTCGACCTCGATTTCCTCGGTGGCGCTGCCCGAGTCGGGATTGGTCACCGACAGGACAAGCCGGCCGCCGCTGATGGAAAGCTTGACCGCACGCCCGCGCTCACTCGATACAGTCGAGACGCGGTCGACCGCGGCTTCGAAATCCTTCTTGTCGACCACCAGGCTCTTCTCGTTGTTGAGCGGGATCACCCGCGCATAGTCGGGGAAGGTCCCGTCAATCAGCTTTGAGGTCAAAACGACATTGCCGATGGTGAAACGGATCTTGCCGGACGACAGTTCGATTGCGACGTCCCCTTCGCCCGTCTCGATCAGCCGCTGCACCTCGCCTACGGTTTTGCGCGGCACAATGATGCCGGGCATGCCGTTGGCGCCTTGGGGCAACGGCAGCTCCACTTGCGCGAGGCGATGGCCGTCCGTCGCGACCGCACGCAAGGTGCCGGACTTGGCGCTGCCGGCGGTGTGCAGATAGATCCCGTTGAGGTAGTAGCGGGTCTCTTCCGTGGAAATTGCGAATTGAGTCTTGTCGATCAGCCGTTTGAGGTCAGCGGCGGCGACTTTGAAGGAATGGCTCATCTCGCCGGCGGCGAGATCGGGAAAATCGCTTTCGGGCAAAGTCTGCAACGTGAAGCGCGAACGCCCCGCCCGCAGAGACAGCACCGCGCGGTCGCTAGAGCCTTCGATTACGATCTGCGCGCCTTCCGGCAGCTTGCGGACGATCTCGTAGAACATATGCGCAGGCACGGTCGTCGAGCCGGTTGGCGAAACTTCTGCGGCGATCGAGTCGGTCACCTCGAGGTCGAGATCGGTAGCCTTGAGGCTGAGCTTGCCGCGCTCGGCCTTGACCAGCACATTCGCCAGAATCGGGATGGTATTGCGCCGCTCCACCACGCGATGCACGTGGCCCAGCGACTTCAAAAGCTCTGCACGCTCGACTGTAACTTTCATTGGAAACCCGCTTCGCCGCCTTGGAAAAGACCCCTGAACTAAGGCCTGGCGGCAAGCCGGCGCTCGCGGAATGCGGGGCCGGAGGGCAAAGGTGCCGCGCCAGCGCAAAAATCGCAAGAGTGTGGGGATTTAGGCGGGGTCTATCCCCAGACGTTCCTGCAAGTCCGGGACCGCGATCTCGCGCGGTCCCGTCTCTGCAGCACTTACTCCTGTAATTGCCGTTTGAGGATTTCGATCTCCTCAGCCAGCGCCATGTCGTTACCGACGAGGCCCTCAATCTTGCGCACCGCATGCAGCACAGTCGTGTGGTCGCGGCCCCCGAAGCGGCGCCCGATTTCCGGTAGCGAACGCAAAGTCAGGGTCTTGGCGAGATACATCGCAACTTGCCGTGGACGGACCACATTGGCAGTGCGGCGCGATGACAGAAGGTCTGACCGGCTGACATTGTACTGCCGCGCTACCACCCTCTGAATGTCCTCGATCTTGACCCGCTTGGGTTCCTGCGGACGGATCAGGTCGCGCACTTCACGCTCGGCCATTTCCAGGGTCACGGCATGGCCGGTGAGCTTGTTGTGCGCAAGCAGACGGTTGAGCGCACCTTCCAGATCGCGGCCATTGTGGGTGACGGTCTTGGCTATGTAGCCCAGCACCGGCAGCGGTACATCGAAGGCAGGATGATGTGCGCGTGCCGCCATGACCCGGGCTTTGAGGATTTCGAAGCGCAATTCCTCGCCTAGCGGCCCCATTTCCACGACCAGTCCGCCGGCAAGGCGCGACCGCACGCGGTCATCGAGACTTTCCAGGTCGGACGGCGGGCGATCGGAGGCAATAACCACCTGCCGGCCGGCATCGATCAAGGCGTTGAGTGTGTGACAGAATTCAGCCTGGGTCGACTTGCCTTGCAGGAACTGCAGGTCGTCGATCACCAGTACGCCGATGCCGCGCAGTGCTTCCTTGAAGGCAAGCGCAGTTTGAGTGCGCAGGGCCGAGACGAATCCGTACATGAATTTCTCGGCAGTGAGGTAGAGCACCTTGCGTTCGCCGACGGCGTTTCCGGCCCAGGTCACAGCCTGCAGCAAATGCGTCTTGCCCAGGCCAACACCCGAGTGGATGTACAGCGGGTTGAACATGACCGGGTCGCCGCGTTTGGCTGCGGCTACCTGTTTGGCAGCCGCATGAGCAAGTGTGTTGGAGCGGCCGACGACGAATGTATCGAAAGTGAGGCGGGGGTCGAGCGGCGAACCGCCAAGCGCTTCGTGCACGCTTGGGTCGCCGACCGACAATACACGGCCATTGGTAATACCGTTCGTATAGCGCCCGCTGATTTCGCCGCTCGCAAGCTCGGGCTTGGCCTTTGGCAACACAGCAGATTTAAGCACCGCCGAGCGGACAATCAGCTCCACACGGCTCACTTTTGCTTCGTGTGCCTGCCAGCAGGCCAGCACGCGTTCGGCATAGTGCGATTGTATCCAGCTCTTGAGGAAGCGGGTCGGCACCGACAGGCGCACGGCACCTTCTTCGATAGCCTCCAGGTCCATACGTGCGAACCAGCTCGAATAGACATCGTCGCCGACGTCTGCGCGCAGTCGCTCCTTGACCCGTGACCAGCTCTCCTGATCGACGTTAGACATTTTTTTCTGCTCGATCCGATTTTGGTGGGACGGACTCGGGGTGCCCGGCTGGCGGAAAGTCGCCAACGCGCCGGAAACAGGACGCAACAGCACTCGCTCGAGGATGCCGTCGATGGGACTACGAGGCTCGCCGCCCAATGAGGTTCGGCGAAACGACATCGACGGGAAGTCGAGGGGCGTTGCGCCTTCAGTCCGCCGGTGGCGGCGTAGCGCCTCGGATGCCGATAGTGAAAACAGCCGCCAGGCGGGTCATGCGGCGGCTGAAATGAACAGTATAAGAGAGTGGGATTGATTGACCGGCGGTACGGGTCTCAGCGACATGCAACGTTGCTCTGGATGACGCCCATCCAATACCTGCAACGTTGCCCAGTGACCCTGTCCTTGCGCCTGTCATGACATCACCCCTCGAATTCTGTGTGGGCTTTCGCCCTTGGTTTATTTTTTGCCCGGATTTAGCTTTCCCCGGAGCGTTATTAAAAACCCTATGCCCGCTCCAAGCTTACTGATGTCTATCTCCTACCGGGCTGCCTCGGCGGTTCAACTCAATCAAACTAAAGCCGTTCTCATCCGCCGATGAGCGTGACGTGAAACCTTGTTTCTGATCGCGTGCGAAGAATTCCCGCGCGCGTTTTCAAGATACACAAGCAAAATGCGGCGGCAATGGAATTTCCATAATTACATGCACCGCGGACCGCAGAGCGCGCTGATACCGTGGATTTTTTGCAACAGTGTTTTATCCAACGTGTTGGAGTCGCGCGGAATTTCGACGCAGCTATTGATTTTTCAGGCCGCGGAGGCGGCAAAATATTTTAAAATATGACAAAAGCCAAAAATGCCGGTCCTGTATGGGTTTTTCGGGTCCTTGCGTTGCTTTCCCCTTAAGTCGTTATCGTCGCGAAAAAAAATCTGAGCGAATTCTCACGTAACTCCCATTTCGAAAATCCCGCAGCCGCATGCACCAGCGCGGTGGGTCGCGCGATTTGACCAAGCAAATTGTTGGCGAGCAAACTTCTCTGACGTCGCGATGACGTTTTGGATACAACGGCGCTTTTCGCGACCACTTTCGGCCGAAAGTAGTCGTCCGAACGACTTACATAAGTTTTACGCGAAATTAGTCCCGCGCCGGTACGATTGCGCCTACTTGCCGAGCTTTGCGATACGGTGCGCGAGTCGGGATACTTTCCGGCTGGCATTGTTCTTATGTACGATACCGTACTGTGCCGCTCGCATGATCGCCGGCTCCGCCGCCTTGAAAGCCGCAAGAGCCGCCTTGCGGTCACCGCTTTGGATCGCCTCCTCAACCTTGCGCACTGAACTTCGAAAAAGTGAACGGCGCGCTTTGTTCACTTCGGTCCGGCGTGCGATCACGCGCGTGGCCTTGCGGGCGGATTTGGTGTTCGGCATCAGTCTCTCGTTCCCGGCTCGCGCCTTCGCCGGTAATTCGCGAAAGCGACCAGGATTTGCAAGAAGTTGAGGTGGCGAAAGAATTCACCGCCGAGGCTGAGGCTTATAGTGAGGCCAGGTGCGGGCGTCAACGTCTGCAAATCGTCGCCTACGCGACCCGCTTGGACCGGACGGCGTCATTGCCGGCGATCACGGACGCACGATCCGCGGCCGAGAACGGTGCAAGCGGTGGCTTCACGCGGGCCAAGCCGGGATCGCCATGGATGTGGGCGAGCAAGGACTTCACGCCGGAGACCAGCGGCTTGCCATCGAAGAGTTTGCGGATCGTCACCGCCGCATCGAGGGCTGTGGTATCGCCCTTGCTCCAGGCGCGCGCGCACAGATCGGCATTGAGATTGGCGGTTGCGGATATACAGCCGGCAAAAGCTCCGGAGCGCGCCTCGGCCAGGCATGCTTCCGTCGACGGGAATACCGCGAAGTCAGATGACACCGCCGCCGCGGCGCGAGCGAACGCCATGTCACCGGAGGAATCCTTGAGACCCACGATGCGGGCCGGGAAAGATTCCAGCAGCCGCTTGATGAGCGTGACGTGCCAGGGCAGCCCCGACATTGCCGGGAAATGATACAGATAGATCGGAATCGGCTTGCGCTCGGTTGCCTTGACCAAGGCATCAACGTAGGCGACGAGCCCGTCGTCGGGCACGCCCTTGTAGTAAAACGGCGGCAGCACCAGCGCCCCGGCAAATCCGAGCTCTGCGGCGTGGCGGGTCAAGGCGATTGCATCAGAAACGGCAGCCGCGCCGGTGCCGACCATCAGACGTTGCAGAGGCAAGCCGTTCGCCTTGTAGGCATCCATCACCGCCTTGCGCTCGTCGAGCGAAAACGAAGTCGCTTCGCCAGTGGTGCCAAGTACATTGAGGCCGTCGCAACCGTTGTCGAGCAGGTAGCGCGCAAGCTTGACCGCGCGCTTGAGATCAGGTGCGCCGCTCTCCTCGATCGGCGTCGCGACGGCGGCGATCACGCCGGAAAGGGTCTTGCTCAATTTTATTCTCCAGGTTCAGCGAGTAGCTAGCCACTGACATTATAGGCGGCAAGCGCCGCCATGTTGACCAGCTGACTATCCTTGGCGCCGAGCTGCACGATTTGCACCGGGCGGTCTAACCCGACCAGCAGCGGCCCGATCACTGTGGCGCCACCGAGCTCCTGCAGCATCTTGGTCGAGATCGAGGCCGAATGGAATGCCGGCATAACCAGCACGTTGGCGGGGCCGGAGAGGCGGCAGAATGGATAGGTCGCCGCCAATTCGGGGTTGAGCGCCACATCCGCCGCCATTTCTCCGTCGTACTCGAAATCGACGCGCTTGCCGTCGAGGATTTTTACCGCCTCGATCACCCGCGCCGAGCGCTCACCCGGTGGGTGGCCGAACGTCGAGAAGGCGAGCAGGGCGAGTCGCGGCTCATAACCGAGGCGGCGCGCAACGCCGGCAGCCTCGACGGCGATTTCAGCGATCTCATGCGCTTCCGGCATCTCGGTCACCGCGGTGTCGGCTACCAGCACGGTGCGACCCCTGGCGACCACGACCGACACGCCGATCACCCGGTGTCCCGGCTTCGGATCGATGACGCGACGAATATCGTCGAGTGCAACGGAAAAATTTCGTGTGACGCCGGTCACCATGGCATCTGCATCACCGAGCGCGACCATGCACGCGGCAAAATGATTGCGGTCCTGATTCACCAGCCGCTGACAGTCACGCAACAGGAAACCGCGCCGCTGCAACCGCTCATACAGGAAGTTGATGTAGGAGGCGTTGCGGGTTGAAAGCCGCGCGTTGATGATCTCGATGCCGTCCGAAAGATCGATGCCATTCTCGTTGGCAGACTGGCGCACCCGATCCTCGCGTCCAACCAGCAAAGCGGTGCCCAATCCCTGATGCACAAAGCTTGCTGCCGCGCGAATGACTTGCTCTTCCTCGCCTTCAGCAAAAACCACACGTTTGGGCTGCCGACGCAATCGGTTGTAGACCTGCAGCAAAATCCCCGCGACCGGATCGCGGCGGGCGCTCAACTGATGGCGATACGCCTCCATGTCGACGATGGGTTTGCGTGCAACGCCGGTGTCCATCGCCGCCTTCGCCACCGCCGGCGGTACATACGAGATAAGCCGCGGATCGAAGGGGACCGGGATGATGTAGTCGGCGCCGAATTTCGGACGGGCGCCGTAGGCGGCGGCCACTTCGTCCGGCACGTCCTCGCGGGCGAGCTCAGCGAGCGCGCGCGCGGCGGCAATCTTCATTTCCATATTGATAGCGGACGCGCGCACATCGAGGGCGCCGCGGAAGATGTACGGGAAGCCGAGCACATTATTGATTTGGTTCGGATAGTCAGATCGCCCGGTAGCCATGATGGCGTCATCGCGGACGGCCGCCACTTCCTCGACGGTGATTTCCGGGTCCGGATTAGCCATGGCAAAGATGATCGGCTTCGGCGCCATCGTCTTCACCATCTCCTGCGTCACCGCACCTTTAGCTGACAGACCAAAAAATACGTCGGCCCCTTCCAGGGCCTGCGCCAGCGTGCGCGCCGAAGTCTTGATGGCGTAGCCGGATTTCCACTGGTTCATGCCCTCCTTACGGCCCTGGTAGAGCACGCCTTTGGTGTCGCAGAGGATCAGGTTTTCCGGTTTAAAGCCGATCGCCTTGAGCAGCTCGAGACAGGCGATGCCGGCGGCCCCCGCCCCGTTGCAGACCAATTTGGTCGTGGCGATTTCGCGCCCGGTCAAATCCAGCGCATTGAGCAAACCGGCGGCGGCGATGATGGCAGTCCCATGCTGATCGTCATGGAAGACCGGGATGTCCATCAATTCGCGCAGCCGCTGCTCGATGACGAAGCATTCCGGTGCCTTGATGTCTTCGAGATTGATGCCGCCCCAGCCTTTGCCGAGCAGCTTGACGCAATTGACGATCTCGTCCGGATCCTCGGAGGAGACCTCGAGATCGATCGAGTCGATATCGGCAAAGCGCTTGAACAGGACCGCCTTGCCTTCCATCACGGGTTTTGCCGCGAGCGCTCCACGATTACCGAGGCCGAGGATGGCCGTACCATTTGTGATTACGGCAACAAAGTTACCCTTGGTGGTGTAGTCGTAGGCGCGGCTTTCATCCTCGGCGATGGCCAGCACCGGCACCGCGACGCCAGGCGAATATGCAAGCGAAAGGTCACGCTGGGTCGCCATCGGCTTGGTGGCGATGACTTCCAGCTTCCCTGGCCGACCAACGCTGTGAAATTGCAGGGCTTCCTGGTCGGTGAACGTTGGCCGGTTACGGCCGGCAGGGGGCTTGGGGGGCATTGATACTCCAATGGACACAACCGGAGCGCCGGCGCCAATGACGTTAGCGGATGGAACCGCAACGACTCAAGTGTAGTCGGCTTCCGCCATTGGTACTGTTGTCTGAAAGCGATGGCCGAGGTAATCGGTGCCCCGCAAACTGTCGCAACGGTTGTTGGCTATGATTCGCTTCCTGCTGCGCTTCTTCGGCCTTATCTGCCTGGCCGCCGGGTTTATCCTGCTGATCTATGACGGCACCAAATCGATTGCCGGCAACAGGATCTTTCTCACCAGCGTTCGTGCGCTGTGGGAGCTGATCAATGCCGCCAGCCTCGCAAAGCTTGAACCGGTAATCCGGCCATATGCCGGCGGGTTACTCTGGGATCCGCTCATGGTCACATTTCTGTCTGCGCCAAGCTGGAGCGTTCTCGGTTTTCTGGGTATTGTTTTTCTTCTGCTCGGACGCAAGAAAAAACCGCTGATCGGATATGCGCGGCCTTAAGCGGCGGGGCGAAGGTAGCTCTCGCATCCGTGAAATCCGCGTGTGTGACGCTGGCCGAGACGTGATCGTGCAGGCGTTTCCGTCAGGCTGCGCCCGACATATACTGCGCTCAGCGATTGCAGGAGAAACAACGCATGTTCGGCTTCAAGAAAGTTGCCATGCCCAAGCCCGGCGAAGCATTGAAGGGCCGCCCCAATCCGATCCGCACCGCAGAGACGCACTTCGTCAATCATCGTGCGTTGAAGGGGCCTTATCCTGAAGGCTCTGAGCGGGCCATGTTCGGCCTGGGTTGCTTTTGGGGCGCCGAGCGCAAATTTTGGGAATTGGGAGATGGCATCTACGTCACCGCCGTGGGTTATGCCGGCGGGATGACGCCTAACGCGACTTATGAAGAGGTCTGCTCGGGACGCACCGGCCACAACGAGGTGGTGCTGGTGGTCTATGACCCGAAGAAGATTTCATATGAAACGCTGCTCAAGACATTCTGGGAAAGCCACGACCCGACGCAAGGCATGCGTCAAGGCAACGATATGGGCACTCAGTATCGTTCCGGCATTTACACATTCAACGCCGCACAGCGGCAGGCGGCGGAGGCCTCAAAAGCAATGTACGAGCAGGAGCTGAAAAAGAAGCGTTATGGGGCGATCACGACGGAAATCGTCGATGCTCCTGAATTCTATTTTGCCGAAGACTATCACCAGCAATATCTGGCGAAGAATCCTTACGGCTATTGCGGGCTTGGCGGCACCGGCGTGTCGTGTCCGATCGGTATCGGCGTAAAGCTCACGCAAGGTGCGCCGGCCTGAGTGTCGGCTTTAGAGAGCTATAGAGAGATGTAAGAGGCGCCCCGGGTCGGGCGCCTCTTTGTTTGTGCCGGAAAGGGCGATCCTGCGAGGCTTTATGCGCGGCTGCCGCCGGTTAGGATTTGTTAACCATATAAAGCCTTAATCGGGCTTGATTTCCGTGAGGCCGAGCGGATTCGCTTTATGCGGAGAGCCCGATTTCTGGTGGCTGCAAGCGTCGCGCTGGCGATCTCCGGCTGCGCGCGCGACGCGCAATATGTTGAGCAGGTAAGCCCGCCGGCAAATGTCCCGCAACCAGACAACAACCGCGGCCTGTTTACGTCGCGATCGGCTCCGCCGGTTCATGCTGCACAACCCGCGCAACAACCGGCAGCAGCCCCGCCGCCGCAACAGACGGCGAGCGACAACAACCGAAGCCTGTTCACGTCGCGATCGGCCGCGCCGGTTAATGCAGCGCAGCCCGCTCAACAACCCGCGCCAGCTCCGCCGCCGCAGCAGACGGCGACCGACGCCAATCGTGGAATGTTCACATCGCGCTGGGCGGCTGCGTTTGACAGCGGAAAGCCGGCGACGGAGCAGCGTCCGGTGCCGGTGACGCGCGTGACATCTTCGCCAAGGCCTGCGTATGACGCTGAGGTTTATGAGCGGACAGGCTCTTTGCCGTCGGAGCCGGAGCGGCCGGTCACGAACAAGCGCAGGTGGTTCCCATCGAGTTCGGACGACTCATTTAATAATACGCAACCCGCGCCCCGCCCGGCTCCCGCAGCTGCCAAAGCTCAGCCGTCGGCCCGCAACAACACGCAGTCCGCGCCGGGGCCGATCCCCGCATCCCGTATGTACACCTCGTCGGCGGCTTCCGCTCAGCAGGCCTACGAGCAGCCGACACCTCAGCCGCAGGAAGCGCCGGCATCACCAGCGTCAAACAACCGCGGTCTTTTCCCTTCGGATTCCGCCGCCTCTTCCGAAAGAGCTCAGCCCGCGCCGCGTACAATTTCCACCAAGGAGAACGTGCAGCCCGCGCCACCGCCAATTTCTGCATCGCGCATGTACACCTCGTCGGTAGCTTCCGCTCAGCAGGCTTACGAGCAGCCGACACGTCGGCCACAGGAAGCGCAAGCGGCATCAAATGACCGTGGCCTTTTCACCTCGCGCTCGTCCGCGCCGGTTAACGCGGCGCAGCCACCGGCAGCCGGTGGTCCATACGTAGCGCCGTCCTACGGCTACGCATCGGCGTCCGCCGCCGCGCCTGCATCCGCCGCGAGCGAAACCGTTTACACGTTGGGCGTGGGGGACAAACTGCGCATCGTTGTGTTCGGACAGGACGGCATCAGCAACACTTACATCGTCGATGCTGCCGGCAAAGTGAACATGCCGCTGATCGGCGCGGTGCCTGCACGCGGCCTCACCAACCAGCAACTGTCAGACGCGGTCGCTGCCCGGCTCAAGCAAGGATACGTGCGTGAGCCGCATGTCACCGTGGAAGTCGAGACGTACCGTCCTTTCTTCATACTCGGCGAGGTAACGACGCCAGGACAGTATCCTTATGTGGTCAATATGACCGCGGAGACGGCGGTCGCCATCGCCGGCGGCTTTGCGCCGCGCGCTTTCAAAAAGACGGTCGAACTGACCCGCAAGAACGGCGGCCAGCAGACTCGCAGCGAAGTGCCGCTCGATTACCTTGTGCGCCCCGGCGACACTATCGTCGTCAAGGAGCGGTGGTTTTAGCGACAAAACATTCCGCTCATCCCCGCGAAAGGGGGAACCCAGAAAGCGAAACTGGATTCCCGCTTGCGCGGGAATGAGCGGATCAGCGCGATTGCTATTTCTTCATATGCTTGGCGATAAATTCCTGCGTACGCTTCCACGCCAGTTCGCCAGCCTCTTTCCGGTAACTCGCCCGCTCGTCGCAATAGAAACCATGCGGCGCGTCCGGATAAGTGTAGATCTCGGCCTGCGGTTGCTTTTTCTTGATAGTCTCGACCACATCCATCGGAATGCCGTCGTCCTTCTCGCCAAAGTGCATCTGGATCGGGCACTTCGGCTTCTCGTCAGCGAATTTGCCGATCATGCCGCCATAGAAGGCGACCGCCGCCGAAAATCCGGGGATGCGGCAGGCTGCGAGAAACGCCGCGGTGCCACCCATACAGAAACCGACAACGCCGAGCGGGCCCGCGCCCTTGAGGTCGCCCTGCGCTGCGGCGACATCGGCCATCATGTGATCCCAATTGAGGTTGCCGAGATAGCTGCGGGCGTGCGCGATTTCGTCGGGCGTATAGCCGCTTTCGAAATTGCGTACGAAGCGGTCAAACACGGCCGGTGCAACCGCCACATAGCCGAGTGCTGCCAGCCGGTCGCAAACGGCGCGGATGTGATGGTTGACTCCGAAAATCTCTTGCACCACCACCATGCCGCCCTTGGGCTTGCCGGACGGATCGGCGCGATAGGCGCCGAGCGAATGCTTGTCGGTGGCGGTCAAACTGAACTGCTTACCCAAAGAAGCCTCCCTCATTTTTTTGCACGAAAACCCCGCGGGCTTTTAGCATACGCGTTCCCGCATGTCCCAAGCGCAGGCGAAACGCGCTAGGCAAAAGCCTTCGCCAGCAGCTCGTATGAATGCTTGCGCGCCGCATGATCGAAAATCATCGTGGTCACCATCAGCTCATCGGCCTTGGTGGCCTCGATCAGAGGCAAAAGCCGTGCCTTCACAGTGTCGGGCGAGCCGACCGAAAGTCGCGTACGGTTTTGCGCAATTCGCGCCCGATCGACCGGGCTGTAATCGTATTTCGCAGCATCTTCGGGTGAGGCGAGCGGCAGATATTCGCCCTTGGCGCGCCGGACGATGTTGAGATCGACGGTGGCCGCCAATTTTTCCGCCTCCTGATCGGTTTCGGCGCAAACGACATGGGTCGCGAGAATGGCGTAGGGCTGGTCGTGCGACGGGGACGGTTTGAAATTGTCGCGATAAAGCCGCATCGCCTCGACCGCGTCGAAATTGGCGAAGTGGTGCGCGAATGAAAATGCCGCACCGATATGACCCGCAAGCTGCGCGCTGTAGTCGGAAGAACCGAGCAGGTAGATCGGCGGCAGCGGCACGTCGAATGGCATCGCGCGCACATTGTGAAACGGGTGGCCGGCGGGAAATCCGCGCGTCTCCAGCAGCATCAGCTCATTGAATCGATCGAGAAAATCGTCCTCCTCGCTGATACCCTGGCGGCGGCGAAGTGCGTAGGACGTCGCCGGATCGGTGCCGGGCGCCCGGCCGAGCCCCAGGTCGATCCGGCCTGGATAAAGCGCCTCCAGCACCTTGAAGCGTTCGGCCACCATAAGCGGCGCGTGGTTCGGCAGCATGACGCCGCCGGAGCCGATACGCATGGTCTTCGTCACCGCAGCGATCTGACCGATCATGATATCGGGCGCGGAGCTGGCGATCGCAGGCAGGTTGTGATGCTCCGCCACCCAATAGCGCTTGAAGCCGCGACTATCCGCGAGCCGGGCAAGATCGAGCGAATTGTGCAGCGCCTGGGCGGCGGTTGACCCGGCGGACACTGGAGAGAGATCGAGAATAGACAACGGGACCATGGCTTACGACATTCACACTAACATGTGAGAGCCGTCTTTTCGCCGGCATCATCTTGCGTATGATAAGAGGGTGCTGGTGGGAGCATGGCGATGGCGTCTTTGATCGAATGGAAGGTCCCGCAAGCGGTGCAGCCGCGGGCGGAGGATTATTCCTTCGATCTTGAACGTGCGCTTTCCGCGGTGGTGGGACTGCATACGATCATCCCTCCCGATGCCTTCACGGCTGATACGCTGGGCGTCGAGCGCGCCGGCAACGGCGTGCTGATCGACGACGGCCTTGTTCTCACCATCGGCTATCTGATCACCGAAGCCGAAACCGTCTGGCTGCATCTGGGCGACGGCCGGGTAGTGCAGGGACATGCGCTGGGTTTCGATCAGGAAACTGGTTTCGGTCTGGTGCAGGCGCTCGGCAAGATCGATCTGCCCGCGCTCGAGCTCGGCTCGTCGAAAGCCGCCGATATCGGCGAGCGTGTTGTCGTGGGTGGCGCCGGCGGGCGTACGCGTTCGCT
>Ga0187779_10001368_pt1 | contig 15231 bp, 8 predicted proteins | sample 1015_Q2_SP10_10__FD_132435 | JGI IMG/M metagenome (GOLD analysis project Ga0187779, IMG submission 132435) | Tropical peat soil microbial communities from peatlands in Department of Meta, Colombia - 1015_Q2_SP10_10_MG | ecosystem: Environmental > Terrestrial > Soil > Wetlands > Peat | place... | reverse complement strand
ATCGAGCAGTTCCAGAAGGCAGTAGCCCGTTAGAAGCGCGCCCTCCGGATCGAGCGTGGTGAGCTTGCAATCCAGGTAGTAGCTGCTCCTTTTGCCGGAGGACAAAGTAAAGTCACCGCGCACGAGCGATTTCGCGCGCAGCAGAATGGCAAGTTGTTGTCGATGGCTGGTCATGGGACGGGCTTGGCTATCGTCGGGGAGTTACTTCTTTTCCGCTCCGGGGACGGACTCTTCTTCCTCAAGGATCGCGGCGGACGCAGCGATGCGGTCGCCTTCGTCCAGCCGCAACAACCGAACGCCCTGCGTCGAGCGGCCCGCTTCCCGAATCTCTGCAGCGTGGACGCGAATGACTTTGCCGTGCCCGGTAATGATCATGACGTCGGAATCCTCGCGAACTTGCAGCGCGGCCACCACAGCTCCGTTGCGGTCAGTTGATTTCAGGTTGATGACGCCTTTGCCGCCCCGCGAGGTGACGCGATATTCGGCGAGCGGGGTGCGCTTGCCGTAACCCTTCTCCGCCACGGTCAGCATCAACGAGGTCAGCGATTCACGAATCTCGTCACTTTCCAATTCGTCGAGGTCTTGCGTGGTTTTCTTATACTCCTTGGCAATGATGCCGAAATCGGGTTGGACCGCATCCATCGAGACAACGAAATCGTCCTTCGCGAGATCCATGCCGTTCACGCCGCCGGCATTGCGACCCATCGAGCGCACTTCGGTCTCGCGGAACAAAATGGCCTGACCGTCGCGGCTGGCCAGAAACACCATCTGCTTGCCGTCGGTGAGCTTCGCGCCGATGAGTTCGTCGTTCGCATCCAGGTTGATGGCGATGATTCCAGAAGGACGGGGGTTGGAGAATTCAGCGAGCTCGGTCTTTTTCACGGTACCGTTCTTAGTGGCGAAGAAGACGAAGCGGCCCGCCTCTTCCAGATTACGGGCGGGAACAATGGCCTTCAGAGTTTCCCCTTCCTGAAAGCGGACCAGCGTGTTGATCGCCTTGCCACGGGTGGCCGCGGCGGCCTCGGGGATTTCGTACACCTTCAGCCAGTAGATGCGGCCTTTGGAAGTGAACAGCAGAATATAGCTGTGCGCTGAGGCGATGAAGAAGTGCTCGACAAAGTCGTCTTCGCGTGTCTTCGCGCCGATGCGTCCCTTGCCGCCGCGGGACTGGTGGCGGTAGGTCTCCACCGACGTACGCTTGACGTAACCGGCATGGCTGACGGTGATGGCCATCTCCTCGTCTTTGATCAGGTCTTCCAGCTTAATCTCCTCGACACGATCCACGATCTGCGTGCGGCGGTCGTCGCCATAGTCCTTCACGACTTCCCGCAGCTCGGCGACAATCACGGCCTTCAACTTCTTGTCGCTCATAAGAATTCCCTCGAGCTCGGCAATGCGCTCGCGGATTTCGGTAAGCTCCTTGAGAATCTCGTCGACGGAGAGCTGCGTGAGACGGTGCAGTTGCAGCTCGAGGATGGCGTCAATCTGGAGGTAGCTGAGGCCCAAACCCTCGCCGCCTGTGGCGGCCGCCGTGATGCCGTACTTCTTGGCCTCCAGCCTTACACCCTTGATCGTTGTTTCCTTGCCGGCGACCATCACGCGGACCGACTTGTTCAGGAAGAATTCGTGTAAATTCTCGCGGGCGCTCGCGCGACTCGACGAGCCTCGGATGATGCGGATCACGTCGTCCACGTTGTCAAGGGCGATGCGGTAGCCGAGCAGGATGTGCTCGCGTTCCTTCGCCTTGCGGAGCTCGTATTGGGTTCGCCGGCGGACGACATCCACGCGGTGCTCAATGAACAGGCGCAACAGATCGAGCAGGCCCAGCTCGCGCGGCTGACCGCCCACGATCGCGAGCAGGATCATGCCGTAGGATTCCTGCATCTGGGTCATCTTGAAGAGTTTGTTGAGGATGATCTGCGGCTCTTCGTCTCGCCTGAGTTCAATGACAATGCGCATGCCCTCGCGGTCGCTTTCGTCACGTACGTCGGCAATGCCGTCGATCTTTTTGTTGTTGATCAGTTCGGCGATGTGTTCGATCAGCCGGGCCTTGTTGACCTGGTAGGGCAGCTCGGTGATGACGATATCCTCGCGGTCCTTGCCGCGCTGCTCAATGGCGGCCTTGGCACGCACCTGGAACGACCCGCGGCCTTTCTTGTAGGCTTCCTCGATCCCTTCCCTGCCGTAGATGTACCCTCCGGTCGGAAAATCTGGGCCGGGGATGATTTTCATCACCTGCTTCAGCGTCGCCTCGGGATTTTCGATCAAGGTGATGGCAGCTTCGATCGTTTCGCGTAGGTTGTGGGGAGGAATCCGAGTGGCCATGCCAACCGCAATGCCGTCGGCTCCGTTGACCAGCAGGTTCGGAACCCGGGCGGGCAGGACCGTCGGCTCCAGGCGGGTTTGGTCGAAGTTCTCGACGAAATCGACCGTCTCCTTCTCCAAATCCTGGAGCATTTCCTCGGCGATACGGGAAAGGCGCGCTTCGGTGTACCGCATGGCGGCGGGTGGGTCGCCATCGACCGAGCCGTAATTGCCCTGGCCGTCGATGAGCGGGTAGCGCATGCTGAAATCCTGGGCCAGGCGCACCAAAGCGGGGTAGATGATGGCTTCCCCATGCGGATGGTAATTTCCAGAGGTGTCTCCGCAAATCTTGGCGCACTTGCGAAAACCTCGGTTGGAAGCCAACCCGAGGTCGTTCATGGCGATGAGAATTCGGCGCTGGACGGGTTTGAGGCCATCGCGGACATCCGGAATGGCGCGCGCCAGAATTACGCTCATGGCGTAGTCGAGGTACGACTTCCGCATTTCCGATTCGATATCGACCGGCATCAATATCGGCTGGTCAGCCATGAAGACCCCTTTGTCAGTTTTGACAGCGACTTGTGATTATGACTTCCGTGCGAGCCGTAGAACAGCCGAGACCCGATCAAAGTGCGACGGCTGGCGACGACCCTCTCTGGCTAAATGTCCAAGTTGACCACTTCCAGGGCATTTTCTTCGATGAACTTACGGCGCTCTTCAACGTTTTCTCCCATGAGCGTCGCGAAAATCTCCTCCGCAGCCACGGCATCTTCCAGGCGAACCTTGAGCAGCGTGCGCGTCTCGGCGTTCATTGTGGTAGCCCACAACTGCTCGGGGTTCATTTCGCCGAGGCCCTTGAAGCGCGTGATTGTAAACTCCTTCTTGGCGTCTTCCAGAACATAATTCAGCAACTCGAGCGCAGTCGCTTTCGTTGTCTTGTCGCCGTTATGCGTAACGGTGAAGGGCGGCTGGTCGTTTTCCTCGATTGCCTGGCGGAGCGTGCGGAGGCGCTTGTACTCGGGCGACGCGGCGAGCGCCCAGTTGATCCGCTTTTCGCCGCCGTTCTTGAGCACCACCTCATGCAAGCTATGTTCTTCATCAAATTCGAGTTTCGCATCGATGTCGAGCTTGGCTCGCTCGATGGCCTTGACGAGCTCCTGCAGCTTTTTCTTGTCGGTGAAGTCGGCCTTCTTGTCGAGCTCGGCTTCACTGAGCAGCTCGACGAGCCTCGGATCACGCAGCCGCCGGCCCAGTTTCGATGACACTTGGTCGTACTCCTGGATGTTCAGCAAGAACTGCGTAAGGTCGCCGCCTTCCAGTGATTTGCCGGTTTTGCCTTTGACCACGTGCTCTTCGGTCGCGCGCTTCATGAGCTCACGCGAGAATTCACGCTCATCGCGGATATAGCGGTCCATCTTGCCGCGCTTGACGCGGTAGAGCGGCGGTTGCGCGATATAGACATGATCTTTGTCGATGAGCTCGCGCATATGGCGGAAGAAAAACGTGAGCAGGAGCGTGCGGATGTGGCTGCCATCGACGTCCGCGTCGGTCATAAGGATGATTTTGTGATAGCGGAGTTTGGCGGCATCGAAATCATCCTTGCCGATGCCGGTGCCGAGAGCCGTGATGATGGCGCGGATCTCCTCGTGGCCGAGCATCTTGTCGTAACGCGCTTTTTCGACGTTCAAGATTTTGCCCTTGAGCGGCAGGATGGCCTGATACCGCCGATCCCGCCCGCCTTTGGCGGAGCCGCCGGCCGACTCGCCCTCGACGATGAACAGTTCACACCGCGCGGGATCGCGTTCCTGACAATCGGCAAGCTTCCCGGGCAGGCCTGAGGAATCCAGAGCGGACTTGCGCCGCGTGAGCTCCCGAGCCTTGCGGGCCGCTTCGCGGGCGCGGGCGGCGTCGATACACTTGCCGATGATCTTGCGGGCGATCGAGGAGTGTTTGTCAAAATACTCGCCCAGCTTTTCGTTGACCAGCGATTCCACCAGACCCTTGATATCGCTATTCAACTTGCCTTTGGTCTGACCCTCAAACTGTGGTTGAGGAAGCTTCACGGAAACAACGGCAACAAGCCCTTCGCGAACGTCGTCTCCCGTGATCGAGATTTCGTCCTTCTGCTCCTTGAGCATGCCGAAGGAGCCGGCGTAGTAATTGATCGTGCGCGTGAGGGCCGAGCGGAAGCCGGCAAGGTGCGTGCCGCCGTCGACGGTGTTGATCGTGTTGGCGAAGGCGAAGATGTTCTCGGCGTAGCTGTCATTGTACTGGAGCGCGATCTCCATATCGACCGTGCCGCGCTTACCCTCCATGTAGATCGGCGAGTCATGCAGCGTCTGCTTGCCCCGGTTGAGATGCTTGATGAATTCCGAGATGCCGCCGGTGAAGCGAAATTCAGCTTTCTTATTCGAACGCTCGTCCTCGAGCGTGATTTTCAGCCCTTTATTCAAAAACGCTAGCTCGCGCAGGCGCTGGGAAAGCGTGTCGAAGCTGAAATCCATGGTCGAGAAGATCGATAGATCGGGATGGAAAGTGATCTTCGTGCCGGTCTTTCTCGTCTTGCCGGAAGGCTTGAGTTTCGTAGTTGGAATACCCTTTTCGTAGGATTGCTCCCAGACCTCGCCATCCCTCCAGATTTCCAGATCGAGCCAGTCAGAAAGCGCATTGACCACCGAAACGCCGACGCCGTGCAAACCACCCGAGACTTTGTAGGTCTCGCTGTCGAATTTCCCGCCTGCGTGCAGAACCGTCATGACCACCTCGGCAGCGGGTTTCTTTTCTGTGGCGTGCATGTCCACAGGGATGCCTCGGCCATTGTCAACGACGGTGACGCTGTTGTCGTCGTGCACCTGCAGGTTGATCTCGTCGCAGAAACCGGCCATGGCTTCGTCCACCGAGTTGTCGACGACTTCCCAAACGAGATGATGAAGCCCCATCTCGCCAGTCGATCCGATGTACATGGCCGGGCGCTTGCGGACAGCTTCCAAACCGCCAAGCACTTTGATGGAGGTCGCGTCGTACTTGTGCCCGGCTGACGGACCGGCACTCCCAGGCCCTTTCGGGGCCGGATTCTCTTTGTCACCCATGGGTCGTGCATCTCCTAGAGAAGCGGCCTCAGGTCCGTGGACCTGAGCTACAACCGAAAACTTCGGCGATGCTTGAGTCGTACTCGGGAAGGCGGTCGCGCGGATCGGCTCGACTAACCTTGCCCATTGGTCCCATCCATACCAAGCGCAGGGCGCTCGAGTTGGGACTCGAAGGGTTTTTCCGAGCTCCATCCCGTCCCGTACCGACGTATCGGGTGGACGCGGCGAAGCTCCCCTCAGAAGAGGAAGCCAGTTGCCTGCGTCCAGCTGTTTGGGGCCGCCAGTTCTGGCGCTGGCGACGATCGAGCTGGCGCAGGCTCGGTCCGAAACTTACCATTCAGGAGGAATCCGGAACCAACTAAATTTTACCGGAACGCAGGGACTTTCACAAGGCGATTCTCATAGGTGAGAAATGGGATAGAACATTTACTTTCAAATGCTTAGCAAGGCCTCCCGGGGGGCTCCTGGACGATGTTTTCGCTCCAGACGAGGCCGTTAAATGCGCATCGGCATCACGACGTAGCGATAGCGGCTGGACTCGTCGGCGAGCGGGCGAAGCTGGCCGGCTGACTGTTCATCCTTGAGCTCGAAGCTGATGGGGCCTTCTGGTGCGGCCGCAAGGAAATCGAGCAAGTATTGAGCGTTGAAGCCAATCGAGATTGGCTCACCCTTGAACTCTTTCTCAATGGCTTCTCGTGCTTCGCCGTACTCGGGGCTGGAGGCGGAAATTTCCACACCCTCCTTGGCAACCGTAAACTTCACGGCATGAGAACGCTGATCGGCGAGCTGCGAGACGCGGCGAAGCGCGTCTTGCAGTTCATTGCGCTCAATGACCACGTTTCGATTCGTATCGCGTGGCAGCACCGCTTCGTAGTTTGGGAATTGGCCGGTCAGTTTGCGGCAGGTCAGCAAGCGGTCAGCAAACTGAAAGAAGAGGTGGCTTTCGTCCTGCGCAAAATTTGCCACATCTTCGTTGCCGGCCTCAGCAGCCAAGCGCTCCACTTCGTTCATGGCCTTTTTCGGAATCAGGACACGCGTCTCAGAGGAGAACCCCTCGAATTTGTGATCCACTTCCGCCATAGCCAATCGATGGCCGTCGGTTGCGACCATCGTGATGGATCCCGGCTTCAGCACGAGGAGGGCTCCATTGAGTGTGTAACGGGACTCCTCTTGCGAAATGGCGAAGGTGGTTTTCGCAATAAGCCCTGCCAGGAGCTTCGCCGGAATTTTCACGAGCGCGTGCGGAAAGCTGGGCAGCGCCGGAAAGTTATCTTTCGACATGCCCACCAGCTTGTAGTTTTTTCGATCCGAGGTAATCTGGACCCAGTGGTTTTCCAGCAGCTTGAAACGAATCTCCTCCTCCGGGAGTAGCCGCACCAGTTCCAGGAGCTTCTTCGCCGGGATCGTTCCTGCACCATCTTTTTTGATTTTCGCTTCGCAGGAAGTACGGATACTCAGCTCTAGGTCCGTAGCCGTAATTGTCAGCCGGTTGCCTTTTGCCTCGCAAAGAAGATTGGACAGGATGGGAATCGTCGTCTTGCGTTCGACAACACCCTGCGTGAGAACGAGCTCCTCCAGCAAATCAAACTTCTTGACGCTAAATTCCATCTCGGGTGCAGTCCGTACGCTTGTTTCAGTGGTCATATGGGACCTTTGGTTACTCTACTGCCTTTCCTGATTCGTAGAAAGAAAGAAACCGCCGTCGCCGCCGCAACTGTGGATCTGTGAGAAAACCCCGTATCGAAAGCAAGCGAGGGAATTTATTTTGCGCACGCGGTTGTCGAAATCCAAATCTGGCTGTGAAATTTCAACGCCAGGCTTGGTCGATTCACAGATCATTCACAATCCTTTCACATAGGAAAGCTGCGGCAGCGTCTTTAAACTCGCCTAAGTCTAGCCAAATGAATCGAGTAGCCTGTTGATTGTCCTGTTTAAATCCTTGTCCCGCTGGCGGAGGCTTTCGATCTTGTTGATGGAGTGCAGCACCGTGGTGTGGTGCTTGCCGCCAAACTGCTTGCCGATTTCGGGCAGCGAAGCTGTGGTGAGCTGCTTCACGAGAAACATGGCAATTTGGCGGGGGAAGGCGATAACTTTCGAGTTGCTTCGGATTTTTAGATCCTGTGCGCGCATACCAAAGTGCTCGCTGACGCGCTTTTGGATCTGCTCGATGGTGACCTTTTTTTCCTGCGTTTCGATGATATTTTTCAGCACCTGTTGGGCCGTGGCCTGGTCAATCTCGGCGCCGGTAAGTGAGGAGTATGCAATCAGGCGAATCAGCGCACCTTCCAGTTCGCGGATGTTCGACTTAATGGAGCGGGCGATGAATTCGGCCACCTCGTCCGGCAGATGGACCCGTTCGCTATCCGCCTTTTTCTGCAGGATGGCAATCTTTGTTTCCAGATCCGGCATCTGGATGTCGGCGATCAAGCCCCACTCAAAGCGTGAGCGCAACCGTTCTTCAATGGCGGAAATCTCCTTGGGGGGGCAATCGGATGAAATCACGATTTGTTTTTGCTGATCGTAAAGAGCATTAAAAGTGTGAAAGAACTCCTCCTGGGTGCGCTCGGCGCGCGCGATGAACTGGATATCGTCCACCATCAGAACGTCCATGTTGCGGAAGCGATCGCGAAATGCCGGCATGCGCTCGAAACGGATGGCGGCGATAACTTCGTTCGTGAACTTCTCGGCGCTGATGTAGGTGAGCCGCAAGGCCGGATTGCGCCGCTTGAGGGTATGGCCGATCGCCTGCATCAGGTGCGTTTTGCCCAGCCCCACTCCACCATAGAGGAAAAGCGGGTTGTAGGACTTCGATGGCTGCTCCGCCACAGCGATGGCCGCAGCGTGGGCGAACTGATTCGACTTGCCGACGATAAACTTGTCGAACGTGTAGCGTGGATTGAGCTGCGTATCCGATGAGTCGAAGTCGAGCTTGGCCTGAGAGGTGAGCGCGGGAGGCGGCGCCACAGGCTCTGCTTCTGCGCAAACGAATTCGAGCACCAGCCCGGGCCTGCCGACCTCGGCCAGAACGGCCTGCAGAAGCTCTCCGTACGTCTCCGTCAAGCGCTTACAAAACAGGCGGGTAGGAACTCGTATCACCAAGCGGTCGTCCTCGGCTCGCTCCTGCCGGGTGGGGCGGAACCAGGTGGCAAAGCTATGGGGATTCACCCGGCGTTCAGCATGTTGCAGGATCTTGTCCCAAAGACTCATTGGCAAAAACAGCCCCTGCCCCAAATTTCCACCGCTGTGGAAATACTGTGGAATTCTCGCCCCCAGCGAGAAATGGTCTTATATATCTAACGTGTCGGGTTCGATTTACCGGAACGCACCCGGCAAGTGCGATGTCCAAGCAACGCTGGAATCCCGTTTGCGGTTTGCTCAGGTACGCGAGGCGGGATTCTGCCTAAATGCAGCGCGATGAGCAAGAGAAAACTGAACGAATTTTGGTCGCGCGCTTCACACACAATCCACAAGTTTTCCACAGAGAAGTTCGAAGCCCACGAAGCTGATAGAAGCGCCTCGAAATGCGATGTGACGGACCGAGTGAGAGATGGGGGGAAAATGAAGCGCCCGGAATTTTCCACAGGCAATGTTTCAACAGGGTGGACTCATTCACGTGTTTGCCTGCGAGGTTCGGGAAGAGCAAAATCGAAGATTCCACTCGGATCGTCGGCAATTAAAATGCGATCGTGCTCGACGAGAAGTGCCGCCGCCTCGATGCGCGCGCCTTGCTTGGTTGACGTAAGATAGGCGGCGCGACGGTTGCCGTCTTTGTCAAAGTGCAATAGTTCGTTGCCGATCGCGGCCCAGATCTCTTCGGTTTCCGGATCGACGGCCAAAGCTCGGATCACCGGCCGAGGCGGCGGAGCCTGGCTGCCAATGGTGACCGTCGTCCACTGCCTTGCCTCCCGCGCGGGCTCGAATTCCGACGCCGGCAGTGAAGTTTCCCATGCCGCATAGCCGAAACGATCGTATCGGCGAATCCCGGGATCCGGCAAATCGGTGAAGACGAAGTCGATTTGACTTCTGCCGTCACCATACACGTGGCCAGGGCTGAGCTGTCCGTGGTCGCCCTGCTTTGCGGCCGAACGAGGGCCTTCGCCAAAGGCGCGCACCAAAGTCCCCTGCGCGCTGAACACACTCAGCAGGTGATCGGAACGCAGCAAAGTGGTTGCAAACTCAAGACCAGACAGTGCGGCGATCGACATCGGAGTCATGACGTGCACTGTCGCCAGGAGTGAACCATCGGCGCTGAATATCTCGACAGCATTGGCCCCCCGATCGGCGACGAACAGCCGGCCATCGACGTCCACGTCGATGTCGGAGGCATAGATGATCCTCGCGCCGTGTGACTGCGCGTTGGGGATTTGTCCGATCCGGTTGCCGTCGCCGCCATAGATTAGGACGGTGTTGGCGGGCGCAGCGAGGATATAGTAACGCCCGGCGGCATCACGCTTCAGGGCAGCTACGCCCGGTCCAACTTCGGGGAAAACGCGCGCCCGGGCCTCGATTTCGCGCGCGAAAGCCTGATCTTGCGCGAGGCCGGACGGGCGAGGCCATCCCGAAAGGACCACCAGAATGGCCACGGACACCAGCCGTGCAATGTGGCGCAGCATGGGGCTGAGCAATTTTACCCCGCCAGATGACCGAAGATGCGCGTGCCGACGCCCGCGTTGCTTCGAGGAAACTCCGCTTAGTCCAAACGGAAGTTGAGACGCTCGATCGATCTCGCCCAGCCCGTCGACTCATCGACATCGATGAGCACCGTGTTCATTTGAATGTCGCCTTCGGCGACCACGAAGCGAGAGGGCATCGCGTCGAGAAAATGCCGAAGGATGCCTTCCTTCTCCATGCCGATAACAGAGTCGTGTGGTCCGGTCATCCCCACGTCGGTGATGTAGGCCGTGCCGCCGCTCAGAACCCGTTCATCCGCCGTGGCGACATGCGTGTGAGTGCCGAGGACAGCAGAAACCTTGCCGTCGAGATACCAACCCATGGCCATCTTTTCCGAGGTGGCCTCAGCATGCATGTCCACGACAATGACCTTTACATCAGGTGGGATCCGGGAGAGTTCCAGTCGAGCCGTGCGGAACGGATCATCGATCGGGGTCATGTAGGTGCGGCCCTGAAGGTTCAGGACAGCGCAGCCGACGCCGTTCTTGGCGTGGCCGACATACAAACCGCGGCCCGGCGAGCCATTTGGGAAATTGGCAGGGCGTAACAGGCGCGGTTCTCCCGGGAGATAGTCGATGATTTCCTTGCGCTTCCAGATGTGATTGCCGCTGGTTAGAACGTCGGCGCCGGATTGGAAAAGCTCCTCGGCAATCCGCGGCGTAACGCCGAAACCGGAAGCGGCGTTTTCGCAATTGACGATGCACAACTCGATTTTGCGTTGCGCGAGGATATCCAAAAGCCGCTCGTGGACGATCTTGCGGCCGGGCGAACCCACGATGTCGCCGATGAAAAGAATCTTCACGCGGGGGATTTTTCTTCCATTTCCGGACAACTCAGAGTGGAGTGGTCCACTTGGCCGTGCGTTGCTAGGCCTTGAACCCCACTTAATAGATTGGGCGCCCCGTGCCTACTTTGAGGCTTTCCCGACCGGCCGGCCGGGACGTGCACAAGGGCAGGGCAACCAAGGCACCCTGGGATTCAGTGTTGGTTCAAATAAGCTTTCGCAACGTCACCTGCGTCGCAGGCCGACTCCGAGCCCATTCTAGCAGGAATCTTCAGTGCAACGTTTTTAGGTAGCTGACAATCTGCCAGCGTCGCTGCTCGGGCAGGCCCGACCAGGAAGGCATCCCGCGCGCGAGATTGCCTCCCCGAAGGAACCAGACCAGCTGGCCAGGCGTGGCATTCTGCACACCGGGGGAACGCAGATCCGCGGCACGACCGCGGCCGCGCGCGTCATCGCCGTGACATTCCGCGCAGTGCTGGCGAAACAGTTTCTCGCCGGCCGCCACGGCGTCCGCCTGTCCCTCATATGGATTTTTCTTATCGCGCACCTTGTCGGGCGCGCGAGCAATCGAGGGGAGAACGGCGGAGTCCAGGCTTTGGTCGGAGGAAGCCGTTGTCACAAGTGAGGTGAAAAGTAAGACTCCGGCCATCCATCCGTGTTTCATTGGGGCTTTCGTCTGCGGCCGATTCCCGAAAACTCGTACGACACGCCCCAGCGCAGAATCAAAGTATGGCTGTTCTGGTTGAGTCCGAAGCCCGGTGAAAGTGTGACATTCACACCCCTGGGCAGCTGCCAAGCCACGATCGGCGCGAGGTAGTGCGAGGTGCCGTGCAGGGTCAGCTGGTTGGTGGTTCCTAACCCGCCGTACATCTCCGCGCCCAAAAAGAAGTTCTCGGCGCAGAAGTTGCAGGGTGTAGACGTTGCGGCGAGACGAAACGGTCGGCTCGCTCCAAGGGCGTACCCGAATTCCCATGGGTCATTGCTGAGGTTCTTTTCTGTGATGAAGTTTTCCGAAAAGTTCCAGCCTTTGTAGTCGCTGGAAAGAATTAGCTTCATTTCGATCTCGTGATCGTGTTCCCGTACTGCTTCGGAGTTGGGAACGGCTTGATCAAATTGGTTGTCGAATCCAACGATTTCCTTGAGCGTCTTGTCCGCGCCGTTCGTGTTTTCATACTCAATGTAGAGGACCGGATTGATCCAGTGCTCTTGCGTGAGAGGGCGGAAGCGGTTCTCCCAGCGAAATCCCGTAAAGACCGTACTTTCATTAAAAGTAGTCTGGGAGTCGAGATAAAACTCCGTCGTCCACCATCCGGTCATTCCGTATTCCAATTCCAACCACGGCGCAATGAAGTCGTTGCCGCCCTTTTGAGTGCCATAGTTTGAATACACCTCGACTTCGAGATTTCCTGGCTCCTCGAGGTGGTGTGAGTAGGCCACAAAGTAGGGAGTCTCCTGGGCGCGTGCGCGCGGAGCGGCGACGCAGGTTGTCACCGCGCAGATAGCTGCGACTGCAGTGAACGGCGAGAGGCAGTGCCGGGAAAAGAGCACGAGCGATCCTTGTTGCAACAGATTATCAACTGACTCAAATCATATCGATAATGAAACTAAGTGTCAACTAGAATGAGCGAAGACTCCACCCGCCTGATCTCCCACATTTTCTTCGATCGCCGGCCTAATGCTCGAGCGGCGGTAAAACCGGCTTGAGGTTGACAGGGTGGCGTATTGAAGCCGCCCTGCGGCATCGTCATGCCTGGCTAGAAGTGGAAACCGATCTCTCCCGTGATCGTCCGCGGCGTAACGTAGTGCGTACCACTAAACGTCGACAGGAAGTTGTAGAGCGCGTACACATTTGACAGATTAATCACCGTGACGCGCGCGCTCCACTTGTACCGGTCGCCGTGGAAGATGTTGTCATCTCCTACAGCGAGATCAAACAGATTGCGCGGCTGGATGCGGGGTGGGTTCGTATTGTCATTCTCTGTGTTCGGAGCCGGCACTTTTATGAGCGTCGATCCGAACGCCGACGCGGGGCAGCTGAACGGGAGCGGCACAGTCGGCGTGGCATGCACTCCATTGCAGGTGAACCCGGATTGGAACTCCTGATCGGCGGACATGGGGACGGCGCCGGCATTTGCGACTACCATGCTGATGTTCGGCACGCCCCCAATCAGGAGTGAACCGGGGCAGCTCGTCTCTGGACCCCCGAAGCAGGGCGAGGCGCCTGCCACTAGTCCGCTATCGTATCGCCAGTTGAAGCTGATCCAGGGCCCCCGCTGCCATGGCTGGTATTGGAAGTGGGTTGTCTGATTGAAATGCTCGTCATGGTCGATACGGAACGGCACGAATCCGCTGCCTGGGACCACCGGCGTTGTGCCCAAGCCACCGACCTGCGGCGTGTAGAAGACGGCGGCTACGCTCGACATGACCACGTAGCCCGTAAAACCGTGCAGGTTCGTGACGTTCACGCGAGCCGTGAAGCCGGGAATCTTGGAGTTGTGCCATTCGATGGGGAACGTGATCGGTGTGTTGCCTAAAACGCTGAAGTCGTAGCCGCTGTGCGTGTACTTCCAGATGTACTCGCCGTCAAAGACGACGTAGCGCCCAAAGGCTTGCTGCAGGCCGACATGAAAGTCATTGCGGAAGCCGGGTCTCAAGATAGCTGGCACACAGGGGATCAAAGCCGCGATCACATCCGAGTTGCAACCCGTGCTCGAGAGCACGAGGTTTTCGTTGAAGGGAGTTTCGAGCGTGCGCGCATAGGAGGCGCGGAGGACCGTATTGGTCTGCTTCACATTGTGAGCGACGCCGATGCGCGGCTCCGCCTGGTTAGCAACGGCGAGCCCGTTATAGATGTCTCCGCGAATGCCCAGATTGAACGACCAGTCCCCCTTTGTGATGGTGTCCTGCACATACATGGCGAGCTGTTTGACGTCTGTGTGGCCCAGAAACGCGTACAGCCCGCCCTCGGCAAAGCAGGGTGCGCGGACAAAGCTGCAACTTCGCGTCAAGTCGTAGGGAAGGAGCACGGGATTAAACGCGGGATACTGAGCGGAGTTGGGCGCATTCGGGTTCGACGAGTCGTTTGATTGACAGCCATCGGGGGCACACACCCCCGTCGGAGGCGCCGCCGCACACTGGGACGGGTCGGTGAAACCTTGAACCGCTTGGTATGCCCCGGCCAGCCCCGTCGTTGGATCGATCAGGACGGGATTAAAGGTAATGCACGGAGCGTTCAGCGTTGGATCGACGACCCCGAAGCGGTCATGTTCGGTGAGGAATGTCTGCTCGTAGACGGCGCCGGCCTTGAAGTTGTGAATGCCCTTAACATACGACACATTGGCGAGAGCACCCGCGTTGGTGAGGAATCGAAGCTGCGAGACGCTCTCCCGCTGAAGGCTGGGCGCGCCGAGATCGGCGAACGGGTTTTTGCTCGGATAGTAGTTGTACTGATCGTGGCGAACGAAGAGGCCTGCGGTGACAACGGCGTTCGAGCCAATCAGGTGGCTCCAGGTAGGAGCGATGTTGTATGTCAGGATCTGCGAGCGTTGATTGGCCGGTCCCACCGGCACTCCATTGGGCCCGATGCCGTTGTCGCTCACGCCCATAACGACATTGCCCAAATCGGGGCCGTACCATGCGGTTGCGTTTTCTCCGTCAAAGGAGTTAGGCGTCTGGAACCAAGACCGAGTGAATTCCAGATTCAGATGCAGCGAATCGGCCTTGGAAAGCTGGAAATCTAGTCGATTGAAGATATTTTCTTGGTTGCCCGTCGCGTGGAAGACCTCAAACTCAGATGGGTCAAGGAACCGGCCCGTATTGAGCCCGTTGGCTGAGATGAAGTTCCCCCACTTCTGACCGCCGTAGCCAAAGGTAAAGCCGCCGTTAACGGTGCCGAACGAGCCATAGGAGAACGTGGCGGCACCATGCGGCGTGGTCATTCCCAGCCCGGAGCGCGTAGTCACATCGATCACCAAGCTCGTCTTATCGCCGTACTCGGCCGGCGGAGCTCCGCCGATGACGGTAAGCGATTGAATCGCATCCACGGGAATCTGGTTGGAGAACACCTTGCTTTGTTGATCGGTAATCGGCTGACCATCTATGGAAAAGGAGTTCGACGCGTGATCGCCCAGTCCGTGGAAGAGGCCGTTTGAATCCGCCGCCACTCCGGGCGAGGCAAGAGTCACGAGCGAGCTGACCGATGACGATGCGTTCTCAAGCGGTAGCCTTTCGATCAGCTGTCGGTCCACGTCGGTGTGCGCCGTCGGGTCTGTCTCGAGCAGGTCACCGGCGGCTTCCACGGTTACCGTACTGGTCGCTGTGCCTAACTGAAGTTTGATTTCCAGTTTCATCGGGACGCTGGATCGCACGTCGATATCTTGCACT
>Ga0187779_10001367_pt1 | contig 15245 bp, 10 predicted proteins | sample 1015_Q2_SP10_10__FD_132435 | JGI IMG/M metagenome (GOLD analysis project Ga0187779, IMG submission 132435) | Tropical peat soil microbial communities from peatlands in Department of Meta, Colombia - 1015_Q2_SP10_10_MG | ecosystem: Environmental > Terrestrial > Soil > Wetlands > Peat | place... | reverse complement strand
CCTCAGGGATTCTTGCCCACCCGTGACCCCGTTCCTGGCCAAGTGGCGCGTTAATTGGTGAGGCGGTTGCACACGCCGAGGAGGCAGCATGTTTTGCGTCGAATGCGGTAAAGAAAATGTTGAAAGCGCGCGCTTCTGCGCCGCCTGTGGAAAGACTATACAGTCCCTTGCCCGCTCGGGCGTTTCATCCCACGTCGTCGACAAGCACAAGGAGAGCATGTTGCAGTCAATTGGAGATCGGATCTCCAACTTGGCCAGCACTGACAAGCTGGAGGGTTTCAGCCTACGTGATTTTTTTTCCGAGGTTTTTAAGAAACGTGATGCCAGCGAGGTCGATGAGTATTTTGTTGTGGGAACTCCTCGCACGACGCCGTCGATCGAGGATGTGCCGACTGGCTGGCCGAAACCCTGGTTCTTCCTGCGGGTCCTCATCTTCGTCGGGCTCGTTTACCTGGGCTTCTATATTGCTTTTCAGCAATTTGGTAATCCGAAGCTCATTCCAGGCTTGATTATGATGGGTTCGTTGGCGGTCCCGCTTGCGACGGTGATCCTCTTTTTCGAACTGAATGTCCCCCGGAATGTTTCCTTCAATCGAGTGCTCATGCTGGTGGCTTCCGGCGGCGTCGTGTCCTTATTTGTTGCGCTGGTCGGATTTAGTGTGTCGGATCTCGGCTGGTTAGGCGCCTCTCAGGCGGGCATCGTAGAAGAGATCGGGAAGCTGCTGGCCGTGGTTATCATCGCTCGATCGTTTAAGGGCAAATACATTCTGAATGGGCTGCTGTTCGGCGCGGCCGTGGGCGCGGGATTCGCTTTCTTTGAAAGTGCAGGATACGCCTTCGAGTTCCTCGAAAAGAGCGGCAAGCTCGACGTTATGTTTGACGTGATCCAGGTTCGGGCGTTGCTGACGCCTTTCGGCCACGTGGCGTGGACCGCAATCGCCGCCGGTGCTCTGTGGCGTGTCAAAGGTGACCAGCCATTTCAGCTTGGCATGTTATTTGAAAGCAGCTTTCTGAAAACCATGGCTATTCCCATGCTCCTGCACATGGCCTGGGACTCTCCTTTCAGCTCGCCATTCGACCTGCACCTTGTTGTGCTCGGTGTGATCGGCTGGTTCGTCGTGTTCGGGTTAGTTCAACAAGGTCTTCGGCAGATCAAGCATGAGCAGCTTCAAATCTCCCACGCCAAAGCCATCAAAGCTGAATTGCTCGCCAACGCACCACTCGTTCACCCGGCACTCATCGTACCTCAAGGCAAGATCGCGCAAGCTTAGTTGGGAGAACTCTCCAAAGCCGCTCGCAAAGAGCGGCTTTTTTGTCCCTTTTTTCCGGAATTCATCGCGCTTACTGATGAAGGCCGGTGATCGAATCCGGCGACAAAACGGAAGGAGACGTTATGACCAGCAAAAGCACGAAACTCACCGCCGGATTCACGGCATTCGTATTGCTTGCGATTTTGGCGCTTCCCCACTTGGTGGATGCGGACCGCTTCCGGCCGCAGCTGGAATCACGCCTGGCCTCCTATCTCCGGCGTGAAGTGCATCTTGGCCACATGGAGCTCTCGCTGCTTGCAGGTGGCGCACGCGTAGAGCAAATCTCGATCGCAGACGATCCGGCCTTCAACAACGGCAGCTTTCTCGAAGCCAAGTCGTTGGGCGTGGGAGTAAGTTTGATGTCGCTGATCTTCTCGCGATCGCTGCACGTCACCTCCTTGACACTCGAAGAACCGAGGATGACAGCGATTCAGTCCGCCGATGGCAAATGGAACTTTTCCAGCCTCGGCAACCAAAGTAGTGATGACGAGGCGGACGCGTTGTGGAGCGACGCGGTTGCGTCATCAGTTAACTCATTTGTTCTCGATACTCTGAAAATCTCCGATGCGACCATTGAGCTGGGAACATCACATCCTCAAGCTCCGCGGACCATCTTCAAGAGCATCAACGTGGATCTCAAGAATGTCTCTCTCGAAAAAGCTATATCGTTCATCGTTTCAGCGAATGCTGGATCCGGGAAAGTGCAGATCCAAGGCCAAGCCGGGCCTCTCAATCGCGACGATCTGGAGCAGACTCCGTTTCACGCCCATGTCAAAGCCAGCAACGCCGACCTGGCCCAGATTCTCTCCCTTGGTTCTTCCGCGATCGCAGGAATTCTCAACCTCAATGGCGCTGTCAACTCGGACGGTCATACTTTGCATAGTGAAGGGACTGCTACTGCCTCCAAACTACGCCTCGCGGAGGATGCCCAGCCCGCAACCCAAAATGTTGCGCTGAGATATGAGACGGACTATGCCATCGCGAGGAAAACAGGGGTAATCCGGAATAGCGCAATACTGATTGGCAAGAGTTCAGCGGCTTTGTCCGGAGCATACAGCACGCGCGGACAGAATGTCATCGTTCACATGAAAATAGCTGGCCATCAGATCCCACTTGATACGCTCGAAGGCGTTCTCCCTGCGTTAGGAATCAGTTTGCCCGGCAGTTCAAAGTTGCGCGGGGGCACGGCGAGCGCAAACGTCTCGCTCGACGGCCCTGTAAACCGTCTGATCACTTCGGGTACCGCTCAGATTGCTGACTCTCATGTGTCAGGATTTGATCTCGGCTCGAAATTGTCCGTCCTGCCAGGAATGAGTGCGGCAAATGTCGGCTCTGATCTCGCAATCGTCAACCTCAGCACGCACTTCCGAGTCGCTCCGGAAGGCACTCACATCAACGGTTTCAACGGTGAGTTCGGCGAAATCGGCAACATAACCGGGGATGGTGATGTCAGCTCTACGAATCATCTTCAGTTCAAGATGGTTGCTCACTTAAAGAAAGATGGTGCAGGCCGCTTCGTGTTAGACCACGTCGGATTGCGGAAGGTGCCGAGTGATATTCCTTTCCAAATCGTTGGTACGACCTCAATGCCAGTGATCATCCCCGATAAGAGCGAACTTGCGAAGGATACCACCAAGGCTATCGCAACAGAGACGGCGCAGCGCGCCGTGGAAAAAATTCTGAAGCCAGAAATAAAGGAAAGAGTGGTGAAGGCAGAAGCTAACGACGACCATGAGCCTGTCCAGAACACTGGCAAAAAGAAGGGCAATTTTCTTCACAAGTTCTTCCACCGAAAAGATAAGGGGAATGGTCAGAACAATGACGGGGTGCAAATGGCATCGCGCTGATGCTGGATAGGAAACCGGCCGCCATTCTCAAAGAATGGCGGCTATTTTGTTTTGACTGATTTGGCTGAGGCTGCCTTGCCGGCAATCAACTGGAAATCTCTCTCCCGCGCTCGGGCCGCAACTTCGGACAAGAGCTTTTGGCCAGCGGCGACTTTGCCTGCTGCGATTTGCACTTGACCCAACGCAAGCTGTGCTTCCAGTTGCAGGCCGAGATATCCAGATTTGCTTGCACTTGCGATGGTGTCTTCAAGAAGACGAATTGCGGCTTCATGTTTACCGGAGGCCACCTCCACTTGAGCTTGCGTGATCGATGCTCGCAGGCGCACCGAAAAATCCTGGCTCTTAGAAAGCAGGTCAGGAACAGCCGCAACTTCTTTCTGCGCGTCTGCTACTTTGTCCTGCGCCAGAAATGCGCGGGCAGATGTGACATTGGCAAGAATCTCATCATCTGCGAGTCCATCCTTGTGAAATTCTTGTTTCACGTTTGCTAGTGAGTCTCCAACCTCGCCTGCATGACCTTCATCGATGAGGAGCGAAGCCAATGCGAGCTGAGTTTCTGCAGCCGTACCCTTTTCTCCAATTTTCGTACGCAGATCCATCGATTGGTTGTACTTATCGCGAGCCGCCTCCAGCTTCCCCTCCGCCATAGAAACATCTCCCAGGCTATATAGTGCATATGCCACACCACTCTGATCGCCAATCTGCTTGGACAATTGCTCGGAGTCCTCGTACATTCTCCGAGCACCCCCGAGATCCCCTTGCCACCGGAGCACTTCGCCAAGGTTATAGAGCGCTGTACCGATCCGCTCCTGATCACCGATCTCTCGCGAGGCTGCGAGTCCTTCCTGAAGCATCTTCTTACTTTCTTTCAGATCGCCTTGTTGCAAGGTGCGCGCCGCGATACTGCCCAGAACAGCTGCCGCGCTATGTTTGTCTCCAACCTCGCGAAACATGGAGAGCGATTCATTCAGCATCTTGATGGACGCCGAAAGGTTTCCCTGCTCGCCGAGAGCATTCGCAAGGTCATTCAGGGTTGTGGCTGTTGCGCGCCGATCTCCAATCTCCCGCTCGATGGCCAACGCGCGCTGATAGGCGCTTGCTGCATCTGAGAAATTTCCTTGGTCGAAACGAACGATGCCGGTGATCGTAAGTGCCTTGGCCACTTCAGACCGCTCACCCGCAGACTCCGAGATGTGTGCGGCCTCCTGAGCGCGGCTGAGTGCTTCATCAAGTCTGCCTTGCTTTTCAAAGCAACGGGCCTTTTGACTGAGAGCGCGGGCCAGCAGAAGCGTGGCCCCAAGATCGCGTGCTCGACTTGCCGCTGCTTCCGCGGACCTTTCCTCGTCCTTATAGGCTCCCTTCACATCGAAGACATCGGCTTGTTGAAGGTTGATTCGAGGATCGTCCCGGTCGGGTGCCGGCAAGCGGCGCAGAGCCGTCAACGTCGCGAGTGCTTCGTTTACGGTTCGTGCCTGTCTCTGTGCTCGTGCGAGGCGTAGCCCATAATCGATGTTGTCGGGGAAAAAATCGAAAAGCGTCCGATAGATCTCGACTGCCTTATCCCATTTGCGATTTAGTTCCCAATCTCTGCCCTCAATCCACAGTCGTTCTTCGCGCGAAAGCCCAGACGACAGATCACGTGCCTTCTTTGACTCCTCGCGTGCCCTTTCGTCGTATCCCATGGCTTGCCAGGCATCTGCCAGTGCGGAATGCGCGAGCGCATAATTAGGATCGGAAGCAACGGCGCGCTGCAGGAGATCCCTGGCCGAGACGGCAGCGCCCACACGCAATCTGGCTAAACCCTCGGAGTACTGCCGTGTCGCTTCGGCATTGGATGGCAGAGAGGCTCGCACAACCGCGGCTTCGTCCGAAGTTATCTCGCCAATCCCAAGTTTTCGGCGAAGATCTGCTCCGGCTCGAGTTGCCAGATCATCCAGTTCACTTTCATTTCCTTTTTCAGAGATTGTGCTCGCCAGCTCTCCGGTTCTTGCATTCTGCAACCAGAGATCAATGCGCACTTGGGAATTTGATCCCGACCCTTGGTCGAGATAGGAGCCCAACACCACATAGTCGCTTCCCAAGTAATCCCGAAGACGATGAAGTGTGTCGCTTGCCAGCGTCTGCTGGCCGGTCAATCCCAAGTCCGTAGTCGCACGTGCGATATTTTCTCCGGGGAACGTACGCAGCTTGCCTCCGACAGCTAACTCAGTCGTCAGCATCTCCGGCAAAGCCGTCGAGACCCACTCCGTATTTGTTTTTCCAGAAAGATTGTGGAAAGGAAGCACCGCAATTGACGGGCGAATCGGTATCGCCGGTTGCATCGTTGAGGCGGTTTCGTTATTCCCAGGAACCCGGCGATGAATTCTCGAGAGGCCTATAACGGCGGCTCCGATCGCAAGCGCCACCAAAGCCGTTGCGATCAAGCCGCGTCGGCGCTGAAGCCTCCATGCTGTTGCGTGTTTTCCTTCACTTCGTAATGCCTCGGCAACCTCCTCTCCGTTTTGAAGCCGATTATTGGCGGTGCGCTCAAGGCACTTCAGGATTATCGATTCCCATCCAGGATCAAGATCGGGCACGATTGTTCTTGGCGGTTTGGGGTCCTCTTTGATCCGTCGCACTGCCATGGAAAGCGGAGTGGTGTCCTCGAACGCCCGAGTGCCGGTAAGCATCTGGTACAGGACCAGTCCAAACGAATACACATCCGACGCCGGACTCAACTCTTTGCCTTCGACCTGCTCCGGAGACATGTAAGCCGGCGTTCCGATAACTTCCCCCGTGCCGGTTACCGAGGCACCGAGCGTAAGATCTTGGTTGGAATGCAGAGCCAAGCCAAAGTCCGTAATTACAGCTCTAACGCCTTTAGCACCGGAGACCAGTAAAACGTTGCCCGGTTTGAAGTCGCGATGCAAAACACCAGCGGCATGCGCGGCCCCAAGCCCCATGGCCATTTGTAACGCGATTGGGCGTGTTTCTTCGATGGTCAGCCGCGACTGGCGACGAAGAAGCTCGGCCAAGGTTTCGCCCTCCAGAAGCTCCATGGCAACAAAAGCAACAGAGATGGAGCTCGAACCTGTGGCTGATTTCTGAGTGTGCCGGAACAGATCAAAGATACGGCAAACATTGGGATGGGTAACCTTGCGAGCAAGCTGAACTTCTCGTTTAAAGCGCTCCAGAGCCTTGGGATCGTCCAGCAGTTCGCTGCGAATGAACTTCAGAGCGACGCGTTCGTGTAGCTCGAGATCTGCAGCTTCATAAACCTCGCCCATACCGCCGCGTGCCAGGAAGCGAATGATGCGAAAGCGCTGGGCGACGAAGTCTCCGCCAGAGAAAGATTGCGTCTGCGCTTTTGGGAGAGGTGCAACCGCCGCCGCGACCGCGGGACGGGAAAGGAATCCGCCCGATTCGACGTGATGGGCTAGCAAACGTTCGACTTCGCCGCGGACAGCAGGATCCTGCGCGGCACCCGCAAGAAAGGAATTCCGCTCGGAAGGACTTTTCTCGAGCGCAATCTCAAATAGCGCTTTGACGTTCTCCCATTGCTGCGGCGTCAATTCCATGGCGCTCTTTCAAATCAGCGTAGAGCCAGGCCTTAGCCACGCTCCAGTCACGCTTGATGGTCTTGGGGGAGACTCCAAGCACTTCGGCGGCCTCTTCGACGTTCAACCCACCGAAGAAACGCAATTCAACCACACGGGCCTGCCGCGGATCAACTTTTGCCAGGTGATCGAGAGAGTCGTCCACCGCCAAGAGTTCGTCGGCCTTTTGCTCAGAGAACATAAAAGCGTCATCTAACGAAACCTTCTTCTGCTCACCCCCGCGTTTCTGCCTGCCGTGCCCCCGCGCATGATCGATCAGAATCCGGCGCATCAACTGTGCCGCTACACCAAAAAAATGAGAGCGACTCTGCCAATTGGCTGAACGCTGCTCAATCAGTTTCAGATAGGCTTCATGCACGAGGGCGGTAGGTTGCAGCGTATGGTCTACTCGCTCCCGGCGCATGTAACTAGCGGCCAGCCTGCGCAGCTCGCCGTAAACGATCGGGATCAGCTTTGAGGCGGCGCCTTCTTCCCCACGCGTCAGAGCCGACAACAAGAGCGTCACATCCTCGTTCTCAGTCATACGGCGAGCACTAATTTTACGCTGGAGGACAGTTTCTGGGGCAAAGAAAGTCCCGCCCTGCCAATGTTTCCTTCAAGCGAACTCTGCTTGATCTGCTGATATAGTTTGCGCCCCTGACTTGTTTTTCTTCGGAATCAAGCGCAAAATTCGAGCATTTGCTTGGGAACAACTCCTCGAAGTCGCAAATCACTAGGTGTGGTCGGGGTACAAACACCGATGCAAACAGCGTCTGAATCTCGGATGGACAGCGCCCTTCCCTTCTGGCTGCTCCTGCTGACCATTTCCATCCTGATCAACTACATCGATCGGGGAAATCTTGCGGTTGCGGCGCCACTGCTGAAGGATGAACTCCGTCTGACAAACACGCAAATTGGCGTCTTGATTACTGCGTTCTTCTGGACCTACACCGCAGTGCTGGCAGTCAGCGGATGGATCGTCGACCGCCTGAATGTTAACTGGGTCCTGGCAGCCGGATTTGCTCTCTGGTCTCTGGCGACGGCCGCAACCGGTTTGATTCACGGCTTTGGGCTGCTGCTGGCGTTCCGCATGGTTTTGGGATTGGGAGAGTCCGTTGCTTTTCCCTCATATAGCAAGATGATCGCCTTGAATGTGCCGCAACAGCACCGCGGGATCGCCAACGCCATGATCATCAGCGGCATGAGCCTGGGGCCCGCGGTAGGAACTTACGCGTGCGGCATCTCGATGGCACACTACGGCTGGAGACTGGTGTTCATCGTCATCGGCTTGGGAAGTCTCGTTTGGCTTTTGCCGTGGCTAAGGTTCATGCCCGAAAATGCGGCGACTCACATCCGCACGACGAACCGCGTGTCCACACTGAGAGTGCTGCGCGAGCGAAACTTCTGGGCGGCGGCAGTGGGGCAGTTCTGCTGCAACTATCCGTTTTACTTTCTGATTGTATGGCTCCCGCTGTACTTGGTTCGCGAGCGGCACTTTACCATGCAGCAAATGGCGAAAGAAGCGGCGCTGTACTACGTTCTCTACGCTGTAATTTCGCCGATAGTCGGATGGGCGGCGGATCATTTTGTACGTCGAGGTGCCGATATCACCATTGTGAGGAAAGCCGCGATGGGCGCGGGACATGCACTTGTGGCCGCCGGAGTTCTGGCATGTGGTGCCGCGGACCCGCGAATCTCCTTCGCCGGTCTCGTAGTGATGGGCATTGGTTCCGGGTTCGTAGGGCCCAACATTTACGTGTTCGCTCAAACCCTCGCCGGACCTTCGATGGCGGGCAAGTGGACCGGACTGCAGACCTGCGTTGGAAACATAGCCGGTATTGTCGTGGGTCCGCTCACTGGTTGGATTGTGGATCGCACAGGACGGTTCGGAGCAGCCTTTTCGGTGTGCGCTGGGATTGAAGTGTTCGGCGGAATCTGTTGGGTGCTGCTGGTCGGACGTCTGCAGCAAACGGCCTGGACAAGTGAGCCCGAACTCGTAGCCGCCTCGGTTGCCACCGAGGCCACGTAATCGACTCACGCCTGAACAGGAACGGTGAAGTTTGGAAGAACCGATTTTTCATAGCAACGTGTATGCTTGGCGAGATGAGACTGGCGCCAAACGATCTGGTGGCGCTCCTGGTTGCAACCAGCTTCGCGGCAGGTTTGAACTTGTATGCCACCGTCGCGACTCTTGGCCTACTCGGACAAAGTGGATGGCTCGCGCTCCCGCCTCCGCTTCATATTCTCAGTAGCTGGTACGTAATTGCTGCCAGCGCTCTGTTGTTCCTGGTCGAATTCTTCGCCGATAAGATTCCGGCTTTTGATCTGATCTGGAATGCCCTCCACACCTTCATCCGCATACCGATAGCCGCGCTGCTCGCCTACCGCGCCACTGCGCAGCTTTCTCCTTCTGAACAAATCATCTGCGCGGTCGCAGGTGGTGTCATTGCCTTTGCTGCCCATGGCGGCAAAACGGCGGTGCGGGCCGCAGTCACACCTTCTCCGGAGCCCTTCTCCAATATTGGATTGAGCTTAGGCGAAGATGTCATGGCTGTGGGATTAACCTGGCTCGCCAGTAAACACCCTTATATCGCCGCCGCAATCGTCATATGGCTTCTGATCGTTATCGTTTGTCTCACCCGCTGGATTTGGCGCGCTCTGAAGGCACTTTTCCGGGGCGCGGAAAAAGATTGGGTGGGCGAGCGAAGCTAAAAAACCGTGGTTGCGAGTTATGCGCTCATCTGCTGGGCAAGATCGACGATGCTGTCAGAGACTACATCGAAATCGCCCGGTTTGGCTTTGTCCGGCACGCCTATGCCGTTACCACCGAATTCGTTCGGGCGGTAGATGAAGCCTGTGCGCAGACCACAACCGTGGGCCGCCTGCAAATCGCCGAAGTGAGCCGCGCACATCATTACTTCCTCTGGCTTCAACCCGAGATAAAATGGTGCCGATTCGTACACTTCGCGATCCGGCTTGTAGTGCCGAACGATGTCCGAACCCAAGATTAAATCCCATGGCAAACCGGCGAACTTAGCCAGACCGGCCATCAATGCAACATTGCCGTTCGACATCGGCGAGATGATGTACTTCGTTTTTAATCGGGTGAGCCCCTCAACCGAATCAGGCCAGGGCTCCAGCCGTCGCCAGACGTGCGTCCAATTGAGTTTGTCCTCTTTACTCAGCCCCTCGATTTTGTAGTGCTTGAGCAGGTCCTCCAGGATCATGCGATTCAAATCGTCGAGATTTGTCCACCGAATCTCGCCTTTGCGCACTTTGTCGATGGCTGGGCGGTAGCCGAGGCGCCAGTGATCAGCGAACTCCACCCAGTTAATACTCAAACCTCTTGCCTTTCCCCAGTCAGTCGCCTCGGCAATCACGGAACTACGCCAGTCCACAACCGTGCCGAATACATCGAAAACACATGCCTTCACATTGGCCAATTCCGGATTCACTGTCTCAGTCCTACCGCGACCTACTCGAACATTGCCCAGCATTGGGCTAGGCCGTTGCCATTTTGGCGCCTGACCAAGTTTTGACGAATTCCCCTAGTCGCTGGAGGGCATCAGGAAATTTGTCGGTCATGGCGGCAAAACCCAGGCGGAAATGCGGAGGCGCATCGAAACAATCCCCGGGTGCAAGCAGGATGCCGTGTTCTGCCGCGGCTTGGCAAAACGCGCGGCTATCCTCTCCGCTCAACAGCCAGGGAAAAGCGGTCATCCCCCCACGAGGAGCAATCCAGCCAAGCGTCTCGCGATGCGCCGACATGAAAACCTCAAGCTGCCGGAGATTTTGCGTTGCCGTTTGTTGTGTTTTTCCGAGCACGGTATTGCGATGGCGCATGGCGATTTCCGCCAGCATTTCTCCAGCGGTATTGTTTGAGATAGAAAAATAGGCACGCGCATTCCAGTAGCGCTCCCGGCGCTCAGGGTCATGCTCAATCATCCACCCGATCCGCACGCCGGATAAAGGAAAAGCCTTCGAGAAATCATGAATGACCGTGGCCTGAGGAAGACGCGCCGCCGACCGCGTCGCTCGTCCGTGATAAATAGGATGGTAGACTTCGTCGCTGACCAGTTGAATTCCACGCGAAGCGGCGAACTCGTGCAAGCTGTCCAGTTCCGCATCGCTGATTGTGGCGCCGGTGGGATTGTGAGGACTGTTCACCAGAATCAGCTTAGTGTTTCCATCCGCAAGTTTCTTGATCTCTTCAACGTCGATACGGAAGGCGTTCTCCTTCCGAATTGCATAGTAGCGCGTCTCAAGCCGAAGCGATTCTGGCAGGGCGGAGAAAGTCGTAAAGCCCGGCCGAGGCAAGATGACGTTTGCTCCAGGTTCAGCAGCCAGCCACATGAGAACTAACAGCGCCTCCGAAGCGCCGGTGACGACCTGTACAGCGTCGATACTCACGCCTTGCATGTCGGCGATCGCAGCGCGTAAGCCTTCCGCCCCAGCGGGGCGGCTGTAAACAACTCTGTGATTCAAAAACCGCTCGCGCTCCTCATCTGCCGCCAGACTCAGAATCTCGTTCAGGGTCCAGGATGGCCCCGTGCTTGCTGCCAGGTTGAACTCAATATCGTGCTCATAGTTGTCCAACCACATGTCCAGCAGAAAAGGTTTCAGTTGCATAGTCGACCTCGGAAAATTAGATCAATTGATGATCGAAGCGGCGTCACAAAATTTCATAGGGGAATGACTAAAATTTGATGCGTGCCTGGGTTGGGCAGTATCAGCGAGCAGCGTATAATCCGAACGACTCTATGGCTCTCAACGCAGGCGCAAAGCTTGGCCCCTATGAGATTCATTCGCTGATCGGCGCAGGTGGGATGGGTGAAGTTTACCGCGCTCACGACTCGCGTCTCGACCGCACGGTAGCGATCAAAGTACTGCCGGCTTCCTACTCGGCTGATCGTGACCGACTCCAGCGCTTTGCGCAGGAAGCGCGCGCGGCTGCGGCACTCAATCATCCCAACATCCTGTCCATCTTCGACATCGGCGAGCACCAAGGATCACCCTATGTGGTTTCCGAATTACTGGAAGGAGAGACACTTCGCGACTGTCTGAAGCGAGGTCGCCTTTCGATCCGAAAAGCCATCGATTATGCGTTGCAGGTTGCGCGTGGACTGGCAGCAGCACACGACAAAGGGATCGTGCATCGCGACCTGAAGCCTGAAAACCTTTTCATCACCAATGATGGTCGCGCAAAAATCCTCGATTTTGGCCTGGCAAAATTAACCCGTCCGGAATTAACACGCGAGAGCGGCGATGCACCGACGATCCAAGCCGTCACCGAACCCGGTGTGGTTATGGGCACAGTCGGATATATGTCCCCGGAGCAAGTTCGCGGAAAAGAGGCAGATCCTCGCTCGGACATTTTTTCTTTTGGCGCCATTCTCTACGAAATGATTTCGGGCAAACGGGCATTTCAGGGTGAAACTGCAGCCGACACCATGAGCGCGATCCTGAAAGAAGATCCGCCAGAACTCGCGGAAACTGCCCTCAGCGTGCCGCCGGCGCTGGAACGCATCGTGCGGCACTGCATGGAAAAAAATCCCGCACAGCGATTTCACTCGATCAGCGATGTCGCGTTTGGTCTGGACGTTCTGACTGGCGTCTCGCCATCAACGACATCCGGCAAGCAGGCGATAGCGCCTGTCCACGAACGTCGACGATGGCCCCTGCCGGTTGCTGCTGCGATTGTTCTCTGCGCCGCATTGGCAGCGGTGTACATTGCCGGCCAGCGTTCTGCCCGCGCGGCGATTCCCCATTTTCATCGCCTGACGTTCCGGCGCGGCACAATTTTGTCGGCGCGGTTTTCGCCTGACGGCCAGACGATCATTTATGGCGCGGCTCTCGAAGGCCGGCCCACGGAGTTGTTGACCACTCGTTTCGACAGCACGGATTCCCGTTCACTCAGCCTGGAGAAAACACAATTGCTCAGCGTTTCGCCAAATGGTGAACTCGCGGTGAGCATGGACCAGCGCCAATTATCCCCGTTCACTGCTGCGGGAACTCTGGGGCGAGTGCCCCTTGCCGGCGGCGCGCCGCGCGAAGTTGCGGAGAACGTCGCATGGGCGGATTGGACGCCGGATGGTTCCGACATTGCAATTGCCAAGGTGGGCGGACGCACGATCAGCCTCGAGTTCCCAGTCGGTAAAGTAATTTATCAACCGCATGGCTGGGTTAGCCACGTGCGTTTTTCACCCCACGGCGACTTGATTGCTATCGCCGATCATGTGCCGAATGGCGATGATGGCCGCGTGGTGGTTCTTGACCGCAACGGCAACATCAAAATTGCGTCCAGCTTCTTCATAACCGTTCAGGGGCTCGCCTGGTCACCCGATCAAAAAGAAGTCTGGTTTACAGCCTCCAAAGAAGGCTCCTCGCGGGCACTGTATGCCATGAATCTCTCCGGCAAAGAGCGCCTCGTGCTCCGGGTTCCCGGTGTGCTGACCATTCAGGACATCACGCGCAATGGTCGCGCACTCATGACGGTCGAAAGTGATCACTTCGGCATTCTTGGTTTTCGCGATGGCGACAAGAATGAAAGAGACCTCTCCTGGTTCGACTGGAGCTTGCTCGCGGACGTCTCTCCCGATGGCAAGAACCTCACATTTTTCGAAAGCGGAGAAGGCGTGGGCAGCAATTATTCCGTATTCATGCGCGGCATGGATGGAAGCCCGGCAGTTCGCTTAGGCAGCGGTGAGTTTCCCGCTCTTTCGCCCGATGGCAAATGGGTGGCTGCGCTCAACCATGCTTCGCCGGCACAAATCGAACTACTTCCGACCGGCGCAGGGCAACCGCGGGTAGTCACGAATGATTCGCTCGAGCATACTCGTGTCCGCTGGGCTCCATCTGGACACGCAATTGTTTTTTCTGCATTCGACGCCAACCACGGACCGCGCACTTACTGGATGGATTTGGACAGCGGCAAAACGCGACCCGTCACCCCGGAAGGCACACTCGGATTGCTGGTGTCGCCCGATGGCAAATTCCTTCTGGCTCGGGACTCTGAGAGAAAGTACTGGTTATATCCGCTCGAGGGCGGCAATCCGCAGCCGTTGGATGTCGCGCTGGAGCCGGATGATTACGTCATCGATTGGGAAAAAGATGGCAAGAGTCTGCTGGTAATGAAACCGGGCACTCCAGCAAAAGTAGTGCGCGTATATCGCGGATCGTCGAAAGTCGAGGACGTCAAGACCTTTGCGGCCTCTGATCCGGCGGGCGTGGTAACTATAGCAGGCGTTCGTTTCAGCGCCGATCGCAAATCCTACGCCTATGACTATTTCCGAATTCTGTCGGACCTCTACGTTGTAGATGGGCTGAAATAATCAGGCGTCCCGGTTGATCACGCCTGAGACGCAAAAGCTCCACCACGAATCATCTCGAGCAGTTTGGTGGCGGCCTCGCCGGGTTCTTTCGCTTCGAAACCCGGCTCCAGAACAATGAGTGACGCCGTAGGATCAATCTCCGCCAATGCTTTGGCGGTTGGTGTGCCATGCACAGACTGCAAGTTTGAGCCAAGAATGATGAGCTTTGCTTTGGTTGCTTTCAGAAGAATTTTGGCATCGCTCACGTTGCCGATAGTAACAGCTCGATACCCCGCGCGACATAGGACTTCTCCCAGCAGAGCACGCACGTCGGCAGAATCGTAAACTAACAGAATACTGAGTTGTTTCCCGCCGGACGTCTCGGAAGCATGTGAGCCCAGGTAGGCGGCGACGATCGCCTCGGCTTCGGAATCGTAGGTGCTGAACAGCGAAAGCAGGTTGGTCAATTCGAGTGTTTTTCGCACCTGTTGCGGCACGCCACAGAGCCTGAGATTGCACCCATTGGATCGCGCAGTGGAATTCAGACGTACCATGGCTCCGAGTCCACTGCTATCCATGAACTCCACATGTTCCATCTGAAGGACCGCCTCACGATGCTTGGACCAGATTTTTTCCAGCAAGAACTGCAGTGACTGGGCTTCCGCACCGGCCACGATGCGACCGCTGCACTGCACTACCATTACGTCGCCTACCGGCCGGCTGTCGAGACGGAGTCGCAAAGTTCCTCTCAGGAATGTAAGGCGATCTGCTTCGCCCGAATATGAAGCTTAAGGTCACACAATATAGCCGCATTCTGCTTCGCGGGCAACCTCCGAGCTTCGGGGCTGGTATAGACTCGTCTTATTATGGGTGCCGACGCTACTCTGACGGCAAAACAGCCGTTTGTCCTCTCCACAATCGCGAACGGAATCGCTAAGTTGAGTCTTAATCGTCCCGAGCGATTTAATCCACTATCGAGCGAGATGATCGCTGCCATCCAGGTGGAACTGGATGCAATCGCCAGCAATCCTTCAGTTCGGGTTGTAATCCTTGCCGCTGAGGGGAAGGGATTCTGCGCGGGTCATGACCTCAAGGAGATGCGCGCGCACAACGGCAATAAGAATTGGCAGCGGCAACTCTTCGATGCCTGCAGCCGTATGATGATCACGCTGACCGAGATTCCGCAGCCGGTGATTGCGCGCGT
>Ga0187779_10001366_pt1 | contig 15248 bp, 15 predicted proteins | sample 1015_Q2_SP10_10__FD_132435 | JGI IMG/M metagenome (GOLD analysis project Ga0187779, IMG submission 132435) | Tropical peat soil microbial communities from peatlands in Department of Meta, Colombia - 1015_Q2_SP10_10_MG | ecosystem: Environmental > Terrestrial > Soil > Wetlands > Peat | place... | reverse complement strand
GACGACGGTGATCACCGACGGCGCGGCCTACCTCGACGACGGCTCCGCCGTGAGGGTGCGGCCATGAAGTTGACCGATTTCGCCGTCCGCCACTGGCAGGTCACGGTGGTGGCGTTCGTGATGCTCGCGGCGCTGGGCCTCAAGTCGCTGCTCACGATCCCGCGCGGCGAGGACCCGCCGCTCGCCTTCCCGACCTTCACGGTGATCGCGGTCTACCCGGGCGCGAGCGCGGGCGACCTCGAGCGGCTGGTCGTGAAGCAGGTGGAGGACACGCTGCACGAGCTGGACGACGTGAAGAGCATCAAGAGCCGGATCCGGCCGGGCGTGGCCACGATCCAGGTCGAGTTCGAGCCCGACCAGGACGCCGACGCGAAGTACGACGACGTGGTGCGCGAGATCAACGGGCTGCGGCCCTCGCTGCCCGCCGAGCTGGCGCGGCTCGAGATCCGCAAGGCGAACACGCTCGACGTGAGCATCGTGCAGCTGGCGCTGGTCTCGCCGGTGGCGAGCTACCGGACGCTGGACTCGCTGGGCGAGGAGCTGCAGGACCGGCTGAGCGCGCTGCCGGGCGTGCGGTCCGCCGCGCGCTGGGGCGCGCCCGAGCGACAGGTGGACGTGGCGCTGGACCTCGGCCGGCTGGCGGCGCTGCGGCTGCCGGTGGCGCAGGTGCTGGGCGCGATCGGCGGCGAGAGCGCCGACGTCCCGGGCGGCTCCGCCGACGCGGGCCGCCGCACCTTCAGCGTGCACTCGTGGGGCGGCTACGAGAGCCTCGACCAGGTGCGCAGCACCGTGGTGCGGGGCGGCGCCGGACGGCTGGTGCGCCTGGGCGACGTGGCGACGGTGGACTGGGGCTACGGCGACTCGACCTACCGGGCGCGATTCGACGGCAGGCGCGCGGTGTTCGTCACCGCGACGCAGCGAGGGGGCACCACCGTGCAGGCGGTGCGCAACCGCATCTACGGGTCGCTCGACGCGTTCGAGCGGGGGCTGCCGCGCGGCGTGGTGCTGGCGCGCGGCTTCGACCAGGCCGCGAACGTGTCGCACCGCCTCGAGCGCCTGGGCGAGGACTTCCTGATCGCGCTCGCGCTGGTGCTGCTCACGCTGCTGCCGCTCGGGCCGCGGGCGGCGATCGTGGTGATGGTCTCGATCCCGCTGTCGCTGGCGATCGGCGTGACCGCGCTGCACTGGACCGGCTTCACGCTGAACCAGCTGTCGATCGTGGGCATGGTGATCGCGCTCGGCCTGCTGGTGGACGACTCGATCGTGGTGGTCGAGAACATCACCCGCTTCCGGCGCGAGGGGCACGGGCGCGTCGAGGCGGCGGTCCTGGCGACGCGGCAGATCTGGGTCGCGGTCCTCGGCGCCACGGCCACGCTGGTGTTCGCCTTCGTGCCGATGCTGTTCCTGCCGGGCGGGCCGGGCCGCTACATCCGCTCGCTGCCGATCGCGGTGATCTACGCGATCGGGGCCTCGTTCCTGGTCTCGCTCACGATCATCCCGTGGCTGGCGAGCCGGCTGCTGGCGAAGGTCGAGCCCGGCGGCGGCAACCGGGTGCTGCGGGCGTTCGACCGCGGCATCCACGCCACCTACGCGCCGGTGCTCGACCGGGCGCTGCGGCGGCCGGGGCGCACGATCGCGCTCGCCGCGGCGTTCGTGGCGGCGTGCTTCGCGCTGGTGCCGGTGGTGGGCTTCTCGCTGTTCCCGAAGGCGGAGACGCCGCAGTTCCACGTGGACATCACGGCGCCCGAGGGCGCGAGCATCGCCGCCACCGACTCGGCGGCGCGGTTCGCGGAGCGGGTGGTGGGGCGCGCGCCGGGCGTGCGAGCGGTCTACACCTCGGTGGGGCACGACAACCCGTTCGTGTACTACAACGTCCCCTCGCGCACCGACGACCCGCGGATCGGGCAGCTGTTCGTGCTGCTGGACCGCTACGACCCGCACGCGACGCCGCGGCTGCTGGATTCGCTGCGCGCGCAGCTGGCGGGCTACCCGGGCGCGGTGATCGCGCTCCGGGAGTTCGAGAACGGCCCGCCGATCGACGCGCCGGTCGCGATGCGGATCGAGGGCCCGTCGCTCGATTCGCTGCACGCGCTCGCCGCGCGGGTCGAGGCGGTGCTCGACACCACGCCGGGCACCGAGTACGTCACCAACCCGGTGCGGATCGCGCGCACCGACCTCAGGGTGGCGGTGGACCGCGGCAAGGCGGGCCTCCTGGGCGTGCCGACGGCGGAGATCGACCGCACGGTGCGGCTGGGGCTCGCCGGGCTCGAGAGCGGGACGCTGCGCGAGGGCGCGGGCGACGCCCGGCCGATCGTGGTGCGGCTCGCGGGCGGCGGCGAGCGGCCGGGGCCCGCGGACCTGGGCCGCATCTGGGTCACGTCCACGAGCGGCGCGCTGACGCCGCTGGCGCAGGTGGCCGACGTGCGGTTCGAGCGCGCGGTGGCGGAGATCCAGCGCTACGACCGCGTCCGCAGCGTGACGGTCACGGCGAACGTGCGCACCGGCTTCAACACCGACCGGGTGACGCACGCGGTGCTGGCGGGCCTCGCGGGCGTGCGCGTGCCGCCGGCCTACCGCATCGTGCCGGCCGGCGAGATCGAGAGCCGGCAGGAGAGCTTCGGCGGCATCGGCGGCGCGGTGATCGTCGCGACGTTCGCGATCCTGGCGATCCTGGTGCTCGAGTTCCGCACCTTCCGCTCGACGCTGATCGTGGCGTCGGTGATCCCGCTCGGGATGGCGGGCGGCGTGCTGGCGCTGCTGGTCGCGGGCGACACCCTGTCGTTCACGGCCACGATCGGCTTCGTGGCCCTGATCGGGATCGAGATCAAGACGTCGATCCTGCTGGTGGACCTCACCAACCGGCTGCGGGCGGAGGGGATGGACCTCGAGGCCGCGATCCGGAAGGCGGGCGAGGTGCGGTTCCTGCCGATCGTCCTGACGAGCCTGACGGCGATCGGCGGCCTGCTGCCGATCGCGTTGCAGGGCAGCGGGCTCTATGCGCCGCTGGCGTGGGTGATCATCGGCGGGCTGGTGACGAGCACGCTGCTGGCGCGGATCGTGACGCCGGTGATGTACAAGGTGATCGCGCCGGCCGTGTGAGGCCGTGGCGCGCCGGGAAGCGGGGAGGCGTCCGTCTGGCACGCGGCGCCTCCTCGGGCGATCTTACTCCCCCCTCATGACCGACGTCCTGCAGCAGCGGCTCGATGCCGGCCTCGCCGGCCGTTACGCCCTGGACCGCGAGCTGGGCCAGGGCGGCATGGCGATCGTGTTTCTCGCCCGCGACCTCAGACACGACCGACAGGTCGCGCTCAAGGTGCTGCGGCCGGAGGTCTCCGCCGAGGTGGGGGCCGAGCGGTTCCTGCGCGAGATCAAGCTGGCGGCGGGCCTCACCCATCCGCACATCCTCCCCGTCTACGACTCGGGCGAGTCGGGCGGGCTGCTGTTCTACGTGATGCCGAACATGGAGGGGCGCTCGGTGCGGGAGCGGCTCGAGCGCGAGAAGCAGCTGCCGCTGGAGGAGGCGCTCAAGATCACGCGGGAGGTGGCCTCGGCGCTGGACTACGCGCACCGCCACCAGGTGGTGCACCGGGACATCAAGCCGGAGAACATCCTGCTGCACGAAGGTGCGGCGATGGTGGCGGACTTCGGGATCGGGAAGGCGCTGAGCGCGGGCGGCTCGCTCACGCGGACCGGGGTGGCGGTGGGGACGCCAGCCTACATGAGCCCGGAGCAGGCGGGCGGCGAAGAGGCGGTGGACGGGCGGAGCGATCTGTACAGTCTGGGCTGCGTCCTGTACGAGATGCTGGCCGGCGAGCCGCCCTTCACGGGGCCGACGGCGCAGGCGGTGATCGCAAAGCGGTTCGTGGCGCCGATCCCGAAGGTGCGGGCGACGCGGGACGTGCCGGAGACGGTGGACGAGGCGGTGACGAGGGCACTTTCCCGCACGCCGGTGGACCGCTTCCCGACCGCGGCCGAATTCGCCGCGGCGCTCCAGGTGATGGAGCGTGACCCGGGCGCGACCGCGCAGCGCACTCCCCCGGAGAGCCGGAAGAGCGCGGCGGGGCAGAAGTCCATCGCCGTGTTGCCGCTCACCAACATGAGCGCCGATCCCGAGAACGAGTACTTCAGCGACGGCATGACCGAGGAGATCATCAATGCCCTCTCCAAGGTGCCGGGCATGCAGGTGGCGTCCCGGACGTCGTCCTTCGCCTTCAAGGGCAAGGAGGCGGACGTGCGCCAGATCGGGGAGAAGCTCGGCGTGGCGTCCGTCCTCGAGGGAAGCGTCCGGAAGGTCGGGAACCGGATCCGCATCACCGCGCAACTCGTGAGCGTGGAAAACGGGTACCAGCTCTGGTCCGAGACCTACGACCGGCAGCTGGAGGACGTGTTCGCCGTGCAGGACGAGATCTCACGCGCCATCGTCGAGGCGCTCAAGGTCCGGCTGGGCGGCGAAGCCGGCCAGCTGGTGGTGCCGACCAAGAACCTCGAGGCGTACAACCTCTACCTCAAGGGGCGCTTCTTCTTCAACAAGTTCACGGAGCCGGGGCTGCGGAAGGGGCTCGACTTCTTCCAGCACGCCCTGCTGCAGGATCCCGGATACGCGCGTGCCTACGCCGGCATCGCGGACTGCTGGTGCAACCTCGCGGACGACTGGGTCGTACCGGACGACGCCTACCCCCGGGCCAAGGCTGCGGCGGCGCGCGCGCTGCAGCACGATCCGGAGCTGGCCGAAGCGATCACCTCCATCGGCAAGGTGCTGTGCTGGTACGAGTGGGATTTCGCGGGTGCGGAGCAGCAGCTGCGCCGGGCGGTCCAGCTCAACCCCAACTACGCCGAGGCGCATTTCGTGTTCGGCAGCAACCTGCCGTCGGTCGGCCTGCTCGGCGAGGCGATCGAGGAGATGCGGAAGGCGCTCACGCTCGATCCCCTGTCGGCGCACTTCAGTCGCTGGCTGGGGCGTTTCCTGCTCTACGCCCGGGACTACGCGGGCGCCATCGCTCAGAGCCAGAAGACGCTGGAGCTGGACGACGCGTACTTCCAGGCGTACCTGGATATCGGCTCGGCGCACCTGGCACAGGGCGACGCGGAGACGGCGCTGAAGTGGTTCCGGCGTGGCCAGGCGCTGGAGGCCAGCGTCCGGTCGTACGACGCATTCATCGTCCGGGCCCTGGCCCCACTGGGGCGGCGCGACGAGGCCGAGGAGATCCTGAACCGCCTGGAGGACGAGTCCCGGCGCCAGTACGTGCGAGCGGAGATCCTCGCCATGGGCTACGCGGCGCTCGGCGATCGCAACCGCGCGTTCGCCGGGCTGGAGCGCGCTTTCCAGGCCCGCTCCGCCGGGCTGGTCTACCTGCACATCGACCAGGGCTACGAGCCGCTGCGCGGCGACCCGCGCTTCGCCGACCTGGTGCGGCGGATCGGGCTCAGGTAGGCGAACGGCCTACCTTCGCAGGCTCAGCGCGCCGAAGACGATCACGGCCGTCGCCGCCCGGCGGCTCATCCCCACCTAGCCGATCGGCCGATGGTCGCCGCGCCCCTTCGGCGCGATGGTTCGCCGCAGGCCGTCGAACCATCCACCGAAGGGGAACGCCGCATGTCCGCAGACACGAACGCCCTCGCCGCGCTGTCCGACCAGCTGGCCGACGCCGTGGCGCAGGCCGGCGCCGCCACCGTCGCGGTGCACGGCCGCCCGCGCCTCGCCTCCACCGGCGTGCACTGGCGCGACGGGATCGTGATGACCACCGAGGGCACCATCCGCCGCGAGGACGGTATCACCGTGACCCTGCCCGGCGGCGACACCGTGCCCGCGACGCTCGCGGGCCGCGACCGCGGCACCGACCTCGCCGTGCTGCGCATCCCGGCCGGCCGCCTGCCGGTCGCGACGAAGGGCGACCCCGCGGCGCTGAAGCCGGGACACCTGGTGCTCGCGCTGGCGCGGCTCGACGAGCTGGGCGCGCGCGCCGCGTTCGGCGCCGTGAGCGCGGTGGGCGGCCGGTGGCGCTGCTGGAAGGGCGGCGAGATCGACCGGCTGGTCCAGTCCGATCTCGTGATCTACCCGGGCTTCGGCGGCGGGCCGCTGGTGGACGCGGCCGGACGGATCCACGGCCTCAACTCCGGCGGGCTCAGCCGCTCGCTGGCGACCACGATCCCGGCCGGCACCGTGGACCGCGTGCTGGACCAGCTGGTCGAGCGCGGCTACGTGTCGCGCGGCTGGATCGGCGCGGCGATGCAGCCGGTGCGCTTCAACCCGGCGGCGCGGCAGCGGCTCGGCCTCGCGTCCGAGGGCGGGCTGGTGATCGTCGCCGTGGAGCCGGACGCGCCGGCCGCGGCGGCGGGCCTCCTGGTGGGAGACGTGATCGTGAGCGTGAACGGCAGCCCGGTGGACGACCCGGCGCAGGTGGTGGAGGCGCTCGCGGGCGACGCGGTCGGCAAGTCGCTGCGGCTCGACCTGGTGCGCGGCGGCCAGCGCGCGAACGCCGACGTGCTGGTCGGCGAGCGGCCGCGGGAGCGCCGGTGATCTCGCTCGCCGCCGCGGCGGAGCGGCTGCGCGCCAGCGTGGTCGTGGTGCGCGCCGGGGCGGACGGGCGCGCCGGCGGCGGCGCCGGCATCGCGTGGCGCGCGGGCGGCGTCGTCGTCACCAGCGCCCACGTGGTGGACGCGCGCGACGTCACCGTCGTGCTGCCGGACGGCGGCGCGGTGCCCGGCGAGGTGGTGCGGCGCGATCCGCGCCGCGACCTCGCCCTCGTGCTCGCGCCGCGGGCGGCGCTCCCGCCGGTGCGGCACGCCGACCCCGCCCGGCTGAGGCCGGGCTCGCTCCTGTTCGCCGTGGGCCACCCGCTCGGCGTGGTGGACGCGGTCACGACCGGCGTGCTCCAGGCCACGGGGCCGCTGCCGCCCGGCCTCGGCGTGCCGGGGATGCCCGGCGACCTGGCCTGGCTGCAGGCCGACCTGCGCCTCGCGCCCGGCAACTCGGGCGGGCCGGTCGCGGACGCCGAAGGGCGCGTCGTCGGCGTGTCGGCGATGGTGGTCGCGGGGCTCGGCCTCGCGGTGCCTGCACCCGACGTCGAGGCGTTCGTGGCGGGTGAGGCCCTGCCGCGCTCCGCCTCCGGGCGCACGCCGCGCCGGGGCCGGCGCCCGGCATACATCTAGAGGAGCCCGACGGCGAGCGACGTGAAGCTGCGGGTGCACATCGACGTGGTGGACGACGCCCTCCGGCGCCGCCTCGCGGCCGCGCTGCGCTCCGACGCCGGCGTGGTGGTGGTGGCCGACGCCGAGGACGCCGACCTCGTGGTGGCCGAGCGCGCGGTGGCCACCGCGGCCCCAGCCCTCGCCCCCGCCGTCGAGGGGGCGAGCCTCACCGCCCGCGAGCTGGCGGTGCTGCGGCTCGTGTCCGAGGGCCTGGGCAACAAGGAGATCGCGGCGCGGCTCGGCATCTCCGCCCACACCGTGAAGTTCCACGTTGCGTCGGTGCTCGCGAAGCTCGGCGCGCATTCCCGCACCGAGGCCGTCTCCACCGGCCTCAGGACCGGCCTGCTCCCGCTGTAGGGTTTCCCGGCCCGGACGTGACGCGGGTCACGCGGCCGCCATGGCCGCGGGGCCGCCCTGTCCGCGCCGCCCGCTTGGCGCTAAGTTCGTCGCGCGCTCTTGCAGTCGCGGTACCCCCACCGCCTGCGCCCCGCGCAGTCCCGGGACGCCGGCCATTCGGTGGGGCACCAGCACCTACAGTCGTTCGCCGTCGCGCGGGCCGCGCGGCCGGGCTCCTCCGGCCGCGGGACTCTCCGCCGGCGACCGCGGACGGGGATGTCGTGCGGGTCCTCCACGTGCTCTCGCCGGTCGAGGCGGCCGGGGGCGGCGCCCCGTGACCGACGGCGGCTGGACGCGCCTGCGGCACCGGGTCAAGCACCGGGTGCAGACGGCGTGGGCGCGGGCGCTCACCTCGACGCTCGACCGCCGCGCGCGGTCCGTCGCGGACCTGGACGGGCTCGTGCCACGCACGATCGTCGTCTCGCGCACCGACCGGATCGGCGACCTGCTCGTCGCTTCCCCGCTCCTCCACGCGCTGCACTGCCGCTGGCCGCGGGCGCGCCTTGTGGTGATCGCGGGCCCGAAGAACCACGCCGTGCTCGACGGCCTGCCGTTCGCCGAGCGCGGGCCCGTGTTCCGGCGCGACCCGCTGAGCTGGACGCAGCTGGCCTGGTGGCTCGGCCGCCAGGACGCCGACCTGTGCGTGAGCCTCGGCGCCGAGTCCATGGCCGGGGTGTGGATCGCGGCGTGCAGCGGCGCCCCGGTGCGCATGGTCACCCACGCGACCAAGACCCGGCCGGCCTACAACCTGGTCCTCGGTGCCGACGACGCGCACCAGACCACGCGCTACTGCCGCGCGGCGGCCATCCTCGGCTGCCCGGCCGACGAGGTCCGGCCGGTGTTCTTCGTCTCGCCCGACGCGGAGCGGAAGGCCGCCGAGCTCCTGCCGTCGCTGCTCCCGCCCTCGGGCGGACCGCTGGTGGGAGTCCAGATCCCGCACCGCGGCACGCGGCACCACGCGGCGCGGGCGTGGCCGGCCGACCGCGTGCGCGCGCTGGTGGGCCAGCTGGCGGCCGACGGATGCCGGGTGGTGCTGTGCGGCACGGGCGCGGAGCGGCGCGAGGCCGAGCAGGTGCGCGCGCTGGTCCCCGAAGCCGTGGTCTCGCCCCCGGTGTCGCTCGCGATCTTCGCCGCGCTCCAGCGCCGCTTCGACCTGTTCATCTCCCAGTTCACCGGGACGCTGCACCTCGCCGACGGGCTCGGCGTGCCCACGCTGAGCTTCGGCGTGCCGGAGCAGCGGGAGAGCTGGGCGATCCTGGGGCCGCGGCACCGGTTCGTCGAAGGGCCGCGGGTGGCGGACATCCCGGTCGAGCGGCTGGTCGAGGCGACCCGCTCGCTGCTCGGCCGCGGGACGAACTAGCGTCCTTGCGAGGACCTCCGCCTGGAAGCCGCCGGCGGCGCGGCGGGTGCCGCGGCGCCCGCGGCGGCCGGCGCGCACTTCACGAGCGGCGGCGCCGCGAGGCGCTTCGAGGCGAGGGCCGTCGTGGCGAGCTGGACGTAGCCGGGAGCCACGCCGGGCACGGGCGGCGTGGCGATCAGCAGCTCGGTCGAATCCGGCCGCCACACCAGCACGGCCCAGTGGCCCTCGCTGGAGCCGGAGCAGGCGGTGTCGGCGCGCGCGCCGAGCCAGCGCTCCAGCGCCGCCGCCGTCCGCCGGAACTCGCTGTCCGTCGCCACGGTGAGGACGACGGCCTCGAGCCCCGCCTGCGGCGGGGGCGGCGCGCCGAGGATCGAGGTGATGGCCCCCTCGAAGGCGAGCGACATCTGGGTGCTGCCCAGCCACGGGTTGTCGAGCGTGGTGTCGAAGGTGCGAGTCGCCTTGAGGGAGAAGCCCGGCAGCTTCTGCTTCACCGTGGCGGCGTTGTCGCCGAAGCGGAGGCCGGGCGTCAGGCTGTCGAGCGCGGCCGCGAGCCGCGTCGGGCGCGGGCGGCCCCCGTGGCAGGCGGCGGCGAGCAGGCAGGCGGCGACGGCGGCGGCGATGCGTCTCATGGTCGCTCGGAGTGGGGGGCGAGGGCGCGCACACCTATTATCTCCGGCGCCGCCGCCCGCACAAGCCGGGCGACTCTTGACGGCCGCACGGCGGGGCGTACAATCCCGCGCAGGTACCGGAACGGCGCTCGTTCAGGCCTCTAACCAACACGGAGGGAAACGTATGTCTCCGAGGAGAGTGCTTCCCGCGGTGCTGGTGTTGCTGGTCGGCGTGGCGGGCTCGGCGAAGTCGCGGCTCCCGGACCAGCGCGACTTCTGGGCCCTGAACAACACCGGCAAGGAAGTCCGCGAGTTCTACGTGTCGCCGCACGACAACACCCAGTGGGGGAGCGACGTGCTCGGCCGGAACACGCTGCCCAACGGGATGGGCACGATCATCACCTTCAGCGGGAAGGTGCAGACCGGCTGCGTCATGGACTTCAAGCTGGTCTTCACCGACGACACCAACGACACCTACACGAACGGCCGGAACGTCTGCAACCTGGAAGCGATCGTCTTCACGTCGGGAGAATCGTACGGGCTGACAAGACCGTAACGGGAGAAGAGTGCGGGCGGGGTGTAGGGTCTAGGGTGTAGGGTGTAAGGGTGTAGGGCGGGGGTGGCGGTGGTGGGGAGGACAACCCACCACCGGCCACCCACCGATCGTTTCCATCACGGCGCGAGCACCGCCATCACCAGCTGCGCCGTCTCCCGCGTCGCCCCCTCGTAGTAGAACACGTAGACCTTGTGCGTCCGCTCGTCCACCGCGCACGTCCGCGCGCCGCCGCCCGTCGGCACCTTCCCCACCACCGTGTACGCGTCGGGCGCGTCCTCGTGCACGACGGTCATCGTGCTGTCCACGCGGTTGGGGTTGAAGGCCAGCCGGGTCGTGGGGTCGAAGCAGTTCTGGTCGGCGCGGCTCGGCACGCGGATGCGGGTCACGACGTTCCCGTTGTCCGCGTTCAGCACCACCAGCTGGGTGTCGCACGCCATGAACAGGCGCCGCGACGTGGTGTCCATCGAGAGGCCCTGGGCCCGGCCGCAGCCCGCGACCTTGTACGTGGCCTCGGTGGCGAGCGAGCCCGCATCCACGCGGGTCACGAAGCCGGAGTCCTCGACGTTGAGGAACAGCTTGCCCCGGCCGTCGGCGACGCCAGACTCGAGCCCGTCGCCGATCGTGCCCCTGGTGATCAGCGCGCCGGTCCGCATGTCCACCACCCACGCGTCCTTCCCTTCCCAGGTGAAGGCACGGTGGGTGAACGGGTCGTAGCGGATCCCGTCGCCGCGCGCCTCGACGTGCCCGGTGACGGCGAGCGTCGTGAGGTCGAAGACGACGCCGTTCCGCACGAAGCCGCGGTTCAGGTCGTGGGCGATGGCGTAGCCGCCGCCCCCGCCCTGCACCGTGCCGATCGCGCTGTCGGCGTCCACGTCGATGACCTTGTCGCCGAGGCCGTACAGCCGCCGGCCGGCGGGATCGACGATGATGTAGTCGGCCCGCATGTGGCCGAGGACGGTCCGCTTGACCACGTGGTACTGCGGGTTCTGGCCGGCGAGCGCCGACGCGGCGAGGGCCGCGAGGGCGATGGACGCGAAGGCCGTGAGGGGTGCGCGCATGGGTTCTCCCGGAGGTATTGGGCCGGGCCGAACATACCGGCCGAAGCTGTCAGCAGGATGACAGGGGGAGCGGTCGACCCGGTCGCTAGTGGCGGCAGCCCGTGGAGTCGGCGCCGGGCGCGCGTCGCGCGCCGTGGCGCGTCGCGTCAGCGCGCCTCGCCATGGATCCGGGTGAACAGCGGGCCGAGGGCGATCGTGAGCGGCGCGGCCGCGCCGGCCGGGCGCCAGTCGATCGTGTCCGCCAGCACGTCGGGCCGCTCGTCGCCGGGCCGCCAGCGCTCGATCAGCCGCGCGTCCGAGTCCACGATCCAGTACTCCGGCACGCCCGCCCGCTGGTAGCGCCGCCGCTTGGTGGTGCGGTCCGCGCGGGCCGTCCCGGGCGAGAGCACCTCGACGACGAGGAGGAGCGGCGCGCCGACGTTCCACGCCCCCGCCGGCCGGCCCTCGACCAGCCCCTGCACGAACACGTCCGGCTGCACCATCCCGTGCGGATCCAGCTCGATGTCGGCGGGCGAGAACAGCACGTCCCCGAGGTCCGTGTCCTTCAGGAAGGCGACGAGCAGCACCGTCACCTCGCGCACCGCCCGCTGGTGCGTCCACGTCGGCGCGGGCGTCACCAGCAGCTCCCCGTCGACGACCTCGTACCGGTTGCCGTCGTCGGGGAGGGCCCGCACCATCGCGGCGGTCCACACGGTCGCGCTCTGCGGCATGCCCATAAGCTCGGCTCGGCGCACGAGGGTTGGCAAGGTTCGCGCACCCCCGAACATCGTCACCGCCGCGGATGCCCGGTCATCGGAATGGCGCGGACCGGGACCGGATCCGCGCACCAGCGGCGGATCGCGTCGTGCGCCTCGCCCAGCCGGCCGTACGGGCCGACGTGCGTGACCGTGGCCGCCCTTCCCCGCCCGCTTGACACGCCCGCCGCGCGTGGGCCGATTCCGGCGATGGCCGGCCGCGTCCGCATCGGCACGCAGGGATGGCGCTACGACGCCTGGGTGGGCCCGTTCTACCCGCCGGGGACGCGGGCCGACGACTTCCTCGGGCTCTACGCCCGCGCGTTCGACACCGTGGAGGTGGACTCCACCTTCTACGCCGTGCCCGAGCCGCGCACCGTGCAGGGCTGGGCCAGGCGCACCCCGGCGGGATTCACGTTCGCCCTGAAGCTGCCGCAGGAGATCACCCACGTGCGGCGCCTGCGCCGCTCGGAGGACGTCGCCGGTCAGTTCTTCGACGTCGCGCGCGAGCTGGGGCCCAAGCTCGGCCCGATCCTCGTGCAGCTCGGGCCGGACTTCGGGCCGTCGGAGCTGCCAGCGCTCGAGGCGTTCCTCGCCGCCGCGCCGCCCGACCTCCGGCTCGCGGTGGAGTTCCGCCAGGAAGGATGGATCATCGATCGGGTGGTGGACGTCCTGCGCGCGCACCGCGCCGCGCTCGCGCTGACCGACGGGCCGTGGGTGCCGCGAGAGACGATGCTCGCGCTCGCCGCGCGGCCGACCGCGGACTTCGCCTACCTGCGCTGGATGGGAGCGGACCGGTCCATCGAGGACTACTCGAGGGTCCAGCTCGACCGCACCCGCGAGCTGGAAGGGTGGTCGGTCGCGATCCTCGACATGCTGCAGCGGGTCACGGAGGTCCACGGCTACGTGAACAACCACTTCGCCGGGCACTCGCCCCAGTCGGCCCGGGAGCTGCAGCGCCTGCTCGGCCAGCGGCCGGTCGCGCCGGACCGGCTGGCCGACCAGACGGAGCTGTTCTAGCGGCCTGCGCCGGCCTCCCCGCGCCGCACGCCGCCCCGGCCGCGGCATAGGTGAATCGGCGTCGGCCAAGGTAAGTTGTGGCGGCACCCTTCCACGAGACGGCGCGCGATGAAGCTCAGGACGCTGGTGGCGTTCGCCACCATCTACCTGGTGTGGGGCACCACGTTCTACGCCATCCGGATCGGCGTGCACGACGTGCCGCCGTTCCTGCTGGCGGGCCTGCGCTTCGTGCTCGCGGGCCTCGCGCTCGGCGGCTGGACGCTGGCGCGCGGTGAGCGCCTCCCGACCGGCCGCGAGTGGCGGTCCGCGTTCGCCGTCGCGTTCCCGTTCTTCGTCGTCAACTACGGGCTCGTGTTCTGGGCCGAGCGGCGGATTCCCTCGGGCGTCACGGCGGTGATGATGGCGACGATCGCCGTCTTCATGGCGCTCTCCGAGGTCGTCTTCCTCGGCACGCAGCGGCTCACGCCGCGCCTCGTCGCGGCGCTCGCGATCGGCATCGCCGGCGTGGCGGTGCTGGTGAGCCGGACGCTGAACCTGGGCGGCGCGCCGGTGGACGCCGTGGGCGCGGGCGCGCTGATCGTCGCGGCGATGGGCTGGTCGGTGGCGTCCGCGCTGACGCGCAAGCTGCCGCTGCCCCCGTCGAAGGTCGTGAGCAGCGGCGCGCAGATGCTCGCCGGCGGCGTGATGCTCACGCTCGCCGCGGCCGCGCTGGGCGAATTTCGCGGCTTCGATCCCGCGGCGGTGCCGGCCGGGGCGTGGCTCGCCCTGCTCTACCTCGTCGTCGCCGGGTCCATCGTGGCGTTCACCGCGTACACCTGGCTCATCCACCACGAGTCGCCCACGCGCGTCGGCACCTACGCATACGTGAACCCGGTGGTGGCGGTGCTCGTGGGCTGGCTGCTCGGCGGCGAGGGGCTCGGCGCGCGGACGCTGCTGGGGAGCCTGCTCGTGCTGGTGAGCGTGGTCGTGATCACGACGATGCCGGCGAGGCAGCCGGCGGCGGCCAAGGCGCTGGACGAAGCCGCGTGACCTGCGGCGGCGCCGGGCGCGCGCAACCTTCCGGCCGGCCGGCGGCGTCTACCGTCGTCCCATTCCTCGAGAGACGACGCATGATCCTGCGCCACCTCTACCAGCCCGACACGGTGATCCGCGCGCTGGCGCGGCTGGTGGACGCCGTGCGCCGGCACGCGCGCGTGAGCGCGTCCTGATGGCGGAGACTCCGCCGGCCTTCGACCCGCAGCCCCGCCTCGTCGGGCCGACGCTCGAGCTGCGGCCCATCGCCGAGGCCGACTACGACGCGGTGTACGCCGCGGCGAGCGATCCGCTGATCTGGGAGCAGCACCCCGAACCGCTGCGCTGGCGCGAGGACCGGTTCCGCGAGTGGTGGCGCGGCGCGATGGAGGGGAAGGCGCTGGTGGTGATCGACCGCGCTCGCGGCCGGATCGTCGGGTCCACGCGCTACCTCGCGTACACGGGCGAGGAGGTGGAGATCGGCTGGACGTTCTTGGCGCGCTCGCACTGGGGCGGGCGGGCGAACGGCGAGATGAAGCGGCTGATGCTCGAGCACGCGTTCCGGCACGTGCCGCGCGTGGTGTTCCTGGTGGGGCCCGACAACGTCCGCTCCCAGCGGGCGGTGGAGAAGATCGGCGGCGTCCGCGCGGGCATGCGGAGGAACGCGGTGGGCCGGGACTCGGTGCTGTTCGAGCTGACGGCCGAGCGGTACGCCGCGCGAAAGCCGGCGCCGCCGCCCGGCTAGGGGCTACTTCCTCAGCAGCACCACGATGGTGAGCATCAAGCTGGCGGTGGCGACGAAGTTGCCGGTCCAGAAGAGGAACATCCACTTGACCAGGCCGGCGCGCATGTTGCCGAGGTCGGTCCGCAGCTCAGCCACGCGCTGCTCCAGCTTCGCGTCGAGCTCAGCCACGCGCCGCTCCAGCTTGGCGTCGAGCTCAGCCACGCGCCGCTCCAGCTTGGCATCGAGCTGGGCCACGCGCTGCTCCAGCTTCGCGTCGAAGCGGGAGAAGTGCACCTCGAACAGCTCGCGGAACTCGGACCGGTACGCGTCGTCCACGCGATTGAACCACTCCACCAGCTCGTTCGCGATCTCGTCGCCGAAGGTCTCGTAGAACCGGCGCGACAACTTCGCGGTCACCGGCATGCTTCTACCCCGCGGTTGGGTCCGGCGACAGGGTAACCATACCCTCGGCTCGGCCGAGTGCGAAAGGAGTGCGGCAGGGGGCGGAAGCCCGCGCCCGGCCCACCCCTTGCCCGGGATCGCCCTCCGGGCGTTTCGTTCGGCATGACGCTTCGCGAGATCGCGCCGGTTCT
>Ga0187779_10001365_pt1 | contig 15249 bp, 16 predicted proteins | sample 1015_Q2_SP10_10__FD_132435 | JGI IMG/M metagenome (GOLD analysis project Ga0187779, IMG submission 132435) | Tropical peat soil microbial communities from peatlands in Department of Meta, Colombia - 1015_Q2_SP10_10_MG | ecosystem: Environmental > Terrestrial > Soil > Wetlands > Peat | place... | reverse complement strand
TCCAGCCGCCAGTCCCGACGCCGGACACCTCGATGATGTCTCCCATTTTAAGGGAAGTCGAAAGAGGCAATATGATCGTGACCTGTGAAGTGCTGTCTGCCAGGTATCCGGTATTAGGAACGGCCTGCACCGGAGTGGTCGTGACATCGATCCATTTGATCCCGTCGCTGCTGCAAACATAGGTGGTCGAAGTCACCTCACCCGGCTGGAGTATGCCGTCGTTGGCAATGCCGCCGTTATTGCCGTTATCCAGTCCCGTGCTTACCTTCAATCCTCCGAACTCACAGTTGCTTCCGGACGGCTCGGAAACGATTGAAACGAGCGAATTAAATCCATTCCCTCCGTTTCCTCCATTCCCGCCGTTCCCGCTGTTCGCGCCGTTACAAATGTAATCGCTGGAGGTTATTTCTGAAGGATCGAGGACACCGTTGTTGTTCGTATCGAGTCCCACATTCATCTTGTAACCGCCATTGGGGCAGTTCGTGCCTGAGGGCTCGCTCACTACGGATACCAGCGCTGACAGGCCGTTGGTGCCGTTACAGATGTAATTGCTCGATGTTATCTCTGAAGGATCGAGGATTCCGTTGTTGTTCGTGTCGAGTCCCACATTCAGCTTGTAGCCGCCATTGGTGCAGTTCGCGCCCGGGGGTTCGTTTACTACGGATACAAGTGCTGTCAGTCCATTGGTGCCGTTCGTACCATTGGTACCATTGGTACCATTGGTGCCGTTTGAGCCCGAATGACCGCTACAGGCCATAAGCAGAACCGCAGAAGTAAGAATCAGAATCATGATACCGATAATGCGTTTCATAACGACCCCCATTGGTTGAGTCGCCGTATTTGTCCAAGTTCAAGCGACTGATTTCAAAAATTACTTTTTATTTTCAATATGTTATAATATGCAAAGCGAAGGCTATTGAGATTTCCCCGAACTGTCCCAGTGCACATTATAAATATGCGATTATAAAGCTGTTTTTAGCGTATATTTCCTCTTGTTATAGACTGTTGACCAATAAAAAAGCCGAGCGCACGCAAGGTAATATCCTTCGGCAGCCCGGCTATCTTGTCTTCCAAGACCCTTTGCTTTCCGTCCCCTCCTCACGAAGGGTTTGGCTTTTCGGTATTACCTATATTATAATAGCTAATACTTAAGTTGTCAATTTCTAAAATTTGACGCGTCGTCATTCTATTGAATTTGCAGGTAAAATTTGCTCGTTATCAGGATAATTTGGAACGCATATCGTCAGGGATTCAGAAGGGTGTACTGCGAGGATATATGTCTTTTCCGTAAAGATGGAGGAGGTTTTGAAGAGCGACGCCAGCAATTTTGAATTAAATCATTTATTTTTTTCCATGAACATTTTTGAACACCGCCGCATCAACAATCAAGCGATGAAACGGTTCTGAGCTCTTGGAGCTATCGCTTCGCTGAAGGAATTAAAATACAAAAGGGGGCTTGGAATCACCAAGCCCCTTTAAGACTATACCTTATTTTCGTCTTACCTAAGCGTCTTTCATCATCCCTTTGACTTCTTTCTCCGTAATGTTCATCTTGTGCGCTTTTTTCGCATGCTGAGTTGCGATCTCAACGATTTCCTTTTCATCATGGCTTCGAATCATGAAGCCGCATTTTGGTTCGCACTCAATTTTTTTAAGCTTTTCTGCCACGGGTACCGCCTCCTTTCCATGATTTAATTGAATGAAAGTGTCTCCCCTGCGCCCCGAAACTCCTACTCACTTATGTGAGATATTGACAAGATTGCTGACCTCGTATATATGTCTCGCAGGTTTCTCGGAAAAGTGGACACCAAGCTTCGCTACCCAGTCTCTGTAATAACCGCTGGTTTCGCTTGCTTCTATGTCTCCCTTTGTTTCCCACAATCCTATGGAAGTCCCCTTGCCTGTGTCGGGATCCGTCAATAACAGCCCGCCCTTAAATCCCTTATGCTTTCTTGCACCGGGAACGACAAAATCCTGGAACAGACGGATCACCTCATCTCGCTCGCCTGGCCTGATTGTGAAAGTAACAACTTTTGCATACATAATTGCAATTCCTTCTTTCGCCAACGAATCACGTTAAATCTTAACCGGACAAATCATTATTGGGACTATTTCTATCTTGATTTGAGTGTAGCATCGAATATTTATGATGTCAAGAAAACGATGGCACGTAGAGGGGGAAGGAAAGAGCTTTCAACGCTCCCAGTCGAAGTACGAATATGACTCAATTACATTTACAAACGACTTTACAAGGGTGGAATTATTATCGCTGCGCCAGACAACTGCAAGTTTTACCTCCGGAGGTGATCCTGACAAGGGTATATACTGCACTCCCGGCCGTCTGATATTTTTTATGAAATCGGGGAGAAGGCAGGCTCCCATTCCGGAGGCTACGAGACCTAATACAGTTTGCACCTGACCTGCTTCCTGCTCTATTCTCGGGCTGAACCCGGCAGAGTGACACAGGCTGATAAAGGCGTCACGAACAACGGGCTCCGAGGAGCGTGTGTTTGCGATGAAAGGCTCCTCCGCAAGCTGCTTGATATGCACCGATCTTCGGCTAGAAAGGGGGTGATCGTTATGCAATACCGCCAGCAGAGGCGCCATCGTGAGCGTTTTACATACAAGCCTCGAGTCGTGAGCGTCCGTATAGAGGAATCCGACATCAATCTTCTTCGCATGAAGCGACATTAACTGTTCCGCGGTATTCATCTCATGCAGCGACAACTCCACCTCGGGGAAGCGTTCTCGGAATAATCGCAAGCCATCGGGCAAGAATGTATGGATCACTGAGCCCACAAACCCGATGACCAGATGTCCAGCCTTTCCGCCGTGAATCCGTTTGGCTGTTGTAGCGGCCTGTTCAACGTGGAGAAGGACCTGCTTGGCCTCTTTAAGGAAATGGCTGCCGGCAGCGGTCACCTGTATGTTCCGCTTGGATCTGTCAAAAAGCTTTATCCCAAGTTCCTCTTCCAGATCCTTGATCTGCTGACTCAAGGGCGGTTGCGCGATGTTAAGCTTTTTGGCGGCCCTCCCAAAATGGAGTTCCTCGGCCACTGCAACAAAGTATTTGAGATGTCGTAGTTCCATATTTAAAAAGTATTGGAACAATACTATCAATATATTGGACATATGTCAAGTCAGTGACTACCATAAATATTAGAGCGTCACCTGATGGAATGAACATACTGCATGCGTTTCACCAATCACTTGCGGAGGAGGTAATAATGAGAACGATACCTGGCTGGCAGATTTGGGGAGACCGAGTAAGCTACGCATATGATCAAGCGCGGGACCATAAGCAAAAGGACGAAGGCGGAGCATACCTTCCCTGCAGTCGTTCATTCTGTGTAAAGTGCAATAAAGGTTGCCCAAAGTGCGCGAACTGATGTAACAGAAAATGGGAAGCACCACGTGGCATAGATAGGGTTTTTACTGTGATTAAATTTCTACTGGTGCCACTATAGAAAATGAAAAAGGGTTAGCATTTCATGCTAACCCTTTTTTGCGCCCGACCGCATCAATGTTCACATTGAATTGGTCATCTCAGGGCTCAAGTCCTTCATAGCCTGACTACTTTAAAATTTTTCGCCCCTGGATGACCCGGACTAAGATAACGACAATTGCGATCACAAGCAACACGTGGATAAATCCGCCCATAGTATAATTGCTCACAAAACCCAGCAACCACAGAATTATCAGTACCACAGCGATTGTCCACAGCATATGAGCCTCCTTTGCCCTCGTGTTTGGGATTCTTGCAGAACACCGTATGCAGAACGAATCGAGTTGGACTAAGCTGTTACCACGATGCTTTTATAATTAACTATACAGGAAATCGGGCTCTTATGCAATATGACATCATGACATCGTCACTTTGTCCCTCTTGGAGCGAATAACGAATCATTAATTGGAGGGTTAACCATGTATCGGGTGATGATAATTACGCTGATTTTGTACCCATCAGCGTAATTGTCAATCCTGAATGGGAAAAGGATCCCGTTAACGCTTCTGAAATCGCTGTACTCGGAACTCAAGCTCGTCGACTGAGTTCCCATGACAAAAGTGCCACTGCTTTTAACGATGCGGTAATTCTCCACGCTCACGGACACTTCCATAACGTTGTTAGCGCGATCTGTGCACCTGAAAACGCGCACGTCTTCGCCGTTCAGCCTATCCTTGCGTATCTCGGATACTGTATAGCTTTTGTCGAGAAACCCGTACGGCAGGTTCAACTCGTTGTACTGGTATACCATGGCGAGATAGCGAGGGCCGGAGACTTCTTCGAGCTGGTCTTTAGTGCCCCGGTAACCCTTCGGACCATTCAAAATCCTTCTTTCAGTCGAGCGCTTATAGATAATATCAACGAAGAGCTTGCCATCCCTTTTTAGTGCACGCCTATATACCCCTTCGTCCCCCCGCACCAGCGCCGTTATCAGTCCCTCAGCCGCTATCGACATGACCTTCGCCAGACGCTCTCTGCCTCCGTAGGCTTCAATTATCTTTTCCGTGACCGTGCCGTAGTTCGGCTCATGCGTACATGATGCAAAAGGCACGATGATCGATATGAGTATGAAGAAATATTCTACCGCAGTTCGCGCCGATCTCATACGCAACTGCTTTTTTATGGTGATGTTTTTCATTTGAACGCCTCAGTGTTCATCATCGTGAATGCGAATATTCGGCGTGACACACATCTTCTGCCTTTTTTGGTTCAACTCTTTCCCCTTCGGGTTTTCGACCCGAAGGGTTCGATCGATATCTCGGAAACCGTATAGCTGACTCACATGGTTTTGCCTGCCGGTCTCGGCTCAGAACTGATCATCTTGTCATCACTGAGACGCTGTACCAGGTCTTTCGCCACTGTCTTCATCTTCTTTTCCCGTACGCCTCCCCCACTGGCAGCATTTATTTGCGCTCTCCATACGATTCTGTTTTTTACGAAGTCATAGAGACTGATCTCGTAATATATTTGCATCACACCGCCTCCTGCTGTGGCTCCGGCATTTGCAACTATCGTAAGCACCCCATCTGGCTTATAGTCAGCGATCTCATCCTTATAAATGTCCTCATTGGGGGAGAGATGATCGATTTCTCGCAGTTCGATATCGACTCCTTTTAAAGAAAACTCTTTCTTAAGCGCAGCCAGCAAATAGGGCGTATCTGATGAATCAATTTTATCAAGTTGAGCATGATTAAGAACGATGAACATACTATGAACAGGATTTGAAAAAGTGGGATCCTTAACCGATTCAATAGATACCGAAGCACATCCGGAGAAAAACAGTGTAAAACAGACCAGCGTCAATGCGCTGGAAATCCAGACTAGGCTTCTCTTGGCATGTCTCTCCAAGGTTTGCCTCCTTACATCATTTCCCGGATCCTTCAGCATGACTTCAGAAAATGATGCCGATAAAGTGTTTGAGCAACTCTTCGAGCGGCATTATGGTTAGGGCAAGGGGAAGGACAGGCAGCAAGATGATGACGATGAGCTGAATGACCGCTTCTCTGGTAAACGGGATAGGTTTTATTCCCCGTATTATCTCGAAACTGTTTCCCAGGTCGGCGAGAGATTGTATATCGCCGCTCCCGATCAGTTGCTCATCCGGCGCTGCAGTGCCGCGGACCCATTTCTGATCGAACTCCTCCACATACCGGCTCCCCAGCTTCCCGTATTCTCGCAGGCCAACCCTCCTCGCACGTGCCAAGTGAGGGATAAAGACAAGCAACGGACCTAAAACCATAAGCATGACTACGACGACAACGACAATTCCCTCGACCTTGAAATCCAGGAGTTTCGCTCCCGCATAAAAAATCTGGCCGGCTATCAATCCCGAAAGCAGCGCACCGTGTGCAAGGATGAACAACGACATGGAATCGACACTTGCCGAGAGGAAACCAAGGCCTCCCATGCGGTCTGGGTGGGTGGGGATAAGGTGCAAATCGAGCCTTGAGACCTGCCAAAGAAAGCGCGCCCATACAAAAAGCCGAAAATACCAGCGAACAAAAATAAACTGAACAAGAGGCCGGCTCACAAAAGTGTACCAGTATCCGGCGGGCGATAGATGCACAAGGCCATTACTGCTTGTCGCGTACCAGGTTGTGCTTTGTTGAACTACCTGCTTCATCCCGCTCGCTGCGCTCCAGAGGAAATGACCACCTATAAAGACACCCAAGAGGAGGATGAGCTCAACTGCAATCGAGTTCCGCAGTCTCATGGCCGAATCGATAATCGCGTCGAATCGCGAAAGCGACTCCTGGGGAATGATCCCTCGCTCCAGGAACTGCTGTACGACTATCCGGATCCTTGTATGAATTATCAGCTCGGCACCGATAAGCAGCGGCAACGCGAGCAAGAAACGCAGTTGCATTTCTATATCATAAAGAAAAGGTATCCGTACGCCACCCAGAGCCTTGCCATCGAGCAGGGAGAGAAGAAATAGCGGCAGCCATGCCAGGAGCGTGATAACGATGATGCGTTTTGTGAGATGCCCGAGAGCGGAGTCCTCCAGCCGCGCGCGAATCAAGAGCTGGTAGAGCGGCCCCCCCGCCACGAGAGAGAAATCCTGCGATTTTTTAAAATGTTCCGATTCGGTCATCTCTCATCAAGACTATATAAGAACATGCACTAAGATTTTATTCCTGCACATCATGGTCGGTGAATCATGGTTACTGTAATGCAAATATAACTGGCTAATTATAGCATGGATCAAGAGCAAACAGAACTTTTCTGTGCTGCCGGTCTAGGAAGCGACCATTAGCATAGCTGCTTATTGAAATATCTCAAAAAAAGAGGGTAACCGATAGTATAGCTGGGTATGGCTGTAACAAAATATGTCGCTATCAATTGCAACTCTATAGCCTTCGCAGCCGGGTTCAAGAGCATGTAAGAATTTTCAAGAGGAAGCGGGCTAAATATGAATTCAAATGTCTCGGTTAGTTGATCAAAAAAACAGGCGAGAGAGCAGGATTGCATGTTGCAGGCAACAGCGGCGAAGAATACTACCAGATGAACGGTTGTGCAGAACTTAAGACCGGGTTTTATTTTTTCCAATCTCATCTTACTTTAAGAAGTTCTTCGCGTTAGATTGTGACGGTAAAGTCGCTAGTTCTTCTCATCTCGAACATCAGATTCTTCGTCTGGTGGCAAGTGATAGGCTACATAGAAAACCCCCAAGAACACAATAATGAAGATGCCGCCTACCGTGAATGCGAGCGATTTCCCATGCCATAAACCGACAAACCAGCGCCTGAACTCGTCCGCAAGCACAGCCGCCTTTCCCCCAAAGAGTTCCACATCACGAACATAGATCTTGGAATCTTCGGGCTCAGTCGGATAGACATTCCCACCCACTACTTCATAACCCACGGCATTGTCCGATACATCCTTAGCCGTCAGATAGATCACGATGGAACTGCCCAATCCAACCAGCAGGATAATTACGCCGATGATATAAAGGCGTGTTTGCAGATTAGTGTCTTCCCATTTCATGTTGTGTCTGTATTATCCTCCATCAATGTTAATTATACCAGTTAAGTGGAGTGTTTATAGGGGATTGTACTAAACAAAGATCGGTGGCTAGCTCAACTTCTTTTTGATATAATGCTGCTCATCGAAGGCGCAATTTCCTTTTAGGAGGTTCTTGTGAAAACAAATTTCATATTTTCCTTGATCATCCTTACTTGCCTATCGGCTAGCGTCACAGATGCCAAGAGCATTACACTTAATAACGCGCCTGCCCAAGTTTATTTCTCTCCTCACGGCGGATGCACTGAAGCTGTCGTAGACGCTCTGAACCACGCAAAATCCGAGGTCCTTATTCAAGCCTATTCCTTCACATCCAAGAATATCGCAAAAGCACTTCTCGAAGCCCACAAGAGAGGTGTTCACGTTGAAATCATCCTCGACAAATCGAATCGTTCAAAGAAATACTCAGCAGGGGATTTTACCGCTCATATGGGGATACCGACGTATATTGACTCGGCTCACTCCATCGCCCACAACAAGATCATGATCATTGATAAGGAAACGGTTATTACGGGAAGTTTCAATTTCACCAAGGCGGCTGAAAACAACAATGCCGAAAACCTGCTGATTATCACCTCAATGGATCTGGCAAAGTATTTTATCGAGAATTGGGAACGGCACAAGGGGCATAGCGAGCTGTATATGGGCCGGTAGAACTTCTTAAATTTTATAATCGAACTTGGCATAACATTCCCTCTTTTTAGATCTCCACACATCAGCAGTTTTCTTGACTTACCAAATTATGGTGTGATTCCATAAAATAATGGTGAAATCCCCATGCCATCAGGCGGACCCGACATAATAAAAAACCTGTTATTTCTGTAATATATTGAAATTATAGCTATTTTTTTGTCAAATTGTTGATTCTAAAAAAATAATAAAAAGGTATTAAATTTGCTTCTAGACAGTTTAAGAAGTTATGAATGAGAAAGCATATGAAGACAATCTTATTGGTCGATGATGACTCTGCAGTCTTAACCTTTCATGAGTTCATATTAAATGATTTCGGATATGAAGTCATATCAAAACCTGATGCCAAATCTGCTCTCTCCCTTCTGCAGGCAGGAGTAAATATTGACCTTGTCATTACAGATTTCCAGATGCCGGAAATGAATGGCGTTGAATTTATCAGGCAACTCAGACGCATCCTGCCATTTGTTCCGGTTCTCATGCTGAGCGGTTATTGCGATGTGAAGATCGATCCTAGCCTTCACGTTTTTAAGTTTATTGACAAGCCGGTCGAACGAAAAGTATTGGGCCATATCGTGAAGGTGGCACTTGATCAATCGGATGCCAACAATATGCTCGTTGCGTGATCGGTGAAAGAACTTTAACGATCACCGAGATAAGCTTCAGTGCATTTATTACATCTAGCCTCAACCAGCAGCACGTATTAGACTTTGTATGTCAATTTTTTTCATTTGAAGCATCGCTTTCATAACCCGTCGCGATTTTTCAGGATCGGGATCGGTCAAAAGTTCGACCATGATCGTGGGAACTATCTGCCAAGATACACCGTATCTGTCTTTCAACCAGCCACATTGTTGAGCTTTTGCATCTCCGCCTTTGGATAGTTTTCCCCAGTAATAGTCTACTTCGTCCTGCGACCCGCAATTGACGACAAATGATATTGCCTCATTGAATCTGAAATGAGGCCCGCCGTTTAACGCCACAAATTCTTGTCCCTCGATCTGGAACGCTACGGTCATTACCGATTCCTTTGGTCTTCCGGAGGCTTTTTGCCGCATCCTCTCCATAGCGTGAAACGACCCCAATTTTAGAATTCTTGAATATCGATGTGTAAAACCGCCCCGCCTCTTCGGCCTTGCTGTCGAACCATAAAAAGGGGGTGATTTTTTGGGTCCCGGTTTGCATAGTGTCTCTCCCTCCTGTATCCTCGAGCAGTGATATGAGCGCGGAATAATATGCTATATGCTCATTTTAGCACGAATAGATGTCCTAGACATATCCTTGGAAAGGCTGCTCTGCTGCTATAATAATAGATAATCCATCCTGACGTAACTTGAGGGGGGGGTATTATGAAACAAGATCATGGTTTTCTCCTGCTCCTCCTTGTATCGTTAGCTTCGTTTTCCTGCCAGACCGTGCCCATCACCGGACGTGAGCAGCTCTCGCTTGTCCCCGCGAGCCAGATCCTTCCCATGAGCTTTAATCAGTATCGCGATTTTCTCTCTAAGCACACCGTCGTGGAGCATGGCGAGCAGGCGGAGATGGTGAAACGCGCAGGGACTCGGATCGAACGCGCCGTGGAGCGTTATTTTACCGAACACGGCCTTTCGTCACGACTCAAAGGATACCAATGGGAATACAACCTTGTGGAGGACAAGGAGGCGAACGCCTGGTGCATGCCCGGCGGCAAGGTGGTGGTTTATACGGGGATTCTGCCAGCCACCAAAGACGAGAACGGGCTTGCTGTTGTGCTCGGGCATGAGATAGCGCACGCCGTGGCCAATCACGGGGGGGAGCGCATGAGCCAGGCGCTCCTGGTGGAAATGGGCGGCCTTACCCTCGACGCCGCGCTCTCGCAGAACCAGGCGAAGACTAATAGCCTTTTCCTCGCCGCCTACGGACTGGGGGCCCAGGTAGGCATCCTGCTCCCGTACAGCAGGGTGCAGGAATCCGAGGCCGATCACTTGGGGCTGATATTCATGGCCATGGCCGGCTATGACCCGAACGGGGCCGTGGCATTCTGGGAACGGATGATCGCGTCAAAGCACGGCGCATCTCCCCCCGTGCTTTTAAGCGACCACCCAGCCGATGCAAAACGCATCGAAAACATCAAGGAACTTCTGCCCGAGGCGATGCAGTATTACAAGCCTCGAGGTTAGCGGAAAGGCCCATGCGGCACACATTGAGCACAAAACATGTAATCTAAGCAGGAGTGCCTTAACGCCATGGCAGAGAAGGAGCCGAAAATAGGCAGATCGACAAAGCTAGGGTAGTGTTCGAACATTTGCCGGACTCAATTCGCCCACTTGCACCACACCCATCTTTTAAATGAGCCTGTTTTTAGACATGACTTTTGAGAGTTCTCTAACGTAGGATTTTATTTGGTCGGTGTAAGGCTTATTTTTTTGTATCCACGATTCCGAAGTAGCGCCAAAGACCATTCTGTTCGTCTTCATGTCGTAGACATACGTTCGCGAATGAAGATATGACTCCCCGAATAAAATGCCGCCGGAAATATCGAGTTCATCCTGATCATCAAGAGGACTGTTGACCAACACAGCATCCGCGCCGACTGCATATGCCTGATGCGCAATGGCGTCCTGATCGTTCACGACTGGGTTAGGCATAACATTATAGCTCACGACGGCATCTATTCCGCGGTCCTTTAATACCTCCACAAAATCGTCTTCGAAGAGCTTTCTGTTCGCGGGAAATTTAAACGCGCTGATCACAAGGACTTTTTTGGGCCGCTCTTGATACGTCTCATCCTTCCATACGGAGGAGAACTTATTTGTCGGTGGCATGCACGCAATGAAGAAAAGCAACGTCACGAATGCAGCGATCTGTGAAGATATTGTTAAGGCTCTCATTTTCTCCGAATCTCCTTTTCTTCTGAAGGGATTTCTGAGGCCCATCTCTCTTGATTTTCAATGATTATAGCATAACACATGGACTACGGCTACCATTACTCATGCTTTCTGTAAAATATCGGGAGTGGTTTTGACGATATCTAATTGCTTTTTTAAGAATTTTAAATGTCTCGTGCGCAAGGTCGCTTGTTCGTAATGATCTTTTGGTTCGAATTAGATTTTTTCCATGCCTTCAGGCTGGACAACGATCATTGGTCCTGCTACCATAACATTGCTCTGTTCGCATGCGGCTAAATCCCCTGTCGGTCTTTTGATGGCACCGCCGCCGATACAGATGAGGTGATGAGTGGATTTGAGACGTGTCAGGAATCTTAATCGAGAGGAAGCGCGGCAAGGCGCTGTCGTGTACTGGATGAGCAGGGATCAGCAACTGGGCGCTGCTCTTTGCTCAGGAGACAGCCTTGAATGCCCGTGTTCCTCTCGCGGTGGTGTTCTGCCTCGTGCCGGACTTTCTGAATGCCGCCATGAGACAGTACGGCTTCCTGCTAAAGGGGCTTGAGCAAGTGGAGGGGGCGCTCAAAAAGAGGAACATCGCTTTTTTTCTCCTCGCCGGCGAGCCTGGCCTGGAACTGCCCGCCTTCTTGAAACGGCATGGGGCCGGAACACTGATCACGGACTTTGACCCTTTACGGATTAAACGGAAATGGAAGGACGATGTCGGACGAGCGATCTCTGTCCCCTTTCTGGAGGTCGATGCACACAATATCGTTCCCTGCTGGATCGCTTCATCCAAGCAGGAATACGGCGCCTACACGCTGCGGCCGAAGCTTAATCGTCTACTGCCGGAATTCCTGACCGCCTTTCCCGCCCTTAAGCGCCATCCTCATTCATGGCCGGGGAAGGTCAAAACCGTGGATTGGACCGCTGTGATGAAGTCTCTCGCAGTAGACCGGAGCGTGCCTGAGGTTACGTGGATAGGACCGGGCGAAGTAGCCGCGCGAAGGGCGGTGCGATCATTTTTGAAGCGGAAGATCGCCTCCTACGCCGCAGACAGAAACGACCCCGTGAAGGATGGTCAGTCAAACCTCTCCCCCTACATCCATTTTGGACATCTCTCCGCCCAGCGCGTTGCCCTGGAGGTCTTGAACACGCTCGGTCACGACGAGAGCAAGGAAGCTTTTTTGGAAGAGCTTGTTGTGCGCAGAGAACTGGCGGACAACTTCTGCTTCTACAATACCGACTACGATAATAGCGCCTCCTTCCCGTCCTGGGCGCGGGCATCACATAAAAAACACCTGAAAGACATCCGGGAACATCTCTACTCGCTCCGGCAATTTGAAGAAGCGCGCACCTACGACGCGCTCTGGAACGCAGCGCAAATGGAGATGGTCAAACGGGGTAAAATGCACGGCTACCTCAGGATGTACTGGGCAAAAAAGATCCTCGAATGGACGCCATCGCCAGAAAAAGCCCTGAAGATTGCCATCTATCTGAACGACCGGTACGAATTGGACGGACGGGACCCGAACGGATACGCGGGCATTGCGTGGAGCATTGGCGGTGTGCACGACCGGGCATGGGGCGAACGGCCGGTGTTCGGGAAGTTGCGGTATATGAGCTATAACGGCTGCAGGTCGAAGTTCGATGTGGAAGCCTACATCGAGTCTGTAAAGAAGATGAAATTGCCAAAAACAAGGAGCCCGAAAGGATATGGATTACCCACGGAACGCACATTGAAAAGCAAAAGGTAATATAATGAACATTTTTTTCTAAGCTGGTCTTTAACGGAATTTTTCTGCTTTTTCTTTTTCTTGTCAAAGAGTTATTTCTAGTTATCCTTTCTGTATTTTGCATTATTTCAAGCCTAATAACTCAATTTTATTACGTTTTGAGCATGCTCAAGATATCAGTTCAGGCCTAAAGTTTTACTACTTTATTCCGATAAATTTGATAAGGGCTATGTAGGACAAGAATACTTTTTTTATTAATAATATCAATACGTTGTTTGGCCTCTGAACAGGGTTTAGCCTGGACAGTCGAGAATGAGGATACCGCGTATGCACATGCTTACCAAATTAAACAGCGTTAGATTCAAAATTGCCGGCATGGTACTTTTCCTTCTTGTATCCTCCTCCCTTGCATTCTACTTCATAACTCTCACGATAATGAACGGTCATCTCCTCAGTGAAGTTCTTAAAAGATCGGAAGCGCTTTCGAAGAGCGCCGCAGCATCTGCGGGTTACAGTCTGCTCACGAAAGACCTGCTTGGCCTTGACAACATGGTTTTCAAGACGCGCGAGTCAAATCGAGACGTAGAGTCTATAGCAATCGTAGGCCCCGATATGAAGATCATCGCGCACAGTGACATTACCAAGGCCGGCACGATACGGTCGCTCCCCCGCGGGCGCTTGCTCGAGCATAGCGCTGACGGGACAACAATAACAGAATTAACGGATCCGTCCATTGAATGTTTTGAAATCGTAAGCCCCATTGTCTCATTCAATACGCTTCAAGGTTCGGTAATTCTCAGGGTCAACAAATCGGCGCTAACGAATGCCCAGCGAGCCGCGCGAAAAAGGATCATGATATTCTTTGCCGTAATTCTCGTGCTGGGCATTGCCGGCAGTATCGTTCTTTCGTCGTTCTTGACAAAGCCGATTCAGGAGCTTTCCGCCGGCGTCGACGACCTTAAAGTGGGGAAGAGGAAGCGGCGGCTCAAGATCTACTCGCAGGACGAGTTCGGGAAGTTGACTGCGAGCTTCAACGAAATGATGGTATTGATAGACGAACAGAGCAGCAAGCTCAACAAGTACGCAAAGGATCTTGAGGACTCTTATGTTTCCACTGTGAGGGTGCTTGCCGCGGCAATCGATGCGAGGGACCCCTATACCCATGGACATTCAACGAGGGTTTCCATGCTCTCTCTGCAACTCGGTAAAGAAGTCGGGATGGACAATGCGTCACTGGAGGAACTGGAGGTCTCGTGCCTGTTCCATGATATCGGAAAGATCAAAACGCCGGATTCCATTCTCCGCAAACGGGGCAAGCTGAATGAATGGGAATACAAGGAAATGATGCGCCATACCGAATACGGGGCCGACATCCTCAGGAAGGCGCCCTCGCTGCAAAAATATATACCTCCGGTCAGACATCACCACGAGTGGTTCAACGGCAAGGGCTATCCCGACGGTCTTAAGGGAGACGCCATTCCCCTGCTAGCCGCCATCATCGCCATAACCGATACGTATGACGCAATGACGTCGGACAGACCCTACCGAAACGCCCTATCGGAAATTCAGACGCTGGAGGAGCTCATGAAATGCGCCGGCAAGCAATTTCATCCCGACCTCGCCAAGATCTTCACGAGGATCATGGATAAGCGGATTACCCAGGAACTGCAGGAGGCGAGAAGGTAGAGGAATATGCAGCATTATTCCCGGAAAATAATATCCCTCCATGCGGTTTTGGCGCTCCTGCTGTTTTCTTCCTGTATGGCGCAGAAGAACCCGGGGTTTGACAAGTCGCAGGTCAATAGAACCCACAGGGAAGTCGACCGGATACGCATGAAATCCGAACAGTATATGGTCCAGCGTGATTATAAAAATGCGCTGGATGTCTACGCCGATGCCTGCCGTAAGTATTCCGATGACCAGGCCCTCTTCACGAACTACAACAAAACCAGAGAGGATATTCACCGTGCCGCCGATGAGGCTTATAACAGAGAGGATTTTGCCTCATCGGGGCTTGCATATTATGTCTTGCTGAAAAACTACCCCTATTGCCCGGAACTCTTTCAGGAGCCGTCATTTGACAAGGTGTCCCTCCATACCAGATTGGAGCATTGCAACTCTTCTCTCTCACAGCGAGCACTGGTAGAATACAGAAAGGGCAATCTCTCCGAAGCGATCTCCATCTGGAAAAGCATCCTTGCATTCGATCCGAATAATACAGGCATTATGAAAGAAATCGATACGGCAACTATCCAACTCAAATATCTTCAGCAAAAAAAGGAATAAAAATGGCCTTTTCCTCTATTGCCGTCCAGTCATTATCGCCGATCCTCCTGCCCTTTCAAAATGAACACCTCATGCACTTTTGACACAAAACCCCGAAAGAAAAGAATTCGGGGAAAAAAGTTGCGAGCAGCTACATTTTTACATC
>Ga0187779_10001364_pt1 | contig 15252 bp, 13 predicted proteins | sample 1015_Q2_SP10_10__FD_132435 | JGI IMG/M metagenome (GOLD analysis project Ga0187779, IMG submission 132435) | Tropical peat soil microbial communities from peatlands in Department of Meta, Colombia - 1015_Q2_SP10_10_MG | ecosystem: Environmental > Terrestrial > Soil > Wetlands > Peat | place... | reverse complement strand
TCAACGCCCGCGGCTGGCCGTCCAGGAACGAGCCCGGGATCGCCGCCTTGGCCGCGGCTGGATCTTCTGGATCGACGCCGCCGGTCGCCGGAAGCGGGTTGCGGACCTCGATGATTGCGAGCGGCGGGTTCGACGGCGAGGTTGAGCTGGAGCCGCCCGCGTCGGCGGGACCCTCGAGCCACACGAGCGCGTTAATGGCCTCGGCTTCGGCGTTCCCCGCCGTGCCGTTACCCACCCAGTAGTCGGCCTCGAACGCGGTCGTCAGCCCCGCGCCGCCGATCCGCAGCTGCGCCATCCCTTGATCGTCTACCTCGGCCACGAACGCGCGGTCGTCGGGCCCCGCGCCAATCAGATCGAGCGCCGGCAGCCACACCTGCCCGCTGCTGAGATCGGCGAGCTCCACGACGGGCAGAGCGTCGCGCGGATCCTGTGCGGCCGCGGCGGACGCCGCGCCCCATGACCCCGGCCGGCCGGCCGCCAGGCCCGCCGTCAGCTCCCTTCCCCAGTCGTACTCGAGCTCCTCGATGAGGTCGTCCTGCAGCGGGCCGGTCGCCTCGGCGATCCCGGCCAGGACGTCGAGACGCCGGCGACGCCGCGCCAGCAGCCGCCCGGCCCGCGCGAGAAGCTCACCGAGGGCTTGCGCCTCGCGCTCGGCGCGCTCTTCCCGCGCTCGCTTCCGCTCGCCGCTCCCTGGTTCGGTGAGCCCCAGCTCGGCCAAGATCTCGGCGCCGACCTGGCGCTCGAGGAGCTCGTACTGGTCCTTCGACAGCAACGTGCCGTGCTCGGCTGCGGTGCGCCACTCGCTGATCTCGTGGCGCCAGGACTCGTACAGCTCGCGGAGCGCTCGGGCCTGGTGACGGGCGACCATCTGCGGGTCCGGGAACGGAGTGGAGAACGTCAATCCCGCGTTGGTCAGGGCAGGGGTGGCGAGCTTGATCTGCTCGCTGACCCGGATGCCGTGTCCGGCGAGGACCACGTTGCCGACTGCATGGCTGACGTCGTGCCCTCCGGCTTTCACCGCGAGGTCAAAGGTGAGCGCGTCCTCAGCGCTCCAGCGGATCTCGAGCAGGGGCTGGCGGTAGAGCCGATCGTAGGTCCTGCGAACGCCGGTCAGCCGCACCGCCTGCCGGTGGGTTGGATCCGCAGGTGCTTCCCCCTGGGCCTGTGGATCACCGATTTCCTCGAGGATGATCACGTCGCCGACGGACAGCTCGAGCACGCGCTTCGCCGGGTCCTCGCCGGTGCCGGCAGGGGTACCGTCGAGGAGAGCAGCGCCGGTGGCGCCAGTCGCAAGGTGGCTGTTCAGCTCCCCCCAGCTCCACAGCGAGATCTCGTTGTGCGCGGGCCGCAGCGTGATCTCGGCGTCGGCCCCGCGCGAGGCGAGGCGGGCCGGGAGCGGCGTGTACTGCGGCAGCGCCGAGAGCGCGGTGGACGGAACCGTCGTCTCGTCGAGCAACGGCGCCCGCGCGTAGAGCATCGTGCCGGCGGCCGCGAAGCGGAATCGGCTGAGCGGCAGCGTGACCGGTTCTGTGACCCGCAGGCTGACCCATGCGCGGGCGTTGCAGCCGTCATGGAGCCGGTAGTTGACGAGCCGCGCGTGACGCCGCACCGAGACACGCCGCCGTGCCGTCCCCAGGTAGGCCTCGGTGGCGACGGCGTCCTGGTAGTAGCTCAGATCGTCGCCGACATAGGCGAGCAGTTCGACGAGCGTGACCCACGGATCGGGTGCGTGCCGCTCGGTCCATGCCGGCAGCGTCACGGCGAGGCGATCGAGCATCAGCTGACGGAGGCCCTCGTAGTCCCTCAGCAGGTAGGAGATGTCGTAGTCGCCGGCGGGCGAGCCCTGCGGTGCTCCCTGAATCGGTGGCAGCGGCGCGTCGACATCGAAGACGAACTGGACTTGATCGAACCACGGATCGATCCCCCGCATGGTCCGCGTGCCGGGCAGCCCGCCGGGCGCGGGTTCGACCAGCCGCAGTCGGTAGGTGCCGGGCGATCCGGGATGGTCGAGCTCGACGATCAGATGGTCCTCGAGCTCGCGGTCATCCTCCCCCGTCCGACGGACCTCGGTTGCCCGTACGCGACGCGCGCCGGGCGGCGCGTCGATCCTGATGTTGTGCGGGTGCACGTGACGGGGCGCGTGTTCGAGGAAGTACACGAGCAGCCGTCTGCCGCCCTCGCGAACCTCGACGCCCTCAACCCCGTTGCCGTGGCGTTCGCGAACCTCGTCGCGCCGGGCAGAGCCGGCCACCACGAGATCACCCCAGCGCATCTCGCCGCTCACGCGACCCCCGGGATCGACATCGTCAGCTCGGCGGGCGCGCTGGTCGCAAGCACCACGTACGCGATGAACACGGTCAGTTGGCTGTCCTGCGCGGTGACCTCGACCGCTGTGAGGGAGATCACGTCTCCGAGCCAGCGACCGATCGCGGCCGTGATCGTCACGTTGAGCGCGGCCGCGATCTCAGGGGCGTTGGGCGAAAAGACCTGGTCGAGCAGCCCGCAACCGAAGTCGGGCCGGGTGACGCGTTCCCCCGCGCGCGTGAACAGCAGAAGTTCGAGCATCTGCTCGATGTGGTCGTCATAGCTCGCCGTCGCGGTCCGGCCGCGGTCGTCGAGGTGATACGGGAACGCGACGTCGACCATCTACTCGGGGGCGACGATGAAGTTCGGGCTTGTCACGGAGAACTCGGCATCGGCGATGATGGTCACGATCGGCGCCGAGATGGTGATCTCTCCGGGGGTCATCGAGATCGTCACCGCTCCGTCGCCCGAGGTGATGACCACGTTCCCGGGGGGTGCGGGTCCGCTGACCGGAACCGGGACGTCGGAGACCACGATGCCGTTGAGCGAGGTGACCATCGACATGATCGTCTCGGCAGGAATCAGGTCCTCCTCAGTTGCGACCGGCGGTAGGTCCTCCTCGCCCCAGAAGCAACCGGTCCAGATGGGCTTGTCCGGGTCACCTCGCTCGAATTCGACCCACACGTTCGAGCCGATCTGCGGACGCATGAAGGTCCCCGACTCGATCGAGGCGACCGGCAGGCACGGAAGCGCCCAGCCCGTGATCACGATCCCGGGGACGCTGACCAGCAGCCGGCCGCGCGGCGGGATGTCCTGGTTGGCGACGACGGTGCCGCGGTATTTCCCCCAGTGGCGTTTCGAAACAGGCGGCTCCTCGTGGGCGCCGCCGTCGGCGCCGCCGCCGGACGGGGCGTGGACCCAGGAGGCGGTGAATTCCTCGGTGTAGCCGAGCGATCCCATCGTCGTGCGCTTGTGCTGGCCGGGGGTCTCGTCTGGCATCGTTCTCCGTTCGTCGTTGGTCAGCTGGTGGGTGAGCCCGGTAGCGAGGAGACGACGGCGGTGCCGCTGGCTCCGGGCACCACCAGCGGGGTCGGTGGCGGCGCCTGCACCGCCGGGCCGGGGCCGGGCAGTGGCGGCATCGGAGCCGGCGGCGGCGCCACCGGGGCACCGGCCGGAGCGGCGGGCGACGGCGGAGCGGTCGCGAACGCCGGCAGTTGCTGGCCGCTCCCGAGGGTCGCCGGAAGGGGGCTCCCACTGGCGATCAGGCGGTTGCGAAGCAGCGTGAAGCTCTGCTTGTAGGACCCCGGTTTGATCGTGTGAGTGACGGTGGCGACGTAGTAGTCGCCGTCGTAGGTGATCCCGGCGCCTTTCACCTGGACGACCGTGCGCGCGCTCAGGATTGAGCCGTAGCGAAGCACGTCGAGCGTTCCCTGCCCCGAGATCACGTTGGCGGCGTCGGAGGTCTTCGCCAGCGCGATCACAGCCGCCTCGATCGGCGAGTATCCGGAAAGGCCGGTCAGCGGCGAGATCTTCAACGGTATCGGGTTCTTCTCGCCAAGCGGCGGGCTGAGCGGGGTGACGTCCGGCACCGGGATCGGGATGGGGATCGGAACGTCGGGGACCTGGATCAAGATGACGAACTGCGTCTTCTTGAAGCCGTCGAAGGAGAACTGGAGCGACTCGACGTTGCTGCGGCCATCCCAGTCGATGGCGAACGGCGTCGGCGTCGGCAGGAACGGAATGTTGGCCTGCAGCTTCGGGCCCCAGTAGGCCACGCTCATCCCGGGCGTGGGCCCAGGCTGCAGGAAGAAGGTGTAGCCGACCCGTTCGGCGAGGGTGTTGATGTATTCGAGGTCGGTGCCGCTCTGCCAGGGGATTGCGTCGAGCGGATTGTCGATGTCGAAGAGAATGCTGGGGATCACCAGCGGGACGGTCTGGTAGAAGGGGATGTACTTCGCGACCATCAGCGCCACCCGGGCAAAATCGGGCATGGCCGGATACGGGATAAGCCCGCCGAAGTCGATCACGTCCATCATCCGCGTCAGGTCCTCGCCCTTGATCGACAGCACGGACTTACCGGCCTCGTCGCTGGGAACGACGTCCTGCTGGGTGATAACCCCATCCATGAGCACCGTCATCACACCGCGCAGAGTGGCCGCGATCACGACGCGAGTGGGTGGATCGAAGTAGCCCGAGGGGAGTAGCTGTGTGGTGATCAGCGAGCTCTTGCTGGTGGAGAACTTGAGCTCGAACCCGCTCGGCGAGCGCCCGCCGGCGCCAACGTTGACGCTGACGTCGGTCAGTGACTCGATCACGACTCGGGGGGCCGGATCCAACCCGAGGCCGAACATCAGGCTCAGGGTCAGCTCACTGGCCACTTGCCGGTCCCGGTATGCCCGCCGGAAGCGGGATCAGGAGGGTGCGGCCGGGCTCGGCGAGCTCGGTCGGGCGCAAGGCGAGGTTGGCATCGCCCAACAACCACGACATCTCGCCGTCGCCTATCTCCGATGCCGCGATCGTGTCGATGCGCTCGCCAGGCCGGACCACGTGGGTGCGGAGCGTGGCCAGCGAGCCCGGTGAGGGAAGAAGCCGCCGCCGCAAGTACGGGACCTGGCGGCCGTTAGGTGCCGTCCACACCGCCGTGGCGACGCTCGCGTAACGACTAACGCTCACGGCAGGTGCTCCAGCCCGAGCGGTCGGACGTCTGACCCTGTCACCATCGCCGCGAGTTGCTCGACCCCCTGCCGATAGGCGATGTAGAGGCTTCCGCCGATGTGGGTCAACGGCAGGTCGCTACTAGTGAGGACCTTGCACTCGATGCTCACCTTGACCCTGATCGGCTGAAGGTTCGGATCGAACGCCTCCTCGGTGATCGTCAGACTGGAGACGAGCACCGGCACCACCCGCTTGACGCCCCAGACAAGGACGCACAGCGGTGACTGGAACGGCGCGATCTCGATCATCCCCTGGTCGAACAGTGCGTCGACCGCGAGCAGCTCCGCCGCCGGAGGCGTCACCAGCCGCTCGAGCGTCGCGAGCGCCGGCAGCAATCCTTCGGTCGCCACCGGCAGGTTGTCGTCAGGGTCGTCGAGCTGGTCGGTGGCATCGAGCTCGGCGTCGAACTTCACCGTCTCGTGCGGTGGGCCGGTGAGCCGGAGCACCTCGAGCCGGTCGCCCGGCTCTCCGCCGATCGCCCGCGGCTGGATCGTCCTCGTGAGCGTGTCGGGGTTGTACTGGAACGAGACCACGTCGACGATCGTGCGGGTTGTGGGATCGAGCCTGACGATGCCGCCGCGGAGCATCCGTGGCGCTCGCTGAAAGCCGGTTCCGAGAGCGCTCATCGGCGGCCCCTCCGGACGTGGGCACCGCGTATTGCCGGTGCGGCGCGGCTGATGCCCGCCGCGACCTGCGCGGCGATATGGTCGACACGTGAACCGGGACCCAGCGGACCGCGCTGATCAGTCGCCGTCGGTCCCTTGCCGCGCGCGATCAGCGCGATCTCCCACTCGATCGCCGTGACGAGCGCGTCGCGTTCCCGCCGCGGGAGCTCGAGGTTGTCGAGAACCAGCGTGTCGATTCTGACCCTGACGTTCACGAGCTCACCGCCGCGAGCGTGAACTCCGAGTCGTTGATCGGCTGCTCGACCTTCCGGAACTCGACCCGTGCCATCTCGAGCACCAGTTCCATCGTCACCTCGCTCCCGCGCCCGGCGGCGCAGAACGCCGCGTTGAGCGCGATGTTCCTGATCATCCCGCCGCTGGCCGGAAACCTCGCCAGACGATCGATGTCGAGCTTCGCCACCGGCGCCCGCGCCGGGAACGCCCGCTCCCACAGCCGCGCTCGCTCAGCCGGCGACGGGAACGGAAATGGAACGATGAATCGCAGCCGGCGCAGGAACGCCTCGTCGAGGGCATGGCGTTGGTTGGTCGCCAGGATGGCCACGCCGCGGTAATCCTCCATCCGCGCCAGCAGGTAGTTGACCTCGATGTTCGCGTAGCGGTCGTGGCTGTCCTTGACCTCGCTGCGCTTCCCGAACAGGGCGTCGGCCTCGTCGAACATCAGCAGCGCTCCGCCTTCCTCGGCGGCGTCGAACACGCGCCGGAGGTTGCGCTCGGTCTCTCCGATGTACTTGCTGACCACCCCCGCCAAGTCGATCCGGTAGAGGTCGAGCTCGAGCTCGCCGGCCAGCACCTCGGCCGCCAGCGTCTTCCCGGTGCCCGACGCTCCGGCAAACAGCGCCGTGACCGCGCTGCCGCGCTTGACACGTTCGGCCAGCCCCCACGAGCGGAGCACCGTCGAGCGTCCGCGGACCTGATCGACGATGTGGTGGAGCAACTTCAGCTCGTCGGCCGGTAACACGAGGTCATCCCAGGTCGCGCTGGGCTCGCTGCGGCGCGCGAGCGTGTCCAGGCGGGGACGGGCCTGTGCGCGGCAGGCCGCCCACAGACCGGAGGTGCCGACACCCGCGTGGTGCACCTGGCGCACTACGTCTGCGATGACGATCTGGTTGAGATCGAATTCCCCGGCGAGTCGCGGGGCCACCGCGCCCGCGTCCCGGAGCAGCTCGCTCCACAGCGCCTCCTGCTCGGCGGCAGTCGGTCGGGCGGCGTCGACGACACGCAGGCGACGCGAGCGCGGCGGCCACGGCTCGCGGCACCCGAGCACCACGCGCGCGCGGATGCCGTCGAGCAAGGGCTGGACCGATGCCTGATCCTCACGCGAGAGGTCGCCGCCGTCGACGTACAGGAGCACAGGCACGAGCAGCGTTTCGCGCTCCCAGATGCGCATCAGGTCTGCCAGGTCGCTGGGAGCTGACGGGACCCGCTCGGGAGTGATCTCGTACAGCTCCCACCCGAGCCGGTTTGCTGCCACAGCCGCGAGCCCGCGCCGGACAGCCGGGTCGACACCGATCAGCTCCACGACCGGCGGGTCGCTGCCGTCGGTCTGCTCGGTGAGCACGACGCTGATCTCCTCCACAGTCTGCTCGTGACTGGCGGGAAGCACCGACCCGAGCAGATCCGCCACCGGTGTGACGATGTGCGCAATGCGGTTGTCGAGGACGTTCAATCCCTTGATGAAGCTGACGATGCGCTCGTCGATCCGCATCCTCGTCGCGGTCAGCGCCTCGCCTCGCGGCTCGTCCAGCTCGATCAGCCGCCAGTACCGCAGAGGACGCTGCGGCGAGACGACGTCCCACGACGCGCCGGGCAGCGAGGCCAGCGCGAGCCCGAGCGTCGGGTATGCCGCCGCCTGGTTGCCATGTGCCTGAGCGCATCGGAAGCCGATGCTCGGATCAAGCTCCGTTGCGGCGGCGAGCAGCAGCACAAGCCGCTCGAAGCGCGTCATCCCGAGCCGGTCGCCCAGCAGCTCGATCGCCGGAGGGAGCTCCGCGCCCTCGGACTCCGGCGTCTCCCACCAGTGGTCGTCGGGCGGCTCGGCAATGGAATGGTCGAGCTGGTCGCGGAGCCACGCCAGCCCGCGGGCGAGGTAGGCACCGTTGAGCGCCTCCCACGTATCGTGGCGTTCGCCGACGTCCGTCGCAGTCACGTGAGCACCACCTGCTGATTGGGGTCAAACTGCATCGGCGCTGGTTCGTCCGGGTTGCTGGGCGAGGACGGCGCTGCGACCGGGATGCTGTCGACCGAGTCGATCCGCAGTCGGAGCGTGTACGTTCCGGCGGCGAAGCCGGTCAACTGGAATGTCAGCGAAGAGCTGGCCGCGGCGACCGGCGCGACTGGGACCAGCTGTGAGCCGATGATCAAGACTGCCGTCTGGCCTGGCTCGACCGCGGGCGCGCAAGTCACAGTCAGCGGTGTGGCGCCGTTGGGGTTGAGCGTCACCTTGAGCTGAGCGCTCGAGACGATCACCGGCGCTAGCGCGAGCGGGATCGCATTGCTAGGGACCGGTGTGCCCGTGCCGGGATCGAACTGCGCGACGACGGTGGCGACCCCCGCGGGCAGCGCCGGCGGGTCGGGAAGCTGCACTGTGAGTGCGGTCGCGGTCCGCGTGGACGGGGCGAGCGAACTTGTCTGGCCGAGCCGCGCGTGGGTCACCACGACGTCGGTGACTGTGTCGAGGTTGCGTCCCAGCAGCGTGACCGTGTCGCCGGGTCGGGCAGCGGCCTGCTGGTTCGGTGGTATGGCGGCACCGAGGTCCGGCATTAAGGTTGGGCCGACGGTCGGACCCAGGTCGCCGCTCCCGCGCTCCAGGACGGGGGGTGGCGCGACTGCGGGCTGCGTGCTGTCGATGAGGACGACGGCGGCGTCATAGCTGACCGACAGGCGGTAGCCCGTGCCAAACGTGGACCACATCCGTGATATCTCGTCCTGCGGCCTGGGGTCCGGCGTGATCCGCACCCGCTCGACCTGGTTCTCGAGATCCGATCCCGCGGCGGGGGCGAGCGACTGCTGGATCTCGTTACGGGACAGCAGCGGCTTGTCATTGAGGACGCTCATCGCGATCCCGAGCAGGCGGTGGGCGAGGATCTCGTCGTCGTTCTCGCCGTAGCCGGTGATCAGATATGAGAGGACGAGCGGCAGCGGAGGCTGCCCGGCCTCCCCTGGACGGATCGACGGCGGGTCTTGGTTGCGCCAGGCCGCGTCGATCGACGTGCGGTACAGGAACAGGTTCACCTGGTTACCGGTCGCGCCCTGCCGTGCGCGATCCGGCGGACGTGCAGTCACCTTGGCTCCGGCCACGGTCGCGTTCACGTCGACGGCGCTCTGGATCATCTTCGTCAAGGTTGCGGTGACGGCCGCGATCCCCGCGCTGTTGCTCATCCCGCGAGCCCCTTCGCCCGAGCCTCGAGGTACTGCTCGAGGCTCGGGGGCTGGCGCCGCGGCCGCGATGGCCGCTGTCGAGCCGGGGGTGCCGGCGGAACCCTGACTTCGACCCGACCGATCGTCACCGTGACGTCCGTGTTCGGAACGCCGGCCGGATGTGACCGTCCAGCGTCTTGGCTCGGCGAGTGGCCGACCGTCGCTGGTGGAGGCGGCGCTGGACGGGCGGCCCACATCGGCTCCGGGGGTGTGCCCGCCGACCGTCTCGTTGCCGGTTCTCCTTCGTGGCGTGGTTCTCTTCCGTGGCTTGCCGCCAGACCAAGAGCGTCCGAGCGAGACGCGCGCACGATCGTCTTACGCGAGTGACCCGCGTCATCGGCGTGCTCGTCGGGTGGGGTGCTCGTGCTCGGAGCGGATCGCATTGGGGGCCGTGTTCCGGCTGGGGCATCGGCGGCGGTTCCGTGCGCCCGCGACTCGCGCCCCGGTACGGGGGCAGGCGATGCCGCGCTCGCCGTGGCCGAGACGACGATCGCGGGTTCAGCGATCGCGGGTTCAGCGATCGCGGGTTCACCGATCGCGGGTTCACCGATCGCGGGTTCAGCGATCGCGGGTTCAGCGATCGCGGGTTCAGTGATCGCGGGTTCGATCGCGGGTTCGATCGTGGGCGCGACACCCGAAGGCCGCGACCGCGCCGCGGCTTCCCGGGGACCACGGGCACCGCTCGGCGTCGGGCGTCTGGGCGGGGCGGGCGGACCCGGCGAAGCCGCGGGCCGCTCGCGTGTCGGGGGTTGGGGGGCGGGCACTGGTTCGATCCCGGTGGGCTCTGACCGGTTCTCCGGTCCAGGCTCCGTCCGTGTCTCCGGTCCAGGCTCCGCGCGGATCTCCGCTGAAGGGTCCATCCGGATCTCCGGTCCAGGCTCCGTGCGGATCTCCGCTGCAAGGTCCATCCGGGTGTCCGGTCCAGGCTCCGCCCGGTCCTGGGGTCGACGCTCGGGCCCGGTCGGTCCCGGTACCGTGCGGCCAGGCTCGGTGGGTTCCGGCCCCGCGCCGGGCCCAAGCCGACCGTGGGACTCGAGCGGAGCGTCCGGTCGGCGGACGTCATCCCGGTCAGGCGCGACTCCGGCGCCGGTCTCGATCTCGGTGAAGACTTCCAGCGCTTCGGGGACGAGCGGGGGATCCGATGCCTGCTCGTCGAGACCCGGTGCCAGGATCAGACCGTCGATCGGTGCCGGAGCGGGCGGCTCGAACCGCCCTCGCCGCCGCGGGCGAATCGCGCCGGGCCGCCCCGCCTGCGGCCCCAGCCGGGAGACGTACGGCGTCAACATCCGGCGGCCTCGAGGTACCACCGGCGCCTCCACGCCGGGATCGACAGCAGCTCGGCCTCCGACCAGCCGTAGATGCGCGCGAGCTCGTGCACCTCGGTCAGCGTCCGGCCAACCCAATCGGTCAGGTCGCTCCAGACCACCGACCGGATGTGGAGCTCGTCGACCCAAACCGCGCCGCAGTCGCAGCGGATGTTGAGAGCCGTCTGGGCACCCGGATCGCGCGCGGCCATCACCTCGGCGATCTGGTGCAGGACATCGTCCGGGAGCTCGAAGGCGGAGACGGCCCGGCCGTCGCCCGCCGATGCCTCGACCATGCAGCGCTCCACCAGTTCCCTGATCGCTGCCTCACCCGCCGCCGTGCGCAGGGACCTCAGGTCATCATTGCGTGGGATTCGGAACACGAGGGCGTAACCGGATTGCTCGAGCGAGACCATGCCCTCCGGCTCGTCGACGTCGACGATCGGCGGCTGCAGCTCGGCCAGCGACAGGCTCATCTCGACCTCGGCACCGCATCCCGGGCACGTGGCGAGCGCCTCCATCACATCGCCGAACAGCGCTCGGCGTAGCTCGAACAGCCGCGCATCGCACTGTCCCACGGTCAGCTGGCCCACGCTCTGGTCGCGCGGGATGGCTTCAAGCCGGGCGAGGAGCGACGGCGCACGATCGAGTGGAGCCTCGGCCGCTCCCGCCTCCCACGCCGAGAGCAGGGTCGCGGCAGTCGGGAGCATCGGTAGCGAGCCTTAGCCGTCGAACGATGGCTCTTGCGGCTCCACAACGGTCGTGTCGCGGTCCCAGCCTTCGTTCTCGAGTTTCAGGTGCTGGATCGCGACCGCGTTCGCGTTCGCGTCGAGGTCGGGAAGCGACTGGAATTCCGACACCCAGCAGCGATAGATGTGGTAGGAGATGACCTTCTGGCCGGCCTCGTTGAAGACGTCGAGGATGATGTCCTTGCGGAAGTCCTTGAGCGACACCTCCTGGGTGGCCGACTGCGCCTGGGCGTTCTTGTAGTCCCACACCTTGTTCGCCCACTTCTCGAAGTCGGTGTCGTGGGTGACGCCGCGCTCCAGCGTGATCGGCTCGAACTCGTTTCGACCCGGCGACTTGTGGCTCGTGCTGGGGTCGCCTCCGTCGCGATGCTTGACGACTTCGGTGGTGCGCTTGAGCGCGCTCACCTTGCTCACCCCGGCCACGTAGTTACCATCCCATTTGACCCTGAACTTGAAGTTCTTGTACGGGTCGACGCGGCCAGCGTTTACCGTGAACTGTGGCATCTGCTCTCCCTCAGGTTCTAGGCCTGGCCGGCCTGCTGCTGGATGTTGATGATCACGAACTCAGCTGGCTTCAACGGCGCGAAGCCGACAAGGATGTTGACGATCCCGAGGTCGATCTGGTCCTGCGGGTTGTTGTCCTTGTCGCACTTGACCAGGTATGCGTCAGCCGGCGTTGCTCCCTGGAACGCTCCTTGGCGAAACAGCCCGTTCATGAACGCCGTGACGTTCAAACGGATCGATGACCAAAGCGGCTCGTCGTTGGGCTCGAAGACGACCCATTGCGTCCCGCGCCGCAGCGACTCCTCGATGTATAGAGCGAGCCTCCTGACCGGGATGTACTTCCACTGGTCAGCGCGCTGATCGGCTCCGGCCATCGTCCGAGCGCCCCAAACGACCGGGCCGGCCACGGGCATGGTCCGCAGCGCGTTGACCGCGATCGGGTTGAGGGCCCCGCTCTCGCCATCGTCGACATGCGCGGCGAGATCCGTGATCCCGGTGATGCCGGTTGCCGTACCGGCCGGCGCCTTCCAGACCCCCCGGGCGGTGTCCGTCGCCGCCCAGATGCCGGCGATCGCACCGCACGGCGTGACCTGCTGGCCACCGGGGATCACCAGGTTCGGGAAATACACGGCGGCGTATCCGAGAAATTCCTCGCTCGCCGTCAGTGCAGGGTTGCCGTTGACGGTCTGGAAGGCGTTCCCCACTGTGATGTTCGACCAGGTGCTCGGCGGGTCTACGATCAGCACGGCGCGGCGCTCCTTGCAGAACTCCACGGCCGGAGCCAGGATTGTCACCGGGTCCAGCGTTGCCTGGGGCGAGACGGGAAGGCAGAGCATGTTGAAGATGTCGGCCTTCGCAAGCGCGTAGATTCCCGTCTTGGCGCCTGGATCTCCGAGCGGCAGCGGTGGCCCGGCCGCGGGGGCAGCCGCGGGCGCAGCCGCGGGGGCCGCAGGCGGGTTCCCGCCACCACCGCCACCACCGCCACCACCGGCGTCCGCGGGCGCCGCCGGGGCGGGTGCCGCCGCGGCCGGCGCCGCGGGTGCCGCGGGCGCCTTGAACGGAGTGTCGCCGGCCTTCGGCAACGCCTTGTACGTCTTCGTCGGGTCGAGAGCGACGAGCCTCGAGGAGGCAAGTTTCGCGGCGACGTTGGCCGGGGTCAGGCCGGTGTAGAACTCGGACGGATCGCCATTCACCTTGATCGTCAAGTTGAACTGATTCGCCGGATCGAAGAGGTTGGTTGTGTCCACCGTGGCCGTCAAGCTCTCCGCCCACTTCCCCGGCGAGTTGGCGTTGAGTGTGATGTCACCCGAGATCGCCGCGGTCGCCGTGGTATCGGCTGGATCGCTGTTACGCACCACGAGCGCCCGCGCGCCGCCGTTCAGGAAGAAGAGATACACCGCGTAGCTCAGCGGCACGTTAGGATTGAGCGTCGCCGCCTGGGGATCAAGGCTCCCGAAGTTGCGCTCGTAGTCCGACCACGAGTCAACTTCGACTGGGTCGTCCACCGGTCCCCGAGGCGCGATGCCCACGAATGCAGCGATTGACGTCGGGACGCCAACAATCGGCCGCACCGGATTGGGCAGCTCCTGCACGTACACGCCCGGATAGGACACGCTTACTGGCACGAGGTACCTCCTCGAGGAGCTTGGACTCCCGGAACTTGAATTAGCAAAGGCCGTCAATCAGCGTGCGCTCGCCGTACGAAGGCGCGCACGCCCTCCACCGTATAAGTCACGAACCTACAGGCATGGCACCCGCCCCGATAGCCATCTCCTTCTCTTGTGCGCCGACGGCATCATCCCGCCTGATCCAGACCGTGTCAAGTAGCCGGGAAACATTCGACGCGCCGGGTCTCCGGACGTGCAATTTACCGGATTTGGGGTAACCGCCCGATCGGCGCTTCGTGCTACTACAGGAGTGGATGTTCTCGCGTCGCCGCAGGAAGTAACGAACGAAACCGGTCGGCTTTCTGTCCAAGCCGTATGTCGTCTGATGACTCCGCGAGGGTGTTACCCCTGTAGCTCAGTACGCGGACCGGCGCGCCCGGGACGAGACCATGAGGTTTAGTGAGCAAGCGGTAGGAATTAATATGCAGCATGGGGCCCTCGTCCCGGCCGCCAAGCCCCTCTCGAACGGGAGGCCGGTTTCGTCGAACAGATGGTCGCCGACGATCTTGCGGAGTAACTGTTCAGGTCTTCGCGGCCTGAGTCATTCAGGCGGTGGGCGGTCAGCTGTCAGGGGGTGAGGCTCCGCGAGGACGGGAGCGATGTTGATCGCGTAGACGGGGTTTCCGACGATGCCGGTCACGTCTGCGGGGGTCCAGTCGCGCGACATCGCGTGTTTCAGCGAGCGCCAGCCCAGCGGCGGTATGCGGCGATCAGACGTGAGGTTGCGGGGTCGGCGTCGAGGTCGAGATCGAGCAGGGCGATCTCGTAGCGACGACCGTTGCGCCGGCAGGCTGCGATCAGGTCGCGGCGGCCATCACCTTGGCCGACGTGCAGGACTTCGACCTGCTCGCCGATGACCGTGCCGGCACATGGGAAGCTGCCGTCCTCGTCGAAGGCTGCTTCGAAGCCAGTGAGTTGTTCGTCTTCGTCGTTGCAGTCGACGGTGATCTCTTCGATCAGCGCGTCGAGTTCTGCGTCGGCTTGGCGTGCGGGGGTCATCGCGGTTCTCCTTCGGTCAGGCGGCGGGCGGCAGGCGCTCGAGCAGCAGCGGTGGGCAGCGGCGGATCTCGGGAGTGCGGAAGCGGCCGATCGGGTGGTGGACGCAGACGGTGGCGGTGTGCTGGTCGAGCTCGGTCACGATCCCTTCGACGCCGCGGAGGTATTGGGGTCGGGTGTGGTGGTTGAAGCGCACGCGGTCGCCGACGTTGAGCATCGCCAGTGCTTTGGCGGAGTTGACCGTCTCCAGCAGCTCCTGGCGTGCGTAGATCGCGTCGGCGATCGCGGTCAGATGGGGGTCGAGCTCGCCGGCGGCGATCTCGTCGAGGAGCAGCCGTTCGGGCGGCGTTGGGCGGCGTGCCTGCCCGCTGGCCGGCGGGGTGGGGTGATCCGGTTGTGGTTGCGGTCGCTTGGTAGGCGTGGCGTTGCCGCGGGCCCTGCGCCGGGATCGCTTGCTCACGGCCCGGAGTATCGGCCCGGCCCAGGACGGACCCGTCAGGGGCCGGCGGCCTGCGGCAGCCGCGGCTGCCCGGCCGCGAGCCGGCCGAGCACGTCGATCGGCGCTGGCCTCGCGCTCGGAGAGATTGTTGTCGAACGGCGCCCGGAAGTCGTGGGCGAAGCGCAGCACCTCGTGCTCGCGCTCAGCCAGGCGGATCAGCAGGTTCTGCGCCTTGGTGCGCTTCGGTCGCCGCCCATCACCGTGGTCGGCGAGACCGGGGTTCTCCTCGTAGCCGAGCTTGACGATCCCCCGGTAGCTTGAGTGCAGCTCGCCCAGCGCCCTCTTGGCCAGGCGCTTACGCCCGTCGGCCCTGGCCTGCTCGACGGCGTCCTTGGTACCCAGAAGCAGGCAGCACCTGCAAAACCTGCCATTTGGGCCGCGGATCTCTGACCGTGGCATATCTCGCATGTG
>Ga0187779_10001363_pt1 | contig 15252 bp, 8 predicted proteins | sample 1015_Q2_SP10_10__FD_132435 | JGI IMG/M metagenome (GOLD analysis project Ga0187779, IMG submission 132435) | Tropical peat soil microbial communities from peatlands in Department of Meta, Colombia - 1015_Q2_SP10_10_MG | ecosystem: Environmental > Terrestrial > Soil > Wetlands > Peat | place... | reverse complement strand
GCCAATATGCTCGTCCCGATATTGGCTTCGCCGACTTATTTTAAATTCCCTCGAAAATCTCACTTTTCTCGAGGGAAAGCAATTTTCAAATACTTTCTTAGTCATCCAGTTCCTCAAATTTTTGTTTCAGCCGAGCTAGTTCTTCCAGATGTTGGTCGAACTCCTTCTTCATTTTTTCGACAAGAGAGGAAGGAGCTTTAGCGATAAAATCAGGATTGGTGAGTTGTCTTTTTGCCCCATCGATTTGAAGAGTTTTTTTCTCCAGTTCCTTAGCGATGCGCTGCTTTTCTCTTTCTCGGAGCTCTTGCGAAAGAGGAATAAAGAGATTAAGATTTTTAAGGGGAGCGGAAGAGGAGAACTTTTCTTCGGGTTTAGAAGATGTGAAGACGATTTTTCCAATTTTCACAAGAGCGGTAAGAATCGTTTGATGATCTTTGATCATTTTCAGATATGGATCATCGAGATCTCCGACAACGAAGAGATCGGAAGAAAACTGAGGGGGGAGCTGCATCTCGGCCCGGATATTTCGGATGACACGGAGGACCTCATCCATATTTGAGAAAATATTCTCTGCGCTCTCATCGATTCTATCTTCCCTGACAGTTGGGAAAAGAGAGACGATGCAGGCAGGCTTTTTCAAGGCTGCAATCACCTCTTTTGTCAATGGATCTGCCTTCTCATTGACAGGACTATTTCCAAATCGCTCTTTTAAGAGAGAGAAAAGCTCCTCGGTGATAAAAGGCGCCATAGGGTGCATGAGTCGAATCGCATTACAAAGGACAATAGCCAATATTTTTTGTTTCTGCTCCTTATCTTGTAAGGTTCCACTTTTACCAAATAAGATCGGCTTGCTGATCTCAACATAATAGGCACAAAACTCTTTCCAGAAAAAGTCATAGGATTTGGCAGCTGCCTTATCGAATTGATAGGCTGTGAGTGCATCGATGACTTCTTGAATGGTTCTGTACATCAAAGAGAGGATCCAACGGTCTTCTAAGGAAAGCTTTTTAAGATCGATGCCCTCAGAAAAGGTTTCTGCTGGAAGGTCGAGATTCATGAAGACGAACCTCGCTCCATTCCAAATTTTATTGGCGAAATTTTTAAACTCTTCGAATCGCCTACGGTCGAGGTCTATCTGTCTTGCCATGGTGACGCTAAAAGTAAGAGCCATTCGCACTGCATCAGTTCCAAATTGATCGATCATCTCTAAAGGGTCGATGATATTGCCTTTTGACTTGGACATCTTTTCCCACTTCGAATGCACTCCTTTTGGAATAGGTGTGCCCAATTCATAAGAGATCCTTTCCTCTTGCGCGAGGTAATGAATCGATCCATCTTTCTGTACACGCCAATACGATTTACCATAAATAAGCCCATGCAAAAAGGTTTCATGGAATGGGACCTGACCCATGGCATATTCCCCCATGAAGATCATCCTGGCCACCCAGAAAAAAAGAATATCGTGACCCGTGATCAGAGTGGAGGTGGGGTAAAACTTTTTAAGCTCGGGGGTTTTATGAGGCCACCCCATCGTGCTAAAAGGCCAGAGAGCAGATGAAAACCAGGTGTCGAGCACATCTTCATCCTGATACCAGTTATCGGGTGACTTTTGCACTTCGGGCGGAAGACCTTCCCCCGCATAACAGATCATCCTTTCCGTATCTTGCCGATTGTACCAGATGGGGATACGATGACCCCACCAGAGTTGCCTTGAAATGCACCAGTCGCGCAAGTTTTCAATCCAGTGAAAGTAGGTATTTTCCCAATGGGGTGGAATGAGGGCGACCTTTTTTTCTTTCACAGCTTGGATCAATTTTTCTTTAAACGGAGTCATGCGCACAAACCACTGCTTGGAAAGATAGGGTTCAATGATCGCTTTAGAACGGTAGGAAACGCCTACCCTAAGAGGATAGGGCTCAATTTTTTCAATCAGTCCAAGAGTGTGCAATCTGTTTACGACGTCTTTTCTCGCCTCTTCCATAGAAAGTCCGGAAAAAGGTTTTCCCTCCTCGTTGATCTTGCCATCAGGGGTCATAATGTTGATCAGAGGAAGATGATGTCTTAAAGCCATCTGATAGTCGTTATGATCATGGGCGGGGGTAATTTTGACTGCACCTGTGCCGAAAGAGGGATCGACGATATGATCAGTGATTATCGGTATTTTTCTCCCTGTGATCGGATGGTCGATGAATTTACCAACAAATTTCGCGTATCTTTCATCTTTAGGCGATACAGCTACAGCCGTGTCACCGAGCATCGTTTCTGGACGAGTTGTCGCAACGACGATGACGCCTTCTCCTCGTTCGAGAGGATAACGAAGGTACCAGAGCGAAGAGTCTATCTCTTCATACTCTACCTCGTCATCAGCCAGCGCAGTTTGAGTTACAGGGTCCCAATTGACAAGATAATCACCACGATAGATGTAGCCATCGTCATACATTTTTTTGAACATCGTCCTGACTGCGAGATTACATCCCTCATCCATGGTAAAACGAAGGCGCGACCAGTCACACGAACACCCAAGCTGTTCTAACTGACTCAGTATCGCCTGTTCACTCTCCTCTTTCCACTGCCAGACATGTTTTAAAAACTCTTCACGGGAGAAGTCGCGACGCGTTTTGTGAGTTGTTTTCATGAGATGGCGCTCAACCACGGTTTGCGTTGAAATCCCGGCATGATCTGTCCCAGGGATCCAGAGCGCTTCAAAGCCTGACATCCTTTTCCAGCGAATGAGTATATCCTGCAGTGTGTCGACAAGGGCATGTCCCATATGCAGCCTTCCTGTCACGTTAGGAGGAGGGATCACAATGCAAAAGGGAGGCTTTTGAGAGTGGGGATCGGCGTGAAAGAAACCACTCTCTTTCCAAAAGTGATAGGTTTTTTTCTCAACGGTCTTTGGTTCGTAAGAAGGCGGCAATTCTTTCATGAGATCTTTCCAACAATGGATCTATCTTAACGAATGTCTTTATTTTTTTAGGAAGGATTTACGAAAGGCCAAAGGCCTGCTTTTTGAAGGACGAGCTTTACACCCTCTTTAGTGATCTCTTTCCCATTGAAATAGACAGGATTTCTGTGGTCTGCCAATTTGTCGATCTCTTCTTCAGTCAGAAGGCCGGGTTTGCTGAGAAAATCCAAGTATTTTTGATTTTTCCCATCATCGACAATACGATATCGGAGCGCTTCGCAAAGATTATCTTCTGTAAAGTGCTTTTGGAAGATGTGGAGGATCTGCTCAAGAGTAAAAAACTGAATGGGCTGTATGCCATTTTGTTCTTGAGGAGAAGTGAATTTTTCTTTTTGGAGGGAAAAAGGGTCATTTACACTTAACTCTGAACAGTCGAGGCCTAAAGTATCTCCAGCTGTTTTTCGAATTTGATTGATGAAATGAAAGATCCCTCTTTGACACCTTTCGATCAAAATCTCTTCTTTATAGGCTTCCATATAGCGAAGAAGTTGATCCGGCACGGTTTCCTCTCGATTCATGACTCTTTTAAGTTCTCTCATGACACCTTCGAGTTTTCTTGGACCGCATTCGTTATGAGCTTCGCTAAGAGAGAGGAGAGCCACACGTTTTTTGTTATCAAATTTATCCTTTTCCTCTGCGGTTAAATTTTCACCCTCTTTTTGTAGCTCAACAATTAAATTTTTAATAGCAAGCCTTAAAGTATCAAAGAAAAGAGTGATCTGTTGAGGTGATAATTTATCATCGACACTTACGAATTTGTCATAGGTATCTTGTTTTGCATATTTAAGAAACTCCACGAGATCTTCTCTTGCCTTTTTATTTGCAGATCTATCAGGAAAAAGACGGTCAAATTCTGAGATTAATTGATCGAGTTCGACTTGTTGATCTTTCAAGTCAAAATCGATAGGTGGAGCAGATTTTTTTACAATCTCCCAGTTGATTTTTTCACTCTTTTGAAAGGTGTTTTCATCAAAATCCTTGAGTTCGACAATTTCTCGAAAATAGATCATGTCCTTTATCAGTATTATGGCGACTCTTACGAGTTCTCTTAAAAAGTCATAAACTTCATATATCTTGTAGAATGGAGTACAGACCCATTTCAAAAAATCGATGATTGTGTTCTGTAAGCTGGTTTCGTTTTGATACTCTAAAGTGCTATCCGTAGAAGCTGGGAGTACAGAAGAGGTTAATGCGGTATCGTCAACCGATGTCGGAGATGAAGGAGGGGGCGAGGATAATGTTGGCACTTCCATAAATTTAATCCTTAGAAAAAGTTCAATTAAATGGCCAAAGATTCGCTTTCTGAAGGACGAGCTTTACTCCCTCATTAGTGATCTCTTTTCCATTGAAATAGACAGGGTTGGTGTAGTCTGCCAATTTGTCCAACTCTTCTTGAGTCAGAAGGTTTGGCTGGGTGAGAAACTCCAAGTATTTTTTATTTTTCCCATCTTCGATAATACGGTTTTTTAATGCAGTGCACACATTTTCTTCACTAAAGTTCTTTTGAAAAATATGAATGACTTGTTCACATGTGAATTTGGTAATCTTAATTGAAATGTCGTCAAGGTTCACTTCAGATCGATCTAGACCTAGTTCAAGACCTGCTATACCTCTTAATTCATTGATGATGTGCATCTGGCCCATTTGACATCTTTCTAATAAAATTTCTTCCTTTAATGATTCAAGAAAGCGAAGGAGTTCTTCTTCTACCGTCTCTTCTCTGTTGACAAGTCTTTTTAAAAGTCTCTGCGGCTCCTCTAGACGTCTTGTGGGACAGTCGTAAACTGCCTCCGAAAGACTGATTAGGGTTACTTTCTTTTTTTCTAATCTTTTGTCCTTTTCGATCTCGGGAAGAGATGAATCATCACTTTGTAATTCGAAGATGAGATTTTTAAGTATGAGTCTTAAATGCTCAAAATAACGCTCTTCTTCGCCGGCTTTTAGCAATTTTGAAAAGAATGAGACTTCAGGTATATATGTATTTTGCTTGGCATATTTAACGTAATCGACCAGAGTCTTTCTAATTGCAGGATCTTCTTCATTTTTAAAAAGTCGATCATATTCTAAAGGCAATTGATCCAGATTAACTTCGACATTTCGTATAAAATCGAGCTTCAATTTAGGAGCAGGTTTTTTAACCACTTCCCAGTTGATTTTACTATCTTTTTGAAAAGTCTGTAGATTAAAGTCGTCTAGTTCACGAATAGGGCGATTATTTTTCTTAGCATTTTTTCTATCCTTCAGATGACCTTCGCCCAAAAGAAAGCAGCACCAAAAACATTCGTAGATGCAAATGAAGGGCGCAAATACGTACCCTACAACAGTAAGTATCGAATCCCATAAACTATTTTCTTCTAGAGGATCAATCTGATCTATAGAAGGCAATATTGGCGTTTGAGGGACTCCGAGAGAGGGGTCAAAAGATGGTGTTGATGAAGATCCGTTTATCGGTGATAAATTTTCCATAAGTATATATTATAAGATTAAATGATTTAAAAAGCAAAATTCAAATATTAATAATATAATGGAAGCTGAACTTCAGAAAGAATTTTATTTAAAAGGTGTTTAAAATGAACTCCTTTTTCTATTTCACCGATTGAAGTGTAAAATAAAAAAAGTTGTTTATAGAGCTCTGCTTTTTCCCACAAAAAGGCCCTTTCCAACCACTTATGATTTTTTCGAACTAAATAATGACTTGCCAAAGAATAGAGAGGGGGAAAAAGGGCATCAGAGATCCCACTAAAATGGATGAGAGCGATTTCCTTACCTTCTCTGATCCAAAGAAGGGCTCCGTAAGGAAGATGGAGGGGAGAATGATCATCGTTGAGCAGGTCTAAAGAATATTTTTCAACATACTTACTCGCTTTTTCCCACTCTTTTTTAAAGAGAAGTGTCCAAAGATAGAGGGCTTCGATAGAGAGGAGATCGGGGGAGTCTATCTCACGATCTAGGAGCTTTTCTACAGGAGGAATTTTCCCTTCCAATAGCTCTTTTTCGATGAGGAAAATAAAGGTGCGTAGCTCTGTTTTTTGTAATTTTTTAGGGCTATGTAAAAGAGCCTGATCAAAAGAGGTGAAGCTTAAGTCAAGCCACTCCTTTAAAAGAGGATCATCATTTATCCTTACCTTTTCTTCAGATACCTTTGTCTCAAGATGGAGCTCCATTAAACAGAAAAGGATATTTGCTTTTTCTTTTAAGCTCGTCGACGATTCAAGCATTTCTAAAAGTGTTAAAGGTTTAGCAAGCCAAAAAGCCAGTTGAAGAGCCAGAGAAGGAGAATCTAAAAAATAAAGAGGTTCGAGATGTTTTTTCAAGCTTTCTAAAAGTTGAAGATGATCCGGATTAGAAAAGAGATTGGGCAGATGATTGAGTGCGATCAATAAAAAGTAGTAGGCGCCCCATCGATCAGAAGAGGAGCACTCATGCAGTCTGAAGGCGATGTGCTCTTCCAAGATCCTTTTTAGAGGATGATGAGGGAATTTTCTTAAGGAAAGCTCCAAACATTTAAGTTCTTCTTCTTTTTCACCCATTGCGGCATAGACGAGCGATTTTCCTAAATATTCTAAAGGAGCGCCGGGGGTTTGGCGGAGTTTTTCAAATTCATCCAGGCTAAGATGAAATAACTTTTCGGAAAGAGCTCGGTCTTTTTCGGCTTTTGCCTGCTCGAGGAGGACAACTCCCGCACGAAACATCGCTTCTCTACCCTCAGGACGACCTTTGAAAGAGATACCTATTCGACGATATTCCAGAAGAGCTCTCGAGTAATCTTTGATAGCAAGGAAGGCATCGGGTATAGCGAGACAGCCGATCATTGCACTCTGCGAGCTCACAAATACTTCCAGACGTTCTACTTCAAAATCGGCATCCCGATAAAGAACGCCGATGTGCGTTCCAGCAAGAGGAGTGTGTGTGAGATAGTTAAGAGATAATCTTCCGTCCAGATAAAAGCGCAGGTCGTTGCCCACCTTTTCAATGATGATCTCATGCCACTGCATGATGTTGAATGAGATGCGCGCATCCATCACTTCCACATTGTCGCGAAACAACTTACAAAAGGAAGCACCGATCCAAAGGCAATAACCTTCTTCCAGGTTTTTTCGTTGATCCGGCTCTGGGATGGAGAGAAGGAACCCAATTCCACTTCCTTGAGAGCTGAGTCTGACCTTCGCCTCTATCTTCGTATTTCCGGAAAAGGAGCTTTTAGACACCATGAGGCTGACCCATTCCATCACGTCGGTGATGCCTGTGATTGCGATATGCTTTGCAAGCAGGATGTTTGCTTGAAACTCCCAGTCGTTTTTTTCTTTGATATCGAGCGAAGAGGCCAAGACCCAGTCGGGTCTTCCTTCAATATAGTTTTGAAGTTCAAAGATGATCTCCTCCACAGTTTCGTACCGTTCCAAGGGCAATACTTTCAAAGCCTTTTTCACGATTTGGACAAGAGAAGGAGGGATATCGCGATAAGGAGCGATTTCAGTGGCATTTGGGATGGTTTCTTTTTCGATCTGCTTTCTAAACTGTTTGAGATTAGGTCTTTTAAAGGGAAGCTTGAGTGTGAGTATCTGAAAGAGGATCACCCCAAGAGCATAGATATCTGAAGAGATCGTCGCCTTTTCTCCCAAAGCTCTTTCAGGAGACATGTAGGCCAAAGTACCTACTACTTTTCCCGGCCGTGTCGTACGGACATTCATTTCAGGGATTTTAGCCAGGATCTCTTCTTTTTCATTGATCTTGATGGCAAGACCCCAATCCAGAATCATCACTTCTCCATATCTGCCTACGATGATATTCTCTGGCTTTAGGTCGCGATGCAGAACTCCTTTGGAGTGGGCATAGGCGACGGCTTGACACACCGATAAAAAGATCCGGATTAAAGCAGGGATCGATCCACCGATCGGGTGAAGAGTCATTCCTTTTTTTTCCTGACTCCTTGTCCTTTTCAGTATCTCTTTCAACGTTTCGCCTTCCACATAGGGCATCGTGTAATAGATACCCTCTTCGCCCTCTGAGATAGTATAGATGGGAATGATGGAAGGGTGAGTCAGACCACTTGCGATCTTCGCTTCTCTTAAGAAGCGCTTTTGCATGCCTTCATAGTGAGAGAGATCTTCTCGGATCCTCTTCAGGGCGACATCCCTATCACAGCGCGGATCATAGGCCAAAAAGACCTCCCCCATGCCGCCCTTCCCTAAACTTCTAATAATTTTATAAGATGTCAACATCGTTTTAGAAGATTCAAGTAAGAATAGATATAGTTCAAGTATTATTTAACTTTTTCCCAGAGCGTCAAAAGATCATCAGGTTGGATGTTTGAGGGGATGTTTTTTGTGCTTTCTTCAAGGTCGATGTTTTTCGGCACCCTTTTCATGATATTCCAATCAATAGCTCCAGAAGGATCGAAAAGATCGGAAATCTTGTGACCGTTTTCATCTTGAATGGATTCAAAGAAAGCTCCTATCGCTTTCTTGGTAAGTCCTTCTTTGGTCTGAAATTGAACTGTATAAGCGTCAGCTTCGTTTTGAGTCCAATTCTTTTTATCGAAAATAGCGAGATAGTTGGGGTCATTATCTAAATAATTATACATGAATTCGGTATAAAGATGTTTGTTCACATCTGTTTCATTATTGACATTCATAAGAAGTAAATCAAATAACCAGTCTTTTGTAAAATTTTTATTAAATAGAGCTTGATAATATTTGAGCCCTTGATAAGGAACTCTGTTCTGAGCAAGTGGATCTTTAAGAAGAATGGGGTTTCGATTAAGACCGAGGTCTTCTCCATAATGACGGCGTACAACATTGAATTCATGGATTTCTATCGGATAATACTCCATAATAAATTGTTCTTTTATTTCTTGAATAAAGAACAAAAATCGATCGTAAAGAGATTCAGAACAATTGGCAAGTTTGCGATAGAGAGAAAGCGCTGCATTATATTTGCCAGGACCACATTTTCCTGCACCATAATTTAGGTCTTGTAGATAACCTCTTATTTTTTCTTTAAGAGTTTTTTGAAGGTCGGGAGATGGTTTCTCCATCTCTTTTTCCAATTTCTTAAGTTCAAATGTAATACCTTTTAGAAGGAGAGTGATCTGATCATAATATTCTGGAGTTGTGTCCCAATTATTTGGTCTGGATTTGATATCCCCAAGAAGAAAGAACAAAGATTTTAAGGCAGTGTTTTCTAATCTGATTGGAGTTGGGACGGGTTGGATTTTTTCATCATCTTGCAGTTCTGCACCGAATAAGCAATTGATTAAAGCGCAGGGGAAACAGAGAGTCCACCAAAGAAACTTTCCAATCCAATCTATGATATTACAAAAGATACTCTCCTCACCCCCTCCTCCTCCAATGAGAAGCTCATCGACAGGGCGGCGAGTTATGTTTTGTAAATTTTTAATTTCAATTGGTTGAAATTTGTAATTATTGTCAAAATTAACTTTCATAGATAAATATGATAACACTCATAAAAATAAAAACAAACTCTTTTCAAGATTGAAAAATTATTTGGTATTATAAAGTGTTTGATAATTGCTTTTTTCTCGAAGGAATTTTTAATTGACGACAGACCTTATATCAAACAGATATTGTCTCTTAAATTATTTAACTTTTTCCCAGAGCTTCAAAAGGTCATCAAGTTGGATGCTTGAGGGGATGTTTTTTGTATTTTCTTCAAGGTTAATGCTTTTTGGGACTCTTTTCATGATATTCCAATCAATAGCTCCAGAAGGATCGAAAAGATCGGAAATCTTGTGCCCGTTTTCATCTTGAACAGATTCAAAGAAAGCTTCTATCCCTTTCTTGGTAAGTCCTTCTTTGGTCTGAAATTGAACTGTATAGGCATCAGCCTCTTCTTGAGTCCAATCCTCTTTATCCAAAATAGCAAGATATTTAGGATCATTATTTAAATAATTATACATGAATTCGGTGTAAAGATGTTTGTTCACATCTGTTTCATTATTGACATTTATAACAAGTAATTCCAATAGCCAGTCTTTTGTAAAACTCTTGTTAAATAGTTTTTTTAAAAAATCGAGACTTTTATATGAACCCATAGCATCTTGAAGGAATATAGGATTTCGGTTAAGACCGAGGTCTTCTCCATAAAGGCTACGAACTGTGTTGAAAGAATGAACTTCTATTGAACAAGAGTCCCAAATAAATTGTTCTTTTATTTCTTGAATAAAGAATAAAAATCGATCGTAAAGAGTTTCAGAACAATTGCTAAGCTTGCGGTAGACACGGAGAGTTTCGTTATAACGACCAGGAGTGCATTTGGTTGCACCATAATCTAACTCTAAAAGATAATTTCTCATTTTGTCTTTGAGTATTTGTTGAAAACTGGGAGATGCGTTCTCAATTTCCTTTTCTAATTTTTTAAGTTCAAATGTAATACCCTTTAAAAAGAGAAACATCTGATCATAACATTCGTAGTAGCGTGAGTCATAAGAATCGGGGTTATTTCGCCGGACTGCAGTCTTTGTTGTATTGACATGCTTAATAAGTTCTTCCAAATGTGTTAAAGAAATCTCTTTTTTTGCTTGGCTAGACGCTGACGCAGGTTGTTGAATTTCATTAACTGGAGGTTGGATAGGAGTAGGTGATTCAATTTCTTCGTCTTCTGCGCTATCCAAATCATCCGGAGGGTGTATATTGAATAGACAATTGATTAGACCATGTAGAAAATTAGCCACCCAATCAATAATGGTGCTTATAATCCCTTCGTCTCCTCCTCCGATTAGAAGCTCATCGGCTGGCAGGTGATTTACTTTTTTTTGTAAATCTTTAATTATAATTGATTGGAATTTGTAATTATTGTCAAAATTAACTTTCATAGGTAAATATAATAACATTGATAAAGATAAAAAATAAATCTTTTAAATAACTAAAAAAATTGTTGTAGGGTTTAAAGAAATCTATCCTAAAAAACCTTCAGCCAATAGAATGATCGAAAAAGAGAAAAATATGAAAAAAACGATTGTTTTAACGGGGGATCGACCCACAGGTCCTCTTCACCTTGGCCATTATATCGGGTCTTTAAAGACAAGACTTGAATTTCAAGAAAAATATGATCAGTTTGTGATGATCGCAGATGTTCAAGCGCTGACGGATCATGCCCATGAACCAGAAAAGGTGAGGGAGAATGTATTACAGGTCGCCCTCGACTATTTGAGCATAGGGATCGACCCCAAGAAGACGACGATATTTATTCAGTCATTGATACCGACTCTTCCCGAACTCACGATCTATTATCTGAACCTTGTCACCTGGAATCGATTGAAGCACAATCCGACGGTGAAACAGGAAATTCAGCAAAAGGGTTTTGGAGAGAGTGTCCCGGCTGGTTTTATGATTTATCCTGTGAGTCAAGCGGCTGACATCACCTTTGTCAAAGCAGATCTCGTCCCTGTGGGTGCAGATCAACTCCCAATGATTGAGCAGACTAATGAGATTGTCCGCCATTTTAACAGGATCTACCACACAGATGTTCTCAAAGAGGTGAAAGCCATTGTTCCAGAAGTTGGACGACTGCCTGGGACGGATGGCGAAGCAAAGATGAGCAAGACGCTTGGCAACGCCATCTATCTTTCAGAATCTGCGGACCAGCTAAAAAATAAGGTCATGAAAATGTACACAGACCCTGGACATCTTCGCGTCGAAGACCCAGGCAAAGTGGAAGGCAATCCCGTCTTCATCTATCTCGACGCCTTTGATCCCGACAAGGAAAAAGTGCAAGAGATGAAAGAACACTATCAGCGAGGCGGGCTTGGTGACGTCGTCGTAAAGAGAAGGCTTCTAGAGGTATTAGAGGCTTTTATCGGTCCCATACGCGAGAGGCGTAAGCAGTTTGCTCAAGATCCCGATTCTGTGATGAAGATCTTGTTTGAGGGGACTGAGCGCACAAACGTGATTGCCGAAAAAACCCGTTCGGAAGTTCGAAAAGCACTCAGATTGGATTATTTTTGACCTTTTCGCTTCTTTTGTTCGGATTCTTCTTCTTCAATTTGACAGTTGATGTCCTCCTCTTTTTCATCTTCTGATTCTTCCGTTTTTTCTAGGTATTCTCTAAAGAGCACATAGATAGCTGCGCAGATGAAGAGCACGGGTAAGAGAATTTCCCAGGGAAGGTCATACTGGACAGTGATAAAAACGCCAATGAAGACGAAAAGAGAGACGAACGCGTCGTAAAAACGCCCTAGAAGATATTGTTCTAGGGCAAGAGGAATCCCAATGACGAGCATAATCTCGGGCCACCATCGATTAAAATAAGCTAAAACAGCAAGGCCGATTAAAAAAAGGGCTGTTGCCAGAGTGTGCGCTCTTTTTTTAGAAGTCAACGGTCGTGGCATAATTTTTTTATAAATGATCTTGAAGTATGGGTGCAAGATATTTTCCAGTATAGGAGGTAGGATGATGGATGAGCTGTTCCGGAGTGCCTGCGAAGACCAGATTTCCTCCCGCCTCTCCTGCATCGGGTCCCAAGTCGACGATGTAATCCGCATTTGCGATCACATCGAGGTTATGCTCGATGAGAATGAGGGTATTTCCCTTGTCGACAAGCGCTTGAAAGATCGCGAGGAGACGTCTGATATCTTCACTATGAAGCCCAATCGTCGGCTCGTCGAAGAGATAGAGTGTTTTGCCAGATGATCGTTTAGAGAGCTCTTTCGATAGTCTTAGACGTTGCGCCTCTCCTCCTGAAAGAGAGTTCACTTCCTGGTTTAAGGGAAGATAGTCGAGTCCGACTGAAATCAGAGTTTCCAGAATCTTTTTGGCCTTTGGAAGAAATTCGAGCCATGAATGGGCCTCGGAAACAGTCATGCTGAGGATTTGCCCTAAATGTTTTCCCTGATAACGTACTTCGAGACTCAAAGGATTTAGACGAAAGCCATGACAGGAGTCGCAAGTGATTTTGACAGGAGGAAGAAATTGCAGTGAGACGGTTTTAAATCCAAGCCCTTGACAGGCTGGACACATCCCTTTGCGATGATTGAAGCTAAACTGTTTCGGCTCCAGGCCTCTCATCTTGGCATCTGGCAGCTGAGCGAAAAAAAAGCGCAACGGCGAGAGAAGGTCGGAGTAGGTGCTGATATCTGCTCGAGCGGTTTTTCCAATAGGGTTTTGTTCAAGGGCGATCACTCGGTCGAAGTGAGAAAATCCAAAGATGGCTCCAAAAGAAGTTTCCCAGGCATCTTTTTTAAAAGGAATACTCTCCTCTGCCGCTTTTTTTAAAAGATCAGAGAGGAGGGTCGATTTGCCAGAGCCGGAGACACCTGTGATACAGGAAAAAGAGTTGAGAGGAATCTTCAGGTTAATATTTTTAAGGTTATGAAGAGAGAGTCTATTCAGTATAAGTTCATCTTTTGATGTTCGACGAGATTTCGGAATAGGGATTTTCTTTCGCCCAGAAAGATAGTTACCCGTCAAAGAATGGGGATTTTTTTTGATCTCTTGTAAGGTGCCTTTGGCAGTGATTTCTCCTCCCTTCTTCCCGGCACCGGGGCCAAAGTCGAGGATATAATCAGCAATGGCGATCGTGAGGGGATCATGTTCGACGAGGAGAATGGTGTTTCCAAGATGACAGAGCGCTAGAAGAGCACTATTTAGAAGAGTGTTGTTGTGAGGATGGAGTCCGATCGTCGGTTCATCGAGAACATAAAGACATCCGGTAAGGCCACTGCCGAGTTGCCTTGCAAGACGTATCCTCTGCGCTTCGCCACCGCTTAATGTCGGAGCACTTCGTCCTAAAGTCAGATAGCCAAGCCCTATTTTTTTTAAAAAGTGGACCCTTTTTTCCAGCTGATCTTTGACCTCTTTGAAAAGAGGAGCATCTAGCTGTTGGATAAATGAAAAAAGCTGTTCAATAGGTAAAGAGGTTAGCTCTACCATCGTCTTTTTTTGAAGGCGCACATTTCTGGCTAAAGGATTGAGTCGGCTTCCCTGACAAGAAGGGCATTGCATCTCATCGAGAAGAGATAAAAGCTCATGCTCCTCTTTCACAACATGACTTTTTGAAAGGTTAATGAAAGCATGGTTGAGACCAATCCATCTTGCACTCAGTCCTTTTATTTCCAAACTCTGTTTAGAACCGTTGAGAAGAGCGTTCAGTTGAGAAGGATGTAATTTTTGAAGAGTGATGTTGGGGATCTTCTCTTTTCTCAAAAATAGGTTAAATAGCTTTAGAGCCATATCTGTCTGGTTTTCTTTCCAAAGAAGATCGATCAGCTGAAGAGGTGTGAGTTTCATCAGGCTTTTATGTTTAGAAAGATCAGCACCATATTGAACGCCTAATCCTTGACAGTCCGGACACATTCCCTCAGGGGTATTGAAGGAAAAGGTGTGAGGAGTAATCGGGGGAAAGGATTTCCCGGTGCTTTCCACCGAAAAGGAGAGGTTAAAGAAATGATCTTTCCCATCGATCTCAACGATAAATGTGTTCTGACCAATGCGTGAGGCTTGCTCGATCGCTTCCAAAAGTCGCGGTACGATCTCCTTATTCACTACGAGTCTATCGATGAGAAGGAGGAGCTCATTCTTTTTTTCTCTCGAATAGGGTATCTCTTGATCGAGTTCGAAGTACTCTTTATTAAGGCGGATTCGTAAAAATCCCTCTTTTTGCAGTCTTTCTTTCAGATCTTCAAAACTTTCACCCGATTTGAGTTTGAGTGGTGCCAAAATAAACAAACGGGACTTCTCTGGAAATTGTAAGAGCTTTTCGACGAGGGTCATTTTGCTTATCGCTTTAATCTCTTCCCCTGTTTCTGGGTCGTAGGCCACACCTAAGTGAGCGAAGAGAAGTCTTAAAAAGTCGTAACTTTCTGTCATCGTTCCCACAGTGCTGCGGGGATTTCCAGCATGGCTTTTCTGCTCGATCGCGATCGGTGGCGATAAGCCCTGTATCTCTTCAACGATAGGTTTTGCTGGCTCCTTGATAAATTGACGCGCATAGGGAGAAAGCGTTTCGATGTACCGCCTTTGTCCTTCTGCATAGATCGTTTCAAAGGCAAAAGAGCTTTTGCCCGAACCCGAAGGACCCGTGCAGAGGGTGATTTTGCCTCGCGGAAATGAGACGTTGATCTTTTTGAGATTATTTTGAGCACATCCGATGGCGGTGACGGTGTCTACTTTTTTCTCAGGAGAAGTCGAAGGTTTTTTAAATGTTAAAGCGGGTTTTTTGAGGATTGCTTTTAAAGCCTTGCCTGTTTCGGTAGAGGTTGTAGCCACTTTTTCTGGATCTCCTTTTGCGATCACTTTTCCACCTCCATCGCCCCCTTCAGGTCCTAGGTC
>Ga0187779_10001362_pt1 | contig 15252 bp, 8 predicted proteins | sample 1015_Q2_SP10_10__FD_132435 | JGI IMG/M metagenome (GOLD analysis project Ga0187779, IMG submission 132435) | Tropical peat soil microbial communities from peatlands in Department of Meta, Colombia - 1015_Q2_SP10_10_MG | ecosystem: Environmental > Terrestrial > Soil > Wetlands > Peat | place... | reverse complement strand
GGATTTCTCCAAGCCGCCGGCTCGATCGGTGACCCTGAGATCCGTCAGACAATTCTCACTCGAGCGGAAGGCAATCCATTCTTTCTCGAGGAATTGATCCGTGCCGTTCGCGACGCGCGGGTAAGAAGCGTTCACGATCTTTCTGACATTCCCCAAACTTTGCAGGCGGTGGTGGCAGCGCGCATTGATTCGTTAGCGCCAGCGGCCAAACGCGTCCTGCAACGTGCAGCCGTCATCGGACGGACTTTCTCTGAAACGATTCTCGCACATGTCTGCGATCAATCAGAAAGACGTAATCTGGAAGAGGCCCTTGAGGAATTATGTCGTCGCAATTTCATTGAACCTGAACAAATCGATTTTTCTGCGGCCTCCGATCGCCGTTATGTTTTTCATCACGCGATTACACAGGAAGTGGCGTATCAGGGTTTACTTCATGCCACCCGCCGAAAATGGCACCGTGTCACCGGTGAGGCGATCGAAGCGCTGTCGCCCGATCAGCTTCACGAGCTTTCGGGAATTCTTGGGCGCCATTTCGAAAAAGCCGGGGTGCGCGATAAAGCCGTAGCCTATTTCGTCCGAGCCGCCGAGCGTGCGCGCGCGGTTTTCTCTAATCTCGAAGCAATCGATTTTTATCGGTCGGCGCTGTCACAGACCGAGGGGACGTTGGAGATGGCAAAAGGTGTGTCGATTCGTTTTCTTCACGAAAGTTTGGGGGACGTGCTGATATTGAACGGGCAATTTGAAGCAGCGCACGACGAACTTGAGCGGGCCCATAGACTGGTTGGGGAAGATCGAGTTTCACGATCCCGTTTGGGGCGAAAGCTCGGCGCAACTTGGGTCCATCGCCGGGAATATGACAAAGGCTTTGCCGACTTCGACCGCGCGCAGAAGGAACTCGAATCCGAAGCTTCAGAACTTGGAGCGGATTGGTGGAATGAGTGGGTGCAAATTCAGCACGAGCGAATGCATCTGTTTTACTGGCTGGGAAGATGCAGCGAGCTCAATGCTCTGGCGGCAGTGGTGGAACCGCAGCTTGAGAAGCACGGCACTACCATGCAGCGCGGCAAGTTCTTCATGATGCGAGCACTCTCACTTTTAAGCGAACATCGCTACGCTCCGCCGCCGCTGGCCGCGGAATTTGCCGAGCGGGCGGTGGCGATTACCAGTGATTCAGACAGCCCGACTGATCTGGTTCACCTGAAATTTGTTCTGGGGCTGGTGCGATTGTTTCGAGGTACTTTCGCTAGCTCGATATCCGAGCTGAACGATGCCCTCGAAATGAGTGAGAGGGTTGGCGACCTCGTTCTTCAGGTTCGCTGTTTGACCTATTTGGCCGTGGCCCATCGTCAAGCAGATCAACCGCCACTCTCTAGAGATTATGCCGAGCGGGCGACGGCTCTCGCGGGAAAACTTGGAATGGTTCATTACACGGCCATGGCCCATGCCACCTTTGCCTGGCTGGCCTGGAAGGGCGGCGATTATCCGGCGGTGAAGAAATCTGCCTCGGAAGCGCTCAAGCAATGGCACTCGATGGCTGATCCGTACGGCTTCGATTGGATGGCGCTTTGGCCGCTGATAGCAGTCGCTCACGCCGAAAGGAATTTTGACGAAGCTGTCACCCGGTTGCGCGCGTTATTTGGACCGAATCAACACCCGCTGCCTGAAGAGGTGACCCTGGCAGTGCAGAAAGCAATTGCTGCTGCCGGAAAGCGTTCAGGTGACGTCGATCATTTAATTGTCCACGCGCTCGATGTCGCCCGTAGTTCGCATCAACTCTGAGTGCGTCCGGATTACAACCAACAGAACTCGGCTTACCGCCATCTCAATATTAATGGCGTTTTCGGAAACGAGGGTGCCCTTCGCTTTAGTTCAGGATGTGGTCGAGGCAGGCGAGCAAATGTGAAACGGTTTCTTCGGTTTCGTCGCCCATGTTGGAAAGGCGAAATGTTTTGCCGCGGAGTTTGCCGTAACCTGGATCGATGATGAGGTGATGCTTTTCGCGAAGTTTTTTTGCAAACGCCAGCACATCGATCTTCTTATTGTTCTTTACGCAGGTGAGCGTTTTCGATCGAAAACCTTCCTCGGCAAAAAATTCGAAGCCCGCTCGCTTCACCCAATCGTGCACCAGCATGTTGGTACGGTGGTGTCGGGCGTAACGCGCGTCGAGTCCTTCCTCGAAAACTTCTCCGAGTTTTGATTGCAGCGCGAAGATGTGGCCGATGCTTGGCGTGGTCGGAGTCATCCAACTTGCCTGCTGTTCTTTGAACTCGAGGAAATCCGAGTAGTAGCCGCGATCTTTTTGTTTCTCAGCCCGCGCGAATGCTTTTTCGGAAACGCTAAACAGCGAGAATCCCGGCGGAAGAGCCAGCGCTTTTTGTGATCCGGTCAGCATGACGTCAATGCCGAGCGCGTCCATCTCGATTTTCATCGCGGAAAACGACGAGACAGTGTCGAGAATGAGAGCGACGTCGGGATATTTGGCGAGCGTACAGCAAATTTCCGGCAACGGATTCATCACCCCGGTCGACGTTTCGTTATGAATCAGCGTGACCGTGTCGAATTCTCCGGACGCGAGCAAGCGATCGATCTCTCTCGGGTCGATGTACTTTCCCCACTCGACCTGCAATGGCTCGGCCTTTTTTCCGCAACGTCGCGCAACCTCAAGCCATTTGTCTGAAAACGCGCCGCACATGCAGCAGAGCACGCCGCGATCGACTAAATTGCGGACCGACGCTTCCATCACGCCCCAGGCCGATGAGGTGGAAAGAAAAACCGGCTGCTTCGTGTAGAAAGATTGTTGCAGTCGCGGGTGAATGTCGCGGTAAAGATTCTTAAAGTCTTCACCGCGATGTCCGATCATCGGCCGCGAGAAGGCGGCTAGCGTTCTTGCCGACACTTCGACCGGGCCAGGTGTGAAAAGCTTATTATGCGGAATCACAAAACAAATGTCGGCCGGTGCGGAAAAATTTCCAGGACCGCAATCGGTGCGACCCTTCAATGCGTTTATGGATCATCCAAAGTAATGCGACAGCCCAAACCAGGATACGGTTGCAGCGGTCAGCACTGCCCAAGAGCTGAAGATGGGCAACATCAAACAAACGAGCACGGCGAATCCGATTAATCCCACGCTGCCAAGCACCGCACCGGCGGCGTCAATACTGGCCGCCTGACGTCCGCGCAGGCGACCGTTCAGCCCGCGCTTGCCGGAAAGATCGCCGGGAATGCGAGAAACAATCCGCCAATCACCGGTCCAAACTCTCTCGCAATCAAACCGGCACGAGGGTGATCAAGCCGCTAAAGAAAAACCGAACGAGATATTCTTACCATTTTGTTTCCGTCAGCGCCGAGAAATGGACCTTGATTCTCATTTTAGGAAAACGATCCAAGATCCGAAGGCGATCGCGAACCATAGTAAATTGGAAAATGTCGTTACGGCCAAGCTATGCCACCTGAAGCGCATGATTAACCAGCTTACGAGTTGGCAATACAACCCGAGCGCAATCGCGCCCGCCACCATCGATCTCGCTTCGGTTGCAGCGTAGATGGTCCCTTCCTTGGCAGTGGTCAGGACCAATGTGGCCAGCTGAAGATTTAACGACCCCGTAATCTCCAGCCGGGATCTTGAGCCGTCGGACACATCCTTATGTGAGGTAAACGGGGATGATATCTATGGCAGTCGCCCCAGTTTCTGAGCGCTTGCGCGCCGGAGATTCGCATGGCATAAGACGACGCTCGCCCAATCCAATATGCTGGGTGTAAGATCGCCGAAACATGCCAACTGCATCAGCTTTGTCGCGAGACCCGACGCTTGAAACACAAGTATTCTGGATAAAACACCGCCGGGAAATCGTCGCCGTGATTGCGATTGCTCTCCTCGCCGGAATAGCGTTTGGCGGGTATCGAATTTATGCTGCCCAAAGGGCTTCTGCGGCAGCGACGCTGCTGAGCGCCGCGATGGGCGCGCAAGATTATTCAACCGTAATTGCGCGATATCCCGGCACGGCCGCCGCGGCGTCGGCCTATCTCTTGCTGGCCGAATCCCAGCGGAACGAAAAAAAATTCGCGGAAGCAAACACCACGTTGCAGTCGTTCATTGGCAACAATGCTGACCACGAACTGGTTCCGACGGCCAAGATCGCCCTGGCGGCAAATCTCGAATCGATGGGAAAAACCGATGAAGCGCTGGCGCAGTATCAACAGATCGCGGCCAGCTACCCGAAAAGCTTTAACGCACCGTTGGCTCTGATGTCTGAAGTTTCATTGCTAAAGACCAAGAATCGCATCGAAGAAGCGCGTCAAATTTGCGAGCGCGTGATGACCGATTATCGCGATAGTTTTTGGATGGAGGAAGCGTCACGACAATTGCATTTCCTGAAGCCGAAGGTCACTGAGCAGCCGGCGCCAAAACCGACAATTCCTCCGTTGCTGGTTGCGCCAGCGCCGATGCCGACAGCGCCACCGCAGCCAAGCGCACAGCCGAACAAGCCACACTAGCGAAAAATTCGCGCGGTTTTTTGCGGCCCGCGGCGGTCGTGGGCTACGCGTAAACGAGAAGATCGATCTCTTCCGGAAGAAGAGTTGAGACTTCCCGAATAACATTTCCGCGAAGGAGTTTGATCAGCGCATGCCGGCGTGGCGCGCCGAGAATGACGCGCGATGCGCCAAGCGTGGCCGCGATATCGACGATTGTTTCAGCTGCGGATGGACTGACCGCGTAACACAAGAGCGGTTTATCGTCGGACGCTTTTTCCTGAGCGTCCGCGAAAACAGCGCTCGCTTCAGGATCGTCCTGCCACTTTCGTTTGCGATCCTGCTCGGTCACAAACGCCTGTTCGCGGACGAAAAGCAGATAAAGCCGGCGCCCGGTTTGGTTCGCTTCGCGCAGAGCAAAGTCGAGCGTGCGGCCGGTCCCGCGAATCGCGCAAAGAATCGATTCCTCGCTGGTCTCTTCAGTTTCTTGCGCGAGTCCGGCAGATGGACTGACTGCCATGGGCAATGCGCGAGCCTCGACCGGCGGCTCTTTTTTCATTCGTCGTTCCAGGACAAGCGCCCGTAGCAAAAGCCCGATTAGAAGAGTTGTGATCGCGAAATAGCGCGCGTTCGGCTTATCGATGAACAATGACAGCTCGATCGCTGCCATCACCAGGAAGGTTGCGAACATCAGCCCGCGTTCCCATGTTTTGATCGACAGTTTTCGATCGGTAGAAGTAGCGCCCAGATTAGCGGCAATCGCTCCGACCACACCGACCGCATACAACTCAGCGAGACCGGCGATGTCCTTTACGAAAAGGACGAGACCGATCGGGACCAGAGTGGCGCAGCACATTCCGAGACTTGGCACGCCCCATTTGTTGAGCCGGCGGAAAAGTGACGGCAATTCGCGGTCCCGAGACATCAGGAACTGGATCATGATCAGATCCACGATGGCAGTGTTGACCGCCGAAAGAAGAAGCATGGCGAAGACGAGACTAACGACAAAACCGAAAATATGTCCCAGACCAGGACCGAGCCAGCCGCCGAGAAAAATCTGGCCCATGTAACGAAGCATGTAGTCTCTCACACCTTGCGCGCCCGGCGCGTTCACGTCGCCGTTGACGACCTGGAGACCATTGAGCGCGTGCATGGCAAGACCCAGCAACGCGGTGAAAACGCAAACCTCGATCATCACGAACAAAATTGCGGGAGTAGAAGTTTTGGTGACACGCGGATGTTCGTCGGTGCTTCCAGGGTCGAGCCGCATCACGCCGGTGGCATTGGCGATTGCTTCCACTCCTGAAAGCGCGAGGACGATTCCTACAAAGCCGCTCCAACTTTGCCAGAAGCCGCCACGCAGCGGTTGCAGATGCGCCAGGCCCTGGTGCAAATGCGGCACACTAAGAAGACCGAGGACGCACACGACCAGAACGGTCGGAACCGAGACCAGGAATGCGAGACTGCCGGTATTTTTTGGGCCGAGTAAGTTCAGCAATCCAATGATCAAGATTGCGGCGGCCGCAAATTTCTCAGGGTGGGGGACGCCAAGATACGCGAACGCGGAGAGGGAGCTGATGGCGGCCGTGACTAGATAGTCTGCGATCAACAAAAATGCGCCGACAATCGCGATCACCTCACTGCGATGCCGGACGCTCGCATAGACGCCGCCGCCGTCCGGGTAAAGGCGGCAAATGATCATGTAGTTGACGCCAACGAGCGCAGTGAGCACGCACATCGTTGCGATGAGCCAAAACGAAGCGTAACCGGCCACCGCGAAGGCGAGACCGATCACATAGGCTTTGCTCGTTCCCCAGTCGCCATACAGGATGGCGGCTGCACGTGGCCAGTTCACGTTGCGTGGTCGCTTAATCGTGGTCGGGATCATCGTTGAGACGGCGTCGTCGAGAATTTTCCAGCCATGTGCTGCTGGACGTTAATGTTTTTTTAATGCTTTTCGCCACTTGTTTAATTATCGCCCCGACCGCGGAGACATCACTGTTTGTCCGATGAGCGATTCAATCTTTGTCGGAGCTGTGATCACATTTTTTCTGGTAAGCGTTCTCTACGTGCGCTTCTGCGACAAACTATAAAATTGAGATGGAAACGGTCATTGTCGGTATCGTTGCGCTTTTGCTCTTCGCCTATCTCTTCATCGCGATGATTTGGCCGGAGAAATTCTAAGAAATCGAAAATGCAGGCATCGGGTTGGTTGCAATTCTTTGTGTTCGTGGTCGCACTCGCGCTGATCACGAAGCCGGTGGGGCTTTATCTGATGCAGGTGCTCGATGTGAACGGCCGAACCTGGCTCGATCCGCTACTGCGTCCGCTCGAGCGCAGCACCTATCGCATGATGGGTGTCGATCGGAACAAAGAGCACAATTGGATACAATACACCTTCGCCATGCTGCTTTTCAGCCTGGTTGGGTGTTTGTTCACCTACGCGATTTTGCGTTTGCAAAATATTTTGCCGCTGAATCCGCAGGGGCTCGCCGCCGTAAGTCCAGATTGTTCGTTCAACACCGCAACCAGTTTCACCACGAACACAAATTGGCAGAGCTACGTCGGGGAAACGACCATGTCGTATTTCTCCCAAATGGTGGGACTGGCGTTTCACAATTTCGTCAGCGCCGCCACCGGAATCGCTATTGCCGCGGCGCTCGTTAGGGCAATCGCGCGCCACTCCGCCCAAACCATCGGCAATTTCTGGGTCGATCTCGTTCGGGTCACTTACTATCTGCTCATTCCGATCTGCGTCGTCTTTGCCTTGCTCCTCGTGTCGCAGGGCATGATTCAAAATTTCAGGCCATACACCAAGGCGGCGCTGGTCGAGCCGATGAAAGTCCAGGTCGCGAAAGTCGACAAGGAAGGTAAACCGGTTGTCGATCCCGCTGGGAAACCAGTGACGGAAGAGCAAACCGTGACCGACCAAAACATTGTCCAGGGACCGATGGCCTCGCAGATCGCAATTAAAATGCTCGGCACGAACGGCGGTGGTTATACCAACGCGAACGCGGCACATCCGTTCGAAAATCCGACGCCGTTTTCAAATTTCTTTCAGATGTTGTCGATCTTTGCCATCGGCAGCGGCCTAACCTGGTATCTCGGCCGCATGGTAAGAAGCCAGAAACACGGCTGGACGATCTGGGCGGTGATGCTCGCGCTTTTTGTCGCCGGCGTTTTGATTGCATGGCACTCAGAAGCCAGCGGCAATCCTATTCACCAATCGTTAGGGGTGGCGGCAGCTGATGGAAACATGGAAGGCAAAGAAGTCCGTTTCGGCATTTTCAATTCGTCACTCTTCGCGACCGTCACGACCGATGCGTCGTGCGGCGCGGTGAACGCAATGCACGACTCATTTACGCCGCTCGGCGGATTCGTTCCGCTGTTTAACATTCAGCTGGGCGAGATTATCTTCGGCGGAGTCGGCGCCGGTCTTTACGGCATGCTCGTCTTTGTCGTGCTCGCGGTTTTCATCGCCGGATTGATGGTCGGCCGCACCCCGGAATACCTCGGCAAGAAAATCGAATCTTACGACGTCAAGATGTCGATGCTGGCGTTGCTCATTCTGGCCATCGATATTCTGGCCTTCACGGCCTGGGCGATCGTAAACAAATGGGGCACGGGCGCAATGAACAACAGCGGCCCGCACGGTTTCAGCGAAATTCTTTACGCTTTCACCTCCGGCACAGGTAACAACGGCAGCGCATTCGCCGGCATCAGCGCCAATACGCCCTGGCTCAATACCACCATCGGGTTTGCCATGCTGATCGGCCGATTTCTAATGATCGTCCCGATCCTCGGTCTGGCCGGTTCGTTGGTCCGCAAGAAAGTCACGCCGGCAACCGCGGGGACATTTCCAGTGCATGGCGGCACGTTTTTTATTCTGCTCATTGGTACCGTGTTGTTGGTCGGTGCGTTGAACTTCGTTCCCGCGCTCGCGCTCGGACCGATCGTTGAGCATTTCCTCATGCAAGGTGGAAAATTTTTCTAGGATCGACAATGAAACCGAAAGCTCGTCCACTCTTTGATTGGCAAATTGTTCAGCCGGCCATCGGCGACGCGTTCAAGAAATTGAACCCGCGGCTGATGGTGAAGAACCCGGTCATGTTTGTGACCATGGTCGGCGCGGCTCTCACGACGGTCGGAATTTTCACGGCCGAACCAGGGTTGCGCAATTTCGTTGCGCAGCTCGCAGTCTGGCTTTGGTTCACAGTCCTTTTTGCGAACTTTGCGGAAGCCATGGCGGAAGGGCGCGGCAAAGCGCAGGCCGCAAGCCTGCGCAAGGCACGGAAGGAAACGATGGCACGCGTGCTGAAGAACGGTAAGGAACAACAGATTCCCGCGCCGATGTTGCAGAAAGGGGATGTCGTGGTTTGCGAATCCGGCGATATTATTCCGGCCGATGGCGATGTGATCGAAGGGATCGCGAGTGTCGACGAAGCGGCCATTACCGGCGAATCGGCCCCCGTTATTCGTGAAAGCGGCGGCGACCGGAGCGCTGTCACCGGCGGCACGCGTGTGCTGAGCGATCGTATTATCATCCGGGTGACGATGGAAAAAGGCGCCGGTTTCCTCGATCGCATGATCGCGCTGGTAGAAGGCGCGCGTCGTCAGAAAACGCCGAACGAAATCGCGCTGACGATTCTGCTCGCGGCGCTGACGTTCATCTTTTTGCTCGTTTGCGTGACGCTGCGCCCGTACGGGATTTATGCTGGAACGCTCTTCTCGATTCCAGTGTTGATCGCGCTGTTGGTTTGTCTAATCCCGACGACGATTGGCGGATTGCTCAGCGCGATCGGTATCGCCGGGATGGATCGCGTGTTGCAGCGAAACGTGCTGGCAATGAGCGGCCGCGCAGTCGAAGCGGCCGGAGATGTCGATGTCCTTCTGCTTGATAAGACCGGAACAATCACGCTCGGGAACCGCATGGCGGTCGCGTTTCATCCGGCGCCGGGCGTTCAGCCTAACGATCTTGCGGCATCCGCGCAATTGAGTTCGCTGGCTGATGAGACACCAGAAGGGCGCTCGATCGTCGTGCTGGCGAAAGCGAAATTTGGATTGCGCGCGCGAGAAATGCATGAGCTTGAGGCGACGTTTGTTCCGTTTACGGCGCAAACGCGCATGAGTGGAGTCGATCTTCACGCCCACGGTGCGCAACCGACTATGCGCGTCCGCAAAGGCGCAGCCGAGGCGGTGCGCGGCTTCGTTGAATCAGCGGGCGGAGTTTTTCCCCAGCCCGTGTCGAAGATGGTCGATGAAATTTCTCATCGTGGCGGCACACCCCTGGTCGTTGCTTCTGACACGCTGACCCTTGGGACGGTCGAGCTGAAGGACGTTGTCAAAGGCGGGATTAAGGATCGCTTTGCGCACTTGCGAAAAATGGGAATCAAAACGGTGATGATTACCGGCGATAATCCGCTGACCGCTGCCGCGATCGCAGCCGAAGCTGGCGTGGACGATTTCATGGCCCAGGCGACGCCGGAAGACAAACTGAAACGCATTCGTTGCGAACAAGCTGACGGTCACCTCGTGGCGATGACCGGTGACGGAACGAACGACGCGCCCGCGCTGGCGCAGGCTGATGTCGGCGTGGCCATGAACACCGGCACGCAAGCCGCGCGCGAAGCCGGCAACATGGTCGACCTCGATTCTAACCCGACGAAGTTGATCGACATCGTTGAGATCGGGAAACAGATGCTGATTACGCGCGGTAGCCTGACGACGTTCAGCATCGCCAACGATGTCGCTAAATATTTCGCGATCATTCCCGCCATGTTGATGGGCACGTTCCCGGCGATCTCGCCACTGAACATCATGCATCTGCAGAGTTCGACCAGCGCGATCTTGAGCGCGGTCATTTTCAATGCGCTCATCATCGTGGCGTTGATCCCGCTCGCGCTCCGTGGCGTTGCCTACAAACCGATTGGCGCGCTCGCGATTTTGCAGCGCAATTTACTCATCTACGGTCTCGGCGGCGTCATCGTGCCGTTCATCGGCATCAAGCTGATCGATCTCATCATCAACGCCATTCACATCATCTGATCATGAAAGATTTTTTTGCAGAACTTCGGCCGGCCATCATGGCCACGGTTGTGCTCGCGATCGTCTGTAGCGGTTTGTATCCGCTGATCGTCTTCGGAATTTCGCAGGCGCTGTTTCACGACAAGGCAAACGGCAGTCTGATTGTCGATCACAACGGGACGGTTCGGGGTTCGAAGCTGCTCGCGCAAGGATTTACTGATCCAAAATATTTCCACCCACGGCCGTCGGCTGCGGGCAATGGCTACGATGCCGCCAATTCCAGTGGTAGCAATCTCGGGCCAACGTCGCAAAAGTTGAAGGATGCGATCAAAGATCGAATTGCCGCCTATCGACAGGAAAATGGATTGAGTGGCGACGCACCGGTTCCGGCCGATGCTGTCACGGCATCCGGCAGCGGTCTCGATCCGCATATCACTCCGCAGAATGCCGAATTGCAAACGCCGCGAATCGCGAAAGTGCGTGGCCTGGCCGAAGACAAAGTACGTGAATTGATTCGGCAAAATACGGACGGCCGCGATTTAGGATTTCTGGGCGAGCCAGGGGTAAACGTTCTGAAACTCAACCTGGCGCTCGATGGAGTCCGTTGAGCACCTCAGAATATAAGCAAGGAGAACAATTGAAAATTAATCGTTACCTCACCGCGATTGTGATCGCTGCTGTGCTTGTCCCAGTGGCGCCGGCGCAGGAAGCCTCCGATTCGAAAACGAAGACAAAAAAACAAAAGGCGGATGCACAGGCAAAAGCCAAAAAGGAAGAACAGGCGAAAGCGGCGATAATCGAGCGAAAAATGCACGAATCGTTTTGGAAGCGTCTGGATGATGCGTTTCGCGAACAACTCGGTACTCCCGCCTACACTCCGCCGGAGCCGAATGCGCCAAACACGAGACGCATTCCGCCGGCGCCGTTCGATTCACCACCGTATCCGTCGGGCGATTGGCAGATCAATGGAACACCGATCATCGGCGATCCGGGCGAACTCTCGCCCTACCCGTTGATGCAGGCGATCTACGAAGGGCCGGGCGGCCAGGCGATCAAGGACAGCAAGGTCCAGTTTTATGGCTGGGTAAATTTTTCAGGCAACATCAGCACCTCGCATCCTTCGAGCAAAAGCGAGAATGGAAACTTCCCTTTGATTTACGACGAGCGCCCCAACCGGATGGAGTTAAACCAAACGGTTGTTTATCTCGAGCGCATGCCGGATGAGAACCAGACTGATCACTTTGACTGGGGCTTCCGCGTCTCGGGAGTGTACGGATTGGATTATCGCTTCATGATCTCTCGCGGATTTTTCAGCGATCAACTACTCAAGCACAATAGCTATTACGGCTTCGACATGCCGATGATTTATGTGGATCTCTACGTTCCAAACTTCTTCCAAGGCATGAACATTCGAATCGGGCGAATTATCTCCGAGCCGGACATTGAAGCGCAGCTCGCGCCTAACAACCTGATGGCGTCGCACTCGATCGTTTACGGGTTCGACGACTATACCCAGACCGGAATTTTCACGACTACTAAGATCAATAATGAATGGACAATCCAGGCCGGAATTTCCTGTGGAACCGACGTGGCAATTTGGCAGGACGATCCCGGCCGACAGCCGACCGGCACGGTAATGATTCAATGGACCGCGCCGAATCAAATGGATTCAATTTATGCGGGCGACAACTCTTTTAACGATGGAAAATTCGGCTACAACAATCTGCAGCAGATCGTCGGCACGTGGACGCACAAGTTTAACGATAAGATTTATACTGCGACCGAAGCGCTCTATATGTATATGGAGGACGCAAAGACCCATCCGACGTCCGACGTTCCGTTTCAAAGTGGCTCGTTTCCCGTGCAGCCCGGCTATGCGCCGGAGTGGGGCGTGGTCAATTACACGATGTTCCGCACCGGTCGCGCGACGTTCCTGACGCTGCGCAACGAATATTACGATGACAAGGTCGGCAGTCGAACTGGGTTTGCTACAGAATATTCCGAGCATTCGTTAGGCATTACCTGGTGGCCGGACAAACTGATCACGATTCGGCCCGAGATTCGTTACGATCATTCCTACGACGTGCCGGCTTTCAACAATGGCACGCGCAAAAACCAGTTCGCCTTCGTCACTGACGTCATTTTCCATTTCTGACGCTTTGCTTCGGAAAAAGCGGCGGCGACAATTTCGTAAACCATGAACAAGGCCGGCATACTCCAAGCCGGCTTGTTCCTTGTCGTCGTCTTTCTTTGTCTGAGACCGCTCGGCGTGTACCTCGAACGAGTTTTCGCACGAGATCGCACGTTTCTTGATCCGCTGCTCTTGCCGGCGGAGCGATTGGCTCATCGCCTTGTCGGAATCAACCCGAAATCGGAAATGAACTGGAAGCGTTACGCGCTTGCGTTCACTCTGTTCGGCGTCGTCAACATCGCCATCGTTTATTTCCTGTTTCGCTGCCAGGTGTGGCTTCCATGGTTCTTTCCAAGCGTAATGACCACACCGATGACGTCGGATCTCGCCGCGAACACCGCGGTCAGCTTTGCCACCACGACTACCTGGCAAGCCTACGCTGGCGAGACCACTATGAGTTATTTCAGTCAACTCGTCCTTGCTGGGCAAAATTTTGCCGCCGGCGCGGCTGGACTCGCGGTTGGAATCGCTTTCATCCGCGGTTATGCCCGCGAGCGCACGGACAGGCTCGGAAATTTCTGGAGCGATCTCATTCGCGCGCTGCTTTGGGTCCTCTTGCCGATGTCGATCCTGGGAAGCCTGCTTCTCGTCGCCCTCGGCGTTCCGCTCAATTTCCATCCCTACACTGTCGCCCAAACGGTTGAAGGCGGCACCCAGATCATCGCGCAAGGCCCGGTCGCGGCGTTGGAATTTATCAAGAATCTCGGCACGAACGGCGGCGGCTTTTTCAACGTTAACGCGGCGCACCCGTTTGAGAACCCGAACGGCCTAACGAATTTTCTTGAACTGTTCGCGATTGTTGTCATTCCGGCAGCTTTCACGCACACATTCGGGCGAATGGTCGGGCGTCGGCGCGACGGGTGGGTGATTTTCTGGACAATGACCGCGCTGTTCATCGCCGGTCTGATCGTGTGCAATTTTGCAGAGTTGGCAACGACCGGCCGCGACCTGGTTGGCGGCAACATGGAAGGCAAAGAAGTACGTTTCGGGGTAAATGGCTCAGCACTTGCAGCGGTCGTGACTTCGAATGGCGCGACTGGCTCTTACAATTCGATGCACGACAGCTTTCAGCCGCTCGGTGTCCTCGTGCCGCTGGTGAATATGTTGCTCGGCGAAATTATTTTCGGCGGACTCGGCACCGGGCTGATCAGCATGATCTTTGTCGCGCTCATCGCGCTGTTTGTCGGCGGTTTGATGATCGGCCGGACGCCGGAACATCTGGGCAAACGCATCGGTGTTAGCGAAATGAAAATCATCGCACTTTACAGCCTGGTCTGTCCGGCAGTCGTCCTGGCGTTAACGTCAATGGCGGTAGTTACAAGACCGGGCCTCGCCGGCCTAACCACCAACAGCGGCGCACATGGCTTCACCGAAATCTTGTTCGCCTATGCCAGCGCGTTCGCCAACAACGGCCAGAACATGGCCGGCCTGAGCGCCAACAACATCTTCTACAACCTTACCACCACCGTCGCCATGCTTGCTGGCAGATTCCTCTTGTCGATCCTTGCGCTTGCGCTTGCCGGCCGGTTCGCCGCGATGGGACATCGCAAATCGAGTGTGGGCACGATGCCTTCCGACGGCCTTCCTTTTGGAGTATTGCTCGCGGCGACGACAGTTTTGCTTGGCGCGTTGAATTTTCTTCCCGCCCTCGCTCTTGGACCCCTGGTCGAACATTTCTCGATTCACGCGTGGATCTTATGAGGGAAATAGTTCTCGTTTCTCTAATTGGCTTGGCCACGACGTCATCAGCCATGGCTGGTGCTGCCATCGGCCTTTATTGTCCAATCTCGAAGCGCGCGCTTTCCTGCATCCTCGCATTCGCCGCCGGATCGTTAATCAGCGCCCTCGCCATCGATCTCGCGTACCACGGCGCCGTTCATCTGCATCACAACGGCTTCTCGCCCGGGATGGCGTGGGCGTTCGTTGGTGGTGGGTTTGCGGTCGGCGCAATGATTTATTATTCGTCTTCGCGTTACCTCGAGAAAAAGGGCGGGGCGGTACGTTTTCCAACGCGATTCCGCGAATATGCGATCCAGCGAAAACAGGCAGAGAATCGCGCTCTGATTGACCTGCTTTCGCAATGTGCGCTTCTCCGACACATGCGACCAGACGGTATCGAGCAATTGTTGCCGGCGGTCGTCAGACGCCGGCTCAATCATGGTGACGTTTTGTTTCGAGCCGGCGATCCGGGGGAAGCGCTTTTCATCGTATCCGAAGGAAAAATTCAGATCAAAGACGAGTCGGATAAATCGCTTGCAACTCTTGGCCAGAGCGAAGCGTTTGGCGAAATGGCTTTGCTTGGGAACGGCACTCGTACCGCTACAGCCGTTGCCGCGACCAATGTTGATCTGTTGCAAATCGATCGCGCGGATTTTGATCGCATGGTCGCGGCCGATGGCCAACTAGCGAAAGCGGTTCAACGATTAAGTCACGATCGCGCGCTAAAAAATTTGAGCGAAGGAGTGCCAAATCCAGGCAGATGGGCAAAGATCGCCAGTAGCAGCGTTCATCACCTGAGCAACGTCGAGGCAAATAAGCTACTGACCCAAATGGGACATGGAGCGGGC
>Ga0187779_10001361_pt1 | contig 15255 bp, 15 predicted proteins | sample 1015_Q2_SP10_10__FD_132435 | JGI IMG/M metagenome (GOLD analysis project Ga0187779, IMG submission 132435) | Tropical peat soil microbial communities from peatlands in Department of Meta, Colombia - 1015_Q2_SP10_10_MG | ecosystem: Environmental > Terrestrial > Soil > Wetlands > Peat | place... | reverse complement strand
GGCCGCGGCGCCTGCAACAACAAGATTCGTTAGCGACTTGATCATTTTTCCACTCAGTTCTGCAGCGGCGTATCGATGATGGCGAGACGCTGCTCGTTTTGTTTGAAGTTGACGCTGGCGATGCCGAGCATGCTGCGCAGCTTGTCGTCCGGCACTTTCATCGGTCCAGGCGACGGCGCCGATCCTGGCGCCGGCTGCGGAAACGCAGTCGAGCGCGCAGTGTGGAACGTGACGTTGCCTTCGACCTTTTGCATGACTTGATGGATGTGGCCGTTGAGCACCGTGACCGAGCCAAACTTTTTCAGGTATCCCAGCGCCCGCGCGCTATCTTCCGTGCCCCAACCCCATTCCGGATAAACGGTCCAGAGCGGAATGTGCGCGAACACAACGATCGGCTGCGAGGCCGAACGGCCCTTCACGTCATCCTCGAGCCATTCGAGCTGTTCGTTGCCGAGATTACCGAGGCCGCCGGCTTTAAGATCGACCACGTTGACGAGGCCAATGAAGTGCACGCCGTCGGCGTCAAAGCTGTACCAGCCGGCACCCTTGGTGCCGCGGCCGTAGCGGTCGAGATAAAGCTTGCCGCGGTCTTCGTCGATAATATCGTGCTCGCCCGGCACGTAATGCACGTCAAGCTTTGCCTGCGAGATGATTTTGTCGGCATCGTCGAATTCCGACACCTTCGACAGATGCGTGATGTCGCCGGTGTGGATCATGAACGACGGCTTGGCCGGCAGCGCTTTCACGCGTCCGATCGCTTCTTCCAGCGTCCCCTTTGCGTTGGGATTGGCCGGTTTGTCGAAGCCCATATGACTGTCGCTGATTTGCAGGAAGGTGAAACCCTTGGTCTGCTGCGCCAGCGCCTCGTCGATGATCCCGAGCGAGGTCGGGACTCCGCCGGCGACAGTCCACAAGACACCGGTTCCCGCCCAGGTCATGCATTCAAGTACTTTGCGGCGATTCATTCCGTCATCGCGATCACTCATTGTCGGGTCTCCCGTTTTGCATTCACGGAGACCAGACTGGCCGTTGCCGCGATTTATTCCTGCGCAGGCTGACATCACAAAAATGTCAACCAGGGCATCGGTTGCGGAAGCGCACGACCGGTTCCGGGAGACATTTATTCCCCAATCGCGACCTCAATCTTTCTTCAGCAAAACGTTATTCGAAACGGGACTTTAGTCCGCAGTCCGGCGGAATAACGGAAATTGGTTTTCAGTCTCCTTGGCACGCGGCCAGTGAGGCCATCCCCCGCGATTTCAAATCGCTGCCACAGGAGAAAAACATGAAAAAGATTTTCACCATTTTGCCGGTACTCGCCACCCTTACGACGCCGGCATTTGCCCAGTCATTTTGCACGTGTGATGGCACCGGCAACGTTCTGACGTTCTCGCATAACCCGATTACTTCGCCGAATTCCGTCAGTGCGGCCACCATGCCCGGATTACAGGCTTATGCGTCGGTTCCAGGTGGCGGCAATGTCGCCAATCCAAATGCCCCGGTCGAGACGGGAGGCGGCAGTCTCGGTTATAACCAAATGCTGCGTAACTACTGAAATCATCAGCCAGGACAGGTCTTTGGCCTGTCCTGGCTTCCCTGACAAAAACGTTTCCGGTCAGGGAATGAAATGAACGGCGCCTGAGTCTAGTTATGGATTGCCGCCTCTGTTACCCGGCGGCTGGCCGAAGTTAGCGAGACGACCAAGTGAGAGGATTATGACCCGTTCGAAATCCGACGATGATTCTGTGTTGCTGGTGCATGCTTATCTTGACGGCGAGCTCGACCCTACCAACGCACTGAGTGTCACTCAGCAAATGGAAAAAGAGCCGGCGCTCGCTGCGGAGGCAGAGCGCGTCAAGGCTTTACAATGGTCGATCCACGAAAAGTTGCCGCGCGAAGAGGCGTCGGCGGGGTTGCGTGCGCGCATCGAAAGGTCGGTGGCCGGGAATTCGGCACGAAATCGCGCGCAGCCTTCCTGGCGAGCGCTGGCGGCGTCAATCGCCCTGACCGCCATGGTCGCGAGCAGCTCGACCTGGTTCTTCGTCGAGTCCCAGCAAGCAACGACAATGATTGCTGACACTCTGGTGTCCGATCATATTCGCTCACTGATGGCGACTGAGCCGGTCGATGTGGCGTCATCGGACCGCCATACCGTGAAGCCCTGGTTCAACGGACGCATCCCAAGCTCGCCGCGGGTTGTCGACCTCGCCAAGGAGGATTTCCAGCTCATCGGCGGGCGAGTTGATGTCGTCGGTCAGACGCCTGTCTCGACTTTGGTCTATCGCCGCGCCAAACATCTCATCAGTCTCACGGCGGTGCCGGCGAAAAATTATTTCGAATTTAGGAGTCCGCGCAACGTAAACGGATACAATGTAGTAAAATGGGTCGAGAACGGCGTCAGCTACTGGGCGATCTCTGACCTCGAAGCCAGACAACTGGAAGATTTTGCCCAGCTCTTCCGCACCAGCCAAACCGAATTGTAAACGATCGGACGCTGGCGCCATGTCAATAGTTCACCTGCAGGCCAAGACCGGCCCAATCGAAAGTCCAACGATGCGGCTAGTTGCTTCGAGCACCGGAGACTCGATGAACGGTCTCGACGACAACACGCGCTTCAGAAACATTGTGATGCCGCACATCAACGAGGCTTACCGGCTGGCGCATTGGCTCACCGGCAATCGTACAGACGCGGAAGATGTGGTGCAGGATGCATCCTTGCGCGCCTTTCGCGCCATTCGAAGCTTCGCCGGCGGAAGTGCGCGTTCCTGGTTGCTGAGCATCGTGCGCAACACCGCTTACTCATGGCTGCGCAAGAATCGCCCAACGACTGTCGTGACAGTTGAAGATCTCGAAACCGTCGAAATCAAAGATGCCAGCCCTGGCGATCACGGTGACGAAACTCCGGAAGCTGCTTTGATAGCAAAAGCTGATGCCGAGCAGCTTCAAGGCGCGATTGCGGCACTGCCCTCGCCATTCCGGGAAACGCTCGTGCTCCGGGACATTGAAGGCCTTGATTACCGCGAAATCGCCGAGGCAACAGAGGTGCCGATAGGGACGGTAATGTCACGGCTTGCTCGTGCGCGCCGCCGATTGATTACGGCCATCAATAAAGATCGATGATATTTGCTTGAGCGGGGGTTATTCGCGCATGACCGCATGATGCGATATACCCTACGGCCATGAAATTCCTCGATGAAGCCAAGGTCTATATCGCGTCCGGCGCAGGCGGAAACGGCTGCGTGTCGTTCCGGCGCGAGAAATTCATCGAGTTCGGTGGCCCGAACGGCGGCGACGGTGGCAAGGGCGGCGACGTGGTAATCGAGGCGGTCACCGGGCTCAATACCCTGATCGACTATCGCTACCAGCAGCACTTCAAGGCGCAACGCGGCGGCAACGGCATGGGCAAGGACCGCGCCGGCGCCAACGGCAAAGACGTGGTGCTCAAGGTGCCGGTCGGCACGCAGGTCTATGAAGAAGACGGCGAAACGCTGATCGCGGATCTCACTCAGGTCGGCGAGCGCGTGACAATCTCCAGGGGCGGCAACGGTGGATTCGGCAACGCACATTTCAAGTCGTCCACCAATCGGGCGCCGCGTCACGCCAATCCGGGACAGCCGGCCGAAGAGCGCACCATTCGGTTACGCCTGAAATTGATCGCCGATGCCGGTCTGATTGGACTGCCGAATGCAGGAAAATCCACCTTTCTTGCAGCAGTCACCGCCGCCAAACCGAAAATCGCCGATTATCCTTTTACCACCCTGCACCCGCAGCTTGGCGTGGTCGAAGTGGACGGTCGGGAATTCGTGCTGGCCGACCTGCCCGGCCTGATCGAAGGCGCACACGAGGGAACGGGGCTGGGCGATCGCTTTCTCGGTCACACTGAGCGGTGCCGCGTACTGCTGCACCTCGTGGATGGTACCGCCGAGGATGCCGGCGCCGCTTACAAGGTTGTGCGGGGCGAACTGGAAGCATACGGGCACGGGCTTGCAGAAAAGCCGGAGATCGTTGCTCTGTCGAAGGCGGATGCCATGACGCCGGAAGCGATCAAGGCGCAGACTGCAAAGCTCAAAAAGGTCTGCAAGAAAGCACCACTGATTCTATCATCGGCATCGGGGCGAGGCGTTACCGATGTGCTGCGCGAGCTTTTCAATGTAATCGACAAGGCGCGCGCGCGTGCGCAAGAACAGCGCAGTGACGCCCTGAGCACCGCTCAATAAGATTTCGGCAGCCCCAGCACCTTTTCTGCGATGAAGCAGAGAATGAGCTGCGGGCTGACCGGAGCGAGCCGAGCGATTATGATTTCGCGCAAATAACGCTCGACGTGAAATTCTTTGGCGTAGCCCATGCCGCCGTGAGTCATCACAGCGGCCTCGCACGCCGCAAATGCCGCTTCCGCGCCGAGATATTTCGCGGCATTGGCTTCGGCGGCGCAGGGCGCGCCGCCGTCATAAAGTGAAGCTGCTTTGAACGCCATCAGGTTCGCTGCTTCGAGCTCCATCCAGCTCTTGGCGAGTGGATGCTGGATCGACTGGTTCTGACCGATCGGCCGGCCAAACACGATGCGCTCCCCCGCATACGACGCCGCCCTGCGTAGCGCGGCGCGGCCGAGGCCAACTGCCTCCGCCGCAATCAGAATGCGCTCGGCGTTCATGCCGTGCAGGATATATTCAAAGCCGTGGCCCTCCTCGCCGATGCGGTCCGCAGCCGGTACCGGCAGCGCCTCGATGAAGAGTTCATTGGAGTCGACCGCGCTGCGCCCCATTTTGGGGATTTCGCGGACGTCGACATGTTTCCGGTTGAGCGTCGTATAAAACAGACTCAAGCCCTCGGTTTTACGTTTGACCTTTTCGAGCGGCGTGGTGCGCGCAAGAATCAGCATCTTGCTCGCCACCTGCGCGGTCGAAATCCAGATCTTCTGTCCGGAAAGCATATAGCGGTCTTGCTCGCGCACCGCCCTGGTTTTCAGATTGAGCGTGTCGAGGCCGGCGTCCGGCTCGGTGACGGCAAAGCAGGCCTTGTCGTCGCCCGCGATCAAAGGCGGCAGCATGCGCTTTTTCTGTTCTTCGCTGCCGAACGCGACCACGGGACTGAGCCCGAAGATATTCATGTGCATGGCCGAGGCGCCGGACAAACCCGCGCCGGACTCCGCCACCGTTTGCATCATCAGTGCGGCTTCGGTCACGCCAAGACCGGAGCCGCCATAGGCTTGCGGAATGGCGATGCCGAGCCACCCTTGCTCGGCAAAGGCGCGATGGAAATCGTGCGGGAAGCCGCCATCACGATCCTTTGCGAGCCAATATTCGTCGGGAAAGCGCGCGCAAATCTTCTCGATCGCGGTGCGGATTGCCAGCTGCTCGTTGCTAAACGAAAAATCCATGGCCCATCTTGCTCCCCCGCCCCATAATAAGGCTACTACAAGTTCCTTCATCACTCGGCAGAACAATCATGCAAACCCGCGCCGCAGTCGCCTGGAAAGCTGGCGAGCCGCTCACCATCGAGACCATCGACATCGAGGGACCCAAGGCCGGCGAGGTGCTGGTCGAGATCAAGGCAACCGGCATTTGCCACACCGATGCCTACACACTGTCAGGCGCGGACCCAGAAGGTCTTTTTCCGGCAATCCTCGGACACGAAGGTGCGGGCATTGTGCGGGAGATCGGTGCGGGTGTGACCACGCTGAAAGCCGGCGATCACGTGATCCCGCTGTACACACCGGAATGCCGGCAATGCAAAACCTGTCTTTCACGCCGGTCGAATCTGTGCACGGCAATCCGCGCAACCCAAGGCAAAGGTGTAATGCCCGATGGTACCAGCCGCTTCCGCTGCGACGGCGATCCGGTATTTCACTACATGGGTTGTTCGACCTTCGCCAACTTCACCGTTTTGCCGGAAATTGCGCTCGCCAAGGTGCGAGAGGACGCGCCGTTCGACAAGATCTGCTACATCGGCTGCGGCGTCACCACCGGAGTTGGCGCGGTCATCAACACTGCGAGGGTCTGGCCGGGCGCTAACGTCGCGGTGTTTGGTCTCGGCGGCATCGGTCTCAATGTGATCCAGGGTGCGCGCATGGTTGGCGCCGACAGGATTGTCGGCATCGATACCAATCCGGCCAAGCGCGCGATGGCCGAAAAATTCGGGATGACGGATTTTATCAATCCGGACGAGGTCGGCCGTGACAAGACTGTGCAGGCCATCATCGATCTGACCGGCGGCGGCGCGGATTTTTCGTTCGAGTGCATCGGCAACGTCGCGACAATGCGGCAGGCGCTGGAATGCTGCCATCGCGGCTGGGGTGAAAGTATCATTATCGGTGTCGCCGGTGCCGGTCAGGAAATATCCACGCGCCCGTTCCAATTGGTCACCGGGCGGGTGTGGCGCGGCACCGCTTTTGGCGGCGCGCGTGGGCGCACGGACGTACCCAAGATCGTCGATTGGTACATGGACGGTAAGATCAATATCGACGACCTGATCACGCACACAATGCCGTTGGAAAAAATCAACGACGCTTTCGATCTGATGCACGAGGGCAAGTCGATCAGGTCAGTGGTAATCTACTAGGTACGTTCACCAGCGGCGGTGCTGGCCGCCAAACAGAAATAGTCGCGGCTCGTCACGTTCGCCGTCGTCCACGTCTACCGCGTTATCTTCATCGCCGCTGCGGATCGCGCGCGTACGACGATCAAAATCGCGGTCGCGGAAGTCTGGATCGCGCGCTGACCTCCGCATTGCCGGCGGCTCGCTGCTGGCGCTGCGTGCCGTTCCCGATACCTCCTTCGCGCACAATCGGCGTTCCCCGCCTCAAACGGCTGATAGGTGCAATCCGACGCCCGAAAGGATCTGTAGGTGCTGGCGCAAGCCTGGATGTCGCAACGGTTGTTGGACACCGAGGATTCCGGTGGCGCGGCGGATGTTTGCTGAACCTCTGCACGCGTTGTCGGCCCGGCGGGCGACGGCATCGGATTCTCCGCGCGCGGCGCCATACCTGTCGTTTCGGGTTGCGGCTTCGTCTGAGGTTGCACTTGCGCTTGCCGCGCCTGCCCTGCCTGCGGTTGCGTTTGACCCGCCGGTTCGACCGTCTCGGTTTTTCTCGGATAAACAGGACTTAGTGCGGCGCTCGGACCTTCGACTTTCGGCGGCGGAGGCGCGCTCGCCTGGATGGCCGGTTTCGGTTGCGGCCCCGGCGAGGTGAGCCAATGCAACTCGAGCACCACGGTGCTGATCGAAACCATCAGGACGGTAAGGTAGAGGTAGACGAGGAACTGCATTTATTGGCCCGCCGTTGATCCACAGAAGAAACGCGGGACTCACCGGGCCAGTTCCTTTCAGAAGACCGGAACTACCGGCACGTTCACAGAAATTATTTGGTGCAGAGCCTGCGCGGTCCATTGCTAGGCTGATAGGTGCAATCGATGGACGTAAATGAACGATAGGCCGCGGTACACGCTTGTATATTGCAAGCCACCTGTGGCTGCTCCTGGGGTTGTGGCTCCGGCGCCATTATCGCAGTGGACGGTTCAGACGGAACGGCCGCGCCGGCCTGAACAGGCTGAGTTGGGGAACCCGATGGCGCAACCAGCTTGGGTGACACGATCGGCGCCCCAATATTCGCTTTCGGTGTTGCAGCGGCAGGCGGCGCGAGCGGTGCATTGGTCGTAACGCGCGGCACCGGCGGCGGTGGAGGTGGCGCCACCGCACGCAGCCCAGCCTCGGTATCGACCATCGGCGACATAGGGGCCGACAGCCAATCCAGTCCCAGCAGAACACTGCCGAGAACAATCATCGCCACCGCGCCGTAGACGGCAAATCGCATCACTTCGCCCTCAAAGCCTGACAATAGCACGCGCGGCCCACGGCACGAACTGACAGGCCGCGCGGCCGTCGGTCACGCCATGACGGCTCGCCGCGCCCATGCTACACAGCGCACGCAATAAAACCCGCGCTGGGCCATGCCGCAAACGCCGTCGCTTAAGGACTTTCGCCGCATCGTCGTGAAAGTCGGCTCTTCCCTGCTGGTGGATTCTTCCGCCGGCGCGCTCAAACGTGACTGGCTTGCCTCGCTCGCCGCCGACATTGCCGCCCTGCACAAGGAGGAGCGCGACGTGCTGGTCGTTTCGTCCGGCGCGATCGCGCTTGGCCGTGCGGTGCTCAAACTGCCGGCTGGCGCACTCAAGTTGGAAGACAGCCAGGCCGCGGCCGCGGTCGGACAGATTGCGCTCGCGCGGGCATGGTCCGAAGCGCTAGGCGCGCATTCTCTTACCGCCGGTCAGGTGCTTGTGACGTTGGGTGACACTGAAGAGCGCCGCCGCTATCTCAACGCGCGTTCCACCATCGCGAAGCTTTTGGAATGGCGCAGCATCCCCGTGATCAACGAGAACGACACTGTCGCAACGACGGAAATCCGTTACGGTGACAATGACCGCCTCGCTGCGCGCGTCGCTACGATGACGAGCGCGGACCTGCTCATCCTGCTCTCGGACGTCGACGGTCTCTACGACAAGCCGCCCGGCGCGGGAAGTGGCGCCAAACTGGTGCCGTTGATCGCGCGCATCACGCCGGATATCGAGGCCATGGCCGGCGCCTCAGGTTCAGAACTCGCGCGCGGCGGCATGCTGACCAAGATCGAAGCGGGCAAGATCGCGACAACCGCAGGCACGCATATGGTGATCGCATCAGGACACGTGCAGCACCCGCTGCGCGCGATCGCGCAGGGTACGGCCTGCAGCTGGTTCCTCACACCGGCCAATCCGGTTACCGCGCGAAAAAAATGGATTGCAGGATCACTCGAGCCGCGTGGCGCGCTGGTCATCGATGCCGGCGCGGTGAAGGCGCTGCGCGCCGGCAAGAGTCTTTTGCCAGCGGGCGTCATAAAGATCGAGGGCGGTTTCGGCCGCGGCGACGCCGTAGTCGTGCGGGGACCTGACGGCCACGAGGTCGGGCGGGGTCTGGTGGCCTATGACGCCGACGACGCCGAGAAGATCAAAGGCAGATCGTCGGCCGACGTGTTGCTGATCCTCGGCTACACGGGACGCACCGAAATGATCCACCGCGACGATCTTGTACTGGGCGGTGAATAGCATCTGCGCTGGCGGGGAACCCGAAGGCGGGCCCGGCGTTACCCGGGTACGACGCGACACACGTGGCAAAGGCGATTGACCGATCGCCCGTCAGCCCCAGCCCACCGGAGGCCGGGGCTTTCGCGTTTGAACTGGGCCATTGGCCTACTACGAGGCGGCCCGGTGTTACCTCTGCTCAGTTTCCGTGTACGCCAGTGAACCTGCCCGGCGAAACGACTCGGCCACTGACCGATGAACGGGGTCAGTGGCCCCGCGCACGTGAACGCCGGCCACGCCGCGCCGCCGGCGCATTACGCTTGGCGGGCCGCACCGGCAGCGGAAACAATGTGCCGTCGGGGAATTCCAGATACCTGCTGAACACCTGCACTTGACCTTCCCCACCGCGCTTGCCTTCGATCACAAATTTAGTGCCGACCGGAAACCGACTGGGGAGCCGGCTTAAGCTGGACGCCATGGCTACCTCCTAGAATTGCCGCACCCTGACACCCCAATGTGTAGAGCTATTGATGCGTTGCATCTTCGGGGTCGTTATCCACACTATCCCCAAGAGCCATGCCGGGCGGGCCAGCCATGCTCGAGGTGAGCCCACCTCGCCGCCGATGCATCGACATGATAGGTAAGTGCTTCAGGACAAGGGTTTTTACCGGCTTTTGGACAGACGATGACTGCCCCGCTGAAAAGTATCGAGGGATCCGGCGATATCACGGCCGCAATGGCCGACATCGGCAAACGCGCGCGGGCGGCTGCCCGGGTGCTGGCGCTGGCCTCGGCGGAACAGAAGAATCGCGCCCTCGAGCTCATGGCCACGGCCCTGCGGGCCCAGGTGTCCCCAATCCTAGCGGCCAATGCCGAGGATCTGACCGAAGCGCGCGCGGCAGGCGTCAGCGGCGCATTTCTCGATCGACTCACGCTCGATCCGGCCCGAATCGAAGCCATGGCCGCGGGTATCGAAGTTGTCAGGGCTCTGAAAGATCCCGTCGGCAGCGTTGCCGAGTCCTGGACCCAACCGAACGGCATGCGAATCGAACGTGTGCGGGTGCCGCTTGGGGTCATCGGTATTGTCTACGAAAGCCGACCCAATGTGACTGCAGATGCAGGTGTGCTCTGCCTGAAATCGGGTAATGCTGCCATCCTGCGCGGCGGCTCCGACAGCATGCGTTCAAGCCGCGCCATCCTTGCCGCGTTGACCGAGGGGCTGCGCGGTGCAGGTCTGCCAGAGGCATCCATCCAGCTTGTGCCGACCCGCGACCGCGCCGCAGTCGGACTGATGCTGGCGGGGCTTGACGGCAATCTCGATGTCATCGTGCCGCGCGGCGGCAAAAGCCTGGTTGCCAGGGTCCAGGCAGAGGCGCGCGTACCGGTATTTGCGCACCTTGAGGGCGTATGCCACGTCTTTGTTCACCGGGCTGCCCCACTCGAAATGGCGAAGAAAATCGTCCTCAACGCGAAGATGCGGCGTACCGGTGTCTGCGGCGCTGCCGAAACACTGCTGGTCGATCGTGCGGCTGCATCGACGCATCTCAAGCCCCTGATTGAGATGCTGATCGGGGCTGGCTGCGAGATCCGCGGTGACAAGGCAACGCAGACCGTCGACAAGCGGGTTAAGGCGGCAACCGAGGAAGACTGGACCACCGAATACCTCGACGCCATCATCGCCGCCAAAGTCGTGGACGACATCTCCGCGGCAATCGAGCACATCGAGCGCTACGGATCTCACCACACCGACGCTATCATCACGGACGACCAGAAGGCGGCAGAAAAGTTCCTGCGCGAGGTCGATTCGGCGATTGTGCTGCACAACGCATCGACTCAATTCGCCGACGGCGGCGAGTTCGGCTTTGGCGCGGAGATTGGCATCGCGACCGGGCGACTGCACGCGCGCGGTCCGGTCGGTGTCGACCAACTGACCACTTTCAAATACCGCATCCACGGAACTGGCCAGACCCGCCCGTGAGTCCGAAAAAACCCGTTATCTCCGAGCGCCTTCTGCCTCCGCACGCGCCCGGCATGAGGATCGGTCTCTTTGGCGGAACTTTCGACCCGCCCCACCAGGCGCATCTGGCGGCGGCTTTGCTCGCCCTAAAAAGACTAAAGCTTGACCGTGTCTGGTGGCTGGTGACGCCCGGCAACCCGCTGAAGAATACGCACGATCTTGCGCCGTTGAACAAACGCATCGCTGCCGCGCACGCCCTGACCCACCATCCGCGCATAGATGTTACGGGCCTCGAGGCTGTCATTAAGACGAGATACACTTACGATACGCTATCGTGGTTGAAAGCGCGCTGCCCGGGGGTCCGATTCGTCTGGATCATGGGCGCCGACAACTTGCGGAGTTTTCATCGCTGGCAGAAATGGCAAAAGATAGTAGAGCTGGTGCCTATCGTCGTCATAGATCGCCTGGGTCCGAGCCTTTACGCCGCTGCCAGTCCGGCGGGCAACAAACTCGCCCGCACCCGCATCCCCGAATACGACGCCGCAATTTTGCCCCTCCGGAAAGCTCCAGTTTGGACTTTCCTGCATGGCCTCAAATCGCCTCTCTCTTCGACCGCGCTCCGCGCATTGCGCGGCCGGCGGGACGGTTCCAGCAAACGCAAACCGTCAGGCAAATCAAAATCTGCAAAAGTGAGTCGGCGAAAACGTGGAAATAAACGTTCTCAAAGCAGGAAAGGGGCCAAGTACCGCAGCCCCAAGGGTAGAAAGAAACGGACGAGATAGTTATCTTTGTCGAGACCCCCGGTTCGCGCCGGGGTGAGTGCAACGCAAGGAAAGGATCAGCACCCCTGAATACACCTGCACTCTCTCGGGCATCGCGTCGTACGCCCGAAACCGTCTCCCGGCACCCGACTGCCAAGGAGACGCTCCACACCGTCCTCGCGCGTCTTGAAGATATGAAAGCCGAGGACAGCGTCGTTATCGATCTCACCGGCAAATCCTCGATAGGCGATTACATGGTCGTGACCAGCGGCCGTTCGCAGCGTCATGTCAGCGCCGTGGCCGACCACGTGGTCAAGGACATCGAGAAAGCAGGCGGAACCCATGTTCGCGTTGAGGGAATGCGGCAAGGGGACTGGGTATTGATCGATGCCGGCGATGTCATCGTGCATGTCTTCCGGCCGGAAATACGCGCCTTCTACAGTCTGGAAAAGATGTGGTCGGCAAGAAAGGCCTAGTCTGCGTATGACCGGCTGATAATGTTGGTGGCGCGATGCGCATCATCGTTGCCGCCGTCGGGCGTTTGAAGCGAGGCCCGGAAACCGAACTATCCGAGCGCTATCGCAAACGCGCGGCGCAGACGGGCCGTCAACTCGGCCTGCGCGAGATTGAAATCATAGAAATCAGGGAGAGCCGGGCCGGCGATGCCGGCAGACGCATGATCGAGGAGTCGATCGCGCTCGCGAATGTCATTCCGCCGGAAGCGGCGGTCGTGCTTCTCGATTCGCGTGGACAGAACGTCGAAAGTGCCGGTCTCGCGGGGCTGCTCAGCAAATGGCGGGCCAATGGCCGCTCAACGGTGGTCTTTGTGATTGGCGGCGCCGACGGGCTTGCCCCGAGCGTCACCGAGAAGGCCGAACTCCGTCTGTCGTTCGGCGCCGCTACCTGGCCGCACCAGCTGGTGCGGGTGATGCTGCTGGAGCAGCTCTACCGCGCCACGACGATTCTGACGGGGCATCCGTATCATCGGGCATAAATTTACCATTTATGTGGCGCGCACCCCGATTTAGTCGCAATCGGCATCGATACGTACGCCGCGAAATGATCTTGCTGTTCCAACCCGCGAGCGTAACGTGACACCGATGATTTGGCTTGGGGGCTTCGGTGGTCTTGACGCGCGCGCTGCGTTTGTCGCGGGCCTGTGGTTGACCCTGCCCGCTGCGCTTACAATCCCGGCTTTGGCCGAGGAACGGCCAGACCACGTCCTGCCGAAGATCGTCCTCGCGCAAAATGACAATGCCGGAAAGCTCGAAGAGCTCAAGCAGCACGACCAGGAGCTGAAATCCGCGCGCGACCAGCAGCGCAGGTCGGTCGAGACCGAGGCCGCTCTCAAGAAAGAAATCGAACAAATCGGCGCCGACCGACGCAAACTCAATCAGGATTTGATTGATACCGCGGCACGGCTGCGAGGTGTTGAATCCAAGATTGCCGAAATACAGGAGCGTCTCAAACCGCTCGACGAGAACGAAAGCGCCATTCGCAAGTCACTCGACGGCCGGCGTGCGGTGATCGCTGAAGTCCTGGCTGCCCTGCAACGCATTGGCCGCCGGCCTCCGCCGGCGCTTATCGCAACTCCCGAAGATGCCTTGCAGGCTGTACGCACTGCCATGGTGCTTGGCGCCGTCCTGCCGGAGATGCGTCAGGAGGCACAAGCGCTGGCCAATGACCTTTCGCAATTGCTGACGGTACGCAAGAAAATAGACGCGGAACGGGATCAGCTAAAGATCGAAGTCGCGCTGCTCGACACCGGACGCGCGCGCATGAACGCCTTGGTGGACGAACGCCAGAAACAGCTGGCCGAACGCGAGAAGGCGCTCGAGGCTGAGCGGGCGCGCGCGGGCAGCCTTGCGCGCCAGGTCGACAATCTCAAGGACCTGATCGTAAAACTCGAACAGGGCCTCGATCCCGCCATTCGGGACGCGCGTGAGGCTGCGCGTCTGGATAGCCGCCCTGCGCTTTCCGCATTCCGCGATCCCGCCCGACTTGCGCCGGCTATCGCTTTCGCGTCGGCCCGCGGGCAAGTTCCAATTCCGGTTAACGGCGTAAAACTCAAGGAATTCGGTGCGCCGGATGGCAGCGGCGGGCAGGAGAAAGGCCTTTCCATTGCAACCCGTGCGGCGGCACAAGTGACTGCCCCTGCCGACGGTTGGGTGGTATATGCTGGGCCATTCCGGTCATACGGCCAACTCTTGATCCTCAATGTCGGCGGCGGGTATCATATCTTGCTCGCTGGAATGGACCGGATATCAGTTGAACTCGGGCAGTTTGTACTGACCGGGGAACCCGTTGCGGTTATGGGGAGCGGCTCCCATATCGCCGCTGTCCTCGCGACTGGTTCCAGCCAACCGGTACTCTACGTCGAGTTTCGAAAGGACGGGGTTCCCGTCGATCCAGGCCCATGGTGGGCAACTGGCGAAGGCGAAAAGGTTCGCGGATGATGCGCAAGACCTCACTCATACTCCTCGGCGCGGCGGCGGGAGCGGCAATGACGCTGCTCGCGGTTCAGCCTCGCGTAATTCTGGTAGGTGCTACCGCCAAGGCAGCGGCAGCCGATACGTACCGGCAGCTCAATCTGTTCGGCGACGTATTCGAGCGCGTGCGTGCCGACTACGTCGAGAAGCCGGACGACAGCAAACTGATCGAAACAGCGATCAACGGCATGCTGGCCGGACTCGATCCGCACTCGAGCTACATGGATGCCAAGAGCTTCCGTGACATGCAGGTGCAGACCCGCGGCGAATTCGGCGGACTCGGCATCGAAGTCACCATGGAAGACGGCCTGATCAAGGTCGTGGCGCCGATTGACGAGACACCTGCTGCCAAGGCCGGCATCATGGCCAACGATATCATCACCAAGCTGGACGACGAGCAGGTGCAGGGTCTGACCCTGAACCAAGCCGTCGAAAAGATGCGCGGCCCGGTGAACACAAAGATCAAGCTCACCATCATGCGCAAAGGCCAGGACAAGCCAGTCGAGGTTTCAATCACGCGCGACATCATTCGCGTACGATCGGTGCGTTCACAGTCCGAAGGCGACGATATCGGCTACATCCGGCTCACGCAGTTCAATGAGCAGACGACCGAAGGCTTAAAGAAGGCGATCACCGACATCGCCGCAAAGATTTCCGACGACAAGCTCAAGGGCTACGTCCTCGATCTTCGCAACAATCCTGGCGGCTTGCTCGATCAAGCAATTTCCGTGTCGGATGCGTTCCTGCAAAAAGGCGAGATCGTATCGACGCGCGGGCGCAATGCTGAGGAAACCCAACGCTTCAACGCGCGGCCCGGCGATCTCACGAAGAACAAGCCGCTGATCGTGCTGATCAACGGTGGTTCGGCGTCGGCGTCCGAAATCGTCGCCGGCGCCTTGCAAGATCACAAGCGGGCAACCGTCATCGGTACACGTTCGTTCGGCAAAGGCTCGGTGCAGACCATCATCCCGCTCGGCTCGGGCAATGGCGCGCTGCGG
>Ga0187779_10001360_pt1 | contig 15261 bp, 12 predicted proteins | sample 1015_Q2_SP10_10__FD_132435 | JGI IMG/M metagenome (GOLD analysis project Ga0187779, IMG submission 132435) | Tropical peat soil microbial communities from peatlands in Department of Meta, Colombia - 1015_Q2_SP10_10_MG | ecosystem: Environmental > Terrestrial > Soil > Wetlands > Peat | place... | reverse complement strand
CTCAGCTACTCTGTCCGGCTCCACCAGGAATCGTTTCCGGTGGTCGCCATCCCCAAGACGATGGACAATGACGTGTTCGGCACCGATTATTGCATTGGGTTTTCCACCGCCGTAACGCGCAGCGTCGACTTCATCACGAATCTGCGGACGCCCACCGGTTCCCATGAGCGCATCGCGATCGTGGAGCTCTTCGGGAGAAACTCGGGGGAAACATCGCTCATCAGCGCATATCTCGCGGGCGTCGACCGTGCGATCATCTCCGAGGTGCACTTCGACCCGGAGCGCCTCTCAAAATTCCTCGTCGAGGACAAGAAGACGAACCCCAGCAATTACGCGATCATGACGATTTCCGAGGGCGCACAAATGGTCGGGGGAAAAATCGTCGAATACGGCCAGGCGGACGCTTACGGGCACAAGAAGCTCGGCGGAATCGGGGCGATCACCGGTGACGCGATACAGAAGCTGACCGGTTCACACATAATTTACCAGCAGGTCGCCTATCTGATGCGGAGCGGAGAGCCTGACGCCCTCGACCGCATGGTGGCAATCAGCTATGCGAGCCTGGCGACCGACCTGATCCTCAAGGGAGAATTCGGGAAAATGGTGGCCCTGAATGAGGGAAAGTACACGGTCATTCCCATCGACACGATCTCCCAGGGGAAGAAAACGGTCGATGTCGAAGAGCTCTATGACAGCGAGCATTACCGGCCGAAGGTGACCCACATCCTCGGCAAGCCAATGTTCCTGTACTGAGGCATCCCCCTTTTTCAGTCGTTCAGGCGGAACTCCCCGTCTGTCGGTCGGATGGCGTCGTGCATCCGCCGCAGGGCGCGGAAGGCGTCCTGGCTTCCTCTGACCGAAGCCGCGCGGTAGTAAAGCGCGGCTTCGGCGTCTTCACGGGGCACCCCCGTGCCGGTCTCGTAGCAATAGCCCAGCCCCACTTCAGCAAGCACCGAACCCTCATCCGCCGCCCGGTGCAGGAGCACAATGGCTTCATGTCGGCCCGAGGTATCGGCGGGTGATCGGAGCGTCAGAAGGCCGATGCGGACCATCGCGTCCTTGCTGCCGAGCGACGCAGCCTTCGTCCAGAGTTCGAGCGCCTTCTCCTGGTCCTGTGTGACCCACCTGCCGCTATAATACGCAAGCCCCTCTTCCACCAGGGCCGGGCCGTACTTCTTTTCCGCAGCACTGGCAATCATGCGGAAGGCCTCATCGCCCGTCAAATACCCTTGCATCTGCGCGAGAATGCCGTCGAAGCCGAGGGCGGAGATCCCTCCCCAAGCAAATTCCGCTTCGGGATCTCCCTTCCCCGCTGCGGCTTTGATTTGGGGAATCGTGCCTTTTTGTTGCAGTAGGCTGTAGAGGAGTTCGGGCGCGCGAGGGGATTCCACGCGGATTGCGCGCACATAGTACGCACAGGCCTTCAATAGGTTCCTCGGGACCCCCACGCCGCGTTCATAAGAGCGGCCCATGACCGCAAGCGCCTCAGGGCTCCCGGATTCCGCCGCCTGGCGGATCGCCGCAAGGGAGCTGGTATCGGCGGTACCCTCCGTCTCCAAAAGCTTCGTCATGCCCAGCGCCTTGCGCAACGTCGGGCCCGCGTTGGCAATAGCCTCGCGAAGGAGCAGCGTGTCGTTCGCGCTCGAATCCGCTTCGGGAGCAAAGTCGAGAAAGACGAGGCCCGCATTCGTCTTTCGGTCGCGCGATGCCTTTGCGCTATCGGCGTGCCCCGGGCCGAATCCGCGTTTCTCCAGTCGCTCAAGCGTTTCTTTGGCGGGCGCGTACCCCCCGTCGGCCGCTTTCTTCACCCACGCATAGGCCTGATCCATATCCCGGGGGACGACAAGGTCTTCGGTGAGGAACTGCGCCATCGCATACTCCGCTTCAGGCATCTCCTTTTGTGCGCATGAGCGGAACAGGCGGAACGCCTCAAACGGATCCCACGGCACTCCCCATCCGTGGTAATACATGATCGCCTCGTTAAAGCGGGCGGGGATGTAATTCTGATCAGCGGCGCGCTTCATCCAGTAGACGGCGCGGGTGGTGTCGGGCGCCGCGCCCCGACCGAGCAGGTAGCGGAGCGCCAGCTCGTGCTGGGCGAGGACATCGCCGGCATTGGCCTTCCGTGTGATGATGAAGGTCTCCCAGATCTGGTAGAGTGCATCAGAGGGCTCGACCAGCGGGGGCTCGGGAGGCGGGCGGTACTTTTTGAAGACAGGGCTGTCGGTGTTCTGCTGCGCAAGAAGGGGCACGGACACCAGGAGCGCCCCGGAGAGCAGGACGAAGGTGCGGCGGAGGGTCATTCGTAGCGCAGCGCCTCGATCGGATCGAGGTTCGCCGCCTTCCAGGCGGGATAGACGCCGAAGATAAAGCCGACCAGCGAGCAGGACACCAGACCGATCAACGCCCAGTCCCACGGGATCACCGCGGGCGCGTCTACGAGAAGGCTGACGACATTTCCGCCGGCCAGGCCGCCCGCGACGCCCACCACGCCGCCGATCTCGCAAAGGATAATCGCCTCGATCATGAACTGGGACAGAATGTCGGACCGCTGCGCGCCCACCGACTTCCGGATGCCGATCTCCCGGGTTCGCTCGGTGACGGAGACAAGCATGATGTTCATGATCCCCACCCCTGCAGCCAGAAGCGCAATGGAGCTCACCACCAGAACGCCCATCCGCAAGTACACGGTGAAGTCGTTGAACTGTTTGACGAGCGAATCGTTCGAGAAGTAGCTGAAGTCATCTTCGACTCCCGGCGCGACCTTGCGGGCGCTGCGGAGGATTCCCCTCACCTGCTCGATGGCATCGTCCATCATCCCCTGGTTAAGCGCTTTGACCAAGATATGGAGGCTCTGGCCAGACTTCCCATACTTGCCAAAATATGTCGTGATCGGGATGACGACAAAATTGTCCTGATTCCCCCCGAGCGACGCCCCCTTCTTCGCGTAAATGCCGATGACTTGATAGAGCCCGTTGTCGATCCGCACCGTTTCTCCGACCGGATCCAGGTGGAGGGGAAAGAGCTTCTCCACAACGGCTTCCCCCAGGACGACGACCGGACGGGCCTGATCCACATCCTGCTGGATGAGCCCGCGGCCGTGATCGACCGACCAGTCGTTGGTCTCCTGTCCTTCGATCGTCTCCCCGTAGGTCGTCACATTCGGGTTCGTCTTCTTTCCCGACCAGAAGACAATCCTCCCCCCCTGTGACCCTTCAATGCCGACAGCCAGAGCCAGCGTCGCCTTCTCCCGTACTTGCTGCGCTTGTTCGAAGGTGATATTTTTCCGGTTTCGCATCTTCCGCCGCTGTTCCGGCGTGGTATTGAAATCCATTGAGAATTTCTGGACCTGGAAGGTATTTGCCCCGAGCTGGGTCAGCCCTTGCTCGATGCTGTTGCGCAGTACGCCCAGTGCGGTCATGACCGAGATGATCGAGAAGATGCCCACGACGATTCCGAGCATAGTCAGAACGGAGCGGAGCTTGCTCGAGCGGATGGCGCTGAGCGCCATGAGGAGGCTTTCTTTGAGGTTGGCGTAGCTCAGGAAATGCGTCTGCATGGTACCGCGAAAACCCGATTGCAAAATGACTTACTATCAAAGATACCACATTGGCGCGGAAAACACAAAGACGCCCCTCGAGACGCGCATGCCCGCCCGGCACGATCGCCGAGCGGGCATGCGAGACAGAAGGAAGTCGCTTCCGATCACTCGAAGCGCAGCGCCTCGATGGGATCAAGGTTCGACGCCTTCCACGCCGGATAGACGCCGAAGACGAATCCCACCACCGAGCAGACGAGGAGGCCAATCCCGACCCACTCCCACGGGATGATCGCCGGGACCTCCATCAGAATTCCCACCACGTTCCCCCCGAGGATCCCCAGCACGATCCCGATCACTCCGCCGATCTCGCAGAGGATGACCGCCTCGATCATGAACTGCGAGAGGATGTCGCGCTTCTGTGCGCCGATGGATTTACGAACGCCGATCTCCTTCGTTCGCTCCGTCACCGACACCAGCATGATGTTCATGATGCCGACGCCGGCGGCGAGGAGCGAAATCGAGCTCACCAGCAGGACGCCCATCCGTAAATACAGCGTGAGATCGTTGAATTCCTTGATGAGCGAGTCGTTGGAGAACCAGCTGAAGTCATCATCGGCCCCGGGAGCGACGTGGCGGGCCGCCCGGAGGATCATCCGTGATTGTTCGATGGCGTCTTCGACCGATTCCCGGTCTCGCGCTTTCACCATGATATGGATGTCACGGTCGTTCTTCCCGTAGCGCATGAAGAAGGTGGTGATCGGCGTGCAGACAAAATTGTCCTGATTCCCCCCCAGCGCGCCGCCTTTCTTGAGAAACGTGCCGATCACCGTGTAGATGGCCCCGTCCACGCGAATCGTCTGCCCGACCGGGTCGATATACGGCGGGAACAGCTTTTCGACCACCGGAGCGCCCAGCACCGCGACCATGCGGGCCTGATCAAGGTCGGATTCGGAGAAGCTCCTCCCCCGGTCGATCACCCAGTCATTGGTGACAATTCCCTCGACATTCTCGCCGCAGATTTCCACATTCGGGTTGGTCTTGGTTCCCTGCCAGAAGACCACGCGTCCGAACTGCCACCCTTCAATGCCGACCTCCTCCGCGAGGGTCGCCTTGTCCTTGACGGCCAGGGCTTCTTCGTAGGTGATTTGCTTCCGGTTGCGGAAGCGTCCGCGATTATCTCCGCCGAAGTTTGCGGGGAATTTCTGGATCTGGAAGGTATTCGCCCCCAGCTGCGTGATCCCCTCCTCGATGCTGTTGCGCAGGACGCCCAGGGCGGTCATCACCGAGATGATGGAGAAGACGCCAACGGCAATGCCCAGAAGTGTCAGGAGCGAGCGCAGCTTGCTTGAGCGAATCGCGGCGAGTGCCATGTTCATGCTCTCGCGCAGGTTGTCCCACCGCAGGATGATCTCACTCATAGCGCAGGGCCTCCACAGGGTCCATTTTCGCAGCCCGGTACGCCGGCAGGAAGCCCGAAATCAGGCCGACGGTGAGCGATATGCCTATGGAAATGAACACCACCGACAGGGGCATCGCGGTCGGCAGGAACTGGTCGACGATGAGACTAAGCGGAAAGGCAATCACGAGGCCGATCAGGCCGCCAATCAGGCAGAGCGCGGCGGCCTCCGAGAGAAACTGCATGAGAATGGTGCGGCGCTTCGCGCCGATCGCCTTACGGATCCCGATTTCCCGCGTTCGCTCCGTCACGGACACGAACATGATGTTCATGATACCAATCCCGCCGACGAACAGGGAGAGACCCGTGATAAACAGTCCGATCGAGGCGATCACCAGGCTGATGGGCGCGAAGGTCTGTGTGAGAATCTCCTGTTGATTGATGTTGAAGTCGTTGGCCTTGCCGGGCGTCAAGCCGCGGATGGTGCGCATGATCCCCTCCAGCTCGAGCTTTGCGTCATCGATCTGCTTCAGATCCGTCACCTTCACCTGGATCGTGACGTCCCTGCGGCCTCCGAAGTGCGTCTGGAAAGAATAGAGGGGGACGAACACCCGCGTATCGGCCGTGAAGGAACCGAAGAGGCCGCCCTGCTTTTCCAGCGTCCCGATGACCGTGTAGGGATAGCCGGCGACCCGGATGGTCTTTCCGATCGGGTCCCCGCGCGGGAAGAGGTTCTCGACCACGGTCGCGCCGATGACGCAGACCGGCCGGCCGCCTGCGCCTTCCTCGGCGGTGAAAAACCGCCCGTCATCGAGGGACACCCCTGCCGTCTCGAGGTACACGTGGGTTGTCCCGCTGATGAACGCCCCTTCCATGCTGTTGTCGCCGTAGGTCACCCTGCGCCCCGTACCCACGACGGGTGCGACGGCCGCCGCGAACATGGACTGGCGCTCGACCCGCGCCGCATACGAGACCTCGAGATTGCGCCGGTTGCGGATCGTCGCCCAGTCGTCGTTGGAGACCCAGGGAAACTTCTGTATATACAGCACGTCCGTCCCGAAGGCGGCCGCACTCCGCTCGAATGCGCGATTGACGCCTTCGATCGCCGTCGCCATGAGCGTGACCGAGACAATCCCGATCACGATCCCCAGGGTCGTCAGCACGGAGCGCATCTTGTTGGCGCGAATCGCGCGGAAGGATATGGCCAGCCCCTCTTTCAGTTCCGTGAGGAAATACATCGGCTCCCCTCCCCTCGTTATGAAGCCTGCGCGGTGATGTAGGTCCGGCGCTTGGTGATCCGTTCGTCGGATTCGATGTGTCCGTCGCGGAGGCGGATGGCCCTCATGGCATGCTCCGCAATGTCCGCCTCATGCGTCACAAGGATGATCGTGTTCCCCTGCCGGTGCAGCTCCTCGAACAGCATCATAATTTCCTCGCCAGTCTTCGAGTCGAGGTTGCCGGTCGGCTCGTCGGCAAGGATGATGGATGGTTTCGTCACCAGAGCTCGTGCCACGGCAACGCGTTGCCGCTGCCCGCCCGAGAGTTCATTCGGCTTGTGGTGGATCCGGTCTCCGAGCTGGACGTGCTGGAGGGTCTCCGTCGCGCGCCGTTTTCGCTCGGAAGCGGGCACGCCCGCGTAGATCAACGGAAGCTCGACATTATGCAAAGAATCCGAGCGTGCCAGCAGGTTGAACGTCTGGAACACGAACCCGATTTCCTTGTTGCGGATCTTGGCAAGTTCGTTGTCGTCCATTTCGCTGACGTTAATGCCGTTGAACAGGTACTGGCCGGAAGTCGGGGTGTCGAGGCAACCGATGATATTCATCAGGGTGGACTTCCCGGAGCCCGAGGGTCCCATAATCGCAACGTACTCGTTCTTGGCGATGTCAAGCGACACGCCGCGCAGGGCCATGACCTGCTCCGCCCCTCCCATGTCGTAGGTCCGGACGATGTTTTTCAGTTCGATAATGTTCATACGTGCACTCCCCGATTACGCTGTGTCAGTGGCGGCTCAGGATGACTGTCCGGGCGCGCCCGGCGTTGCCTTGTGCGCTTCCTCGATCTTTACCTTTGCGCCGTCTTCGAGTTCGCGATTAATCGCCTTATAGCTACCGGAGACGACCTGCGCGCCTTCGCTCACGCCGTCCACGATCTCCACATACTGATCGCTCGCGATTCCGCGCTTGACCGGCACGGCCTTGGCCACGCCGTTCTCGATGACGAATACGATTTCCTTCGGCTTGTTTTCATTTTTCGCCTTTTGCGTCTGTCCCGCGGTCATGACGGTCCCCTTCTGGCCATCGGTCTGCCCTTCCTTCATTTCCATTTTGGGCGCCCGGGTGGTGACCGATTGGATCGGGACCGAGAGCACATTTTGCTTCGTCATCGTCTCGACGTCCGCCGTCATGGACATACCGGGACGTAGGACCACGCCGGGATCGACGACCCGCATTTTCACCGTGAAATTCGTGACCTCTTCCTGGGTGCCCAGGTTCTTCGAGGTTCCGGTGTTGGCGATTTCATAGACGACCGCGTTCACCTTCCGGTCAGGGAACGCATCGATCGAGATCCGGGCAGTATCGCCGATATGGACGAGGATCACATCGTTCTCGCTCACATCCACCTGGGCCTCCATGCGCGAGAGGTCGGCGACCGTCATCACTTCGGTCCCCTGAAATTGCGCGGTCCCCAGGACCCGCTCCCCGAGCTGGTTGTTCAGCTGGCTGACGGTGCCGTCCATCGGGGAGACGATGGTCGTCTTGCGGAGGCTTTCCTCAGCCTGGTCAAGCGACGCCTTCGCCTGCTGGTAGGCTGCCTCAGCACTTTCGTAGGTCGCACGCGTCTGATCAAAGTCCGACTGCGCGATGAGGCCCTTGGTCAGCAGGCTTTGCCCACGCTTGTAATCCGCCTCCGCCTTCGTCAGACCGGCTTTGGCCTGAAGGAGTCCCGCACGGAACTGATCGCGTTGCGCGATGTAGATGTCGGGTTTGATCTTCAGGAGGACATCCCCTTTCTTCACCCGATACCCTTCCTTCACGGGCAGCAGGACGATCTCGCCGCTCACCTCGGGAGAGATCTTGACCTGAACCTCGGGCTGGATCTTGCCCGTTGCCGTCACAACCTGGGTGAGCGTCCGGGAAGTGACCTTTTCGACGTTCACTGTGAGGATGGGCTCCTTCTTGCTGCCAAGGAACACGATCAGCACGAGCGCGACTATCACCACGCCGATCACCGAAAAAATGATCAGCTTCTTGCGCGACTTCTTCCCGTTTGCCATTTCGCCGTACTCCTTAATAATGTGCGCACCGTTATTAATACATCCTCTCGCCGATCGTATAGTCTACGTTTTTCTTCGCGGTGATATAATTGTACACTGAATTGACCAGGTTCACTTGCGCCAGAACGAGGTTCGCATTCGCAGTGAGCAGGTCGAGGAGCGTTCCCGCGCCAAGATTGTATTTTTCTTCCGCGATCCGCTGATCCTCGGTGGCCGAGGTGACGCCCTTCTGGCTCACTTCGTATTGTTTGCGCGCGGCGTCAAAGTCCAACAGCGCCTTCCGGAGCTGTGCATTGATGTCCCGTTCCGTCTGGGCAAGCGTGATTTCCGCGATGCGCTGGCTGGCGATCGCGCTTTGAATTCCGGCGTTGGTGTTAAAGCCGTCGAAAATCGTCCAGCTCAAGCTCAGCCCCCAGCTGAGATCCCGGTTGTCCGGGAGTGTGCGAAATTCATTGCTGTTCAGCCCGTACCCTGCGTTCGCGGCGAGGGAGGGAAAATACAGGCTCTTGGCGGAGGTGACACCGGATGCGGCGGCATTGTACGACTCGAGTGCGCTCTTGTAGTCCGGGCGCGCAGCGATCGATCGCTTCGAGAGATTTTCGTAGCTCGAAAACAGCGAGGCCGTCGAATCCAGCTCCGACTTGGACAATTGCAGGGAGATTGTCGGATCGTTGAATGTATACTCTTTCCCGACATCGAGACCGATGAGGTCCACCAGGTCTGCTTTCGATTTGTCGAAGGTGGCTTGCGCAGATATCAGCGCGTACTCGTCTGCGGCGACCGCAGACTGTTGCCGGTATACATCCGCGAGCGCGGCAGCCCCCACCTTGTTCGATTCCACAATCTTTTCCAGCTGACGGTTGTCCCGCTTGAGGTTCTCATCGGCGACTTTCACGAGTTCTTCATTGCGCAGGACGTTCAGGTAGCTGCTTTCCACCTGAAAGATGATTGATTGACGGGTCCGAACGGCGGTTTGCTCGGTCGCGACAGAGTGTGAGACCGCCTGGCCGACCTGTGCCTGCCGGTTGAATCCGTCAAAGAGCGTCATTCGCGCGTTGACCCCGGCGTTGAAATTATTCGTCGTGCTGTTGGAGGCCGGGATCGGTACGGTGACGCCTCCGAATGTGGTGATGCGGGCGCCCTGCTCGACCTGCGACCGAGTCCAGGAACCGGATGCGGAAACCCCCGGGAGATACCCTCCGTAGGCGGACGTTACGCCCGCCTGGGCAGCGCCGACATTCGCATCAGCAGAAATAATGCTCAGGTTCCTCTCAAGGGCGACCTTGTTTGCCTCCTCAAGGGTCATGTTCGTTGGTTGCGCCTGCAGGAAAGAACACACGAAAAGTAAGGCGGCAAGGGGGGGGAAGAATCGCATGATTGCTCCTAGAATAACATGTGGATGGTACTTGTTTAACGGCACCAAAAAGCGAAAGTTTCAGGATTTTCTACCAAAAAGAGGGCTTATTCGCCGAGCAGGGAGCTGCGGACCGATAGGAGGAATTCGAGGGCAGCGTCGTGTTCATTCGGGATTTTGCCGTCCAAAATGGCCTCTTCGATAGCTTTTTTCAGCACCCCCACCTTCCGGCCCGGCTCAAGGCCGCAGACCGCCATAATTTCATCCCCCTTGACCGGAGGCTGCCAGTTGCGCAGCCGGTCTCGCTCCTCCACTTCGACGATTTTGCGCATGACGAGCTCATAATTGGCCATATAGCGGCTCACAAGGCTCGGGTTTTTCGATGTGATATCGGCCCTGCACAGGATCATCAGGTCATCGATGTCGTTGCCCGCCTCAAAAACGAGGCGACGAACGGCCGAATCGGTCACGATATCGTCGACCAGGGCCATCGGCCTCAGATGCAGGCGGACGAGCTTCTCCACGTATGGAAGGTGGTCCAGCGGGAGCCGGAGCTTTTGAAAGATCTTTTTCATCATCCGCGCACCGATTTCCTCATGCCCATGGAAGGTCCACCCCGTCCCCTCCTTGAACGCCTTCGTCCGGGGCTTGGCAATGTCGTGCACCAAGGCTGCAAAGCGGAGCCACAGATTGGCAGACGCCCGCGCGACATTATCGACCACCACGCACGTATGGAGAAACACGTCTTTATGATGGTGGTCGCGGCGCTGGTCGACCCCTGCCATCTGGGCGATCTCCGGAAAAACAATTACGAGAATTCCGCTCTCAAACATGAGCTGCAGCCCGATCGATGGAGACGGACTTGCGAGGATCTTCATGAACTCGTCGGTGATCCGTTCCTGCGAAACGATCCCGAGGCGACTCCGCATCCCCGAGAGGGCGGAATGCACCTCAGGCAGAAGGGTAAAGCCAAGCTGCGATGCAAAGCGAATGGCACGCATGATCCGGAGTGGGTCGTCTTCAAACGTCCCCTCCGGCGAGCGGGGTGTCCGGAGGATCTTCGCGGCCAGATCCGCCCTGCCGTTGAACGGATCGTACAGACGTCCATACGTGGCTTCATTGAGTGAAACGGCGAGCGCGTTTACCGTGAAGTCCCGGCGCTGAAGATCCTCTTCAAGCGTGGCCGGCTCGACCGCCGGACTCCGTGATTCCGGCCTGTAGAGCTCCTTGCGCGCCCCGACAAACTCAACTTTCCCGGAGGGAAGCGGGACCATGGCTGTTCCGAACTGGGCGAACTCGACCACGGTCTTCGTGCCGAGCGCGCGCGCCACCTCATGCGCGAAGGTGATCCCGTCCCCGAGGACAAGGATATCCATGTCCTTGTCAGCGTTCCCGCACAGCAGATCCCGGACGTATCCGCCCACGACAAACGCCTCCACACGCAGGCGGTCGGCCACCGCACCAATTGCCGCCAGGAGCGGTTCGGCGAGGTCAATATGGTCGTTCCCGGATACCATCACATGACAATCTTCTGCTGCCCGATTTTCTCCATAATCGCGCTAGCGACCTCGAGCGCTCTTTTGCCGTCTTCCCCGCTCACCACCGGAGGGGTGCCGTCGGCAACGGCCTGGGCAAAGAGCGAGAGTTCGTGGCGCAGCGCGTTTCCCTCCTTGACCTCCGGCTGCTCGTAGACAATCTTGCGCTTGTACTTCCCCGAACCGATCTCCCCGAGCATCATCGTCCCTTTGGCCTCCGGCTCGTCTTCTCCGACAAGGCGGAAGACCTCTGCGATCCCCTCGGAAAAGTCAATCGAAATGTACCCGCTTTTCTGAAAAAGCCGCATCTTGCGCATTTTCCGCTGCGAGATCCGGCTCGCGGTGACATTGGCAACGCAGCCGTTCTCAAACTGTATGCGCGCATTGGCGATGTCCACGCTGTCCGAAACGACCGCGACTCCGTTGGCTTCCACCGCCCGCACGGGCGAGCGGACGAATGACAGGATCAGGTCAATGTCGTGGATCATGAGGTCGAGGACGACCGCCACGTCGGTGCCGCGGGGATTGAACTGTGCGAGCCGGTGCGACTCGACGAACATCGGGGCGATCGGGTATTTCTCGAGGGCGAGGATTGCCGGGTTGAACCGTTCGATATGACCGACCTGAATGAGGAGTCCCTTCTGGGACGCCGAGCGGCAGATCGCCTCCGCCTCATCGATTGTCTGTGTGATGGGCTTTTCCAGAAACACGTGCTTTCCGCGTTCCAGCGCCCCGAGCGCACTCACGCAGTGGGCTTCAGTCGGCGTGGCTATCGTAACCGCATCCACCTGCGAAAGAAGATCCTCCGCCGTCCCGGCGGGCAGGCAATGGAATTCGGCCGCGATCTTCTGCGTCTTGGCCGCGTCAATATCAAACACCGCGGTCAGCGCGACGCCGGGTATATCCGCGAGCATCTTCGCATGGAGCGCGCCCAGGTGACCGACGCCGATCACTCCGATCCGTACCGTTTTCAATGGGATGCCTCAGCAATTCGTTGAAATCTGATCTCGCCCCCGGGGCGCGTAATGCACACCGTTGGTGAGCCATGAAAGAAACGATGGAACATCGTCAAACAAGAGATGTGCTCCTGCCCTGGCGGTGCGCGCACGGTCATACGAATCCCAGAGAACCGCGACGGGGACTACCCCCGCTCCGCGCGCCGCAGTGATGTCTCCCAACGCATCTCCCACCATCAGCACTTCTGCGGGGTTGAGATGGAATGCCTTTACGAACTTCTCTATCCCCTCCGGATCCGGCTTGTGGCGCTGGACGTCATTGCCGGAGATGACCATGTCGAAATACGACGCAATGCCGAGCTCTTCAAGCGTAATCGCTATGGTCCGACGGCCCTTGCCGGTAAACACACCGAGGGGGATCTGCCTGCTTTTGAGGTATCGAAGGACATCTTCGATCCCGGCATGGAGCCCCGCCATCTCGCGATGATGGTTCCGGTAGAAGGTGCAGAGGTCATCCATCGCCTCGGCCAGGTGGTCTTCTCCGACGAACTGGACGATGGCCCCCTCTTCGGGCGGTCCAAACAGTGCGATGATCTCGCTGGGCGCGTAGGTTTTTCCGCAGTACTTCGATGTGATATAATTGAACGTCGCGAAGATGAGCTCATTGGTGCGCGTGAGTGTCCCGTCGCAGTCAAAGATCACCCCGGCGACCGTTCGAATCTTCGGTTGGTGCGTATGAGAGCGCTGCATCGTGTCCATAGATTTATAATATAGCCATAGCACCGGCCACATTCAACGCGTTGCCTTGCCGCGCGGCGCGCAGCGCCGTCGCCTGTGCTTCCGGTGAACAGGTGTGGGCAGATCGTCCGCCGCGGACGGCGCGATTGCAAATGGCGGGACATTGTAATATCTTGACAGCATGGGTGCGCATCTTGGAAAGCAGATCATCTTGCGTAACAAAGAAGAGCGACGCATCCTGGACGGTCATCCGTGGGTTTTCAGCAACGAGGTGAGGGAAGCAAAGGGGGATCCGGAGACGGGCGATGTGGTGGAGCTTCTCACTTCCGGCGGTAAATCGCTCGGGATCGGACTCTTTAACGCGCATTCCCTGATTGCCTTCCGGCTTCTGTCGACATCGATTGTCGAGATCGACCGCGAATTCTTTCGCGCCCGCATCGCTTCAGCGCGCGAGTTGCGCGAGCGCCTGTATCCGGGACAGACCGTCTACCGGCTTGTTCACGGGGAGGGGGATTTTCTCTCCGGGCTGGTGATCGACCGGTTTAACGACCAGTTTGCCCTCCAGACATTTGCCTACGGGATGGAGGAGCGCCTCCCCCTCATTTGCGATGTTTTAGGGGAGCTTTTCTCCCCCTCGGCAATCGTTGCCCGGAACGAATCGCCGCTGCGCAGCCTCGAGAACCTTCCACTCATGCGCACTGTTCTTTACGGTGAGCCAACGCCCACGATGGTTTTGGAGCGAGGGATTAAGTACTCTGTGGATCTCCGGGAAGGGCAAAAGACGGGGTTCTTCCTCGACCAGAGGGAAAACCGCTCGGTGATCGAGCGATACAGTGCAGGGGCCCGGGTGCTGGACGGGTTTTGTAATGAAGGCGGGTTCGGACTTGCGGCCGCGCGCAGCGGCGCCGAATCCGTGCTGGGGATCGATATTTCCGCGGAGGCAATTGCACGCGCGCGGGCGAACGCGCTCCTGAATGGAATCGAGAACATTCGGTTCGACGAAGGGGACGTGTTCAGCCGGCTGGCGGAACTTGCCTCCGCAGGGGAGCGATTCGACGTTGTCGTGCTGGACCCCCCCTCGTTCACCCGAAGCAAAAAGAATGTCCAGACGGCGAAGAAAGGTTATCGGGACCTTCACCTAGCTGCTTTTCCCCTCCTGAGAAGAGGGGGGATCCTCCTGACTTCATCCTGTTCGCATCATATTCTCCCGGAGGTCTTCGAGGAGATTGTCGACGACGCCGCTCGTCGGGGAGGACGGAGCCTGCAGATGCTCGAGTGGCGGGGTGCGGCGCCCGATCATCCCGTTTTGCCTTCGGTCCCTGAAACCAGATATCTCAAATTCGGCGTATTCCGAGTCCTCTAACATGTTCGCTTTAGGTACGCGGGGAGAAACAGACATGGGTATCAAGAGACATTGGCTGCTGGAGGCGATCCTCACGATCGCCCTCGTGTCGTCAACGGCCTTCGGGCAGGGGCACGTGTTTTCACACAACGCAGACACGACTGCCCGTCATAGCGACGCCCGTCCGCCGGATGTGGAGGAAGGGGAAGCGCTCACCGCCTGGGGCCTGGACGTGTTGATTTCCACGGGAGGGTTCGGTTTGGGGGGATTCTACCGCCGAGAATTCACGCCTGATGTCTTTGGATTCGTGAGCTTCTCGATCTCCGAGTCGAAGGACGCTCAGGACAATGAGCAATTTGACCCGTACTATCAGATTACCATTGTTCCTGGAAAACTCAACCGTTTCCTGGTATTGCCGCTCATGGTCGGCGTGCAGTACCGGCTCTTTCGCGAAGACATCGTAGACACGTTTCGACCCTATGTCAATGCCGCAGTCGGACCGACCATGATCTATATGAGTCCGTTTGTGGATCTCGTCGCCAACGGGGACGGGACGTACAATGTCGTGCCGGTCGAGTTCTTTAAAAGCCTGGGACGGGGAACCGCGCACTACACTGGATCGGCGTACGTGGGGTTTGGAGCGAATTTCGGCGGCGAAAAATCGAACATTTTCGGGATCAATTTCCGATACTACTTCACCTACCTCTTCGGGAACGGGCTTCCCTCGGTGTACGACACGAACACGGGCCTACTTGCCTCGCGCAAGACGGATTTCGGTGGGTTCTTCATCACGCTGAACGTCGGCCTGGGCTTTTAAATGGTGAAAGGCACTGGCACCAATCCCGGACCTCCCCTGAATCCGTTCATGACACCAATGCCTTTCGGGTGTTTCGGCGGGTGCAACCTACAAATCTTCTGCATCAGTGTCGGTGATGCCTGTCACCGGGGCTCCGGCTCCTTGGAAAGGACCGGAGCTTTCGTGCGCAGGTAGCTCCGGATATACTTTCCCGTATGAGACGCTGCGACGCGCGCGACTTCCTCCGGCGTGCCTGCGGCGACAATGCGCCCCCCGTCGGCTCCTGCCTCCGGCCCCAGGTCGATGATGTGATCGGCCGACTTGAT
>Ga0187779_10001359_pt1 | contig 15265 bp, 13 predicted proteins | sample 1015_Q2_SP10_10__FD_132435 | JGI IMG/M metagenome (GOLD analysis project Ga0187779, IMG submission 132435) | Tropical peat soil microbial communities from peatlands in Department of Meta, Colombia - 1015_Q2_SP10_10_MG | ecosystem: Environmental > Terrestrial > Soil > Wetlands > Peat | place... | reverse complement strand
GGATGGGAGGAATATTACGGGTCGGTCGAGGGTCGCCTGAACGAACTGGCCGCTGCCTATGTCGTCCGGGCATTCACGGATCTAGGCTTTCCGCTGCGTCCCGGCGTCCGGCGGCTGCTCGACGAAGCCCGTCGCGCGGGAGTACGCATTGCCATCGCGACGACTACCACGCCGGACAACGTGAGTGCGTTGCTGCGCCACAGCCTCGCGCGGGACTCGGAGACATGGTTCGACGTGATCGGTGCGGGCGACGTCGTCCAGGCCAAGAAGCCGGCACCGGACATCTACTACTACGTCCTCGACCGGCTGGGACTTCCCGCCGCCGACTGCGTCGCCTTCGAGGACTCCGAGAATGGCTTGCGCTCGAGTACCGCGGCGGGGATCGAGACCGTCGTGACGATCAATGACTACACGCGCTCACACGACTTTACGGGCGCTGCCCTCGTGCTCGATCATCTGGGGGACCCGGGGCAGCCTTGCAAGGTCATCTCAGGCCACCTGGCGGCGGGTGCGACCGCCGTGGATCTCACGACGCTCCGGTCGCTCTTCGACTAGCAGATATCCTCCTCGTTCCCCGTGCAATTCACCGGGGTTGGACTCCCCTTCGCATTCATCTTGAGATACGCCGCCACCGCGACGACGCCGAGCCCCACAGCCAGGCCGGCCGTACGTGCGGGCACGGCCTGCACCGCGCGCACCTGGTAGATCGAGGCGAGCGGAATCTCCTGGAATTGCGTGCCCTCGAATCCGAACAATGTGTCGCCGCTGATCCGCGGGGCGCCCATGACGAGGGTCGAGCCGTCGGTGCGCGTGATCCAGACGCGCTGCGGTTGCTCGGCGGCCACGTACGTCCAGGGTGACGAGACCGGTGCGATTGTGGTACAGGCGACGGACGAGAGGAGTGATGCCAGCAGAGCGATTCGCATTGGTGCCTTCCCTATGAGACGGTGGCGGTGTGCATCACGCGTCCATGTCTACTCCTTCAATTCATACACCTCTGGGCCGCCAGCGGCCAGCGCCCGCGTCGCCGTCTTCATGATCGCCTGCTGCTGCGTGCCGAGCATCATGGCGGCGTCGTCCCGGAGCCGGTCAGTCGCGTAGATCGCGGCGACGGCGCTACCGGAGCCGCACATGCGGACCCAATACGGGTGCGTTCCGGCCAGCCGCTCGAACAGCGCGCGGAGCGGGGCGTGTCGGGAGAAGACGACCGGCTCGAAGTCGTTGCCTCCCAGTCGCCCGATGCTGCCCCAGCTTGCGAACGCGCTCGCCTCGAGCACGACGGGCCCTCGCGCCGCGGGATCGGGATTGTGCTCGTCCCACCAGCGGTAGGCGTCAGGTGTCGCGACCGTGAGTGCGGACGGGATGGCGATCAGCATCGGTGCCTGCGGCAGCGGCGGCAGCCTGAAGAGCCGCTCGCCGCGGCCCCATGCGACCGCGAGGGGCGCCCCGGACGCGAAGAACGGGACGTCCGCGCCGAGGCGCGTCGCGAAGTGGAGGAGCTCGGGGAGGGGCACCGCGTCGTCGGCGAGGCGGTTGACCGCGTGCAGCGCGGCCGCCGCGTCGCTCGAGCCGCCGCCCAACCCCGCGCGCACGGGGATCCGTTTCGTCAGCTCGAGCGCGACGCCGAACTTGTGACCGGTCGCGTCCAGAACGGCGTGGGCCGCGCGCACGGCGAGGTTCTGCTCGGCCGGACCCAGGTCCGGGCCGTGGACGACGAGCTGGACGCCGCGCTCGGTGCGGCGCGCCACGAGCTCATCGGCGAGCTCGAGCAGCGCGAACACGGTCTCGATCTGATGAAAGCCGCTACGCTCCGGCGCGAGAATGCGCAGGAACACATTGACCTTCGCGTGCGCCGCGACCCGCACACCTGCGGATGCCACCTCAGCCGTCCACGGCCGCGGGCCGGCGCAGCTCGGCGAGGTGCAGGCGGCTGCGGGACAACGCCTGGAGGCCGAGCAGCGTGATCGGAACGAAGCCGCCGATGTGGTAGGCGACGGCGTAGCTTACCGCTCGATCGGCGCCGACGCCGTAGAGAGCGAGGGTCACGCGGGTCAGCGCTTCGAAGGGTCCAAAGAACCCGGGCGAGGATGGAATCGCGACGCCGAAGCCGATGAGCGCCTGCAGGATCAAGGCGCTCTCCCACGGCACGGCGAGACCAAACGCGCGGTAGCATGCGGCGAACGACAGGGCGTTGACGATCCAGAGCACGAGCGACCAGCCGATCACCGTCGCCAATCGCGTTGGACTCTTGAGGACGGCGAGCCCGTCGACCACGCCCGCCGCCAGCCGCACGGCGGGGTCGGCGAAGCGCGCCGGAAGGACGGCGTGGGCGGCGCGCTCGAACAACGCGAGCCAGGGAGCCGGGCGGTGCACCACCACGACCGCGAGCAGGAGCACGGCCGCAAACAGCGCCGCCGCCCAGCCGGCGATGCGGGACAGCGCCACGCCGCCCACCGCTGCGCTTTGGGGGAATGAGGGCGCGGCCATGGCGAGGGCGAGAAGCCCCACCATCGTCAACCCGTCGAAGACGCGCTCGACACCGATCGACGACAGCGCCGTCGTGAATCGCACCGGGAGCTGCCGGTTGGCCACGTACGCCCGCGCGAATTCGCCGGCGCGCGCGGGGAGCAAATTGTTGGCCATGAACCCGACGGCGGTTGCGCGCCACAGGGGTGCCCAGGGGAACGGCCGTCCGGAGGCGTCACGCATGATCACGCGCCAGCGGACGGTCCGCAGCGGAAACGTGGCAGTGGCGAGCGCAATCGTCAGCAGGAACGCGAGCGGATCGGCTCGACGGATGTGCTCCAGGACCGCCGCGGGGTCGACTCCGTGCACGGCCCACCCGAGGAGGATGACCGTGATGAGAAACCCGAGACCCCAGCTCCATCGAGCCGGAGCTGGACGGCTAGGGGGCGGGCTCGAGGGCGAGTGCAACGAGATCGCAGACTTCGTCGATGAGAGCACGTAGCCCGTCGCCGGAAACGCGCTGCGCTTCCGCGCGGAGCGCCTGGGCGCGCGCGAGCGCTTGCGGCCCCCGATAGAGCAGCGTCCGAATGTCGACGACGCCCGAGCCCTGGTCGCCCGCGGAGGAGCCGTTGCCGAGTAGCTCGTCGAGCGATGCCGGTCCGAAGCCCGCGGCCGCGAGCCGCTGATAGGTGACCCACGAGCCTTGGAGATCCGCTCCCTCGGGCACGGGAGCGTCCGCGGCGGGGGCGGGAGGGGGCACGGGGATCGACGCCGCTGGTGGCGGCGCGGCGGCAGGCGTCACGAGGGCGCGGGCCGCCGCGATGAGGCGGTCGACGTCGCTCACGAGGCCCGGCTCCTCCCCGGTCTCCGAGCGGGCGAGGACGTCACCCATCTGCCGCAGCTGCGCGGCGAACTCCTGCGGGGCGCGCACGGCGGCGCCGCTCGTTACGACCTCGCGGGCGGCGAGCGCGAACTGCGCGACCCGCTCGGCGAGCGCGCCGCCGCCCGCGTTCGCGAGCGCGCGGAAGGTGCCGGCGAGCGTGTGGGCGCGCAGCTCGAGCTGCGTGAGACTCGGGGCTCGCTCGATCGAATCCGCGGCCTGGCGCAGGTGCTCGCCGTGGCTCACGAGCTCGACGCGACCGAGCGTGGTCGGACGGGCCGCCGCCACGCCCCGGCTCACGATGTGAGGGCCGGCGTCGTCGTAGAACAGGGACGACACGGCCACGACGTCCGGCTCGCCCTCGATGAGCTGCACGACGAGGCCGGCGAATTGGCGGAATTCGGCGGCGTCGGGGTTCGGTCGGCCCTGCTCGGCCACTTCACGCGCGGCGCGGGCAATGGCGCTGGCTGCGCCCTGAAAGACGTCGCCGATGCGCCCGGCCGCGGCGGTGCCGGGGCGCGACACTTCTCCAACGGCGCGCTCGATTCCCTCGAGCAGGTCCGGAAGGGGCGGAAGGTCACTGAGCGCGGCGAGGCCGCGGAGCGGCTGGAGCGCGCGGAGCACGTGCTGCGGGGGCTCCGGCGCCGTCGGGTTGGCGCGCAGGGCGGACGCGGCGCGATCGAGCGCGCTCGCGATCGCCGCTCCCTCGCGCGCGACGAACGCACGCGCCCCCGCGTCCAGGCCGAGGGCCTCCGCCGCCCGCACCTGGCTCGAGGGACGCCCCGCGAGCTGGTCGAGCTCGGTGGTCAGGGCGTCGGCCCTGGCGGTGTCGACGTCGCTCCAGATTCCCGCGCGACGCACGAAGATCTTGAGGTCGTCGACCGCGCGGGTGGCGAGCTGCTTCGTCTGCGCGTCCCAGGTGCGGCGCCCCTCGCGGACGGCGCGCGCCACGGCCTCGAGCCCCGCGGCGGTGCGGGCGATGGCGGGCTGATTCGCCATCAGCGCGCTGCCGCGCAGCGCGCGGGCGAGGCGCACGAACTCCTCGGCACTCGGGTCGGGTTTGCCGAGGAGCCCGTCCAGCCTCTCCAGGTATTCGCCCGCCTCGAGGCCGAAGAAGTCCGACATCGCGAGCGGCTTGCCGGGCTCGGTCATGGCGGCCTCAAAGGTAAGCGATCACGCACCAGCCGTCAGCCGGGCGTCGTCGACCAGGCGCCGCATGCGCCGAACCGCCTCTTCCAGCCCCCAGAAGACGGCGTTGCTGACGATCGTGTGACCGATGTTGAGCTCTTGGATTTCCCGAATCGCGGCGACCGGCTGCACGTTCTGGTAGGTGAGCCCGTGCCCCGCATGGACCGCGAGCCCGAGCTTCGCGGCTCGCTCGGCGGCACGGCGGAGCTGCCGCAGCGCTGCGGTGCTCTTGCGCCAGGTGCCGGCATAGCGACCCGTGTGCAGCTCGATGGCGGGGACGCCGTGGTCGGCCGCGCGCGCGATCACCTCGACGTCGGGGTCGATGAAGAGACTCACGCGAATCCCCGCCTTCATGAGGCGCGCGATGGCGTCCGAGACTCGGCGACTGCGCCGCAAGGCGAGCCCGCCCTCGGTGGTGATCTCCTGTCGACGCTCGGGCACGAGGGTGGCTTGAAAAGGCCGCTCGCGACAGGCGATCCGAACGATGTCGGGATGCGCCCCGAGCTCGAGGTTGAGCACGGTCCGCGTCGCGCGACGCAGCGCGCGCACGTCGGCGTCCTGGATGTGACGGCGGTCCTCGCGCAGGTGGGCGGTGATGCCGTCGGCCCCGCCGCGCTCGCACTCCTCCGCGGCAAGGACCGGGTCGGGCTCGTCGGTCTTGCGCGCTTCGCGCAACGTCGCGATGTGATCAATGTTGACGTAGAGCCGCATGCGCTTTTACCTTCGGGTCACTTCGTCATTCGGGTTGGTGCCCGTGATGCGACGACTGGTGGTGCTCGCGGCTCTCGGCAGCCTGGGCTGCGGGTCCCGGCCCGCAGCTCCCACTCCACAATCGATGAACGAGACCGTCGCGCAGTTTCTCGCGGCGGTGAAGGCCAACGACCTCGCGCACATGGGCGGCCTGTGGGGCTCCGAGCGCGGAGCCGCCGCTGGCTGGATGAAGCCCGACGAGCTCAAGATGCGGCTGTCCGTGATCCAAAAATACCTGAACCATGACGGGTACCGGGTCGTTGAAGGCCCGCTGCCGGTGGCGGGTCATGACAATGAGCGCTCGTACCGAATCGAGCTCCAGCGCGCGGCGTGCAACACGGTGCAACCCATCGATCTGATCCGCACCAAGAGTGGCGCGTGGGTCGTCTACGACGTGCACCTCGAAAGCGCCGGCAACCCCGTGGGACGCTGTCGGCCGGGCGGAACCGGTCCCTGAGTCACGGCGTTACTCACTCCGTCAGCTCGAGCAAAATGCCCGCGGTCGCCTTGGGGTGCAGAAACGCGATCCGCCGGCCGCCCGCGCCGCGGCGTGGCACGTCGTCCACCAGTGTGAAGCCGGCCGCGCGACACCGCGCGAGCGCCTGGTCGAGGTCCGGCACGCGGTAGCAGATGTGATGAATGCCGGCGCCCCGGCGAGCGAGAAACTTGGCGACGGGGCCGTCGGGATCGAGCGGCTCGAGCAGCTCGACGGCCGTGTCGCCGGAGCGCAGCGGAACGATGGTGGCGCCGTCCGCGACTTCCGGTGGTCCGGGGGCAATCCCCAGGACGTCGCGGAAGAACGGAAGAGCCGCCGCGATGCTCGGCACGGCGATGCCGACATGGGCGATGTGGGCGTCGGTTTCGGCCATACGCACGGCAAATTAATGATTACGCGAGAAGGAGTGGAAGGTCATGACTGAGACGCATCCCGTGGCGGTTTCCGACGCTACGTTCGGACAGGAGGTCGAGCAGCACAAAGGCCTCGCGATCGTGGACTTCTGGGCGACCTGGTGCGGTCCCTGCCACATGGTGGCGCCGATCATGGATCAGATCGCCGGGGAGTACGACGGCAAGGTGAAGGTGACCAAGATGGACGTGGACGCGAACCAGCGCACCGCCATGCGCTTCAACGTACGCTCGATTCCGAGTATTCTATTCTTCAAGGACGGGCGCCACGTGGACACCCTCGTTGGGGCCTACCCGAAGGCGGTCTTCGAGCAGAAGATCCAGCAGCACCTGTCGTAGCATCCTCCTCGGAGGACCATGCGCGCGAGCACGGCTCGCTTGATGAACTCGCCGATTCGCCTGGCGGAGCTGTCGTTTCCGCAGGTGCATCGGCTTATTCATCGGACACGGCTCGCGTTCATTCACCTCGACAACGTCCTGGCGTTCGCCAAGCGCGACCGTGACGGTCGCGTCGACGGGTACCTGAGCGCGTACCTGCCCGACGAGTGTCTCATGGTCTTCCTGCGCAAAGGGGAGGCGGTGAACGCGGCCTGCCTGCACACGCTGGGTCGGCAGGTGGTGACGATCGCCGAGGCGCTCAGGCGCATGCGCGCAGAAGTCGAGCGGAGTGAGCTGTCCTACTGCGTCGCCCCGATGGAGCAGCTGGCGTGGATGTACCAGTCGTGCGCGGTGCCGATCGAGCCTCGTCCCCTCGATCCCGATCAACCGGGGTCCTTCTTCCCGCAGCTCGCGGACGAGCACGCGACCGGCGTCGTCGAGCTGATCTGCGACGGCCGCGTCTCCTACCTGCGATTCGACGACGGTCGCTTCATCGGCGGCTATTTCTGCGACAAGGCCGAAGGGATGCCGATCGCGCGCTTCCTGGAGTCGCAATTCCAGCGCGGCGCGGACGGGAAGCTCCCCGCGGTTTCGGCCGGAATTTTTCCGGCGGTGGCCGAGCTGCCGGCCCAGGCGCCGGACACGCTCGTGCAAACGTATCGCGAGCTCTACTGGCGGATTGTCGATGAGGTGGAGAAGGAGGTCCCCGGGGAGGGACGCCGCCGCGCGAAGAAGGTGAGCGCCGGCATCAGCGACGCGCACAAGGCGCTGGCGCTGCTCACCGTGCCCCGAGGGGCCGAGATCCCGTCAGCCGTCATCCAGCCGGACGAATTGGCCAGCGCGTTGAGCGACTGGTCCCTTCAGCTGCTCCAGGGCATCGAAGTCATGATGCCGGGTGCGGCACCGAAGATTCTCAGCGAGGCCACCAAGGAGCATCGGTACGTGCTGCAGTCCGCTGGGTTCTTCGCGCGCCTTCCCTGGCAGGTCGCGTGGTGAAATGTCCGGCACCCTGTACGTCGTCGCGACGCCCCTCGGCAACCTTGAAGATCTCTCCCCCCGCGCGGCGGCCGTCCTCCGCGGCGTAGCGGTGGTCGCCGCGGAGGACACGCGGCACTCGAGAATCATTCTCACGCATGTCGGCTCGAGCGCGGAGATGCTGAGCTTTCACGCGCACTCGAGCGACGCCGCCCTGCGCCGCGTGCTGCATCTCCTCGGGACCGGAAAAGACGTCGCCCTCGTCACCGACGCGGGCACCCCCGCAGTGAGCGATCCGGGCGCGCATCTGGTCGCGGCGGCTCGCGAGCGGGACGTGCCGGTCGTCACCGTTCCGGGGCCGACGGCGGTCGCCGCCGCGCTCGCGGTCTCTGGCTTGGCAGCCGATCGCTACGTCTTCCTCGGCTTTCTGCCGCGGAAGGGGTCGGATCGCCGCCGCTTGCTCGAGGTCGTGGCGAAGAGCGAGTGGACCGTCGTGCTGTTCGAGGCGCCGAACCGCGTCGCCGAGTTGCTCGCCGATCTGGTCGAGGCGTGCGGGGAAGCACGGGGAGGCGTCGTCGCGCGGGAGCTGACCAAAGTCTTCGAGGAAACCCGAGCGGGCACGCTCGCGGAGCTGGCGCGGTACTATGCCGAAGCGCCGGTTCGCGGCGAGGTGACCGTGGTGGTCGCGGGCACCGGACGACCGGCGCGCGCCGAAGCGCCCGTGGATCCCGAGGCCCGGGCCCGCGCCCTGCTGGCGGAGGGAATGACTCGCAAAGACGTCGCCGACCGGCTCGCCGACGAAACCGGAATCACGAGAAACACCGCGTATCGACTGGTCAACGAGCTATGAGGAGCCCGCTCGTTCCGCGGTCGCTCGCCGTTGCGTGCGCGCTCCTCGCGGCGCCCGCGCCGCGCCACGGGGCCGGTGGCGCGGCCCCGGTGATGACGATCGGCCGGCTGCACTACAGCGGCGGCGGGGATTGGTATGCCGGACCGTCGTCCCTTCCCAACCTGTTGGCCGCGATCCGGCAGCGCACCAACCTCGCCGTGGGGGACCGCGAACGGGTCGTCACGCTCGAGAGTGCCGACTTGTGGGATATTCCGTACCTCTTCATGCGCGGACACGGCAACGTGCACTTCTCGGACGACGAGGTGAAGATCCTGCGCCGCTATCTCGAGCAGGGGGGCTTTCTTCACGCCGACGACGATTACGGGATGGACAAGGCGTTTCGACGTGAGATCGCGCGCGTGTTTCCCGATCACCCGCTGGTCGAGGTGCCGCTCTCCCATCCCATTTACCACGTCGTCTACGATTTCCCGCAGGGCCTTCCGAAGATCCACGAGCACGACGGCCTCCCGGCACAGGGGTTCGGGATCTTCTTGGGGGGTCGCCTGGCCGTGTACTATTCATATGAGACGGATCTGGGAGACGGTTGGGAGGATCCCGACGTGCATCACGATCCTCCGGAGCTTCACGAGGCGGCCCTGCGCATGGGAGTGAATCTGTTCACATACGCCGTGAGCGCCCTGCGGTGACACAAACCGCGACGCGGCTGCGGCACCTCGGATTGCCGCACGCCCGAGCCCGCGTCGCGGCGGTCGTGCTCGGCAGCGGTGGAGTCGTGCTGGCGCTGGTCGCGACCGGATCGTGGCTCGCCCCTGGCGTCGTGCCCATTATCTCTTGCTGGCTCGGCATCGCGGGCGCGGCCGCCCTCGGTTGGACGGTCGCGCGTCGCGTAAGGATGGGCCCCGCCGCGGACGTCAGGGCGTTGGGCCGCATGGTCGAGCGGGTCGCGGGCGCTCGTGCGGGCAGCGTCATTGGGGCGGGGGAGCCGACGGTGCCCGAGGGCCGGGGCGCGAGCGCCGCACTGTGGGCACACGCGGACGAGCGAGCGGCCCGGATTGTCGCGCAGGCGGGGCCCGAGGTCAGCCAGTTGCTCCGCCGGGAGACGACGCGGCGACTTGCGGCGGCGCTCACCCTCGCCGCCATCGGCGCCGGACTGTGCGTCGCGGCGTCGCCTGCTCCTGGATGGGCCGCCTTCTGGCACCCGCTCCGCGCGATCGTCGGCGCGCGTGAGCCCGTCCAACTCACCGTTGATCACACGCTGATCCGTCGTGGCGAAGGCGTGACCGTCACAGTCCTCGTCCCGACGGCCACGCGCGCCACGCTGTGGACGCGCGGCCCGGGAGAACCGTGGCAGCCGCTGCCCATGAAGCTGGACGCTGCGGGTCGCGGGGTACGGCGCATCGACTCACTTCAGGCGGACCTCTTTCTCCGCGCGACCAGCGGTCCGCGCCGCAGCGCGGAACAGAAGGTCGTCGTCGCGCTCCCGGCGTTCCTCGCCGACGTCGAGATCGTGGCCCGGTATCCCGGCTACCTCAGGCGCGCCGACCAGCAGGTGGCTCCCGGGCCGGACACGGTTCCGGTTCCCGCCGGAACGGAGTTGATCGTCGCCGGCACGCTCAGCGTGCCCGCGGGCCATGCCGCCTGGGTTCGCGTGCCCGACGGGGTGCGGACGCGACTCGACGTGAAGGGAACGCAGTTCAGCGGGCGGCTCGTGCCCGCGAGCTCGGGGATGTGGCGCCTCGACGTCGGCTCCGCCGATGGCGGAACCATCGAGGGTGCTCCGCCGGAGCTGCGCTTGCGCGTGGTTCCCGACTCGGCTCCGACGGTGACGATCGCGGTGCCCGCCCACGACACGACCCTGCCGATCTCGTTGCGCCAGCCGCTCGTGATCGACGCGCGCGACGACCACGGTCTCTCGCGGGTGGAGATCGTCAGCTGGCGCGTGAGCCGCACGGGGAAGGTCGGGGAACCGGTCCGGCAGGCGCTTGACGTGAGCGGCGCCGGCGAGCGGGCCTTGATCCAGGGAGAGCTCGACGCCGAGCACCGCGCCTTGCTTCCCGGCGACACGCTGCGTGTGCGAGTGGACGCGTGGGACAACGCCCCGGTTCCGCATCGCGGCGAGAGCGGTGTGCTCGCGTTACGCCTCCCGAGTCTCGAGGACTTGCGCGCCGCGACGCGCGCGGCGACGCAGGAGATCGCCGCCGCGGCGGAGTCGATCGCGACCGCGCAGGGCGGGCTCGCCGAGCAAACGAGCGATCTGGCGCATGAGCAGCCTCGCGACCCCGCGACCGGGGCGAACGACCGGCGCACGGCGGGGGCACAGGCGGGAGCGCTTCCGTTCGAGGCGAGCGAGCGGGGCGCCGCGATCGCGCAGCAGCAGACCGAGCTCGAGCAACGGGCGCGCGAGCTGGCGCAACGGGTCGACCAGGTGGCGCGGTCGGGGGCGGGCGCGCTGAGCGACACCGCATTTCAGGCGCGGCTGGCCGAGGTGCAACAGCTGCTGCAGCGGGCGCTCACGCCGGAGCTCGAGCAGCGGCTGCGGGAGCTGCAGGACGCCCTCGCGAAGCTCGACCCCGACGCGACCCGACGGGCCCTCGACCGCCTCGCGGAGGCGCAGCGGCAATTTCGCGACGCGCTGGCTCGCAGTCAGGATCTCTTCCGGCGAGCGGCGGTGGAGGGCGCGCTCGCGTCTCTCGCGGCCGATGCGGAAGACCTGGGACGACGACAGGCTGCATGGGACAGCACCGACGCACGCCGTCCCGATACGACGTCCGCCGGCCGGGAGGGCGCCCTCGGCGACCGGGCCGATTCGTTGGCCCGCGGCATCGGTCAGGCGGCGGCCGACATCTCCAAGGAGACCTCGGCCGAGACCGCTCCGCTCGGTGGAGCCGCCGACGCGGCGGACCGCGCGCGGGCAGCGATGCGCGCTGCTGAGCGCGCGGCGGCCGGGGCCGACGCCAGCGGGGCCGGCCGGGCAGGCCGGGCGGCGGAAGCGGCGCTCGCGGAGATTCCGGACGAGCTGCGCGCACGCCGTGACTCGCTCGCGCAGGCGTGGCGTCACGAGACGCTCGACGCGCTCGATCGCGCCCTCTCCGAGACCGCCGCGCTCGCGGAGCGCCAGCAGCAGGTGGCCGAATCGCTGCGGGCGGGGCAGGCGGGCGCCGGAACGCGGGCGCGTCAGGCGTCCGTCGAAGAGGGCGCCGCGGCCGTGGAGCGGCAGATTCGCGTCGCGGAGGGCCGCCACGCGCTCGTGTCGCCACAGCTGCAGCAGGGGCTCGGCTTTGCCGAACGGCAGATGCAGGGCGCACGGGAGGAGCTCGAGGAGGCGGTGCCGAACATGGAGTCGGCCACGACGCTCGCGGAGCAGGCCGTGGACGGGTTGAACGCGACCGCATACGCGCTCGCGCGGACTCGCAATGACGTGGACGGCGCGCAGTCGGGGACGGGGTTCGCCGAAGCGCTCGAGCGGCTGGCACGTCTGGCTCAACAGCAGGGAGCCATGAACGGGCAGGCCGAAGGCCTGCTCCCGATGGTTGGCGGCAGCGGCGCGGTGCTGGAACAGCTGCGCGCGCTCGCCGCCCAGCAACGGGCCCTCGCCGAGCAGCTCGATCGCCTGCGGGCGGAGGGCGCGAACGACGCGCTCGGGGCCCTCTCGCGAGAGGCTCGCGATCTCGCCGCCCAGCTCGAGGCGGGCCGTCTCGACGCGCAGGTCGTGCAGCGTCAGGATCGGCTGTATCACCGGTTGCTCGATGCTGGCCGGACGCTCACTGGCACTGAGCCGGACGAGCAGAAGCAGCGGCTCAGCCGCGCGGCGACGGGGGACAGCGTCCACGTGCCGCAGCCGTTTGCCGCGAGCGCCGTCGGGCAGGGCCCACGGCTGCGCTACCCCACGTGGGACGAGCTGCGAGAGCTGTCGCCGGACCAGCGGCGGGTCGTCCTCGAATACTTCCGTCGTCTCAATGCGCCGGCTCCCGCGCCGTAACGCGTTGCTCTGGATCGTGGTCGCCTGCGCGACCCCGGGGAGCGTGGCCCGAGCGCAGGCGATCGGCCAAGCCTTCGAGCTCGAGCGCGCCGGTCGCACCGATCAGGCGGCGGAGTTTTACCTCGCCACGCTGCGCGCCGACCCGACGAACCTGCCCTCGCTCCTTGGGCTCGAGCGCGTGCTGCCCCGGCTCCACCGGATTCGTGACTTGGTGGGGCCCGCGCAGCGCGCGGCGGCGCTCGACTCGACGAACGACGACATCGCCGGCGTCCTCCTCCGCACCTACGTTCTCGTGAACGAACCGGACAGCGCACGGGCGGTGGCTCGTCGGTGGGCCCTTCGCAGTCCTGGGGACGAGGCGCCGTACCGCGAGTGGGCTGCGGCGCTCGAGCACGTGGCGGCCCATGATGCGGCGCGCGCCGTGCTGCTCTCCGGCCGGCACGCGTTGGGCCCGACGTCGTTCGGCATCGAGCTCGCGCAGCTCGACGCTCGCGCGGGTGATTGGGTGAGCGCGGCGCGGGAGTGGGGATCGGCCGTGGCCGCCGAGCCATCGCAGCAGCCCAACGCGACCGCGCAGCTCGAGCGTGCCCCCGATCCGCAGCACGAGGCCATCGTCCAGGCGCTGAGCGACGCCGCGGACCCCGCGCCCTACCGGCAGCTGGCGGCCGAGCTGCTGCTTGCGTGGGGGGACGCGCCCCGAGCGTGGACGATGTTCGCGCCGACGGTTCCGCCGCGTGCGCCGGACGCCCTGTACGCCTTGCATCGCTTCGCCGACCTCGCCGCGGGCCTCAAGTCCCCCGCGGCCTGGCGGGTACGCGCGCTCGCCCTGACCAAGTTCGCGGACCTCGCGACCGGGCCGATGGTCGGCCATGCCCGGGCGGACGCCGCGCGCGCGTACTTCGAGGCGGGAGACTCGGCTGCGGCGCGCACGATGCTCGAGCGCGTCGTCGCCGATTCGGCCGCGCCACCCGAAGCGCAGCAGATGGCCCGCGCGGCGCTCATCCGCATGCTGGTGCAGGGCGGGAAGATGGACTCCGCGGCGTGGCGTCTCACCACCCTGGGCGACGGGTTGACGGCGGACGACCGGACGGCGCTGCGGTTCGCGCTGGCGCGCGCGCACATTCGACACGGTGACCTGGCGCTCGCCGACTCGGCGCTGGCGCGCGACTCGAGCATCGAGGCCGTCGCGCTGCACGGGTGGATCGCCCTGTACCGCGGCGAGATGGGCGAGGCGCGACGCCTGTTTCGGGCCGCCGGGCCGTACGCGGGGGACCGTCGTGACGCCACGGAGCGAACGGCGATGCTCGCGATGATCGAGCGGATTCCCGAAGACCAGTTTCCGGCACTCGGAGGGGCGTTGGCCACGCTCGCGCGCGGCGATTCGGCTCACGCGCTGGTGGCGCTGCAGACGGCCGCGGACCAGCTCACGCCGGCCCGGGGCCGGCCCGACGTCCTGCTCCTCGCGGGACGGATCGCGGCGCGGCTCGGCGTCGACGGCGAGCGCACGGCGGTCGCAATATTCAGCGAGATCGTTCGCACCGGCGGCACGGGCGCCGCCCCGCCGGCCGCCGAGCTCGCATGGGCGCGGCTGCTCGTGCAGCAGGGCAACGTGGTCGAAGCGATGGGCCACCTCGAGCACCTGATCCTGACCTATCCCGAGAGCGCCGTCGTTCCCGAGGCGCGCCGCGAGCTGGAGCGGACCAAGGGAGCGATCCCGCAGTCGTGAAGCGGAGAGCATTCGTGGGCGCCGTCGGCAGAATGGCGGGCGGGCTCGCGCTCGCCGACACGCCCGCCGTCCGCGCGCTGGCCGCTCTCGCGCCCGGCGCCCCTGGCGCGCAGCTCCTGCTCCCGATGGACGAGACGCAGACGGACCACCTCAAGGCATACGGCATCACTTATCGCGTCGTCCAGGCGGGCCTGCCTGCCGAATGGTTGCTGAACTATCGCGGCGGATCGTTTCTCGTCGCCGACGGCGACGCGATTCGGCGGGAGGCGGCCCTGGCTGGCGTCCGGGTCGAGCCCGTCGGGATGGGCGACGTCACCGCCATCCGGGGGGAGATCGCGGCCACGAACGCCGAAAGCGTCATGCTCGAGAAGCCGCCCAAGGTGGCGGTCTACGTGCCGCCCAACGTGCCCCCGTGGGACGACGCCGTCACGATGGTGCTGCAGTACGCCGGCATCCCGTTTCATCAAGTGTGGGACTTCGAGGTACTCGGCGGGTCGCTCGCGAGCTACGATTGGCTGCACCTGCACCACGAAGATTTCACGGGCCAGTACTCGAAGTTCTATCTCGCCTACGCCGGAGAACGCTGGCTCGCCGAGATGGTCAAGTACAACGGCGATGCCGCGCGGCGGCTCGGCTTCGCGACGGTGCCGGATCTGAAGAAAGCGGTGGCGCGAGGGATCAGGGAGTACGTACGCAACGGCGGCTTCCTGTTCGCGATGTGCACGGCGACGGAGACGATCGATCTCGCGCTCGCAGCCGAGCACGTGGACATCGCCGCGAGTTTCGCCGACGGGACTCCCATCGATCCTGACGCCGATGCAAAGCTCGATTGGAGCCAGACGTTCGCCTTCACCGGCGCCCACATCGAGCCGAACCCGCAGATCGCGAGCTTCTCGGATATCGACGGGCATCAGGTGAACGCCGGCCCTCGCCGCCAGCCGCTCGGCGCGTTCAAGCTCTTCAACTTCAGCGCCAAGATCGACCCCGTGCCCACGATGCTGGTCCAGGCGCACCGCGACGTCATCCCGGATTTCTACGGATTGACCACGTCGTTCATGCGCAATCGCCTGAAGGCGAGTGATACCGTTCTGGCGGACGAAGAAGGCGCACCGTGGGTCAAGTACATCCACGGGGACCTGGGCAAGGGAACGTGGACCTTCTTCGGTG
>Ga0187779_10001358_pt1 | contig 15272 bp, 12 predicted proteins | sample 1015_Q2_SP10_10__FD_132435 | JGI IMG/M metagenome (GOLD analysis project Ga0187779, IMG submission 132435) | Tropical peat soil microbial communities from peatlands in Department of Meta, Colombia - 1015_Q2_SP10_10_MG | ecosystem: Environmental > Terrestrial > Soil > Wetlands > Peat | place... | reverse complement strand
GCGTTTAGGGTTGGGCGTTTTCTTCAACTTAAAATCGAAAGACCAAAGAGCGGGGTCCGGGCACGGGTAGGGATGGACGTTGCTCTACAAAAAAGTACCGCCCCCCACGCCCGATGGACGTGAAGGGCGGCTGTTCCCCCCAGAACATTTTCTAAATCTGCGCACCTAGTAGCCGAGACTGGACGGTACTGCAATAAATTTTCTACAGTTTATGCTCGATGCAGCCTGGATTGCAACCATTTACGTGATCAACCCATTCCGTCGATTGATTTTTGTCCCCCCAAAGCGATACCTTGCAGAAGCTGGTCGCGCGCGTTCTATTTTTGATATGCGGAAGGTCGAAAAAGGCCGAAACCTGGCGGGGTCGTTGCTGGTCGCGCACCCAAATATGCTCGATCCAAATTTTCGACGCACGGTGCTTTACATCTCCAGCCACGACCCGGAAGAAGGCGCGCTTGGTGTGATCATTAACCGTCCGCTGGACAAAAATGTAGCCGAACTGGTGACGGAGATGCCGCCCGCCGGTTTGGCGGACGTGCCGGTTTTCCTGGGCGGACCCGTTGGAAAAAATCAACTGATGTTCGCCGCATTCGAATGGCACAAGGAATCTGGTCTGAAGTTGAATCATGATGTCAGCGCAAGCGAAGCAAGCGCACCGACGGATGGTGAGCCCGTGTCGATTTGCGCTTTCGTGGGCTATGCGGGCTGGGGCGCGGGACAGTTGGAGTTGGAGATGCGGCAAAAAGCATGGATCGTTCAAAAACCGAGCCGGTCGATCTTGAAGCCGGATCGGTTGCCAAGGCTCTGGTTTGATATCATGCGTGCACTTGGTCCCTGGTATAAAATGCTCTCTGCTGCGCCTGACGATCCGTCACTAAACTAGTCGCCCTCGTGATCAATTAGTTCGTCTCGGGCGTTTTCGAGCTTGTCACTTGTCCCATGTCACTTATCACTCTGTTAAATGATCATTGGCGTTCCGAAAGAAATTAAAGAGCAGGAGCAGCGCGTGGCGCTTCTTCCCGCAGCGGCGGAGCAATTAAAGAAACGGGGGCATGCGGTCCTTGTGGAAAGAAACGCGGGCCTCGGTTCTGGTTATCCAGATGAAGAGTATCGAAGGGCCGGCGCGGAGATTGTCGATTCTGCCAAGGAAGTATTCGCACGCGCGGAGATGATCGTGAAGGTGAAGGAGCCGCTTGCAGCGGAGTTTCCGCTGCTGCGTCGCGGTCAAATTCTTTTCACCTATTTGCATTTGGCCGCCAGCAAATCGTTGACCGAAGCTCTGCTCGAGTCAGGCGTGACCGGCGTTGCCTACGAAACAATCCAGGTGGGGAATCGTCTTCCGCTGCTCGAACCGATGAGCGAAATCGCCGGGCGCATGTCAGTGGTGATGGGGGCGTACTTTTTGGCCAAGCACAACGGCGGGAGTGGCGTGTTGTTAGGCGGCGTCCCGGGAGTTTTGCCGGGCCGGGTGGTGGTGATCGGTGGCGGCACAGCGGGTGTGAATGCCGCGCGAATGGCGACTGGTCTGGGCGCTGACGTGACAATTCTTGAAGTCGACCTTGAGCGAATGCGATTTCTCGACATCACGATGGGAAGTGCGCACACACTTTACTCGAGCGAATCTCATTTGCAGGAGTTGATGCCGAACGTCGATTTGTTGATCGGTGCGGTGCTGGTCCCGGGTGCGAAGGCGCCAAAACTCATCACCCGCGCGATGTTGAAAAAAATGAAAGCCGGCAGTGTACTGGTGGATATTGCGATCGACCAGGGCGGTTGCGCCGAGACTTCGCGTCCGACAACGCATCTTGCTCCGATTTATGTCGAAGAAGGAGTCACCCATTATTGCGTGGCCAACATGCCGGCTGCGTACGCGCGGACGGCGACGCAGGCCCTAACAAATATCACTTATCGTTATGTCGAGCTTCTCGCCGATTTCGGTCTCGAGGAAGCGTGCAGGCGGCAACCAGCGCTGGTTGGTGGAATCAACACTCGTGAGGGTAAATTGACGTGTCAGGCGGTGGCCGACGCGCATGGCATGACCTACACGGCGCCGGTCTGACTGGATTTTTGCACCTGAAATGTCGTCTTGCTCTGAAGTACGATTTAGTTAAGTATCAAACCCTCGACTTAAAATTATGAAGAAATATATCTGCATTTTAGCTGGGGCCGCGCTTCTCGTGGCTTGCGAACAAAAAACTGAAAACGCCGCCCCGGCCGCAAGTCCGGCTGCCTCACCGGAATCAACGGCTAGCTCGACGAGCGAAAGTACCACGACTTCTTCTCCGTCAGCTACCCCTTAAATAATTGTCAGGTCTTGCCCGTCCAAGATGCATGCAGAAGTAAATCTGCATTTTGGCTGGGGTTGCATTGCTGGCTGCATGTGAGCAAAAGGAAACCACGGTAACTAATCCGCCGCGGAGAAAAAGGAGAACAATACGACGGTGATCAAGGAATCACCGGCTCCTTCATCGGAAACCAAGACCGATATCACTGTCAAAACTTCACCTTCTCCGTAAATTCGGAGTCGGATTGAATCTGCAAGATCTTTTCCTGAGTTTTCGGGGAAAGATTTTTGCTTTGATGAATTGAGATACAGGCGGTTCACCTGGACCCGCCCGTTCTGTATCAGTTAGGCGATCGGGCTCAATCGCCCTACCTTTCCGGAAAAGATGCTGGCAAAATTCACATTTCCGAAGAGTCGACGTTTGACGCGGTCATCCGAATTCGAGCGCGTTAAAAAGGAGGGAAATGCGCAGCATGGAAAATTGCTCGTGGTCAGCGCGCTGAAGGCTGAGGTCGACAGTCCGGGCCGTGCCGGGTTTGTCACTTCGCGCAGAATTGGTCGGGCCGCTGTTCGAAATCGGGTCCGGCGTCGCCTTCGCGAAATCGTGCGCAAACATCAGCATGAGATCGGGGCGGGCTGGTGGGTCGTCACCATCGCTCGTCCCGCTGCCGCGGGCGCAACGTTTGTCGAGTTGGAAGATGCCTGGTTGCGTCTGGCCAAGCGCGCTTCTATTCTAGCGCTCTGATGCGCGGACTCATTCGCATTTTTATTCGTACTTACCAGCTTACGCTCTCGCCGATTTTGGCCGGACTTGGTGGTTTTGGCTGCCGATTTCAGCCCACTTGTTCCCAATATTTCTTGCAGGCGGTCGAAACACACGGTGCCTGGAAAGGCTCCTGGCTCGGAATTAAACGCATCGGGCGCTGTCATCCTTGGGGTGTGGGTGGCGACGATCCTGTCCCTGGAATTCGCGCAGCCGAACCGAACGTGTGATTTACCGGCGCAAAGACTTTTATGGATCGAACGGCATGGATCGCAGTTACTCTTTGCGTGATCGGTTTGGTTGCGTGGGAATGGTGGATTGCCAAACACACACCGCCGCGGCCGGCTGTCGCTGTCGCTTCACCAACTCCTTCGAGCACACTTGTTGAGCCCGGCGCGACGCCGGCCACTCCGCTCTTTTCGCCGGCCCCGGTCGCAGCTTCAACTGCCGCTCCCTCTCCAACCATTCCGCCATCGGAAGTGCGGGTGGAAAAATTACAAAATGCCGATGTCGAACTTGACCTAACGAACGCCGGCGGAGGGATCGCAAAAGCCGTTCTTCACAATTACAAAGCGGAAGCCGATGCCCCGGTCACGCTAAATTCTCGCACCAGCATGCCGATTGGCGCGATCGTGGACAATCCAGCCGCCCCTGGGCTGCAAAAATACGAGGTCGATCGAACCGGTGACGCGGTTCAGTTTGTCTGCCAGGCGCCCGAGGAAGTGACGATTCGAAAAAAATTCTTCTTTCCAAAATCGAATGAGGTGCGGGACAATTTTATTGCGGAGCTCGACCTTGATTTTGTAAACGGCGGCGCGAAGCCGTTTGCGAACGCGGGATATTTTGTTGCGCTCGGCAGTGCGGCTCCTATTCATCCGCGCGATTATTCATATTATACCCGGCTGGTCTGGTGCATTGACGGGAAAGCAAAGGGAATCGACGTCAATTGGTTCGGCGCGAGCGGCGGATTTCTTGGAATCGGCCAGCGCCCACCGCAATCAGTTTACCAGCAGCCGACACCTAACGCTGATTGGGCGGCGGTCAGCGATCAATTTTTCACCACTTTGATTGCTCCACTGAATTCGAAGGCGGAAGGCGTTTGGGCGCGCCGAATTGACATTGCGCCGGAGCAAAAGGTTTACGCACTCGAGGGCGCTTTGAAAATGCCGGCCCTGCAAATTGCGGCGGGCAAGACTTATAGCGCACGCTTTCAGATTTACGCCGGTCCGAAGATCTATCATCGGCTCGCGCAGCTCAATCATAACGAAGCCGAGGTGATGGATTTCGGCATTTTCAAGATCGTCAGCCAATTTCTGCTCAACTTCATGAATCTGCTGCATGGCCTGCTCTGGCACAGCTACGCGGCGGCCATTCTGGCGTTGACCACCATCATTCGAATTGTGCTCTGGCCGTTGCAGACCAAAGCAAACCGCTCGATGCGCCAAACCGCTGCCCTCGGTCCGAAGATGCAGGAGCTGCGCGAAAAGTATAAGGACGACCCGACGAAAATGAACCAGGAAGTGATGAAGCTCTATAAAGAGTACGGCATCAATCCGGTGGGCGGCTGTTTGCCGATGTTCATCCAGATTCCAATTTTCTTTGGACTCTACAAAATGCTTTCTCAGGCAGTTGAATTGCGAAACGCGAAATTTCTCTGGGTCCGCGATTTATCGCAGCCCGACACGGTCGCGCACCTGCCGGTGCTCGGCTGGCCGATCAACCCGATTCCGCTTTGCATGGCTGCCACCCAGATTTGGCTAATGCAAATGACGCCAAAAACGGGGGATCCGACGCAGCGGCGCATCATGATGTTCACGCCGCTGATCTTTCTTTTTATCTGCTATAATTTTGCCGCAGCTCTGGCATTATATTACACGACCCAAAATCTCTTCAGTATTCTGCAATTCTATCTGAACAAACGACAACCGATGCCGGCCCTCGAAAAAGTAGCGAAACGAAAAGCGCGATGACCCCGAAAGAATTACTCGATGATATTCTCGGTTTCCTCGGTTTCGTCGTGCAGATCGACGAGTCAACCAATGAGGCAGGCAATCTGGTCCTGCAAATTTATACCGAAGAAAGCGGACGCATAATTGGACGCGACGGTGAAACGCTGGAAGCGCTCCAGTTTCTTCTGAATCGTCTCGTCCAATCGCGAGATAAGGATGCGGCCAAGGTTGTAGTCGATTGCGAAATGTATCGCTCGATGCGCGAAGACCGGATTGTGCAACGTGTCCGCGAACTGGCTGAGCGGGTTCGAATAACGGGCCGCTCGCTCCAACTCGAGCCGATGAATTCGTACGAGCGCCGCATCGTCCATAATGCGTTCAAGGATGACCCGGAAATCGCGACCTGGAGTCCGTCCGATTCGGCTCGAATTAAACAGATCACTTTATTGAAGCGAGCCCCGAAAAAAGACGGGGCAACTCAGACCGCTTCGCAAAACTAAAACTCCCGGTTTCGCTCGCGGGAAGAGAGTCAAGCACCCGGTTGCTTCTTCCCGCACGGGATCAGCCATCAAACCGCGCCGCCTCTTTCGTCAGGCCGGCTTGGACTTCAGGCCGCCAGCGAAACTTCTTTAACCAGCGGTTCTCCTTTTGCTCGACCGCATCGGCGATGATCTCACCGAGCACCGGTGCAAATTTGAATCCATGACCACTATCGCCCGTCGCAATTACCAGACCGTCACGCTCGGGGTCGGGCGCGATCCAAAAATCGCCGTCGTGGGTATCGCAGTACATGCAGACACGAGTGTAAACGATCGGCGCATCCGCCAGTGCGGGCATCGCCGAGCTTAGAAATTCGCGAAGATCGGTCTCCTCGCCGGCCGAAACCACGCGCTCGGGCGAATCGGGCGACATTTCGCGACCTCGACCGTGGTTCGCAATTTTTACTACGCCCTGGTTAAGTGGAAAACCATAGTAACCGGTTGTCGAAATATCGGCCCCGAAAAATGGAAAACGATCCGGCACAAAAAGTTCCGGATTCGTCGGCTTGAGATGAAACACCGGATGTCCCGTGGCGCGGAAGAGTTTTGCCGTGAACGGCAGCAAATAGGGGGTCCACGCGCCAGTCGCGAAAACAACTCTGTCACCGGCGATCGATTCTCGATCTTGCAGCGCGATGCCGCTGACTCGCCCTTTCTTTTCCTCGAGCACAGCAAACCGAGTGTCTTCCCGCAGTTGAACGCCGAGAGATTTGGCGCGTGCAACCAGCATCGCCACGACTCGGCCGCTCTCCGCATAACCCGCTTGTGGATCAAGAAACGCTTCTTGATAACAGCCGGCCGCAAAAGCCGGAAATTTCTCGCGCAACTCGCCCGCGTCAAAGTGTTGGACTGGATGATTGCGGCTTTCCAAAAGGCGCAAGCTTTCGAATTCGAAATCGCCCGGTTGCATTGACTGCCGGCGAAGGAACAAGCAGCCGACCTCGTGATAGAGCTCGGTTTTGAATTCCTGGTTCCATTTTCGCCAGCGTTCGATCGAACGTTCTGCTAGTTCAGTGTAATCCTCGTCCGGGCCATAAGCGGCGCGAACCGCCTTGCTGATGTCAGTCGAGGCGGCGAGGGGATGTGGCAGCGGTCCCGGGTCGACCAGGATCACTTCATGGCCGCGACTCTTTAGTTCAATCGCAGCGGTGACACCGTTAATTCCTGCGCCGACGATGAGTATGGTCACGATGGAAATCGAAAAATAATTTTACCGCTGCGTTTGTTTTGAGCAGCGTGGGCAACGGCCTGTTCGTATTCGCCTAACAAATAGGCTTTCTCGATCTGTGTCTTTAACAACCCACGTTTCGTCATTTCAAACAGAGGTTTAAACGCCGCCATTCGCTCCGCCGGTGTGGCATTGTCGTACCATTTGTTGATCCAGATGCCGCGAAACCGCAGATCTTTAAAAATGAGCAAACCAGTTGGCACCTTGAACGGCTGCAAGCTCATTGAACCGAATGTGACCATTGTGCCTCCGAAGGCGAGCGTATTGGCAATTCGCAGAGCGCTCTCGCCTCCGACGCAATTCAATCCGAGGCGAATCGGCGCGCCGCTGGTCGCTTCTTTCACGTCGTCGCGAAGCGATTCACCGTCGATGAAAACCAGGTCGCCGCCAAGCTGTTTGAGTTCCTCGACCAATTCCTCCCGTCTCACAACATTGATGGTTTTGTAACCAAGTTCGCCCGCGATTTGAATCACGGCTCGCCCAGCGGCCGAGTTGGCGGCGTTTTGAATCACCCAATCGCCACGTTTCAATTCAACATAACCGTGCAGGAGTCGCCACGCGGTAAGCGGATTAATTTTCAACATCGCTGCTTGAACAGGATCAATTCCGCTCGGGACCTCCACCAGTTGGCTGGCGTCTACTCCGAGCGCTTCGCGCCATGTGCCGACATTGTGCGGCGGAATTACCAAAACGCCTTGTTTTAAATTTTTTACGTTTGCGCCGAGCTCAACGACGATTCCCGCGCCTTCGAATCCGGGAACAGCGGGCACTTCCCGTCGCCCGGGATATTTGCCTTCAATTGCATTTAGATCGGCCGGATTAATCGGCGCTGCGAGCATCTGAACGATTGCACCATCCGGCGCGGGCTGAGGCCACGATTGCTGTTTCAATTGCAAAACCTCGGCCGGATTTCCGTGCGCTTCGTAAACGATCGCGCTAATACTTTTCTTCATCGATGAACTCGCAGCCTCACGCGACCATGACAAATCTGCAAATCGGCGCGCGGCTCGCTCTTATCGGAATGTTTGTCAACGTCGCTTTTGCCGTCATCAAAATCGGCGCCGGTGTTTATGGAAACGCCTACGCTTTGATCGCGGACGGGATCGAGTCAGCACTGGATGTCGCGGGTTCGATTGTGATTTGGGGCGGGTTGCGCTTCGCGGCGCGCCCGCCGGATGCCACTCATCCCTATGGTCACGGCAAAGCCGAACCGCTCGCTGCCATTTTCGTCGCGCTTGGCGTCATTGTTGCGGCCATTGGCTTTGCGATCGAGAGCACACGCGAGCTTTTTCTTCCGCAAATTGCTCCAGCGCCGTTCACCTTGTTTGTCCTGATTCTGGTCGTGATCGTAAAGGAAACGCTTTTTCGCTACGTCATGAAATTCGGCCGGGCGATTGAAAGCGTCGCCGTCGAGACCGACGCAATGCGTCATCGCGCAGATGTAGTTAGCTCGGTCGCGGCCTTTATTGGCATCCTGGTCGCATTAATTGGCGGAGAAAAATGGCGGACCGCCGATAATTGGGCCGCGATTTTTGTTTGCCTGATCATCGCCACGATGGGTGTTCGCCTGCTTCGCCCCGCGCTCTACGACATTCTCGATACTGCGCCGCGTGGCCCGATTTTCGATCTGGTTCGCGCATCGGCTGTTGCTGTCCCGGGAGTGATAGAGATCGATAAATGCCTCGTTCGCAAAATGGGTCTCGAGTTTTATGTCGATCTTCACGTTGGCGTGGACGGAAACATTTCCGTCCGGAATGGCCATCACATTGCCCATGAAGTGAAGCGCGCCATCCGGGAACGCGATCCACGCATCGCGGACGTGCTCGTTCACATCGAACCGGCACATCAATCCTTGCCGCCTAACGAATCCGCCTGAAGTAATTTCATTAATGCTTGGGCGAGAGTGCTTCGCGCCCGGGCAATCTGGCGAGAGAATCGGATGAGACGCAAAATGGCGGTTGGGTGCTTGAGCAGGTGGCCACTCAATTTGACCGGATCGGTCCGTTGTTTTTCAAGATTGAATAAAATCGAGATCGGAAGCGGCAAAGGGTCCCGCACGCTGTCGCTGATCACGCGCAGCGACAGCATCCGAATCCCTCGCGCGGCGCACGCGCGCGCGATGAATTCCGTCTCCATATCGACGGCGGCTGCTCTGCTGGCACGCGCCTGCTCTGCCCGTTGTGCAGCGGAATCAATGATCTCAGTAGTTGTGAGAATATTTATCGGACGCACCGCCGACCCGAGGATTCGCTCTGCCGTCGAGAGCAGTTGCCGATCCGAGAAGTTTTCGCCGCAGATCAAATCGCCCGCTTGCAGATCTTGCGAAATACCGCCGGCAAATCCGGAACTGATCAAAAAATCAGGGCGCGAATGTCTGAGAAACTCCTCAATTTTGTCCTGGCATTTCTTCTGGCCCACGCCGGTGTGCAATACGACCGCTTGGCGGATCATTTTCTCATCTGCCAGTTGTGCAACGAATTCGCTGCTTTCCGCGCGCAGCGCGAAGGTAATCGCAATCATTAATCGCTCAGCGATCCGGGCTCTGCACAATGCGGATCTGGATAATCCTTCTTTCTCCAGACAAAGATGAATCGGGCCTGGACGGCGCGGCTCCGAGAGCAGCCAGCTTTTCGCGAAAATTACTTTCCCGGGGCGCCGGAATCTCGGCGAAGAGCAGCAAACCATTTTCATCGTTCAAATTCTTGGCCGCAGATCCGCCGCACTCGGTCGCGGCTGCGATGACTTTGTTCGCGACTGCATCCCGCTGCGACCTCGGCGCCGGTATTTTGATTTCTTCAATTTCGAGAGTTGGCGTCGGTAGAACTGTGGTGGCGGCATTCTGCAAGGCGCGGCTTAATTGTTGCTGGCTCTGTTGGTCGGGAATGAAAGCCGGGCGCTTCTTCATGAACCAGATCGCGTAAATGCCAAAGAGAACGTTCAAGAAAACCAGGAGCGCAAAAACGGCGGCGACTCTGCGTCCGAGAATCGCCCCGCGCGCAGAGTCCGACGTGGACGAGAGTGCTTCGAGCGCTTCAGTGGATTGGCGGACGCCGGAGTGAATTTCACGTGCTACCGCCAGTTCGCGCCGCAAACCCGGGTCGGCAATGAGCTGCGCCTCCAATTCAGTCCGCTCGGACGCAGACAGCTTGCCGTCAAGATAATCGAAAAGTGTGCCGGGATTCATCAACCAGTTGGACTAGCATCGCGAAAGCGCGCGCCGCTGCAATTGGTCCGGTTGCAATTTTACGAACAATACAGTAGCGCCTTTCGTGGGAGAGAATGATCGGATCCCCCGTGGAGGCGGCGGTTTGCGTCGCCGGGTTATTGCAGCAATCGGCCTGTTCTGCCTCCTCATCGTGATTTTTCACCGCCCGTTGTTGCTGTTCGTCGGGCGGCGGCTCGCGATTCACTTTGCGGCCAAACACGATTTAATCCTTAGCCTGGAATTGCGCGGGAATCCTTTCGTCAATCTGATTGCAACGAAAATTCACGCGGTTTCGGTCGATTCCGGGGACATCGAGTCGCTCGATCTCGATTATGCGCGTATCGACTACGATTTGTTCGATTTGATCCGCGGCCGGAAATTAGATTTTCTGCGGAACATTGAGGCGCACTCGGCCAGAGTTGTTTTGAATCCAAGTCATGAGCAACATCCACGACGGCAGCCAAAACCTGACGAACACGCAACGCTTCCGTCACTGTTTCCGGAACGCGTGAAACTGTCGGATGTGAGTGTAATCATTCGCAACCGGCCCGACGATTTTGTGATCGAGCACGTCGATCTTGTTCTCGATCCACGGGCGCCAGGCGAGTTGCGAATCGCCGGGTTGCAACTGCCGACGGGACAGAACTGGTCAAATCTGAAGGGGCAGACTTCCTATGCGGGCAAAAATTTGATCGTGCGAGACCTGGCGTCGAGCGATCCGGATCGCGTTTCTCAACTCAATATCGATGGATCGCGCTTGGGTGCGAAGCAGCTCGCGCTCAATCTGGAAGCCAAACTAGGGGAGGGAACGATCTCGATCGCGACGACATTGGGTGAAGCCGGTTCGGGCCTGAAGGCGTCGGTTCATCTTCAGGTCAAAGATATTGCTGCAGAGTCTTTGAACAGATACGCGGTTCTGCCGGAGGGTTCACTGGGGGGCGAGATCGAAGATGCAACGGTTGATGGAAGCGGAGTGCTCAATGCGCCGCGTACCTGGACCGGCAATATCAATGCGCGGCTCAAAGATTTTCGAGGCGAAGGATTTCATTTTGATCGCTCCGTCCTTCAAATCGCTGTCCAAAACGGAGCCGCCATTCTGCAAACTGCGGACGTCGTTCAAGGCGCGAATGAATTTCACATTCGCGGATCGGCCGATTTGCCGGTAAAGCTGAACGAGTTCGGGCGCGCGCCGGCAAGTTTCGAGATTTCGGGTAAAGACATCGACCTGCGGGAATTCACGAGTGACATGGCGCAGCATCTCTCCGGCAACGCCGAGACGAGCGGCAAAATCGACATCAAAAATGGAATAGTGACTGCAGCTTTCAGTTTGACCACAGGTCCGGTTAAGTCTTCGGAAGGCTCGATCGAAAAAATCAACGCGAATCTGACTGCCTCCAAGACAATGCCGGCGCCGGGCAATCGAAAGCCGTGGTTCTCCGGCTTAAAATCGAAGTTAGATTTAGACATCTCTAATGCGGAGATTCGCGGTCACGAGGTTGATTCGCTGACGGCGTCTGTTAGCAGCGTCAATGATTCTCTTCAGATCGACCAGATGGTAATTCGTCGGCGACGGAACAGTTTCAACGTTGCCGGCCGATACAATTTACCAGAGGACATTGAGGAGGCCTCGCCAACGGGCGAAGTTGAATTCGAATTGGCTGCTCTGGAATTGGCGGATTTTTGGGCGGACGATTCGCCGGACAAATGGAGCGGGCCGTTGCAGGGTGCCGGCGAAATCAGATGGAAGAACGGAATCGGCAACGGAGAGTTTTGGATTTCCGGCGCCAATCTCCGAACGCGCGGACTGGCGGTGAACGGGATAAACGCCCAGTGCACAATGGCGAACAACGTCGTTTATCTCAACGATGTGAGCGCGAATTTGAATGAGAAGGATTCTTTGCGGGGCAATGGAGTGGTCGATCTTTGGGGCAAACATCATTATGCCGGCAAGCTGGCGGCGAACATTGCCGATTTGTCCAAACTGAAGCCTTTGCTGCGCGATTTCGGCAACGAAAACGATCTTGCAGGGTCGCTCAAGATCGATTGGGCCGGCGGTGGCGATGCAATCAAATTTCAAAACAGCGGACAACTAAAGTTGACGCTCGAAAACGGGCGTTACGGCAACTTGAAATCATTGCAGGCAAATATCGATGCGAGCTACTCGCCCGACGGGCTTGAGATTCCGACCATTTTTATCCGAAGTGATCGGATGGATTTTCAGGCGATTGTGGAGGCGAAAGGTGAGACGCTCGAGGTCGCAAAAATTCAACTCGATCAAGGCCAGGCGAAATACGCCTCGGGCTATGTTTCGCTGCCTTTCATCTGGAAAAATCTCGGAACCAATGCGGCCGTCATTCCCGCAACTGGAAACGTGGCCGCCAGTTTTCAGTCGGAAAATATCGATCTTAAAAAATTGTTTGAGGATTTCGGCGCGAAACCGGTCGCATCCGGCACATTGAATGTAAAACTGGACGCTGAGGGAGCGATTTCGAGTCCGGATGCGCGGCTCGAAGTTGAAATGAAAGATTTGCGGAGCGAAAAATTGGCAAATCTAGAACCGGCGAAGCTTCACCTTACCGCCCAATCGGGTCAGGCCCAGTTGACGATTTCCGGAAAACTCGAGCAGGCGAAGGTTCAGCCGATTGAACTGACCGCTAATTTGCCTTTCGATATTCCCAAGATCGCGCGAGATAAGAAACTGGCCGACGAAACGCCGCTCAAGGCAAATCTCAAGATGCCGCGGAGTTCGGTTAATTTTGTTCGGCAATTCATTCCGGCAGTGCAGGAAGTGGATGGTGATGCCGCGCTCAACGTCGACCTGAGCGGAACAATCGCGCGACCTGTTTTCAAAGGCCAGGCGGACATGACAATCAATGTCGCGCGGACGAACGATCCAACTTTTCCGGCCCTGCAAAATTTCAAGGCGCGGCTGAATTTCACAAACGACGTTCTGAGTCTGGATCAATTCAGCGGCGAGCTTTCTGGAGGCCGTTTCACCCTCAGCGGCCGAATTTCTATTCCGAAGCTGACGACCGCGAATGTCGATCTTGCCTTCAAAGCGGACAGCGCGCTCGTCGCGCGAAGCGATGCTCTAACGGTCCGGACCGATGCCGACGTTCGGTTCAAGGGACCGCTCGGCAGCGTGAGCGTGACCGGAGCTGTTTCGCTGACCAACAGCCATTTTTTGAAGAACCTCGATCTGATTCCGATCAGTCTACCCGGCCGGCCCGCCCCGGAACCGCCATCTTCGCGTCCGCGAATTGTTCTTCCCGCTCCGTTACGCGATTGGAAATTCGACGTTGCGATCAAAACAAAGGATCCGCTGCTGATCCGGGGAAATCTCGCCACTGGCGGGGCAGTGGCAGATTTGCATTTCGTTGGGACGGGATTGCGCCCCGGATTGAATGGGTTGGTTCGGCTCAAAGATGTGGAGGCGACGCTTCCATTCAGCCGTCTCCAGATCGGGTATGGTTTTCTTTATTTTAATCCAGACGATTCGTTAAACCCAAAGCTGGATCTGCACGGCACATCGGTGATCCAGGATTACACCGTTCACGTTTACATTTACGGCACGTCGCTGGCACCCGAGGCGGTGTTCAGCAGTGAACCGCCCCTGCCGCAGGAAGACATTATTTCCTTGCTCTCCACCGGCACAACCCGAGAACAATTGACCGGCAACAACAGTGTCCTCGCTGGACGGGCGGCGATGCTTTTAGTGCAACAAGTTTATCGAAAGGTTTTCAAGAAAGGCCAGGCGACCCAGACTAACTCAGTTTTTGACCGGTTCGATCTCGACGTCGGAACGGTCGATCCCCGGACCGGCCAGCAACAGGCGACCGCTCGCTTCAAGATCAACAAACAATTTGTGGTGGTGGGGGACGTTGGAGTAAGTGGCGATTACAAAGGAATGTTAAAATACCTCATTCGATTTCATTAATGGTTCGCACGGGTTTGGTTGTTCTCTGGGAATTGATCTTCGCCGCGGAGGTCTTGTCGCAGACTGCAGTGGACGCGCCGCGCCCAGCGGAAGAAGCGCAGAAAAAGCAACAGAATTTGGCGAAAGCGCAGGAGCAAATCGCGCAGCAGGCGGTTGGAGTCGTATTCAATGGGGAGCGCGCCTTTAGCGAGAAAGATATTCGTTCTCAACTGAAAGAGCAGCTGGCGACCATCAACCAGTACGGCCTAACGACCGCGCGTGCGGACGACCTCGCTTTTTTTCTCGAACTCTTTTATCGCAAGCATGGCTACTCAAAAGTGTCTGTTCGTTATGCGATCGAGAGCGGGAATCGCCTGCGTTTGGAAATCAATGAAGGGGCGTTGATGACGCTCGGCAAAATCACTTTTGAGGGCAACGCTGGCGAGCCAGCGACGAAGTTGTTCGATTACGTCGTCGGCCCGACGCGAGAGCGTTATTCAAAGTTGCAACGGAATCTGCCGTTCGTGACTGCGGACATCAGCGAAGGAATTGATTTACTGCATCGCTTTTACATTGCCGAAGGTTTTCTCGATGTAGTGGTCGATCCGCCACGCTACACGTTCCACGACGCGACCAATCAGGTCGATCTGACAATCCCGATTCGCGAAGGCCGCCAATATTTCTTCGGTGATGTTTCCTTCACCGGTAACAAAATTTACGATGCTGAAACGCTGCGTGGCCAAATCGCCGACCTGCTCAAGCAGCCTTACACCGATGCGCGAGTAGACGATATCCCGCGGCGGTTGCAGGCTTATTTCAAAACGCGCGGTTATTACACTGTCAAAGTGGAAGCGACTGGCAATCCGACCGCAGCAGTAAATGGGCGTGTGCCGGTCCAGGTCGCGGTCTCGCCGGGCCCTGTTTATCATTTTGACGAAGTGATCGTGCACGGTCTGAACCGGCTGCATCCAAGTTATGTCACGAAGCGATTCACCTCGCTCAAAGGCCAGACCTACAGTCCCGAAGTAATCGATAACAAATTTCGCGCGCTGATGCGGAGCGGATTGTTCAATATGCTCAAAATCGAGCCGGCACCGATTGCCAACGAGGATACCTTGCTCCTGGATATCACCGCTGAAGAAGCGAAGAGCAAAGAGCTCGGATTTTCGATCGGTTACGGCACTTACGAAGGCGGGATTGTCGGCGCGCAATTTCGGGAGCTCAATTTATTTGGTACCGGCCGGCCAATTACCTTCTCCATCGAAGTTTCGCAGCGCAGTTACAAAGGTGAGATCGTTTACGAAGATCCGTATCTTTTTGACACAGATTTCGATTTTAAGAATCGGATGGCTGCCTTCACCTTTGATTACGACGGTTATTCGAAGTTT